>Ga0307278_10000951_pt1 | contig 14307 bp, 13 predicted proteins | sample ER_DNA_117_FD_194482 | JGI IMG/M metagenome (GOLD analysis project Ga0307278, IMG submission 194482) | Bulk soil microbial communities from the East River watershed near Crested Butte, Colorado, United States - ER_DNA_117 | ecosystem: Environmental > Terrestrial > Soil > Floodplain | place... | reverse complement strand
TCGCCCGATGGATCAGGCCGTCGTCGCCCGGCTGGAGGCGAAGAAGCCGTCGTCGCGAGCCGTGAACGTGTCCCTCGTCGACGTGCTGGCCTTCTCGGCTGCGCTCGGCGTCTCGCCCGTGTTCCTGTTTCTACCGCTCGACGACGATGCTCCCGTGCAAGTCGCCCCGACGCTCGAGCTTCCCGCGGGGCGCGTCCGAGACTGGGTCAGAGGGCGGCTGCTGCCGGCAGAACTCAACGTCGACCAGCGGATCTGGGAGACGGAGCGCGACACCCGAACCTTGGCCGAACTCGCCCACGTGCAAGCGGAGGCGGAAAGACTACGAGCGGAGGGCGAGCAGCGCGACGCAGCACGGAAGCGACGGGCGGAGGAGTACGCGCAGCTCTCCCTGGCCGAGAGTGCCGCGGAGATCGAGGATTACGAGCGCCGCGGAGAAGATCCCCCGAGGGTGGTCGCGTTCCGGTACGAGTTGCGCCGAAAGCAGCTCGCGGAGATTCGCGAGATGACACTCAGGGACTGGGCGCTCCGCGAGGAAATCAGAGAGGAAAAGGCAGCAGACATGATGTTTGACGACTACCCCGAGGAGGAGCAATGAGAGGACACGTGAGACGGCGCGGCAACAAGTGGAGCGTCGTCTACGACGAGGGTCACGACGAGAACGGGAGGCGCAAGCAACGCTGGGTGGGAGGATTCCGGACGCAGAAGGAGGCGCAGGACTTCCTGACCGACACGCTCGGCGAGCTCGGCAAGGGCACCTACGTGCAGCCGTCCAAGGTCACGCTGATCGACTACCTGGAGGGCGAGTGGCTGCCGGCGATCGAGGCGTCGGGCGAGCTGGCGCCGCTGACGGTCGCGACATACAAGACGATCGTGAAAACGCGGATCAAGGCGAAGCCCTGGCTGGCAGGCCTGCCGTTGCAGCAGGTCGGCTCCGGACACGTGAAGCGGCTGCTCGGCGAGCTGAAGAAGGACGGGCTTTCGGAGTCCTCCTGCAACATGGCGCGCGCGACGCTCAGCGGCGCGTTCGCGGACGCGATCGAGGATCGGAAGCTGACGGCCAACCCTGCCGCGATCCGCAAGCGCCGCCGCCGCAGGTCGAGCGCCGGCCCGGGCACGAGGGGGCGCGTGAAAGCCTGGAGCGCGCGTGAGCTGCGCACGTTCCTCGAACACGTCGCCGACGATCGGCTGTTCGCGCTCTGGCGCCTGGCCGCCACGACCGGGATGCGACGGGGCGAGCTGCTCGGGCTGACCTGGCGCTACCTGGACCTGGATGGCGCCAGCGTGCGCGTTGAGCAGCAGCTCGTCCCCACTCGGGGCGGCGCCAGCTTCGGCCCGCCCAAGACGGAACGCTCCTACCGCACGATCAAGCTCGACCCCGAGACCGTTGACGTACTGAAGCGCCACCGCGAGGCGCAGCAGCTCGAGCGCGCCTTCGCCGCCGACGCGTACGAGGATCAGGACCTTGTCTTCTGCCGCGAGCTCGGCGCTCCGATTCACCCGCAGTCGCTGAGCTACGACTTCTCACGCATCACGCGGGCAGCGAAGCTCGGTGAGATCACCCTGCACGGCCTTCGCCACACCCACGCGACCCACTTGCTTACGCAGGCTGTGCCCCTCCACGTCGTCGCCGCCAGGATCGGCGACCGGCCGGAGATCGTGTTGAAGACGTACGCGCATCTTCTGCCCACCTCCGACGAAGAGGCGGCAAACCGGGCCGCTTCCCTCATCGCTTGAGCGCGCAAGGTTTGCACTTGGTTAGCAATTGCCTCGCAAACCCACTTGTTTAGCTATGCGCGGCTGATGTAGCGCTTCTCGCGGGGGTCGACGCGGATCCGGTCGCCCTCGTTGACGAAGAGCGGCACCTGGACGACGGCTCCGGTGGCCAGCTTCGCCGGTTTCGTCACGTTGCTGACGGTGTCTCCCTTGACGCCGGGCGGTGTCTCCACGACCTCGAGCTCGACCGCGGACGGCATCTGGACGCCCGCGGGGCGTCCGTCGACCGTCAGCATCGGCACCGTGCTCGACGGCTCGAGGAATTCGAGCTCCTCGAGCACGGAGTCGCGCGGGAGCGTGATCTGATCGTAGGTCTCGGCGTCCATGAAGACGACGTCGTCGCCGGCGTCGTAGAGGTACTGGACGTTCTTGACCTCGGTGTGGACGCGCGCGAACCTCTCGCCGGCGCGGAAGGTCTTGTCGACGACGGCGCCCGACTCGAGCGCCTTCAGCTTCGTGCGGACGAAGGCGCCCCCCTTGCCTGGCTTCACGTGCTGGAACTGGACGATCCGCCAGACGGTGCCATCCAGGTCGATGTGCATGCCGTTCCTGAACTGGTTCGTGTTGACCGACTCGGCCACTTCGTGCCGAGTCTAGCCTGCCCCTCTCCTACTCGACCGTGACGAGATCCTTGGTCGGCGTCGTCAAGATCTCCGGGCCCGCGTCCGTGACGATCGTCAGGTCCTCGATCCTGATGCCGCCGCGGCCGGCCAGGTAGATCCCGGGCTCGCACGTGACGACGTTGCCGGTCGCGAGGGCGTCCTCCGACTCCCGGTTCAGGTACGGGAGCTCGTGGACGACGAGGCCGACGCCGTGTCCGAGGCCGTGGCCGAACGCGTCGCCAAAGCCGGCGGCCTCGATCACGTGCCGGGCGGCAGCGTCGGCGTCGCTCCCCGCGGTGCCGTGCCGGATCGCGTCGAGTCCCGCGGCCTGCGCGTCCCGGCAGACATCGTAGGCGCGCCGCAGCTCCTCGGGAAGGTCGCCCGTGGCGAACGTCCGCGTGCAGTCGCAGCAGTAGCCGCCGTGCATCGGTGACGCGTCGACGATGATCGTCTCGCCCGGGCCGATCGTCCGCTCGCCCGGGACGGCATGCGGCAGCGCGGCGTTCGACCCCGAGGCGACGATCGTGTCGTAGGAGAGGTCGACGCCGCCCAGCTCGCGGAACGTCGCCTCGATCCAGTCGGCGATGTCTCGCTCGGTCCGGCCCGTGAACTGCTGCCGGGCGAGCAGCGTGAACGTCTCGCTGGTGATCTCCGCGGCACGCCGGATGGCCGTGAGCTCCTCGGCCTCCTTGACCATGCGCAGCTCCTCGACCAGGCGTCGGCGTGGGACCAGGTCGAGGTCGCCTGCCGCCAGCGTCTCGAAGCCCGCATACGTGACCGTCTCCGCCTCGAACCCGACGCGCCCGGACAGGCGCTCGGCGAGGTCGACGAACAGGTTGCGCGCCGTCTGGACGACGTCCGCTCCGGCCTCCCGCGCCTCCTGGACGTACCGGAAGTCCGTGAAGAACGTGGCGCGATCGGGTTCCACGAACAGTCCGGCGTTGTCGCTCTCGACCCCGGTCAGGTACAGGAGGTTGGCCTCGTTCGTGACGAGCAGCGGCTCCTCGATCACGGCACGGAGGCGGTCGATCCGGTCGCTCATCGCTTCCTCTCTGCGAGCACGACGAGCGCCTCGTGGTACCCCTCCGGGCCCTTGCCGATGATCCGGGCCGTTGCAAGATCGGTGATCACCGAGTTCCGGCGCCACTCCTCGCGCTCATCGACGTTCGAGAGGTGCACCTCGACGACGGGCACGCTGAAGAGCTCGATCGCGTCGCGAATCGCGTAGCTGTAGTGCGACCAGGCTGCAGGGTTGACGATCACTCCGTCCGCCCAGTTGAGCGCGTCGTGGCACCAGTCGACGTACTGCCCCTCGTGGTTCGTCTGGCGGACCCGGACGTTGATCCCGAGCTCCTCGGCCCACCGGTAGATCCGGGTCTCGAGCTCCTCGTGCGAGAAGCCCCCGTAGATCTTGGGGTTCCGCCGCCCGAGGACGTCGAGGTTCACCCCGTTCAGGACGGCGACGCGCACGACGCGCGATTATCCCGCGATCAGCTCGTCCAGCGCCCGGCGGACCTCGCGATCGGGGAGCTCGACGCCGGTGCGCGGCTTCCCGGGCGCGTCCAGCAGGACGAGGCGGGGTGCGCCTCGCGTCGCCTTCTTGTCGCGCATGAGTGCCGCCCACGCCCGCTCGCGGTCGGCGCGCACCGGCTCGGGGCGCAGCACCTCCTCGACGACCGCGGTCTCGAGCCCCGACAGGCGCAGGGAGGCGAGCAGCCCGAGCGCGACCGCGTCGCCGTGCGAGAGCGCATACCCCGACGCCGCCTCGAGCGCGTGGGCGAAGGTGTGGCCGAGATTGAGGGCGGTTCTCGGCCCGCGGTCGTGCGGGTCGCGGACGCAAATCGCGGTCTTGTAGGCCGCGCAGCGTCGCACGAGCTCGGGCTCGGGCAGCTCCCACAGCGGCTCCCCGGCGAGCAATCCGGTCTTGACGACCTCGGAGAGGCCGTTTCGGCGCTCGCGGGGCGGCAAGGTCTCGAGGAGCGAGGGATCCGCGACCGTGCGGGCCGGCCAGTGGAACGCGCCGACGAGGTTCTTGCCCTCGGGGAGGTCGACGGCGGTCTTGCCACCGACCGCCGCGTCGACCTGCCCGACGAGGGTCGTCGGCACGGCCAGCCAGTCGATCCCGCGCAGGTACGTCGCGGCGACGAAACCGGCCGCGTCGGTGGCCGAGCCGCCCCCGAGGGCGACCAGGACGCTGTCGCGATCGAGGCCGAGTGCTCGCCACAGCCGCTCGCAGGCTGGGATCGTCTTCGCCGCCTCGCCCGCCGGGAGCTCGTGCGTGGAACGGAGGCGCGCGCCGAGCGCCGGCTGCGCTGTGGTGCCGTGGATCCCGAGCACGTGGGTATCCGCAGCTAGCGCCAGGTCGCCCGTCCCGGGGACCAGCTCGCCGAGGAGCTCGAGCGCTCCCGGCTGGACGTGCACGCCGCCCGAGGCGAGCACGACGTCGTCGGCGTCGCGCGCGACCGCATCGGCGGCGTCGCGGTAAGCGGGCTGCCGCTGCTCGTAGAGCCGCCGGAACGACGCTTCGTCGCGGGCCAGCGGACGGTCAGCGCCGGCAACGCGCGCCCACGCGTCTTCCGGGTCCGTCTCCACGAGGACTGTGAGCGCGCGCTTTCGGAGCGCTTCGCGCGTGCGATCGGACCCGAGCGCCCCGCCGCCGAGGACGACGACCGCCGGCTCGGGGCGGGACAGCGCCGTGAGCGCGTGCGCTTCCTCGTGCTTGCGGAAGGCGGCCTCCCCGTGCTCCGCGAACAGCTCGGAGACGGATGCGCCTGCCCCGCGCTCGACCTCTGCGTCGACGTCGACGAACGACCGACCGAGTCGAGCGGCCACCTGTTCGCCGAGCGTCGTCTTGCCGGCGCCCATGAAGCCGACGAGTGCGATGTGACGCGTCAGCGCGTGCACGGCGCTAACGAGGTGCCCAGTCGATGCGCCCCAGGTAGGCGCGGTGCGCGGCGACGAAGTCTCCGAGCGCGTCGCCGCCGAACTTCTCCCGCGCTGCCCGCGCGAGCTCGAAGGCAACCGCTGCCTCGGCGACGACCGCGAGCGCTTCGACCGCGGCGACGTCGCTGCGCTCGACGAGCGCCTCGCCCGGCTCGCCGGTCTCGAGGTCGACCGACCGCAGCGGACGCATCAGCGTCGGCAGAGGTTTCATCGCGGCGCGCACCACGATCTCCTGGCCGTTCGAGACGCCGCCTTCGATGCCGCCGGCCCGGTTCGTCTCCCTGTAGATGCCGGCGTCGCCCGAAAGGATCTCGTCGTGCGCCTGCGAGCCGCGCAGGCGGGCGAGCGCGAAGCCGTCACCGACCTCGACGCCCTTCACCGCCTGGATCGAGGCAAGCGCCGCGGCGAGGCGGCCGTCGAGGCGCAGGTCCCGTGTTGCGTAGGAGCCGAGCCCGGGCGGAACGTCGCGCGCCCGCACCTCGACGACGCCGCCGAGGGTGTCGCGATCCGACCGTGCGGCGTCGACGGCGGCGCGCATCGCGTCCTCGCTCCGCTTGCCTCCCAGCTCGACGACCCGACCCTCGACGGCGACGTCGAGCTCGGCGAGCAGCGTCTTCGCGACGGCTCCGGCGGCGACTGTGGCTGCCGTCTGCCTGGCGCTCGCGCGTTCGAGTGCGTCGCGGACGTCGCCGAGGCCGAACTTGAGCGCCCCGGGGAGGTCGGCGTGACCGGGTCGCGGCAGCGTCACCGCTCTGGTCCCCTTGCCCTCCGGCTCGCCCTCGGGCGGCCAGGGGCTCATCCCCCAGGCCCAGGCCGCATGGTCGCGGTTCGGGATCAGCAAGGCGAGCGGGGTGCCGAGCGTCCGGCCGTGGCGCAGCCCGCTCAGCACCTGCGCCTCGTCCGTCTCGATGCGCTGGCGGGGGCTGCGACCGTACCCCTGGCGCCGCCGCGAAAGGTCGGCGTCGATCGCCGCCTGGTCGAGCACCAGGCCGGCGGGGAGGCCCGTCACGATCGCGACCAGCGCGGGGCCGTGCGACTCGCCGGCCGTGACGAGGGCGAGCGTCACCCCGCAAGCGTACTCGGGCGTGCCGCCGTTCCTTTAGGGGTGGAGTGCCGCGCGCATGACGTCGACCGGCGCCGGCACGCCCGTCCAGCGCTCGAACGACGCTGCCCCCTGGCGGACGAGCGCCTCGAGACCGTCGACCACACGGCAACCCGCTTCCCGGGCCGCCGCCGTGAGTTCCGTCGGCGTGCCGTCGGCGCGGTAGGGAAGGTCGACGACGATCTGGCCGCGGTGCGGCTCGACGAGCGCCTCGTCGACGACGGGGGTCGCGTTCACGATCAGCTCCGCTCCGGTTCCCGCGGGGGGCCACGCGCCCCGTCGAGAGAAGACGCGGACCTCCGCCCCGCTCTCCTCGAGCGTGGCCACCACGGCCTGTGCCGCCCCGCCGGCCCCGAGCACGACCGCGCGGCTCACCGCGATGTCGCCGAGAATCTCGGCGTCCGTGCTCGAGCCTTGGAGCCGCCCGCCGACCAGGACGAGCGTGTTGACGGATTCGGCGCGCGCTGCGAAGGGCTCCACCTCGTCGCAGAACGTCACCACGGCGCGCTTGTGCGGGATGGTGACGTTGGCACCGGCGAAGCCAAGCGCTGCGAGCCCTCGGACGGCTGGCTCGAGGCCGGACGGCTCCACCGGGAGCGGCACATAGGCCCAGTCGAGCCCACAGGCGGCAAAGGCGGCGTTCTGCATGCGGGGGGAGAGCGAGCCGGCGACGGGGTCGCCGATCAGGCCGATGAGCCGGGTGGTGCCGGCGATCATCCGTACCCGTGTGTCTTCTGGTAGTTGGTGAACGCCCGCTCGCTCGCCGTGAAGAAGTGATGCACCTTGTCCGGCTTGCGGACGAAGAAGAGGTACGACACGCGGGCCGGGTGCGCGGCCGCCTGCATCGACGCGACCCCGGGATTCGTGATTGGCGTCGGTGGCAGGCCGCGATGGATCCGTGTGTTGTACGGGGTCGGGTTCCGGAGCTCGGCGAGCGTCAGCGACTTCGTCGGCGGGACGTCGAGCGCGTAGCGGATCGTCGCGTCGATTCCGAGCCGCATCCGGTTGTGGAGCCGGTTGTAGATGACCGCCGAGACGAGTCTGCGCTCACGTGGCGCTTTCACCTCCTCCTCGATCATCGAGGCGATGATGAGGACGTCGTACGGCGTCAGGTTCTTCGAGCGCGCGTAGCGCAGGTCGATCCGCGTCCAGCGCTCCTGGAACGCGGCAAGCTGGTCGTCGACGAGCTGCCTCGTGCTCGTCGCGGGCGTGAACTCGTACAGCGCCGGGAACAGGAAGCCCTCGAGCGCCCGCGTCGTCCCCGCGCCCCCGAAGGGTCGGGGAAACGGCGAGCTCGAGGTGATGCGGAGGTACGCGCGCGGCGAGAGGCGCGTCCCGACGTGGCGCTTCCTCTTCGCGATGCCGTTGACCGCGGCGATGCGGCCGGCCATCTGCCGTCGCGTGAATCCCTCCGGGAACACGATGCGCAGGGTCGGAAGCGGCCGGCGCGGCCCGGTGCGGGTGGCCGTGGTGCGCCGGCCGTCGTGGTCGTCGCCGCGGACGTCGGCCGCGATGCGCGAGGCGCCCCAGCCGAGCCCGGCGAGCACCAGGAGCGCGGTGACGAGCGCGAGGAGGCGCCGGCGCACGATCCGTCCGCGAGCGGGCGGGCGCCGACGCTGCCCGCTCACGGGCGGCTGCTCGCCCACGCGAGGTAGGTGGAGAGCAGGTGCGCCGCCGCCCGGGCGTCAACGGCCGCCGCGCCCTCGTCCCGCTCGGCGAGCCGGCTCGTGAAGCGCTCGTCGAAGAGGTCGACTGGCACACCGAGCCGGGCGCCGAGCAGCTCGACGAAGCGACGGGTCTCGTCCGCCTGGGCGCCCTCGGCGCCGCGCAGGGTCAGCGGCAGCCCGACCACGACGAGCTCCGGTCGCTCTTGGCCGACGATCTCCGCGATGCGGTCGAGCCCTCGTGCCGTGCCGGCGTGCTCGACGACCGCGAGCGGCCGCGCGACAGTGCCGGTCGGGTCGGACACCGCCACACCGGTCCGGGCGCGGCCGTAGTCCAGCGCCAGCACCTTCACGGGCGGGCGATTGTAACGGCGGACGCGAGGATTCCCGCGGTCGACATGCGTGGGAGCAAATCGCCACACATTCGGCGCGGAGACGCGCCCCGCGACCGGGTACGATCGAGAGCGGGAGGAGGGTGGAACCCACACCCCACCCCGGGTGGGGTCGTAGTCAAGGGCCGCCGGTCTCAGGAGCCGCCAAGGCGCTGGCGCAGCACCTGCTCGGCGGTGGCCAGGGCCTCGCCGAGCTTCTCCGGATCTCGCCCGCCCGCCCGAGCCATCGTCGGCCGACCGCCGCCCCCGCCCCCGACCACGGCTGCCGCCTGCCTGACGACGTCAGATGCATCGAGCCCTCGCTCGACCGCCGACCGGTCGAAGTTTGCAACCAGGTGCACGCGTCCGTCCTCCCGCGAGCCGAGTACGACCGCGGCCGGCGTCGCCGCTTGCTTCATCTCGTCGGAGATCTGCAGGAGGCCGTCCGCATCCAGGCCGTCGAACTCGTGGGCGATGACGTGCATACCCGCGATGCTGTCGGCCTTGGCCTTGGCGACGATCTGGGGGACGAGCGCCTTGGCTCTGGCGACGGCGGATGAAGCCTCGACGACGACATTCGCCTGCTTCCGCAGGCGCGCCAGCTCCGCACGGAGCTCGTCAACCTCCTCCGAGCGCGCCAGTAGGTACGCCCACGCCTCGCCCGCCGTCACCGCCTCGATCCGGCGCGCGCCGGCTCCGACGGAGGACTCGGAGAGGATCACGAACGGCCCGACCTCGGCAGTCCAGCGGACGTGGGTGCCGCCGCAGAGCTCCCGCGAGAACCCGGGAATCTCGACGACGCGCACCTCGTCGCCGTACTTCTCGCCGAAGAGCATCATCGCGCCCAGCTTCCGCGCCTCGTCGATCGGCGTGACGAACGTGCGCACGGGGAGGTTCTCGAACACCGTCTCGTTCACGAGCCGCTCGACCTCCTCCCGCTCTTCCGCGGACAGCGGCCGCGGGTGCGTAAAGTCGAAGCGGAGCTTGTCCGGACGGACGGCCGACCCGGCCTGCTTCGCCCCCTCGCCGACGACCAGCTGGAGCGCGCGGTGCAGCAGGTGCGTGGCAGTGTGGTTCGCCATCGTGGGGAAGCGCACGGGCCACGGCACGACTGCACGCACGCGGTCGCCTGCCGCGAAACCCTCGCCCTCGAAGAGCAGCGCCTGGTCGTCCTCGAAGCGATACGCATCGCGAAGCTCGGCGCGCGCCCCGGTCTCCTCGTGCTCGATGAACCCCGCGTCGGAGACCTGACCGCCGCCCTCGGGGTAGAAGGGCGACTCGCGCAGCTTCGCCAGGAACCGGCGGTCGTCGAGCAGCTCGAGCGCGCCGATCTGCGTGAGCACGTCGGTCTTCTCGTAGCCGACGAAGTCGCTCGTGAACCCGGCCTGAAGCGAGAACTCGGCCGCCCGCTGCTTGGTCGTGTCGACCGCGCCGCGCGAACGCGCCCGCTGCTCCTCCATCTGCCGCGTGAACTCCTCCTCGTCGACCGCCAGCCCGCGCTCTCGCGCGAGCTCTCTCGTCAGCTCGAGCGGGAAGCCATAGGTGTCGTGCAGGCGGAAGGCGTCTTCGCCGGAGATGGCATCGCCGCCCGCGACCTCCTCGAACAGCCGCATGCCCCGCTCGAGGGTCTGCGAGAACCGATCCTCCTCGGCGCGCGCGATGTCGCGAATGACCGCCCGATGCCGTTCGAGCTCCGGGTACCACGCCTGCATCTGATCGATCACCACGTCCGCGATCGGCCAGAGCTCGTCCAGGCCGATCCTGCGCGCCTGCTGGACCGCGCGGCGGATGACGCGCCGAAGCACGTAGCCGCGCCCCTCGTTGGAGGGAACGACGCCGTCACCCGCGAGGAAGGTCATGCCCCGTCCGTGATCCGCGAGGATGCGGTGCGCCTTCGTCGCCTCCTCCGACGAGCCGTAGGCGGTTCCGCTCTCCGCCGCAATCCAGTCCATGATCGCCTGGAAGCCGTCCGTCTCGTAGACGGACATCACGCCCTGCACCGTACGGGCGGCGCGCTCGAGCCCCAACCCTGTATCTATGTTCCGCTCGGGCAGCGGCACGAGCGTCCCGTCCACGCGGAGCTCGTACTCCATGAAGACGAGGTTCCAGAACTCGAGAAAGCGCTCGCAGCGCGTGCAGCTCGGCTTGCAGTCCGGCTCGCCGCAGCCGTGCTCGGGACCGAAGTCGTAGTAGAGCTCGGAGTCCGGACCGCACGGCCCCGGTCCGCCGACCGACCAGAAATTCTCGACTGCCGGCAACGGGACGATGCGCTCCCGCGGCATCCCCACTCGCTCCCAGAGCTCGATCGCGACCTCGTCGGGACCGAGCTTCAGCTCCGGGTCGCCGGCGAAGACGCTCGCCCAGACGCGATCCCAGTCCAGCCGCATTCGCTCACGGATGAACTCCGTCGCGAGCTCGATCGCACGCTCCTTGAAGTACTGCCCGAACGAGAAGTTGCCGAGCATCTCGAAGAACGTGAGGTGGTAGCCGTCGAGACCGACCTCGTCGATGTCGGGCGTGCGGAAGCACTTCTGCGCGGTCGTCGTCAGAGGCGCGGGCGGCTGCTCGCGCCCGAGGAAGTACGGCATCTGCGGCTGCATGCCGGCACTCGTCAGCAGCGTCGACCGGTCGTCGGCGCGCGGGATCAGCGGCGTCGACGGCACGCGCAGGTGGCCTTTCTCCTCGAAGAAGGAGAGGAAACCCTCGCGCAGCTCGGCAGTCGTGTGCATGGACGCGATTGTAGGTGGGCGGGCGCGCTACGCCGCCTGTTGCAACCAGTGGCCGATCTCGTCCGCGACGCGCGGGGCCGGCGTCCAGGAGCCGGGAGGCCGGCGGCGGCGATCGCAGGCCGGTCTCGCTCTAGAGGCCGCGTTCCTGTCGCTCCACCTCGTCGCGGATCTTCTGCAGGGCTCGCCGGATCAGCCGCGAGACGTGCATCTGCGAGATGCCGACCTGTTGCGCGATCTGCGACTGCGTCAGGCCGCTGAAGAAGCGCAGGTGGAGGATCGCCTTCTCGCGGTCGTCGAGGGCGCGCAGACCGGGCTCGATTGCCGCCCAGTCCTCGGAGATCTCATACCGCGGCTCCTCCGACCCGATCGACTCGAGCGGGTCGAGGTCCTCGTCGTCGTCGCCGCCCGCCCCCGCCGACAGCGACAGGGACGTGTATGCGCGGCTCGACTCGAGCGCCTCGAGGACCTCCTCCTCGTCGACCTGCGCTGCGTGGGCGAGCTCCTGGATCGTCGGCGAGCGGCCGAGCTGAACGGTCAGCTGCTCGACGAGTCGGGAGAGCTGGACGTTCAGCTCCTGCAGCCCGCGCGGCACGCGCACGGACCACCCCTTGTCGCGAAAATGGCGCTTGATCTCGCCGATGATGTTCGGCGTCGCGTAGGTCGTCAGCTCGACACCGCGGGCAACGTCGAAGCGGTCGATCGCCTTGATCAGCCCGATTGCGCCGATCTGAACCAGGTCCTCGAGCTGCTCTCCGCGGTAGGCGTAGCGCCGAGCCAGCGAACGGACGAGCGACATGTAGCGCTCGATCAGCTCCTCGCGGGCCGAAACGTTTCCACGATCGTGGTACTCGCGGAGGAGCTCGCGATCGCTCTTCTGCTGCAGCATCAGCCGGCGAGGCGCTTCTCGAGGGTGACCCAGGCGCCGCCGTCGGCGACGCGCACGACCACGTCGTCGACGACGGTGTCGAGGATGCGCCGCAGCCCGATCACGCCGGAGCGCTCCGCGGCGGCGAGCTCGCGTTCCAGCGTGAGGGGCTCGAACGGGCCCACGTCGGTGAAGAGCGTCTCGTTCTCGATGCGGATCGCGATCGTGACCTCCGACCCCCGGCGGGCGCGCTCGAGCAGGCTGTCGACAGCGAGCCGGAGATCGTCGAGGCCGTCGACCGTGAGCTGGAGCCGCGAGCCGAGGCCGCCGAGAACGAGGTGCGCCACGGGGTAGAAGCGAGGCTCGTCCGGGAGAGTGAGCCGGATCTCGTCCATCGGGCGAGATGCTAGAGGCCGGCGCTCGTGATCAGTCCCGCTCCAACGACGACGCCGCTCTCGTACAGGACGGCCGCCTGGCCTGCGGCAACCCCGTAGACGGGATCGTCGAGCCTGAGCCGGAAGCCACGCTCGAGCGGCTCGACCACCGCCGGGACGGACGGCGAGCGGTACCGCAGCTTCACCACGGCGCGACTGAGCGGGACGTACAACCGGCCGGAGGCGGTCACGGTCCGCCGCGCCAGCGATCCGCGCGGCCCGACGACGACGGTGTTCGTGGCCGGCTCGGAGCGAAGCGCGAAGACGGGGGCGCCCGCGGCCACCCCGAGCCCGCGCCGCTGACCCGGCGTGAAGCGCCAGAAGCCCTCATGGGTGCCGACGAGGCTGCCGTCCTCGTCGACGATCTCCCCCGTCTCCGCCTCGAGTCCGTGACGCAGGAGGAAGTCGCGGTAGTCACCCCCGCCGAGGAAGCACGCCTCCTGGCTCTCGGGCCGGCGCGCCACGTCGAGACCGGCCTGCTCGGCCTCGGCGCGCGTCTCCGCTTTCGTCTGCTCGCCGAGCGGGAACCACAGCCGCCCGAGCATCCCGGGGTCCAGGCGACCGAGCATGTAGGACTGGTCCTTCTCGGTGTCGGCCGCCCGGGCGAGCAGCCGTCGCCTGCGGTGATCGACGATGCGAGCGTAGTGGCCGGTCGCGAGGCGCTCGGCGCCGGCGCGCCGCGCGAACGCGAGCAGCGCGGCGAAGCGGAAGCTCCCGTTGCAGCGGACACAGGGGTTCGGCGTCTCGCCCGCAGCGTAGGCGCGGACGAACGGCGTCACGACCGCACGCCGGAACTCCTCGCGCAGGTCGAGCGTCACGTGCGGGAGACCGAGGGCGTGACAGGTCTCACGGGCGGCTATGACGGCGGCCGGCGAGCAGCAGGCCCGCTCGACATCGGGTGCCCGCGGGTCCACCCAGAGGCGGAGCGTGACCCCGATGGCGTTCGGCGCCGACCGCAGCAGCGCGACGGCGCTGTCGACCCCGCCGCTCATCGCCACCGCAGTCCGGCCCGCTTCCGGCTCGGCACGGAATACCCGCCCGAGCGCGTCGGCGAGCGCGTCGGCAGCGAGCGTCTCGCCCGGGACCGCCGCCGCCTGGAGCAGCGTCAGCCCGGCGAGCGATCGCTCGAGCCCCGGGGCGTCGGCGTCCACGATCCGGTCGCCGTCGACCCCCAGCCGGACGAGCGCAAAGTCATCACCGCGGAAGGAATCCCCAACGACTTCGATCACGAACGCAGACTAGCGACGGACTTCCACCGTCAGCGGCGTGCCCACCTGGCAGGACCCATGTCCATGGCTCGCGAGCCGACGAGCGAGTGGGCGAACTGGTGGCGCGAACGTGGCGGGTGGGAGCTCGGACTTGTGCTGTGGGCGGCCTGGGATCCAATTGCCGTAGGCGCGCCAGTCGACGAGTACGCACGCTACTGCGAGCCGATCGGGACTCGAAGTCGCGTCAGCCTCGAAGAAGGGGGCGCACGGGGGAAACATGGTTTCCCCCGTGCTACTCCACACCTGCCGATGCCGCCGCGCCCTTTGCGAACCTGGCAAGCCAGGTGGGTGCCCTGCCGCTACCGGCCTTCCGAGGCTTTCACGGACCCGGGCTCCCTGTACATGAGTGTTGGTTCAGCATGTACGACGCGGCGCCACGCACAGGGTCGAGCGTTACCGAGGGTAACGCACTTCCGCAGGTCGCCGCGGGTGCCGGCTCTGCCGGCGCCCGCGCGCTGACGCTCGGGTTGGCGCCGTCGCCCGAAGTCCGCAGGACTTCGGGCGAAGCCTCAGCGGGCGTAGCGCCACTCGATCGAGCGCGTGCCCCTGAGACCGA
>Ga0307278_10000950_pt1 | contig 14321 bp, 8 predicted proteins | sample ER_DNA_117_FD_194482 | JGI IMG/M metagenome (GOLD analysis project Ga0307278, IMG submission 194482) | Bulk soil microbial communities from the East River watershed near Crested Butte, Colorado, United States - ER_DNA_117 | ecosystem: Environmental > Terrestrial > Soil > Floodplain | place: USA... | reverse complement strand
CCGCTGAGCTGCGCAGCCATGCCGCTTTGTCGTTCCGCCGACGTTCCGTCACTCGGCACGGAACCGCGTCCCAGCAAGGCAAGTGACGCGAGCAACGGTGCAGGTCAGCGCGTTGCCGGCCTCGCTGAGCAGCGGGTTTCCCTCTTCACACGGCAGAGGCCATCACGAGCGCGTCCCAGGCCATCCACAGGGAAGAACCGTCACAAGTTCGACAACTGGGAGCACAATGACGCCAGGAGCCCAGAAACAAGAGGTGATGCAGATGCAGCTCCAACGGCGTCCAATTGGCCTTCCCGATTGGTTGTATGTCGCGATCGTGGCCACTCTTGGTCTGTACTTCGTCATCGGTGGCATCGCCTGGACGACGTTCATCTACAACGGGATCGCGGTGCCGGACTCGTTCACCACGATCCTTGCCACCATCGCCGGCGGGCTTGTCGGCGTCCTCGCGCCCACTCGTAGCCCCGCTCGTGCCTCGCAGTCCAGGCAAGAAGAGCGGCCACCGACCGACCGGTAGCCGTCGAACCTCTCTCGTCGTGGAGGACGGAACATCCAGAGGCGGGCCGGAGTTCGAGTCTCCCCACCTCCGGGGCACGGCAGGGGCACATGACCCCAGTCCGCAGCGGTTCCCCTACGGACACGAGCAGACCAGCGACGCCCAGGCCAGCCGCCAGATGACGTGACCCTGATCGCTCCTGCGGTGCATGGCATGCAAGGGGTCGCGGCCGTTATCGGACTTGCCGTGCCCGGTCGGCCAATCTGGTCCTGGTCGTCAAGTCAGCTATGCCACGGACTGCTCCTTAGACCCTGCCGGGTTCAGTGGCATGTCCCCCCTTGAGCCATGGAAGGGATCCGGTGGACCACCTCGCTTCCCTGGACGCCTTGGCGGGCCAAGGATCAAGTGGCTCACCCTCGACCGCCCAGACCTTGTTCAACTCATGCTGCAAGTATGAAAAGAGCACGGGATGAACCAACAGCCCGGGTGCAAGCACCCAGGCGGACCGCAAGGTCTGCGGCTGGCCAGCTCTTGCCTGTGCCCTCTGCAGATGTCTGCAGGTTCTAAAGACGGCGATGAACGGCGGGACCAGAAGAAGCCAACCGGCCGTCATCATGAGAAGCGACCAAAGCGGCAGGCTGCCGCCCCTCTGCGTATCGTATGAGTGCTCGAGGTCTCGCAATTCGCGATTGATGCGGTACCACCAAGGAAGGCTAGTCAGTAACGACACCACCCACGCAACAAGAAACCCAAACGCTAGCGCGCTCAAAATAGTTGCAATGGCCAAACTTGGGGACTTCAGAAGACCCGCACCGCGCAGAGTCGGTCCTGCGATGAAGACGGAGAACAACAAGAAGAAGAGCACCCGAACTCCGAAAGGACGTTCGACCTTTGCTACCTTCTCACCACGGATGCGAACCTCGAATGGCATGTACGGCCCGGAGCAACCCAATTGCCGACGCTGCCAGGTTTGGTAGAGCCATCCAAGCCGTACCAAGGCCGCAATCAGCACGCTGGCTCCGGTCGAAAGGAACCCGACCCGATCCCACAGGCGAGGGCTAATGACACCCAATCCAATCCACACGCTGCCCCACGCCACCGGCAACAGCATGACCAATGCTAACACGACGAGATCGAAGGGAAACTCCTTCGGCGGCCGCCCGCCAAGTTCCTCAAACACCTTACGTTCACGCTCGTAGATACCTGTCGCCTGCGAGACACTCCATCGGGCAACAACTGAGCGGTAGCGCCCCTTGGGTTCCGGAGCCAGGTTAAACAGCATACGCTTGAGACCAAAGGCCGGCACCAACGGGCGCAGCACGACATACAATGAAAGCCCCACCCCCAGCAGCACAATGCCCAGGTGTAACAGGCCGCCGCTTAGCAAGGCGTTCAGCGCCTGGTTCACTGACGTGAAGTTTGCGGTAAGCGCCGCCTCGACCTTTTCGATTGTGTCCAACACCTGCTGGCGCAGCACCGGGCCACCGATCGCAGCCCTAGTCACGTAGAGGGCCACAGGCACGACGATGTTGATGGTCGGCCGGAAAAGGACGACGATCGCCACGATCAGCAGGACAAAGTAGGTGTTCTGTCGGGTCGGCGGCAGCGATTGCTGGAACTCCCGCACGGCCTCACGATCTTGCTGCTCGGCGTCGGCCGTCCATTCCAGGGCAGCTCGAGCGCTGTAGCGGCGACTCAGGCTCGCAAGCATCCGACCGACGTGCCGGACCATGAAGTAGCGCAGCAGCCATCTGGGACGAGGAAGATAGTGCGGTCGGCCTCCGTGTCTCCAGAGCACCAGGGGCACTAGCGGCAGGTCGCTGATGGTGTCCAAGACCCCCTGGTAGACCCAGAGGAGCTCACCCACCTGCGAACCACGAGGCGTCGACCCCATAGCCTGCTGCAAGGACAGCCCTTCACCCCGGCCTCACCATTCTTACAGTCAAGCACATCGTGACCCATGCCAGCCGACTCCACCGAACAGCGCAAGCTCAGAGACCGCCGGACCGCCGGACCTGCTTGAGTCAGGAGGATCGGCCTTGCCGTGCCCGGCCGGCCGATCGGACCCTGGCCGCGGAGGACCGGAGCGGCACAGGCGTCCGCGACCTGACGGGGGACCGGACCCGACGCCGAGCGGAACGGCAGTGGATCGGGGCCACGGGTGAGGGGTCGGCAGCGGACAACCACGGTCACTCACGGTCCGTCGCCCCAGCAGGTCAACAACGTCACGGAGCCGCCCACCCAGGCCACGACGAGGCTCGACTCGCTTTCACGCGGCAGAGGCCGCCACCGCTTGCCATAGCAGGCCGAGGAGGGCTGCGTCGGGCAGCAGAAGGGCAGCAATCGACGGCCGGAAGGACCTGAACACTCGATGACGGTTCGGCAAGGACTGTGAGCCACGATCCTGGCCGCAGCCATCCGCCACCAGGCGTTTCTCCTTGTCTCTCAGAGTCCCTAACGCCCTCGAATTCCAAGCTGGATGCTGCTGTTGGGATTTGACGTGGAAGAGGTCGCAGGTTCACCCCACCCAGCGGCAACGCTGACGTGACTCATAGGGCCTACGCGCCCGGCGCTGCCTGGTCGTCGCTACTTGGGGTGGTCAGAATCGACGGAGCCGAACACCTGCTCGAGTAATCCCCACCCGCTGTTGTGGGCAAGCGCAGTCTGGGCACGGGCGGCCAGCTCCGCTCGACCGTCGGGCTCGCCGGCCTCGGCAGCCGCGCGTTCGGCCTCCTGCCACGCTCTGGCCGCATCCGGGCTACCGGCCTGCTCAAGAAGCCGGGCGGTCAGCGCCCACAGTACCGCTACATGTCCGCTTGGCACGCCCTGCGCCTGGGCCAGTTCCGCCCACCGATGCCACACCCCCGCCGCGAGGTCTGGGTTGCCGAGGGAGGAGCTGAGCCGGGTCGCCTGACTCAGCTCGGCCCGGGCGCGGCCCACCTCTCCCCGAGTGCTCGCAAGACGGGCAAGCTCCATCCGGCACTGCACTTCCAGCGCGCGATGGTCGAGCTGGCTGGCGATCGCCAGCCCGCGCAGCAGATGCCCTTCTGCCACCGGCGGTTCGGTTATCCAAAGGTCGCCGAGCCGCCGCTCGATCCAGCCTTCGGGGGTTCGGCTGCCGGTTTGACGAGCGACCTGGAGCGCTCGCGCGGCCGTCACGCGGGCTTGTGTGACCCGGCCGAGTCGCTGCTGCGCCCTGCTGAGCCTATCCAGCAGCCAGGCGAGCAGCTCGCGGTCGCCGGCGCGCTCGGCCGCCGCGACCCCGCTGGCCGCCGCCGCCAGCGCTCCCTCCCAGTTCCCGGCCCGTCCAGCGATCTCGGCGAGCACGTCGAGCGCGGCCGCTTCGGCGCTGACGGCGTTGTGTTGGTGGGCGAGCTGTCGGGCAGCCTCGGCGCGCCGTTGGGCCACTCGCACCCGCCCCTGGTTCAGTTCCACTTGGGCGCGGAGGGCCTGCGCACGGGCGGCAAGAGCAAGATTGCCGGCAGCGGCCGCCACGCGCCGCGCCCGCCTGTAGGAGCGGGCTGCGGCGTCCAGCTCCCCTCGCCGATTAAGCAGCATCCCGCAGTGGTTGAGCGCGTCGGCGTGCTCACCCTGCCAACCGGCCGCTTGGGCGGCCCGCGCCCACCCCTCCGCCACCCCAAGCACCACTCCGGTCGGCCGCTGGCTCCACAGCAGGCGAGTCGCATGAGCAAGCTGGCGGGCGGCTTGAGCGTGGTCGAACCGGTCCCACCCGGTGGTGTCTTGGGCAAGCAGCAGCCGTGCGCGGGCCTCGACCTGCGGCACCCCTGTGCCAAGCTCCGCCAGGGTCTGCCAGGTCGCTGCGGCCTGGTGGTCGCCGCCCTCGCGCAGCAGGCTGGCGATCTGGGCAGCGGCGCGCTCCGGCTCGGGCTGCATCACATGTTGCAGCGCGGCGGCCAGCGCCCGGCAGGCGTCCTGGCGCTCGCGGCCGGGCAGGCCATAGCCGCGGCGGAGGGCGCGCCAGTGCAGCTCGGAGGCGAACCGGTAGCGGTACACCGCGGGCACGCCTTCCTCGTCGTCGCCTGCGGTAGCGCGTGGATTGGCCAGCTCGACGAACCCGGCCTCCTCAAGCAGCCCGTTCGGCCGCTCGGGGCTGACGAGGAGGTGCTCGTCGAACTCGTCGATCAGCTCGTCGGCATCCCGCCCCACCACCAGGGCGACGGCCTGGGCAGTGAACTGGCGGCCTTCCAGCGCCCCGACCGCAAGCGTGCGCACCACCGCGTCAAACTGGTCGTCGTCCAGCTGGTGGCCGCAGCAGCGCGCAAGGCGCTCCCACAGCAGGTCGTGGACCTTCCCAAGCGCCGGGTAGTCCCCTTCGGCGAGCACCCACTGGCCCGGGAGGTCCTGCCGCACCGCCCCGGTGGCCCGCCAGTCGTCCCACAGCTCGCCAAGCCAGCCCGGTTCCCCGCCGGTCACCTCCCACAGTCGCTCGGCCAGCCCTGGCTCGGACGCACCCAGCCAGCTGGCGACCGCGTCTGCGTCCAGCCGGCCAACCGGCACCCAGGCGCCCACGTCGGCGTCGACGAGCCGGCGGGCCGCAAATAGCCCGGCCGGCTCGTCCAGCTCGTGGCCGCCGAGCTCGGCCGGTCCGTCCAGGGTGGCGACCAGCAGCAGGGGCAGGTCGCGAAGCTCGCCGGCCAGGCGGACCAACAGCCTGGACCACCAGTCGTGCGCGGTCGGGGCGTGGTCCAGGTCGTCGAGGATGCACACCACCGGCTGCCAGCCAACCACCGGCTGCGGGCCGGCCGCGACACGCAGGACCGTCCGGACCGCGTCGGGTCCGGCCGGGCCGGCCAGCGGCTGCTTGGCCTCGGCGTACTTGGTGAGCAGGGCCCATGCGGTGCTGCTCATGCGGGCGAGCTGGCCGAGCAGCTTGGCGGCGGCCGCCGCTTGCGGCCCGGCGAGCGTGCCGCCCAGCTCAAGGACCTTGCCGGCAAGATCGATCCCGGCCTGCAGCGACGCGACTACCCGTGCCGGGTCTGGTGGCGGCCACGGCTCCCAGTTGCCGTCAGGGGTGAACCCGCCGGCGACTACCACTGGGCGGGCAGGGTGCGCGGCGAGCCGAGTGGCCAGGGCGCGGGCGAGACCGGTACGGCCGCTGGCCGGACCCCCCGCGACGAGGACGACCCTGCCCTGCCGGCTCGCCACGGTCTGGTCGAACGCGGCCTGGACCGCACGCAGGGCAGGGTCGTGGTCCCACACGTTCTGGCTGGTCGGCGCCGCTGCCATCGCCCGCTCCTCGACACGAGCCTGGACCTGAGAAAGCGGAGCATACGCCCACAACGTCGCACACCAGCCGGCAGGAGCTGCGCGGTCCAGCGACACAGACCGCCGGCGCCATGGCTGCTGGAGTTCGCGGCGAGCAACAGATCAGGATTACCGGCGGAGCAGGACTGGCGCCACACATTGCGCCCGCCGGGCAAGCCCTGCACATGGACCTCCCCGCCCACGGGGGCAGCCGATGGCTGCGGCTGCGGCAGGCGCGCGGCCATCGGCGTCCGCAGCAGCAGCCGGGCAGCAACCGATAGGTGGAAGTACCGGGGAGATCACCGAAGGACTACAACGGATCGTGCCCCTGGCGCTACCTCCCCATAGCCTCTGAACAGCAGGTCTGTCACTGTCCTTCACGGTCTATTGGCCGCGCGCCCTACACTTGGCCGGGCCGAGGTAGACAGGGGAAGGCGGAGCGCGGTCCAGCGGCCGAACGGGCACCTCGTTCTTTGTGCCTGGGAGAACGGGATCTGCCCCCACCGTCGGGTCGCATATCGCACAGTCCTGTTGCCCAATGAGTGCCCTGACACGGAAACAATCACGCTTGCTGCCGCCGTCGATGACGCGTGAAACCTGGCGCCGCTTCCACCAGCGAGACTGGCTCGACGGCCTACTTCACGAGTACTTCCGACAAGCTGCAGGAACGAGTTCTGCACCTACGGGCCTCGAGTGCGCTCGGGATGATTTGGGAGTGCGCGACCTTCCTGGACAGACGATACTGTTCGTCATGTCCGTCCTAGATGCGGCAGATCCGGCCGCGGGCGGGTGCCGGGGGAGTTGGGGGAGTTGGGGCGATGGCACGCATCGAGCATGTCATCGTCCTCGCACTGGAGCGTCGGTCCTTCGACCACGTGCTCGGCTTCCTGGACCACCCGGATCCGGTCTTCGACGGTTTGACCAAAGGCGGGCCGTTCACCAACCCGGCCTGGCATGGCCAGGGGCCGCCGGTCGTGGTCAGCCCCGGCGCCAAGCCGGTGCTGCCGGTCGACCCCGAACCGGATGATTCCCACGACGCGGTGATGCAGCAGCTCGCCGTGCGCGGGCGCGGGCCCGCTCGGCACGCGACCAACCAGGGCTTCGTGGCGAGCTACGAGGACAAGGGCCGCGGGCTGGCGCCGCCCAGCTTCGGGGGGCTGTTCGGCCCGATCGCCAACTGGGTGGCGCGCAAGGCCGGGACCGGGCACATCGAGGGCCGCGGGCCGCTGGTGTTGCGCTGCCAGGCCCCGGAGCAGGTGCCGGTGCTCGCCACGCTGGCGCTCGAGTTCGGCGTCTGCTCCAAGTGGTTCGCGTCGGTGCCGGGCGAGACCTGGCCCAACCGCAACTTCCTGCACGCCGCGACCTCGGACGGCACCACCGACAACGAGGTGCGCTTGTACGACGACCCCACCGTCTTCGAGCTGCTCGAGCAGCACGGCAGGAGCTGGCACATCTATCACGACGACACGCCGCAGGTGTGGGCGTTCCAGCAGCTCTGGTCCGTCTCGGAGAGGGTGGCCAACTGGTTTCCCTTGGCCGACTTCGCCGGGCACGTGGAGGCCGGTGCGCTGCCGAGCTACTGCTTCATCGAGCCTGGTCACCATACCTCGGACATTGGCGACGACGAGCAGGTGGTCGCCTATGTGTACGAGGCATTGCGGCGGCAGCCAGCGGTCTTCGAGAAGAGCCTGTTCATGATCGTCTACGCTAGTCATGGCGGCCTCTACGACCACGTGCCACCGCCGACCGACGTCCACCCTCCTGACGACCCGCCCAACCCGCTCGGCCGCCTGGTGTCGTTCTTCCTCCGGCGCAAGTCGGCGTCGTTCGACTTCACCATGTACGGCCCCCGCGTCCCCGCCGTGGTGGTCTCGCCCTACGTCCGCGCGGGCACCGTCAGCGCCGAGTTCCGCGACCACGCCAGCGTCCCCGCCACCCTGCGGGCGCTGTTCGCGCCCGACGCGGAGCCGCTGACCAGGCGCGACCAGCACGCCAGTCCCTTCCACACCTTGCCCACGCTGGCGCGTCCACGCGCTGTGGCAGAACTCCCGGACCTGTCGGCGTGGCTTCCTCCCGCGCCGCGGTCGCCCATCCCCGGGCACTCGCCAGCGCCAGCATCGGACGAGCACTGGCGGCCCTACCGGGCGCTCGCGGACCAGGTAAGAGTGACCCTGAGGAACCGAGGCGTGCTAGGGGCCACGGCCCCGGACGGGCTTGGCGAGTTCGCACGGGTCGAGTGGGTGACCGGCGCCTTCGCCACGGAGGCGCAGCTCCTTCGATCAAGAGGCCAGACGGGCCCGCTCACAGCACAGGACCTTCGGGCCCTCCATGCGTGGACTGAGCGAATCGCCCGCGAGCCGGTGATCACGGAGACGATCCGGCGGGAACGGACCTCGCCGACGGCGGTGCTCAGCGAGGCGCGGGCCCGTCTACGCTCCGACCATCCGGAGCTGGTGGCGAGGTACCGGGCGCTCGCCGACGCCGAAGCCGTCCGCCAAGGCCGCCTGTCGGCGGCGCCTGGTCGGGGAACGCCGCAAGGTCTCACCAGCGAACGGGAGCTGTCCGGGGGCGTGGTCGGCCGGCAGCGGGCAGAAGCGCAGCTGTCAGCTTTCCTGCGATCGATCGTCGTCGTCCCCGCGATCGTCCGGTCGTCCGGGATCACCCTGCGCGATGCCGGCAGCGACGTCGTCGAGATCTCCGAGGCACCCAACCTCTCCGTCCGCATCACCGCCGAGAACCGGATCCAGACCAGGGCCTTCCGCAAGGTGGTGGTCAGCCTAGGACGAACCGGTGGCGTCGCCCTCGGCATCGCGGGAACACGCGGAATCGGCAAGTCAGAGCTTCTGAGAGCGTTCTGTGAGCCGCAGGCGCCGGCGTCGATCGAGGGAGGCGGCGTCATCGGCGTCTACGTCCCTGCACCGGTCGCATACGAGGCAAAGGCGTTCCTGCGGCTGCTGATCCGCAGGCTGTGCGAGAAGGTCCCTGGCTACGACCCGCGAGCGCTCGAGCCGCTGCCTACGTCACCTGCTCGGACGAGACAAGTGGCTGTGGCCGTCAGTGTGGCCGCGGCGATCGCCGGTCTCGTGCTCGTGAGGGAGGTCGACGTCCTCGACCCGCATGTCGGTGGCTGGATCCTGGTGGTGGCCGGGCTCGTCACCATGGGCTTGAGCGTGTGGTGGCCTGCCCTGCGCCGATGGAGGGACCGGCGCGCATCCCCGGAGGTCGGTCCAGACCCTCCGGGAGCGAGCGAGGGCGATGCCGAGCGTGCCAGCCGCGAAGCGACCGAGGCGAGTCGGCGGCGCCGCGCGGACCTGGCGCGGGAAGCGGCAGCGCTGGCTCGACGCGTCCGCTACACCGAGACCCAGTCACTTCAGGCGGAGGGCTCCGCGGGAACCGGCGGCATGGGACTCAAGCTCACCAGGGGCACGAGCGTCAACGAGCTGCCGCTGACGGAGGCGGACCTGGTTGGCGAGCTCGACAGGACCATCGATGACCTTCGGTCGGCTGGCTACGAGGTCATCATCGGCATCGACGAACTCGACAAGCTCGAAACCGAGGACCGAGGGGAGGACGCCCGAGGCGGGACCTCGGCCGAGCGGTTCCTCAACGACCTCAAGGTGCTATTCGCCGTCCACGGATGCTCGTTCCTGGTGACCGTCTCGGTGGACGCCTGGGCGAGGTTCGCGCGACGGGGCCTGGCCTCGCGAGACGTGTTCGACAGCTCGCTCGACACCGTGGTGACGGTCGACCATCTTTCCTTCACCGAGGCGCGAAGCCTGGTGCGATGGCGCACCGAGGAGCTAAGCGACACGCAGGTGCTCCTGTGCCACTGCCTGTCAGGCGGCCTCCCACGCGACTTCCTCCGGTACTGCCGCCTCCTGGGAGAGGCGAACGAGCTGCTGGAAGGACGCCAGCCACTGGCGACGGTCCTGGAGTGGCTGCTACAGGAGGACTTCAGGGTCAAGGTCCAGGCCTGGCTGACCGTCGGCAGCCACGGGCCGACCGAGGCGGCCGAGGATCTCATCGCGGAGATGGAGTCGCTGCTCGGTGCCGTCGGCTCCGCAGACGTCGGCCAGTTGCTGAAGGCCTTCATGGAGCGCGACCCCCAGTTCGTGGCGCTCTGCTGCTCGGAGGTCGGTACCCAGGACGAGAACACGGCAGCGCCAGGTGAGCATTGGATCAGGCGCCTGCGGCGTGAGGCGTACGCATACCTCTACTTCCTCGAATCGGTGCGAGCCGCGTTCGGCACCCAGGGCCCGCTCGCCTCGGACCAGCTCCACGACGCGCAAGCGGCGCTCGACGCCTTCGAGGTGCTCACCGACGCTCGCCGCCGCATGGAGGCGGACCCGGCTGCGGGCTGGCGGCGCATCGTGGCGGCGCGGCAGCGCCTCGGGCTGTCGGCAGCAGCAGGTCAGGTGCTCTGAGCCGGCGCGAGCTTCGGCCCTCGTCGACAGCCCTGCACCGCCTTCGCGGTTTGCCAACAAGGTAGGTGTCCGCCGTTCGGATGGCGGGCCTCGGGACTTGGCGGCCACCTTCGGCTGCCGTGCCTGGCCACACCGTGCCTAGGCTAGTCGCGGAAGTCTTAGGCGCCAACGGACATCACAACCGGTCGGGACCCGGAGGCCGTCCGAGGGCGCGCGCCACGGGGCAGCAACCCGGCAGCAACCAGCGGCTGGAACGATCGGGAAGGCCAGGGAAGGACCATGAGCGATGGTGTCTGCGGCTCACGAACACACCTCGCTCAAGCAGCGGAATCACCAAGGTCCTTCACGCTCTATCGGCCGCGTGCCCGACACCCCGCCACGGCGGGGACAGACAGGGGAAGGCAGAGCGCGGTCCAGCGTCCAAGCGGGGACCTCGTTCCTTTTACCAAGGAGAAAGCTGAGTGCTGGACTCGCCGAAGGGCGTTTGCGCAGGTCAGGCGCGGTCCGAATATCCAGCTACTTCTGTACCCTTTAGTAGCAGCAGGAACACTCTCCGCTCCCCCGCCGCCGCGTCCCAATTTGCGCCACGGGCAGCAACCGGGCAGCAACTGCTGCGATTCAGCCTGCCGGAATTGTCCGTCAGTCGTTGTGGGGCGCCTGTACTGGCTCGCCGTTGCCGTCCGAGCCATTGCGCGTTGCGCGGGGTCGGGGACCATCAGGGATGGGCAGCTCGGCCGTCTCTCGTTCCGTAGGCCTAGCCGCCACGTCGGTACCGGCGGTCGGCTGGGCATCTCCGGGTGGGCGTGGCGGCTCCCCGTCGACATTGAAGACTCCCTGCTCCCCGTCGATATTGAAGACTCCCCACTCTGGCCCTGAAAACCCGGCCGGCCATACCGTGCCCGAAGACCCCAGCGCCCCGCGCAGCTTCGCACCGACCTGTACCGGCCCCCGCTCGCTGATGGCGATGAGGTTCGCTCCCTGCAAGTTCGCGTCGATGAGGTCTGCTCCCTGCAGGTTCGCGGCGCCGAGCTGAGCACCCTGCAGCTTCGCGCCTCTGAGCACTGCGCCCTGCAGGTCTGCGGCGACGAGGACCGCCCCTTGCAGGTCCGCGCCGCCGAGCTGCGCGCCCTGCAGCTTCGCGAAGAAGAAGTTCGCCCCCCGCAGGTCCGCAGCGACGAGCCGCGCGCTCTGCAGGTCCGCGCCGTTCAGGACCGCCCCCCGCAGGTCCGCGCCGTCCAGGACCGCCCCCCGCAGGTCCGCGCCGTCCAGGACCGCCCCCCGCAGGTCCGCGCGGTCCAGGACCGCCCTCCGCAGGTCCGCGCCGCGGAGCCGTGCGCCATGTAGGTTCGCGCCGCCGAGCCGTGCGCCATGCAGGTTCGCACCGTGCAGGTCTGCCCTGCGAAGGTCCAGCGTGCGCAGATCAAGCCGGTCCGCTTCTGTCGCCTCGTAGCTCACCGGCTTGGGGAAGGGGCCTCGCCCAAGCACGGTGAAGGCGGCTTGCACGTCTGGCGCGCGGGTGCGGAGGTCTGGCTGCTGGTCGAGCGGCCAGTCGGCGCGGTACTGGCCTGGCTGGGTGGGTGGCCAGGGTGCGCGCTGGCGGATGTAGGCGGTGAGGACCTCGGCGATGGTGCGCCGGTCGCCGGGCGAGTCGCGGGCGATGCGCCCCAGCGCGTACAGAGCGCCGAGGCGCACGTCCAGATGCTCGCTGCCAAGCTGGTCGACGGCGCGGGTAAACCGCTCGGTGACCTGCCCCTCGCGGCTGATGCGCACCTGCCGCCAGGTGGCCGCCGCGCCAGCGGCGAGCAGCAGCCCGCCCACGGCCTGCAACAGCGCGGTCCGGGCGTCGCTGGTCGCCTTGGCACGCTCCTCGGCGGTCAGCGTGCCGGCCGCGGTGTCGTGGGCCACTAGCCAGCCCGGCGCCAGCAGCACCAACCCGGCGAGCAGCGCGACGGTTATGGCCACGGAGAGCGGCACCCATGCCCGGTGGGCGAATCGGTAAGCAGCACGAAACGGGCTGCTGCGCCACCAGCGGCGACCGGCGGTGCTAGCGGCTAGGTACAGCGCTCCCGCCGCGGCCACTGGGGGCACCGCGACCCGGACGGCTGGCCAACTCCCCCGCCACAACCAGCCAACCCCTGCCCCCAGCGCCCGCACCGCGTCACCCCAGCCCCACACCTGCAGCCCAGCAGCCACGGCAGCGGCAGCAACAGCCAGCTTGAGCCGCCGGAGGGTTGACCGCAGCCCGCCAGCCAGGGCAGCGGCAACAACAGCCAGCACAAGCCGCCGGACGGTTGACCGCAGCCCCGGCAGCCACGGCAGCAACAGCCAGCGGAGCCGCCGGAGGGTTGACCGCATCTCGATCCTTGGCGCTCGGCGTCATCCGCGTGGATTGTCGCGCATGCGCCGCCCGGGCGCCGATCCGGGCCAGCCACGCGCTCAACGGGCAGCCTCGCGGGTGGCCACCTCCAGCACTATGGCAAGGCGGGGCTCGATCGCGGCGACGACCCGGGCGGCCATCTCCGGCGTGGTGTCGCGGTAGCCCATGCCGGTCCGGCTGGCGCCCAGCTGCCGCGCCCGGCTGCTGTTGTCGTGGCCCATCACCTCATCGATCACCCGGTCGGGGATGCCGGCGTCCTCCAGCCAGGTCGCGAAGGTGTGGCGCAGGTCGTGCGGGCCGTGCAGGTCGAGGTGCGGGAACCGTGTCGCTTGGATGGCTGGAACCGCCGACCACTGGACGGGCTCTGCGGCGCTGGGGGCCACGAGCCCGGCTGCGTCGAGCGCGCCGAGCGCCGCTTGGATGGTCGCCGGTCGCAGCTTGCAACCGGGGCGGCTGAACCGCTCACTAAGCTGAGCTAGGGTCTGCGACCCGTCGGCCCGTAGCGCGGCCAGGACCCGCCGGGCGGCCCGCGGGAGGCTGCGGGCGGGGTCGTGCAGCCGGCAGGCCGCGCCGTGGTAAACGTGGCGGAACAGGTAGCGGGACAGCGGCCGGCGGGTGCCGTCGCTGGTCGGATCGGTGAACAGCAGCGCGCTAGGGTCGGTGCCGGGCGGGAGCTGCCGGCGGATCCCCTCGGCGACCTGGGGCGCGAGTGGGACCGCGCGGATGCCGGCGGGACTCTTGGGGCGTGGCCGGTAGCCGCTGCCGGTGGCAGCGACACGTCGGTGAGGAGGGCTTGGCCCGGGCGGTCACTGGCTGGCGCTCTGCGGCGCGTCCCTCTGTCGCCGGTTGCAAGCCCTCGGGGGGCTGGGGGCGGCGGTGTCATGCGGGCCCTCGACGGGCGACCCACCCAGGCCGTCACCCCAGCCCTCACCGATCCCGTACGACGAAGACCATGCCAGCCTCCGTCAACAAGAGGGTGGACCAGTGACCCACCATCGCAGCCGCCTGTGCCATTTCGTGATCGACTGCGACGACCTCGACCGCGCCGTCGCGTTCTGGTCGTCCGCGCTCGACGCCACCGAAGAGCCGCTCTCCGAGCAGAGCCGCCACGTCTACCGGCGGCTCCGGCTGTCGGATTCCGAGATTCGGGTGCTGCTGCAGCGCACCGACGACGAGAAGGTCTCCAAGGAGCGGATGCACCTCGACCTTGAGACCGACGACGTTGAAGCCGAAGTCCAACGCCTCGAAGGGCTCGGCGCGACCCGCTACGACCACCAGCAGGAGCGCGGCTACGACTTCTGGGTACTGCGCGACCCGTGGGGCAACGAGTTCTGCGTGCTCCAACCGAACTTCCCTGAGCTGCTCGCCCGGCGGCGCCCCTGGCGCAGCCCTGCCCTGGCGGAAGGGTGACTCCGGCTCGAGACAGCTGCGGTCACGGCCCGGCCCAGGTGACCTCCAGCAGCACGATGGTGCGGTGCTGCTCGCGGACCAGGTAGACGACCAGGCCCCAGCCGCCGAACGGCAGCAGGCGGTACTCCGGCGGGTACTCGGCCTGGTAGGCGCGGCCCTGCCATGGGTCAGCGTGGAGTTGCTCGACCGTCGCGTCCAGCGCCTGGGCGGCCTCAAGCGGCAGCGTGGACCGCTGCGCCCGGGCCTCGGCGGTGTAGGCGACCTGCCACACAGGGCGACGGTGGGCTAGCAGCCGGGCGGCTCAGGCTCGTAAGGGAAGGTCTCGACCGGCTCGCCGGCCTGGATGCGC
>Ga0307278_10000949_pt1 | contig 14327 bp, 13 predicted proteins | sample ER_DNA_117_FD_194482 | JGI IMG/M metagenome (GOLD analysis project Ga0307278, IMG submission 194482) | Bulk soil microbial communities from the East River watershed near Crested Butte, Colorado, United States - ER_DNA_117 | ecosystem: Environmental > Terrestrial > Soil > Floodplain | place... | reverse complement strand
GCCGCCGGCCTGGATGGAGGCGAACTGGCGGTCGTCGCCGACCAGCGCCACCTTGGCGCCCGCCCGCTCCGCGTGCCCGAGGAGGGGGGCGAGCTTGCGGGTGGCGACCATGGCAGCCTCGTCCACCACCAGCACCGTCCGCTCGTCCAGCTCAACCCGTCCATGTTTGAGGTCGAGCAGCAGCCGGTCGACCGTCCGGGCCTCGGTGAAGCCTTCATCGGCCAGGCCGACGGTGGCGATCCCCGTAGGGGCGCAGCCGTGGACCTGGTAGCCGGCCAGCTCGAACGCCTCCCGCGCCACCCCCAGCGTCCACGTCTTGCCGGAGCCGGCCCGCCCGACGACGACGGCCACCCCGTCGCCGCCTTGGGTGAGGTCGCGCACCATCGCCGCCTGGTCCTCCCCGGCGGTGGTGTGGCGATCGAGGATGTGCCGGACCAGCTCCGGGCGGACCACGGCGCAGCCCTGCTCGGACCGCGCAACGGCGCCGTCCACGAGTTGCCGTTCAAGGGTCAGCAGCTCCGGCGTGGAGAACCGCTCGACCCCAAGGCGGCGGTCATGGGCGACCCGGACCGCCCGCTCCTCCAGGAACCGCTCGGCGGCGTCCTCGGCCTGGGTGAGCGCCTGCTGAGCGCTCGGGGCGACCGGCAGCCGCTTGGCGAGCGCGTCCACCACATCGGCGCGGGTGAACGTCGACGCCTGCTCGGTCAGCCCCTCCGGGCCGGCCAGCGCCTCCAGGACCTGGCGGACCTCCTGCGCGGTGGCCGGTCGGCCACGCTCACCGCGGCAGACCTCGGCGAGCTGCCGCTCGCCCACCCCCTGCTCAGCAAGCTCCCGCGCCCACCGCTGGTAGATGCTCTGCTCGGACTCGCTGTGGTCCTTGGGCGCCCTGGTCGCCACCGCTGCCGCGCTGCTGGCCTTGATCCCTGACAGCCCCTGCTCGGCGAGCCACTGGTCGATCTGCTCCGAGCGCTTGGAAAACCGCTCGATCAAGGCCCGATCATCCAAGCCAACGATCTCGGCGGCGCCCGACCGCTCGTCCACCGGTCCCCAGCGAACCCCTAAGCGCTCGGTGAGCGCCGCCCGCTCGGCCGCCAGGTACAGGTGATCGGCCGCCATCAGGTGCGCATACAGCCGATCGCTGTCCAGGGCCGTCCAGCGGCCGTCCGGGCCTTGGGCGGCGTTCTGCACCAGCACGTGGGTGTGGAACTGCGGATCGCCTGAGCGGCTGAGGCGATGCTCGAACGCCACTCCCACTAGCCCACCGCGCGCCTGGTGGCGGTCGGTGCCGTTGTGGTCGCGACGCACCCCGATCCCATGCCGCTCCAGGTAGCCGATGCCGACCTGGAGGGCCTCGGCCCTTGCTTCGGCCATCTGGCGGCGGATCTGGTCGCCGCCGCCGGCGGCCAGCAGCGACACGCTCTTGGGGGAGCTGAAGCAGTGGTCGAACGCCCGCACCCGCTCGTCCACCCGCTTGCCGCGGTGCTGCCACGCCTTGTCGAACCCCTCCCCGTAGAGCTCGCGGGGATCGGTGCCGAGGATCTTGCGGCACAGCCGCTCGACCGTCTCGACCTTCACCCGCCGGGCGCCGCCCAGTCGGCAGGCCGCCTGGACCGAGCGCACGTCGCCCTTGAGCGCCTTCGACCGTGCGAGGTCTTCTAGTGGGTCTACGCCCTGCTCGGCGGCGTGGGCCGTGAGGGCCCCAGCAGCGGCCCGGCCGCCAGCTTGGAGCGCGGGTCGGCCCGCCACAGCGGCGCACAGCGCAGTTCGCTGGTGGCGGGGTCGAGGCCTTGGAACATCGCCCGCACCTGTTCGGCTGAAGCGACCCCGTCCAGGCCGCTGGCGTGGGCGGCGCTGCCGACGAACCGGCCTGGTGACTCGCCGCGGCCGGAGAAATACTCTTCGCGGTTGCGGGCGATCTGGTCCAGCCAGTAGGCCTCCTGGCCCGCCTTCAGCGCCTTCACCGGCAGCGCCACCAGCCCGACCCTCCCACCGCCGCGAGGCGGCAGCCGTGCATCGCAGATGCGGATGTGTAGAACGACTGGAATTACGGTGAGGATAGCACGGAGGTGAGGGGTGCGAGCATGGTTTGGAGCGGGGACATGAGGTAGGGGAGGAATGGTAAAGCGTTTAGTGTTGGGAGGCTCGAAGAGGAAGCTAGAGAAAGGGCGTCACTGCTGGTGATGGAGTCACGACGGCTCGTAACTGGTGCGAACACGGTTTGACAGAGGGTCTGTGTATTTCGTTACGAATCGTAAACGTTTTAGGCTGTGAGATCAGTCCGGAGACGGCATCCAAAGGTCAAGTAGTTACCTGACCCGGCCTGTCCGGAGACGTGTGGCTGCCTGCCGTACCCACGCACTCCACGAACTCACCGGTGCGGAAAAGTGTCGCGGACGCCGGACGCTCACACGGACACCGGACACCGGACACCGGACATCGGACACCGGACATCGGACACTGGACATCGGACACGGACGCCGGGCACTGGACACCGGACGCGCGGATGCTGGACACCTACCGGACGCCGCCCACTGGATGGGCGGATGCTGAACACGCGGACGCTGACGGAGACGCGGACAAGGCGACCAAGGTACGGTGGGCATCCGGATGTCCTGGGTGCTGCGGCGCCGCTGGGCGGCGAACCGTGTTGCTGTCGGCACGCGCGGCGCTCGGCAACCATGACGGCTCGGCGGTGCGGCCACCTGCCAGCGCGCGAGACTGCCGGCTGCACTGCCAGGCAGCTGCTGGCTCGCTCCGCCAGCGGTCAAGCGGCGCCTCGGCGCACTGCTGTCCTCAGAACGATTTCGGGTCGAGGGTAGGGCGGCGCAGTGGCTGCCATCCGGTATACGGCGACGAGTGTGAGGGCTGCTCATGGCGCTTGTTGGTATGGCGTGGTTTGTGGACGGGTGGCGTTCATGTTGGCCAGATAGGGATGCGGTCTGAGCGTCGATTCCCTATCGGTCGGTGGCGGCTGCTCTGGCCGCACAGTTCCTTCAGCCTGTGTTGGCATGGCGCCGCCCGGCGGGCTGGCGTACGCCACAGCCGGCAGCCGACGGTCGGCGGCGACTAGGTGGCCACCGAGCCGTTGGGAGTGTTCAGGTGCGGAGCCGCAGGGTCGCCCGGTGTGCTGGTGGGCTGGGCGCGAGAGTTGGCGACGATGGCGGGCGGCCACGGCCGGATGTCAACAGAGTGTGGTGGCGGACGCGCTCGAGGCAGTAGTAGCGCCGTCCTGCCCTATCGGTTTCTGCGGGAGCGACCGCGCCGACCAGCAGGTGAATCCTTCGGCTTCCAGTAGGTAGAACGCCGGCTTCCAGTAGTCGCTGGTGGCTCCATCGCGACCAGCGTCACGCCAGCAGCGTGCAGCCGGGCGGCCAGGTCCAACAGCGACCGGGTGGTCGTGGCATGCTCCCGGACTTCCTGGCGGCGGTGTCCCCGCTTGTCGTGGTGCGGCACTCGGATACACACCGTCAGAGCGGCCTTGCCGATGTCGAGGGCACAGACCCGCTCGACCAGGTCCACCGCCTCGTCGGTCTCCTGGATGTCGATCACCTCCACCTCGTCGTGGTCGCAGGCTGGGAGGTTGCCCGGGGAGCCAACAGGGAGGAACGCCAGGCGGACTCGCGTGCTCGAAGCAACCATGCAGGGCCCTTGCAGCGGCTCCCACCGTCAGACTGCTATCCGGGCTCAACTGGCACCAAGCATCGACGACGTCGACAGGCAACCAGCCCGATTTTCCCCCCGGCACGGGGCGTCCCGCCGGGACACAGACCGACTGCTATGTCGGATGCGGGATGCCTTCCGCGCGGCCGCCACGCTGGGATGCCTCGACCGCTGGCTCATCATCCCCACATGAAGACCATCGCGGACACCCTCAGTGACAACGAACAAGCTGGTCACGAACGGCGACGTGCGTCTTTGCTGCTTGTGGGGTTTGCCTTGCGTTGCCGGTGGCGCTTGGGACCGCGAGGGCAGGGCAACGCTTCTCGACCGCCTCGCCATGATCCCACCTGGCAGTGCCAACAGGTGATGGCTCCTGGGCAGAACCGGCGCAGCTCGCGTCGCGCGGTCGACCTTGGCGGCGGCCGGTGGCTCGATCGGGTCTACCGCCGGCGTGGACCGGGCCTACGTCCAGGGTGGTAGGGGCGGGTACCTCCCGGGGCGGATTCCCGCGATCCGAGCAGGTCCTATCGTGGTCGGCATGGATGTCGCCCGTTGGCGGGGGGTCGGCCGGGTCCTGGTGGCCGACGTGCTGCCGGCCGCCGCCGCGGGGGCGGTGATGGTGCTGGGATCGGGACCGGCGGCCAGGGGGGAGGTGCCGCCGCGCCGGCCGCTGGACCTGCTGGCGTATGCGCTGATGATGGTGGCGGCGTCGGTGCTGTTGGGCCGTCGGCGGTGGCCGCTTGGGGTGCTGGCGGTCACGGTCGGAGCCAGCGTCGTCTACCTGGCGTTGGAGTATCCGTATGGGCCGATCCTGCTGGCGATGAGCGTGGCGATGTACTCGGTGGCGGTCAGGTTGCCGATGGGACCGTCCCTGGTCGCGTGCGGCATGACCCTGCTGGCGGTGGTCACCCCCGATCTCCTGGTCGTGGACCCACCGCTGCTCACGGAGGCCGCGTTGCTGCTGGTGGTGCTGTCGGGGCTGCTGCTGCCGGCGTGGGCGATCGGGACGGTGGTGCGGCTGGGCCAGGAGGCCGAACGGCGCGCCAGCCGGGACGAGACGCGGCGGCGCGCCGACGAGGAGCGGCTGCGGATCGCCCGGGAGGTCCACGACGTGGTCGGGCACGGCCTGGCGGTGATCAACCTGCAGGCCGGCGTGGCGCTGCATGTGGTGGGCAGGCGCCCTGAGCAGGCCGAGGTGGCGCTTGAGGCGATCAAGCGGTCCAGCAAGGACGCGCTGGAGGAGCTGCGGGGGACGCTGGCGGTGTTCCGCCGGCCCGACAACGGGGGCGGGCCGTGGCGGCCGGCGCCCGGGCTCGACCAGCTCGAGGCGCTGGCGGCGGCCATGACCGAGCGCGGCCTACCGGTCCAGATGGCGGTCACCGGCCAGCGGGTCGGCCTGCCCGCGGCCGTTGATCTGGCCGCCTACCGCATCGTGCAGGAGTCGCTGACCAACGTGGTCCGCCACGCCGGCCCCGCCACCGCCACCGTGCGGGTCAGCTACCAGCCCGACGCGCTGGTGCTGGAGGTCGCCGACACCGGCAGGGGCCGGGCGGCGGGCGCTGCGCGGCCGGCCGGGCATGGCATCGCCGGGATGCGCGAACGCGCGGCCGCGGTGGGTGGGACGCTGCAGGCGGGCCCCAGCGCCGAGGGCGGGTTTCGGGTGCGTGCCCGTCTGCTGCTGGGGGCGGGTCGCCGATGATCCGGGTGGCGGTCGCCGACGACCAGGCGCTGGTCCGGCTGGGCCTGCGGGTGCTGCTGGAGACCGAGGACGACATCACCGTGGTCGGCGAGGCCGGTGACGGGCGGGCCGCGGTCGAGCTGGTGCGGCGCACCCGCCCGGATGTGGTGCTGCTGGACGTACGGATGCCAGGCACCGACGGGCTGCAGGCGCTGCGGGCGATCGTGGCCGCCCCCGAGCTGGCGGGCACCCGGGTGATCGTGCTGACCACCTTCGAGCTGGACGAGTACGTCTTTGAGGCGCTGCGGGGCGGCGCCAGCGGGTTCCTGATCAAGGACACCGAGCCGGCGGAGCTGCTGCGCGCGGTGCGCGTGGTCGCCAGTGGCGGGTCGCTGCTGTCGCCGGGCGTCACCCGTCGGGTGATTGGCGAGTTCGTGGCCAGGTGGCCCCGCCGGCCGGCGCCGCACCCGGGCCTGCGGGCGCTCACCGAACGGGAGCGCGAGGTGGTGGTGCTGGTGGCCGAGGGGTTGTCCAACGAGGAGATCGCCGAGCGGCTGGTGATCAGCCCGGCGACCGCGCGCACCCATGTCCACCGGGCGATGATGAAGCTGCACGCCCGTGACCGCGCCCAACTGGTGGTGGTCGCTTTCCAGTCGGGCCTTACCACCCCGAACGCACGCTGACCCCCGCCGGCTACGCGCCGCGCGGTAGGCGCGGTACCACCGATGTGGAGCACAGGTGTCGCTTGCCAGGCGACGACGGGTGTGCGCCCCCAGCCCAACACTGCGGTTGGTAACGATCCTGCGCATCCACCGAGGTGACCGATGAACGCATCACATGTCCTGCCTGTGCTCGTCGCCTTCGGGGGCGACGGGTGGCGGCATGGGTGGGGGCCCGGCGGCGGGTGGGCGTGGCTGTGGGGGCCGATCGTGCTGCTGCTGTGGGTCGCGCTGGTCGCCACCGTGGTCTGGTTCGTGGCCCGCAGCGCCCGGCCGCGCCAGCGCTCTGGCGTGGAGCGGGCCAGGGAGGTGCTGGCCGAGCGGTACGCCCGCGGCGAGCTCACCACCGAGGAGTACCGGGAGCGGCTGGAGCAGCTCCGTTGAGCAGACGCGAGGCGGGTGCGCGCACCCGTCACAGGACTAGGAGGCAAGCGATGCAGAGCGCAACAAGTGCGACAGCGGCGACCGCGGCCGGCGCGGGCGTGGCCGCCCGAGCGGTGGACGTCTGGAAGGTGTACGGCACCGACGAAGCCACTCGGGTGGACGCGCTCGCCGGCGTGACCCTCGACCTCCAGCGCGGCCGGTTCACCGCGATCATGGGCCCGTCGGGCTCCGGCAAGTCCACCCTGCTGCACTGCCTGGCCGGCCTGGACCGGGTCACCGGCGGCCAGGTGTGGATCGGCGACGCGCGGGTGGACACGCTCGGGGACCGTGGGCTGACCCGCTTGCGCAGGGAGCAGGTCGGGTTCGTCTTCCAGCTCTACAACCTGCTGCCGACGCTGACCGCCGAGGAGAACATCACGCTGCCGCTGGCGATCGGAGGTCGCAAGCCGGACCGAGCGTGGCTGGACCGCATCATCACCACCCTCAGGCTCGACGACCGGCTCGGCCACCGGCCGGCGCAGCTGTCGGGCGGTGAACAGCAGCGGGTCGCCTGCGCCCGCGCGCTGGTCACCCGGCCGCAGGTGGTCTTCGCCGACGAGCCCACCGGCAACCTCGACTCCCGCTCCAGCGCCGAGGTGCTCGGGTTCCTGCGGCGCTCGGCGCTCGAGCTCGGCCAGACCGTGGTCATGGTCACCCACGACCCGACCGCCGCCGCCCACGCCGACCGGGTGGTCTTCCTGGTCGACGGCCGCATCGTCGGCGAGCTGGCCGACCCAACCGCCGTGCGGGTGCTGGAGCGGATGAAGCACCTCGACAGCAACCAGAGGGAGGCGTGATGTTCAAAGCGACCTTGAAGAGTCTGTTGGCCCGCAAGCTGCGGCTGCTGCTGTCGGGGCTGGCGGTGGTGCTGGGGGTGATGGCGGTCTCCGGCGCGCTGGTGCTCACCGACAACCTGGGCAGGTCGTTCGACGCCCTATTCCAGACCGTCAACCAGAACCTGGACGTGCAGGTCAGCGGCACCCAGAACGTCCAGGGCGCCGAGCGCGGCAGTGACCCGGTCACCACCCCGATCCCCGCCGAGGTGGTCGGCAAGGTCGCCGCGGTGCCCGGGGTGCAGAGCGCGATCGGGGCGGTGATCGCCGACGGCGCCCGGGTGGTCGGCCCCGACGGCAAGGTGATCGGCAGCGTGGGCCCGCCGCGCTTCGGCGTCGGTTGGCGCGGCGAGGTCGGGTTCGTCGAGCTGCGCCAGGGCCGCGGCCCGGCAGCGCCCGAGGAGGTCGCGATCAGCGCCGGCCTGGCCAAGCAGGGCAGCTTCAAGGTGGGCGACAAGATCGGGGTGCTCACCCTGCAGCCCAAGCGGACGTTCAAGCTGGTCGGAATCTTCGGCTACACCGGCGGCCGGGACTCGCTGGGCGCAGAGACGCGGGTGGCGTTCACCGAGCCGGTCGCCCAGCAGCTGCTGCTCGGTAAGCAAGGCGTGTACAGCGTGGTCAACGTCCGCGCCCAAGAGAAGGTCTCGCCGACCAAGCTGCGTGACGCGATCCAGGCCAGGCTGGGCGGCGGCTACGTCGTCCGCACCCGCCAGCAAGTCGCCGCCGACCAGGCCAGCGACGTCGAGGCGTTCCTGGGCTTCCTCCGCGCCTTCCTGCTCGGCTTTGCCGGGGTGGCGCTGTTCGTCGGCGTCTTCCTCATCCTCAACACCTTCTCGATCCTGGTGGCGCAGCGGACCCGGGAGCTGGCGTTGCTGCGGTCGCTGGGCGCCAGCCGCGGCCAGGTCCTGCGGTCGGTGCTGGTCGAGGCCGTCGTGGTCGGGCTGCTGGCCGCCACCATCGGCCTGGCCGCCGGCATCGGGGTCGCCACGCTGCTCCGGACGGTGATGCAGGCGCAGAGCGGGCTGACCTTGCCCGACGCCCGGTTCACCCTGCCCGCCGCCGCGGTCGTCGCCTCCTACCTGGTCGGCGTGCTCGTGACCGTGGTCGCGGCGCTGCTGCCGGCGCTGCGGGCCTCGCGGGTCCCGCCGATGGCGGCGCTGCGGGAGGCCGCCACCCCCGACAAGCCCCTCACCGCGTTGACTATCGCCGGGACGATCCCCGCCCTCCTCGGTGTTGTCGCGGTGGGCGCGGCGCTGTTCAGCGACCTCGGCGGCGCCACCCTCCCGGCGCTGCTGGGCGGCGTGCTGCTGACCTTCGTCGGCGTCGCCATGCTGACCCCCGCGATCAGCCGACCCGCCGTGGCGGTGCTCGGCCGTGCCCTCGCCTGGTCGATGCCCGGCAAGCTGGGTCGGCACAACGCGGCGCGCAACCCCCGGCGCACCGCGGTCACCGCGGCCGCGCTGATGGTCGGCATCGCGCTGGTGACCGGGGTGAGCGTGCTCGCCAGCTCGCTCGAGGCGAGCCTCCAGGGCGTGGTCCGCCGGAGCCTGGCTGCGGAGCTCATCATCGCCGGCGACGACGTCGGGGGCCCTGCGGCGGCGACCTACGACCCCGCCGTGATCGACCAGGCAAAGCAGCTCCCGGGAGTGGCGCAGGCGGTCGCCGTCCACACCGACGTCGCCCAGCTCGGCACCGACACCACCGACATCGCCGCCGGTGACCTTGCGGCGATGGCCGACATCTTCCGCTTGAAGGCGACCGCGGGTCAGCTGCGGACCCTCCAGAAGGGCGAGCTGGTGGTCGACGACGAGTTCGCCAACGGCCGTGGCCTGTCGGTCGGCAGCACGGTCCAGCTGACCACCCAGCGGCGCGGCCCGCAGTCCTACACCGTGGTCGGCGTCTTCCAGCGGTCACGACTAGTGCCCGGGCCGGTGCTGCTGTCCATCCAGGACGCTACGGCCGGGTTCCGCTCGCCGCAGGCCAACTTCGGGTACATCCGCTTGCAACAGGGCGCCAACGCCGACGCTGTCCAGCAGCGGGTGGCCGCGCTGCTGACCGACAACCCCGAGGTCGGCGTCCGCAGCCAGGCCGACTTCCTGGCGCAGCTGACCAGCCAGGTCGACACCGCCGTGGTGATGCTGTACGTCCTGCTGGGCCTGTCGATCCTCATCGCGGTGCTGGGCATCATCAACACCCTGGCACTGTCGATCCTGGAGCGAACCCGCGAGCTGGGCCTGCTGCGCGCGGTCGGGATGCCCCGATCCCAGGTCACCCAGATGGTGGCGGTCGAGTCGGTCGTGATCGCCACCTTCGGTGCCCTGCTCGGCCTGCTGGTCGGGTCGGCGCTGGGCACCGCCGTGGTGCGCGCCGTGCCCGACGAGTTCGTCTCGGTGCTGTCCCTCCCCTGGGGGTCGATGGCGGTCTTCCTGGCGCTGGCGGTTGTCGTCGGCCTTGCCGCGGCCATCATCCCCGCGGTGCGGGCGGCACGCACCGACGTGCTCCAAGCGATCGCCTACGAGTGACGTACCCGATTCGGTGAGGAACCGAGCATGGACCTGGAGATCGTCAACCCCCAGCCCAAGTACCAGAAGGTCACGCTCATCCAGCCGCCGCCGCTCGGCTATCTCCACGTGGCCGCCGCCGTCGATCCGCCGCGCGGGCGGACCCCGTTTCCCGGCAACAGCCCGCAGAAGGCGGCGCTGCTCACCCGGTTGCAGTCCCTGGCGCGCCAGTTGGAACGCCTCGACACGATCCAGAGGGCCACCGTGTACCGCGCCATCCTGGTCGCGCCGCCCGCCGGCTACGCCAAGCAGCAGGCGACCCACGTCGCGCGCTACGACATCGTCGTGCTCATCGAGACGACCTCGCCCGAGGTGCTCGGCGAGGTCCAGGCCACCGAGCCCAACAAGCTCCTCGTCCAGACGGTGACGGAGGCAGCCAAGGACGTCCACGTCATGACCGCCCGGTGCGTCAGGCGAATCGGCGATGTCGACAAGACCCGCCAAGGCCTGTTCCTGTTCAACTACTTCGTCGCCGACGACGCCGGTGTGGCGCTCCAGCTGTGGGACTACTTGGCCGGCTGGTATGCGGTGGAGACCGGAATGGACAACTCCACGGTGCTTGCGCCGCTCGGGGACGCCGACTACGTCTTCGTCAACCATGCGCGCTGGGACCACAGCCTGCCGCGCTTCATGCTCCGCCAGCTGACCAAGCCCAGCTTCCGCACTTAGACGGCGTGTCGCTCCCTGTGACCGGTTAGAGCCGTTGAAGCAAACGAGTTGAGACGCCGGTGGGGCGCAAGGGTCATCGCCCGGGGTGGCCGAGACGACAATGAGGAACCCGGAGACGAGCGCGGTTGGCTCCGCCTCACCCTGCCACGGCATCGACCGCCCGTCGGCACTACGCTACCTGCCCTTCTACCGGCAGGAGACACCGTGATGTACTCGATCAAGGAGCCGCGATGACGAGCATTCAGCCAGAACTATGGGTCGACAGCCCGCGCGATGCCCTCACGTTCTACGAAGCGGCCTTCGGTGCAACCGTCCTTCATCGTGTGGGCGAGGGCGATGACATCGTCGCGCAACTCGGTGTCGGCGAGGCAGCGTTCTGGGTGGCGCCGGCGTCATCGACCATGAAGCGTCTCAGCCCGCGCTCGATCGAGGGGGCAACCAGCCGGACGCTGCTGGTGGTCAACGACCCCGAGACGGTCGTCCGGCAGGCAGTGGCCGCCGGGGCAACGGAAACGTCGCCCGTGGGCGACGAGCACGGCTGGCGGCTGGGCCGGATCGTCGACCCGTTCGGCCACGAATGGGAGATCGGCGCGCCGCTCGGAACCTGGCCGCCGAGCTAGACGACGGCGTGTAACTCCCTTCGGCTGGCTAGAGCCGGTTAAAGCAGACGACCGCGCAGGCCAGCAGGACGAACGCGAACCACCGGCCTGAATCTCGATCCCACCGCAGCTGCAGCCGCCTGAAGCAGCTCAGCCACGACAGCGACCGTTCCACCCGCCAGCGGTGGCGTCCAAGCCTGGTCGACGACTCGATCCCACGACGGGCGATCCGCGGAGGGATCCCACGCCGCCGTAGGTAGGCCCGGTTGGCGTGGCTGTCGTACCCCTTGTCGGCGTGGACCGCGCCGGGTCGGACCGTCGCCGCCCGCCGGCGTGCGGATCGGCGGGACGTCGTCAAGGACCGCCTCGAACATCGTGGTGTCATTGACGTTGGCGGCGGTCACCACCGCGGTCAACCGCAGCCCGCCGCCGTCGCAAACCAGGTGGAGCTTGCTCCCAGGCTTGCCACGATCGACCGGATTTGCCCCCACCTGATCCCCCACGCCGGGCCCGCACGCTCATGCTGTCCACCCTCGCCCGCGACCAGTCCAGCTGGCCCTGCTCGCCGAGGCGGTCCAAGACCGCCAGGTGGAGCTGGTCGAACACGCCAGCAGCGGCCCACTCGGTGAGCCGGCGCCAGCAGGTCGCGGGCGAGCCGCAGCCGAGCTCCTGGGCCGGCAGCAGCCGCCAGGGGGTGGACGTGCGCGCCATGAACACGATCGCCGCGAAACAAGCCCGGTCAGAGATGGTGCGGTGACGGCCGCCGTAGGGCGGGCGTGGTGGGGCGGGGAGCAAGGGCTCGACCAGCACCCACAGCTCATCCGGCACCAGGTCGTCGATGAGGGTTGTCATGACCCAGCATCCTGTCAGACCAACCCCAAAAGGAGCGAAACGACGTCTTACATGCTCGCCAACCTGCACGCAAACCGCACCGGCGCGATGCCCATCCTCTACCGGCTCGCCTGACCGCGGTACCAACAACCCCAGGCCGGGGTCAACACCGAGGAAGGACACGCCAACGCCAGGACCGGTTGGGACCAGGCCCTCCAGCGCCTGGCCGAGTACGTCGCGAAGGAGGAAGCACCATGACCGACGACCACAGCACCGACACCCAACAGCCGCCGCCGACGCCAAACGTCGACCTCAAGAGGCTGGAGAGGCTGGTCGGCACCTGGAACGTCTCGGGAGGCGCACAGGGAAGGGCCACCTCGCGGAGGCGTTCGGCCAACCGCCCCCACCGAACCCGAGTACGTCAGGCGGGTGCAGGCCTTCGTCGGCACCGACAACGCGGCCGAGGTCCTGACCCGCTATCGGGTGGGTGACCACGGCTCGCCCAGCGAGGCGTGGGCCGCGGTCGTCATCGACGCCGTGTTCGCACTTCCCATGACGCAGCTGAACCGCGGCCTTGCCCCCCGGCAGGTTCCCACCTACGCCTACGAGTTCGCCGACCGGCAGGCGCCATGGCTGGCGGGGGTCCCACAGCCGAGCTTCCCGACCGGCGCGTTCCACCTCGCAGAGCTGGAGTACCTGTTCGACACCGACGAGTTCGCCGGACGGCAGCTCACCCCGGCCCAGCAGCGGCTGTCGGTGCAGATGATCGGCTACTGGACCCGGTTCGCCCACACCGGTGATCCGAACGGTCCCGGCCTCCCTGGCTGGCTGCGGGCCGACCAAGACACCGACCTTGCCCAGTCGCTGGCTCCAGGCCACGACGGCATCCGACCGGTGAACTTCAGCCGCCAGCACCACTACCGCTTCTGGCAGTCCCTCGATCACTGATCGTCAGCGCGGCGGCAGGTGCTGACCGACCTGCGGCTTGCACAGCGCGGCTCGCGACGGTCAGCCGACCGTGCAGGTCGGCAGTGGTACCGGCCGCTTGCCCAGGTCACCCGATCAGCCCCAGTTGTCGCTCGTGTAGGAGGTCGCCGATGATGGTCTGACGTTCTGTGCAATACTCGTCAGCATTTCAGACGACCGGCTAGCCCAGATCCTGGACGCCGCGTACTGGTGCTTCACGCGGCTGGGTGCAGCGCAACGCCGCGGCGTTCGGCGGCGACCCGCGTAAGGTCAGAGAGCGCATAACTTCGCCGAAAGAGAACCGATAACTTTGGCCCCGACGGTCGGACGCGACCTGGGGAAACGGCGGTCCGCACAGCGGTTCCCGGTGGTTCCATGGTAAGGATGGGGTCGGTCCTCTCGGGTCAGGCGTCCACACGCCGGTAGACGACCCGCAGAAGCTGCCGCGGGTAGGGCCGCAGGATCCCAAACGTCGCCATCCAGCCGGAATGCCCGCCTGGGGCCGTGTGACCCTCCAGTTCCCGCGGCCATATGACCCGGGCCTAGCACAGCGCGCAGCCCCACTGATACCAGGGTCGGCCAGGGTCAGCTACGGACTCCTCATATCCGCTTGACGACGAAGTTGTCGAATTCCACCTCGACCGCCTCGGCGTTTGACTCACTCGTCGCGAAGACAGAGACGGTGCCGATCGGGAGTGGATTCGCAGTATCGGTCCACTCTACAGACATACCGTTCACATAGAAGTTAAGGTATACATACCCCTCGCCACCATCGCAATTGGCGCTCAGGTGGTTCTTGGCATCCGCGTCAACCGTAGAATTCTCGACACGCTTCAACACCCGATAGCCAGAAGCACCGTCCTTCCCGATTTCGAAAAGCCCGTCTCCCATCAAGAATACATAAGAAGCCGTGCTATCGGCACTTAGTCGGCACGAAATGCCATACCAGGTGTTGTGCTCTCCTGTAAGCCGCTGTGCATCGACCTCAATGCTGAGCTTTGAAGGGGCGGATGGGTACACGCTGCTCGCGCCCTTGGGTGACCCCCCATAGACACTGCCTGGCGGGGCGTAGATCTTGTATGCCTGGCTGGCATAGCGAGGGCCCTCGCGCTGAGTGCCGACGTCGTCCCAGCCATGTGCCTTGCTCGAAAAGTTGTCTTCGAAGATCACCGATCCAGTGGTCGTCTGGGGGCCGATGGCGACAATCACCAGGATCAGCACGACCCCAAGGCCCACCCCTGCAAGGATCCACTGCCGTGTGGAAAGACGTCGACGCTGCTTTCCCGGCGGTTTGGTCTGCTCCGTAGGGGGCCGGGCCGCGGCGGGTGTGGCAGGAGCTGCTGGTGGAATGCTGGACGGAGTGCGCTCCGCTGGCTCCCGCTGCTCCA
>Ga0307278_10000948_pt1 | contig 14349 bp, 15 predicted proteins | sample ER_DNA_117_FD_194482 | JGI IMG/M metagenome (GOLD analysis project Ga0307278, IMG submission 194482) | Bulk soil microbial communities from the East River watershed near Crested Butte, Colorado, United States - ER_DNA_117 | ecosystem: Environmental > Terrestrial > Soil > Floodplain | place... | reverse complement strand
CGAGCGCCGACGAGCACGCGCTCGACGGTGCGCGCCTGATCGGCGAGTGGCTGCCGCGCGTGGTCGCAGCCCCGCACGAGCTGGAGGCGCGCACAAGGCTCCTGGAGGGGGCGATGCAGGCGGGAGTGGCGCTCGGGGGCTCGATGCTCGCGCTCGGTCACGCGATGGCCCAGGCGCTCGGCGGTCGCTACGGGCTGCCGCACGGGGCGATGAACTCGCTGACCTTGCCTGAGGCGTTGCGCTTCAACGCCGAGGTTGCGCCCGAAGCACTGAGCCGCTTCGGCGAGGCGCTCGGGACGGACGATCCGGCCGCGCGCGTCGAGGAGCTCGCTCGCCTCGGCGGTTTCGAGCGTCTGCGCGATTTCGGGGTCCCCGAGCAGGACCTCGCCGAGGTCGCCGCCGCGACCGTCGAGCGAGCGGGCGCCAAGGCGAATCCGCGTCAGGCGTCGGCGGCCGAGGTCGAACAGCTGCTACATAACATCTACTAATCGCACGGATTAGCGCCGTCGTGGTAAGGTCTGCTCGTCGTGGCGGACTCCTCCTTTGACGTGCTCGTGATCGGCAGCGGGGCCTCCGGCCTCGCCGCAGCGGTCTCGGCCTACAAGGCAGGCGCGCGCGTCGCCGTCGCGACCAAGGGCGCGCTGCAGTCCTGCAACTCCGCGAAGGCGCAGGGCGGCATTCAGGCGGCCTTTGGTGACGACGATTCCCCGGAGCAGCACGCGGAGGACGTCTGGAAATCGTCCCACGAGACCGCAGACCCCCGGCTGGTCGAGATCCTGACGTCGGAGGCGCCGGCGGCGATTCACTGGCTCGAGGAACTCGGTGTCGAGTTCACGCGGGAGAACGGCGGCTACCGGCTCGCGCGTTGCGGCGGAGCGTCCCGCCAGCGTCTGCTGCAGGTCGGCGACCGCACGGGTCACGCGATCACGACCGCGCTACGCGATGCAGCCGAAGGCTCCGACATCCACACCTTCCCCAAGTCACCGCTCGCCGAGCTCGCACGGACCGAGAACGGCTGGCGCGCACGCTGCGGGGACCACACGATCGACGCCACGACGGTGGTCCTCGCAGCGGGCGGGCGGTGCTACCGCGTCGCCGAGGAGCGCAACGAGCTCTCGACCAACCATCCCGGCGCAACCGGCGAGGTGACCCAGATGGCGGTCGACCTCGGCGCCAAAGTGCGCGACTTCGACGCGCTGCAGTATCACCCGAACGGCGGCGCGTGGCCGCAGAACATGCAGGGCTACTCGATCCCCGAAACGACGCGCGCGTACGGCGCCGTCTTGCTCAACGCCGACGGTGAAGAGTTCACCGACTCGCTCGGGCCGCGCGACGCCGTCAGCCAGGCGATCTTCGACGAGGTCGAGCAAGGTCGCGGAGTAGAGACGCCGGACGGACGGCCCGCTGTCTACCTCGACACCACCCGGATACCGGAACGCGACGCGGACGTGTCCCTGCCGTACATGCTGCGCCGGTACCGTGCGGGAGGGATCGACCCGCTGAAGGAACGGATCCTCACCTACCCCGTCCTCCACTACCAGAACGGCGGCCTCGTGATCGACACCGATGCGCAGACGACGCTCGACGGTGTCTACGCGTGCGGTGAGATCGCCGGCGGCACGCACGGGCGGAACCGCATGATGGGCAACTCGCTGCTCGAGTGCTGCGTGTTCGGACGCCGCGCAGGCAAGGCAGCCGCGGAGAAAGCGAAGGCATGAGCACGATCACGACAACCGATCTCGAAGCCGCCGTCGAGGACGCGGCGGCGTACCTGTACGTCTGGGCGCTGAAGGACATCCCGCAGGACTTGCGAGACGCGTTGGCCGACGCGGCAACACGAGAGACGTCGATACCGGGACAGCGCGTGCTGCAGACGATCCTTAAGAACGTCAACATCGCCGACAGCCAGAGCAACCTCGTCTGCCAGGACACCGGCATCGCCGTCTACACGTGCCGCGTCGGCGAGCATTTCCCCCTGCATCCGGCACGAATTTACGCGGCCCTGAAGACCGGCACCGAGCGCGCGACGATCGAGCATCCTCTGCGCTCGAACGCCGTGCACACGATCACGCGCGAGAACACGGGGCCGAACACCGGCTACCGGCTGCCGATCGTGCACTGGGAATTCATCCCCGATTGGGACGGTCTCGACGTGAAGTGCGTGCCGAAGGGATCCGGTAGCGAGAACATGAGCTTCCTGAAGATGTGCGTCCCCGCCGACGGCGTGAAGGGGATCAAGCAGTTCGTGCTCGAATCGATCGTCGATGCCGGCGGCAAGCCGTGCCCGCCCGGAATCGTCGGCGTCGGCATCGGCGGCAGCGCGGACTATGCGATGTACCTCGCGAAGGAGGCGATCGCCCGTCCCGTCGGCACGCGGAACTCCGACCCGCACGTCGCGAAGCTCGAGGAGGAGCTGTTCGGGCTCCTGAACGAGACCGGCATCGGGCCGATGGGGCTCGGCGGTGACGTGACCGTGCTGCAGTGCCACGTCGAGCACGCCGACACGCACATGACGCTGAACCCGGTCGCGGTCAACTACCAGTGCTGGGCGGCGCGCCGCGCCTCCGCGCATGTCACCGTCAACGGGGAAGTCGAGTACGACCGTGAGTTCTAAGCGACTCACGTTCCCGGCGACCGAGGACGCGATCCGCGAACTGCACGCCGGCGATGAAGTGGTCGTCGACGGTCACATCATCGGCATCCGCGACCGCACACAGATCCGCATCTTCGACCAGGGCATCGAGCCGCCGATGGATCTCAGTGGCGCGTTCCTGCTGCACACCGCGCCGGGCGTCCGCAAGCTCGGGCCGGGCAAGTACGAGAAGGTCTGCATCGGGACGACGACGTCCGCGCGCATGGTGCGCTTCACCGAAGGCCTCGGCGAGCAGTACGGAGTGCGCGCGATCTGCGGCAAGGGCGGGCTGCCGGACGAAGCGATCGAGCCGATGCAGCGGCTCGGGATGGTCTATTTCGCGATCGTCGGTGGGGCCGCGGCGCTCGAGACGACGCAGATCGAGGAGATCGAAGAGGTCGCCTGGGAGGAACTGATGCCGGAGTGCCTCTGGAAGTTCCGCGTCAAGGACTTCGGACCGCTGACGGTCGGCATCGACGCCCACGGCAACTCGCTCTTCCACGACGTGCAGGAGCGCGCGAAGAAGAAGCTGGAGGAGCTCAATGCTCGCCTTTGATCCACATCACGGGCTGACGCACGTCATCGACAAGGGCCTTGGTCCGCGGGCATGGGAAGACGTGCTCGAGGTCGCGGGAGAGCACATCTCGATCATCAAGCTCGGTTGGGGCACCGCTGCCGTCACGGGCAACCTCGAGCGAAAGCTCGACGTGCTGCGGGACAAGCCCGTCGTGATCGGCGGGACGTTCTTCGAGGTCGTCTATGCCACGAACAAACTCGACGACTACAAAGCGTGGCTGCAGAGCCTCGGCCTGCAGCACGTCGAGATCTCGGACGGGACCGTCGAGATCCCGCGGGAGCGCAAGCTCGAGCTGATCGCCGACTTCGCGCGCGACTTCACCGTCCTTTCGGAGGTCGGGTCAAAGGATTCATCGGTGGAGTACGCCGCCGAGCAGTGGGTGCAGTGGCTCCAGGAGGAGCTCGACGCCGGCGCCTGGAAGGTGATCACCGAGGCGCGCGAGGGCGGCACCGCCGGCATCTTCGACTCCTCCGGTGGAATGCGCACCGAGCTGATCGGCGAGATCGCGATGGCGGTTGGACCGGTGAACGTTGTCTTCGAGGCGCCGACGAAGGCGGCCCAGGCGTGGTTCATCAAGCAGTTCGGCCCCTCGGTCAACCTCGGCAACATCCCGCCGGAGGAAGTGATCCCGCTGGAGACACTGCGCCGCGGCCTCCGCGGCGACACGCTCAAGGAGGTGCTGCTTGGCGACCGCGCCGGCACTCCGGCTTCCTGACGTCGAGGCGATGAGCGCCGAGGACGTGCTGCGCTGGGCGCACGAGCAGTTCGGCGACCGCATGTGCCTCACGTGCTCGTGGCAGCGGCAGTCGTCGGTGCTGATCCACATGGTCAGCGAGCTCGGGCTCGAGCTACCGATCGTCGAGCTGGACACGCTCGTCCTGTTCCCGGAGACCTACGAGACGCGCGACCGTCTGGTCGAGCGCTACGGGTTGCAGCTGCAGTCGTTCCGGCCGATCGACGCACCGGACCGGCTGTGGGAGACCGAGCCTGACCGGTGCTGCCACATTCGCAAGGTCGAGCCGCTCGAGCGGGCGCTTGAACCGTACGACGCTTGGATCACCGGCATCCGGCGCGAGCAGGCGGTGACGCGTGCGAACGCGCAGAAGATCGAGTGGTCGGAGCGCTACGGCGTCTGGAAGGTGCAGCCGCTCGTCGACTGGGATGCGAAGCGCGTGCAGGCGTACATCCACGTCAACGAGATTCCGTACAACCCGTTGCACGACCGGGGGTACCCCTCGATCGGCTGCATCCCCTGCACGCGAGCCGTCACAGGCGGCGAGGACGAGCGCGCGGGACGCTGGACCGGCTCGAACAAGCTCGAGTGCGGCATTCACATCAACGCACCACTGATCAAGGAGTCGAATGACTGAGCACATCTACGCCCACGAGCACCCGGAGACGGAGCGGCGGCGCGAGGGCGGCTTCACGCTGTGGTTCACCGGCCTGTCCGGCTCGGGGAAGACGACGATCGCCCATCTCGTCGGGCCTGCGATCGAGGAGCGCGGACCGATCGTCGAGTACCTCGACGGCGACACCGTGCGCACGCACCTGTCCAAGGGCCTCGGGTTCTCGAAGGAGGATCGCGACGCGAACATCGAGCGGATCGGCTGGGTGGCGGCACGCCTCACCCGGCACGGCGCCGCCGTCATCGCCGCGGCGATCTCCCCTTACGAGGAAACACGACAGAAGGCTCGTGAGCTCGTCGAGGACTGGGGCACGTTCGTCGAGGTGCATGTCGCGACGTCGGTCGAGGAATGCGCGCGGCGAGACGTCAAGGGTCTCTACGAGAAGGCGTTCAAGGGCGAGATCAAGGGCTTCACAGGAGTGGACGACCCGTACGAAGAGCCCAGCAACCCCGATGTGCGCATCGACACGGAGCAGCACGAGCCGGAAGAGAGCGCGCAGATCATCCTCGCGCACCTCGCCGAGCGCGGGCTGATTCCGACGGTGGTGACGGCATGAGCGTCACCACCGACACGAAGCTGATCGCACCGCACGGCGGCGAGCTCATCGACCGGACTGGCGAGCGGCCGGCCGACCTCGACTCCCTCGAGACGCTGACGCTTACCTCCCGCGAGTTGTCGGACCTCGACATGCTCGCCTCGGGGGCACTCTCGCCACTGCCCGGGTTCATGGGCCGCGAGGACTACGAGTCGGTGCTCGATGCGATGCGGCTCGTCGGCGGACTGCCTTGGGCGCTGCCCGTTTGCCTTTCCGTTCCGCAGGCGCCGAGTGGGGAGCGGGTCGCCCTGGCCGACGAGGCCGGCAAGACGTACGCCGTGCTCGACGTCGAAGAGGTGTTCGAGTACGACAAGGAGCGCGAGGCCCAGCAGTCGTTCCGGACCACCGATGAAGCCCATCCGGGTGTCGCGCGCCTGTACGAGCAGCAGCCGCTCTACGTCGGCGGCAGCGTGACCGTCTTCGAGCGTGCGGAAGCACCGTTTCCGGAGCTCGCGCTCGATCCCGCCGGAACGAGGGCCGCGTTCTCAGAGCGCGGCTGGAAGCGCGTCGTCGGGTTCCAGACGCGCAACCCGATCCACCGGGCCCACGAGTACCTGACCAAGGTTGCGCTCGAGACCGTCGATGGGCTGCTGATCCATCCGCTCGTCGGCGACACGAAGTCGGACGACGTTCCGTCGGCAACGCGGGTCGAGTGCTACCGCGTGCTGCTCGACGGCTACTACCCGTCGGATCGCGTCGTGCTGAGCGCGTTCCCGGCGGCGATGCGCTACGCCGGCCCGCGCGAGGCGATCTGGCACGCGATCTGCCGCAAGAACTACGGCTGCTCGCACTTCATCGTCGGCCGCGACCACGCGGGTGTCGGCGACTACTACGGCACCTACGACGCGCAGCTGATCTTCGACGAGTTCGAGTCGCACGAGCTCGACATCGAGCCGATGTTCTTCGAGCACTCGTTCTGGTGCAAGGCGTGCGGCTCGATGGCCTCGGCGAAGACCTGCCCGCACGGTGGCGACGACCATGTCTTCCTGTCGGGTACGAAGGTCAGGGAGATGCTCGGCAATGGGGAGCTGCCTCCGCAGGAGTTCTCGCGGCCTGAGGTGGCCGAAGTCTTGATCGACGCCTATCGAGCGTGACCTGGCAGTTCACGCTCACGGGACTCCTGATCGGCGTCCTGGTGGGTCTGACCGGGATGGGCGGCGGCTCGCTGATGACGCCGATCCTCGTCATCGTCTTCGGTTTCAAGCCGACCTACGCGGTCGGAACGGACATCCTGCACGGCGCCGTCTTCAAGACGTTCGGCGCCGTGCGTCACCGGCGGCTCGGCAACGTGCACGCGCATCTGACGCTTTGGATGTTCCTCGGGTCGGGGCCGATGTCGCTGCTCGGTGTGGCGACGGCCAGTTGGCTCGAGAGCGCGTACGGCGACGGCGTGCAGTCGGCAGAGGGCTACGCGATCGGCGCGGCGTTGGTGCTCGGCGCAATCGGCCTGGTGCTGAAAACGTTCATCAAGCGCGGCGTGCAGCCGAGCGAGGCGGGCTTCGTGATGGCGCGGAAGGACAAAGTCCGCGCAGTCATCATCGGCGCCGTCTTCGGATACATCGTCGGGTTGACGTCCGTCGGCAGCGGGACGTTCTTCGGGCTCGTGATGGTGATGATCTATCCCCTGACGATCGCGCGCATCGTCGGGACAGACATCTTCCACGCCGCCGCGCTGCTTTGGGTGGCGGGGTTCGGGCACCTCGTCCAGGGCAACGTCGACCTGCACGCGATCGCGTGGCTGCTGCTCGGGTCTATCCCGGGCATCTGGATCTCCAGCCGCTACACGCTGCACCTGCCACAGGACGCGTTACGGCTCGGCCTCGCGGGCGTCCTCGCGCTGAGCGGGATCAAGCTGCTCGACGTTCCGCAGTCGAGCTACGTGATCGCGGTCGGTCTCGGTCTGGGCATCGCGGCCTTCGCCGTTTGGCTCGGCGTACAATCGCGCCGCCGTGAAACGGAACGCACCGACAATCCTCGCACTGGTCTTGCTGACGGCGACGGCGACGGCGTTCGCGGTGACGCAGCGTCTGAAGCTCGAGCCGAGCCCGATCTCGCAGACGCACGTCGCTAAGGTCTTCTCTCCCGTCTGCGAGTGCGAGACGGACGCGGCGAAGATCGAGTTCTCGCTGCGGCGGGCCGACCACCTCCGGATCGGGATCCGGATCGACGGGCGCGAGGTGACGATCGCGGACGGCGAGTTCCCTCGTGGCCTCGTCCGCGCCCGGTGGAACGGTCGCGACGCCTCGGGTGCAGTCGTCCCGGACGGGATCTACTTCCCGATCGTGCACATGCTGCGTGCGCAGCGGACGATCGACCTGCCGAATCCGATCCGTCTGGACACGCAGCCGCCGACGATCGCGGTCACCGGGCTTCGCAGCAACGGACCGAAGCTGACGGTTTCGTACAGAGCATCCGAGCCCGCACACGCGATCCTGATCGTCGACGGGCGGCGCGCCGTCTACACCTATTACACCGCCCGTCGTAGTCACTTCACCTGGTACGGCCGTGTCAACGGCCGCCCGGTGCGGGCGCGACATCACCGTCTCGTCCTCCTGGCGGAGGACCTGGCCGGGAACCGCTCCGCACCGACGCCGATTCGGTGACGGCGACCCCGGGCGGGCCGCCGCTCCTGATCCTCGGGGTCCGGCGCTCGGGCACGACGCTCCTCCGTGTCATGCTCGACCGGCACTCGGAGCTCGCGGTTCCGGACGAGTCGTACTTCGTGCCGCAGCTCGCGGACCGCCACCTGCGACATGTCGAGCCCGACGCGTTCGCCGAGGACTTGCGTCGGCTGAACACGCTCGCGGAGTGGGATGTGCCGCTGGAAAAGGTGCGCGTGCGCCTGTCCCCCGCGATGGCGATCGGTGCTGCGATCGGAACCGTGTACGCCGTCTACGCCGACGAGCGCGGCAAGCGGCGCTGGGGCGACAAGACCCCGATGTACATGCAGAACCTACGGCTCCTCGAGAGGCTCTTCCCGGACGCGCTCTTCGTCCACCTCATTCGCGACGGCCGCGATGCGGCCCTGTCCTTCCTCGAGCTGCCGCCAGGTCTCGTGACGGAGACCTGGATGCATCCACGCACGCCGGCCGAGTTCGCATGCCAGTGGCGTACTGAGGTCTCCGCGGGGCGACGGCTCGGACAGCGGGTCGGGAGCCGTTATCTCGAGGTTCGGTACGAGGAGCTCGTCGGCGATGTGGAAGGTGTGCTGCGACGCATCTGCGCCTTCGCCGGCCTTGGCTACGAGCCCGCGATGGCCGACTACGCCGGCAACGTCGACGTCTCGGCGAAGCCGCATCAGCAGCGCCTCAGGCAACCGCCGACGAGAGGGGTGCGCGACTGGCGCACGCAGATGTCGCCCATCGATGTCGCGGCGTTCGAGCACGTTGCCGGCGATCTCCTGCGCAAGCTCGGCTACGAGACGTCGCGGGATGTGGATGTCGCCGGCCGGCTCCGGCGCGCGTCGTACGTCACCCGCGCGCTCGCCTGGCGCGGGGCGAGCTTCGCGCTACGGCGTTCGCTGCTTTGGCGTCGTCGCCACCCGCCGCTTCGCTAGCTTCTTCCGCCGCTCCAGCTCCAGGATCTGCGGGCTTTTGCGCCCGTGCCACGCCTGCACGATGCCGTTGAGCGTGAAGAAGTAGTGCCGCTCGGTGACGATCCCCGGGGAGTACTTGCCGATGTCGAGGTGGAACAGCACCTTGCCGTCCGCCGCGCGCAGGCCGTACGTGTGGCGCTCGAGGTTGGAGACGAAGACGTACTTGCCGGCGACGAAAGCAGGGGCGAGGAAGCGGCCGCCGAGCGGACGGCTCCAGATCACCTGGCCGGTACTGGCGCGCAGTGCTCGCACTCTGCCGTCGAAGCCGCCGATGAAGATCCGTCCGTGCGCGACCGCGGGCGTCGCGTAGCCGAGCGAGTTGACGCTCGAGCGCCAGAGCGTGTGCCCGTCTCTCGCCGAGAGCGCATAGATGTGTCCGGACCGCGAGATCGTGAACAGGCGCTGTCCGTCGGTCGAGACGCTTGCGTAGAAGCTCTCGCGTCGTAACAGGTCGCGGCCGAAGTAATGCACCCAGTTCTTGTGCCCGTCGCTGCGGCGCAGCGACCAGATCGAACCGGCGTAGGTCGAGATGAAGATGCGGTTGCCGAGAATGGACGGGCTGGAGTTGATGCGCCCGCCGGTGTCGTACGCCCACTTGATGCGTCCGGTGCGGACATAGACGGCGAACAGCCTTCCATCCGTGGCACCAAAGTAGACGAGGCGTCGCACCGCCACCGGCGACGACTCGACCTTCGCGTTGACTTTGAGCCGCCAGAGCTGGCGCCCGTTGAAGCGGTTGTACGCGGTGACCGCTCCGTCATGTGAGGAGACGATCAGCCGCGGGCCGGCGATCGCAGGCGTCGACGGTTTCTTGCCGCCGCGTCGCTGCCAGATGACGTGGCCGTTGTGCGAGTTGAGCGCCACGGTCTTGCCGGCGAACGTGTTCACGTACAGGACCCCACCGCAGTAGCTCGGTGGGTACTCGATGTAGCTGCCGAGCCCGGTCACCCAGAAGTGCCGGAGCGGGAGGCCGATGTCGATCGACGGGCGCGACAGCGTCCGTTGCGGATTGCCGCCGAAGTTCGGCCAGCACCGCTTGTCGTCCACGAGGTGGTGCCCTTTCTTCGGCTTCGGGGCTGTGATCGGGCCGGTGCTGCCCGTCTCCACCGAGACGCCCTTCAGCTCGGTGTCGAGCTTTCCCTGGGGGCGTTCGCGGGCTTTGAGGAAGACGGCGACAGCGGCACCGGCGACGAGGAGCCCGAGGATTGCGAGGCTGAGGAGGATCCATCGGCGCACCCGGCGCTGGCTAGTCTGCCAGCGGCGGTAGACGCCGTGACGGCCACTGCCCACGCTGCGACCCCGATCACGCCCCAGACGATGGGATCCTCGAAGAAGCCCGCGTAGAAGAGGGAGTGCACGAAGAGCGCCAGAAAGACGGCCGAAGCTCCCAGGCCGAGCGCGCGCCGGGTCTTCGTGACGAGGTAGAGCAGCCGGATCGCTGCCGCCATCAGCGCTGCGTAGACGAGGAATCCGACGATGCCGAGCTCTGCCGCAACGGTCAGCGGCGTCGTGTGCGAGCGGTCGCGCTTCGCGGAGAGCAGCGTCTTGGCCTCCTCCTTGCTCGCCTGTGGCTGCCCGCCGATCCCGACGCCGACGAGCGGGTGGTTCTCGAACACGACCCACGTGACGCGTGCGAGCCGCGTGCGCCCGCTGGTCGCCTTGCGCGCTGAGTCGCTGACCGCTGTCGCGGCAACGAATGCGGCGCCGGCAAGCACGCACGCCGCCGCACCCACGACGAGCACGCGTCGCAGCTTCGGCCCGCCGAGGACGAACGAGACGGCGACGCCGACCGCGAACAGCGCCACGAAGCTCGACTGCGAGTACGCGAAGAGGAGGCCGGCCCACAGGAATGCGACCAGCGCCGCGCCGGCCCAGAAGCGGATCCGTCCGAGCCAGATCGCAACCAGCAGTACGCCGATCGCGATCACCACGTGTCGCCCGAAGATGCTCGGATCCTTGAACAGCGAGGTAACGCGGAAGTACGTCGTGTAGGCGTTGGCGCGGGCGACGTCGCTGGCGAGCAGGTGTCCGTGCGTCAGGCGCTGGAACAGCGCTACCGCCGAGAAGAAAACAGCAAGCGTGACGAGCGTCGCGGCGAGTGCGCGCGGGTGCCAGTTGCGGAACGGCGACCGCACCACGGCGACGACGAGCGCCGAGAACGGGAAGAGGAAGAAGAGGAGCTCAATGCTTCCCTGGCGGAGATCCTTCGTCCAGAGGAGCGAGATCCCGGCGAGCAGGACGAAGGCGGCGGCGGAAACGGCGAGCAGCCGCGGCAGTGGTCGTCCGGCCTCTCCGCGCACGGCGCGGACGGCCAGTGCGAGCAGCGCTGCGGCGAGCACGACGTACAGCGGGTCGAGGAGGTACGCCTTCTGCGTCCCGACCGAGGTCGAGATGCGAAACGGCGCCGCCGCGAGGAGGGCGACCGGGACCGCGGTGGGCCAGCGCACGAGCGCCCACGCGCCTGCGGCAATCACGAGAACGCCCACGACGAGCGCGCCCAGATGCGTCGCAGGCGTGACGAGCAGCTTCAGGTCGCGGCCCGGGATCAGTGCCGCAGCGAGCATCGCCTCACCGGCCGCGGCGACCGCGAGCCCTGCCAGCAGCTCGGCGCGCGTGCGCGCGAGGAGCAGGATCGCCGCGCCGACGCCGCCGACGACAGCCGCAAGTTGAGCGAGGTCGCCGTGGGCCACGAAAACGAAGCCTACGGCCGCGTGATAGGAAAGGCCGCGTGATCGGCGCCTGGGAACGCGTGCTCGTCCTCGCACCGCACACCGACGACGGCGAGTTCGGCGCCGGCGGCACGATGGCGCGGCTCGTCGAGGGCGGCTCGGACGTGCGCTACGTCGCGTTTTCGATCGCGACGCGCTCGCTCCCTGAGGGCTTTCCACCGGACACGCTTGCGCGCGAGGTGAAGGAGGCGACGGCCGAGCTCGGCATTCCCCCCGAGAACCTCACCGTCCACGACTTCGACGTGCGCACGTTCCCCGAGCACCGCCAGGACATCCTCGAGCTGCTGGTCGCGCTGTGGGAGGAGTGGCGGCCCGACGCGGTCTTCCAGCCGAGCCTCCACGACATCCATCAGGACCATCAGGTGATCGCGGTGGAGAGCCTGCGCGCCTTCAAGCGGACGACGATCCTCGGCTACGAGATTCCCTGGAACAACTTCGACTTCGCGTACCAGGCGTACGTCTCGCTCGAGCAGGCACACGTGGAGAAGAAGGTGGCGGCGCTCGGGAAATACGAGTCCCAGCAGCATCGCCGCTACAGCGACCCCGAGTACATCCGCAACGTCGCACGAACGCACGGCATCAACGTGAATCGCGAGTTTGCGGAGGTGTTCGAGGTCTACCGCGTCGTGGTCTAGAGGCCTAGACCGCGACGACCGGGCTGACGGCCTCGTCGATTGCGCGCAGCGTCTCTGCGTCGAGCTCGATCCCCGAGGCGGCCGCGTTGTCCTCCACCTGTTCCGGCCGGCTCGCTCCGATGATCGCCGAGGCGACTTCCGGCCGGCGCAGCACCCATGCGAGTGCGAGCTGCGCCATCGTGATGCCCAGGCCGTCGGCGATCGGCTGGAGTCCCTGCACCGCCACGAGCACCTCGTCGTCTCGGAACCGGTCCATCGCCCACCCCATGTCCTGTGACCCCGCGCGCGTGCCGGCGGGCGGTGGTTCCCCGGGCTTGTACTTTCCGGTGAGCGTTCCCTGCGCGAGCGGCGACCAGACGATCTGGGAAATGCCGTTCGCGGCGCAGAGCGGGAAGACCTCGCGCTCGGGCTCGCGCCAGAGGATCGAGTACTGCGGCTGGCTGGAGACGAACTTCTCAACGCCGGGGAGCTCGAGCGCCGCCTGGATGCGGTCGGGCGGCCATTCGCTGAAGCCGAGGTAGCGGACCTTCCCTTCGCGGACGACTTCGGTGAGTGCCGCCATCGTCTCCTCGAGCGGTGTGTCGAAGTCGTAGCGGTGGCACTGGTAGAGGTCGAGGTACTCAGTACGCAGCCGTGCCAAAGAGAGGTCGAGCTGCTTGAAGACCTGCTCGCGCGAGAGGCCGTGGTCGCCGTTCATCGGGAAGTAGAGCTTCGTCGCGAGCACGTAGGAGTCACGCGGGCGGCCGGTCAAGATTTCGCCGAGGAACGACTCGGCGGCGCCGCGCGAGTAGACGTTCGCGGTGTCGATGAAGTTGATCCCGACGTCGAACGCCTTCGCGACGCATGCTTCGGCCCGCTCGCGCTCGACGCCGCCGCCGTATGTCAGCCAGGAGCCGAGGCTGATCTCGGAAACGTCGAGGTCGCTGGAGCCAAGCCGCCGGTAGCGCACCTCGGAAGCTCTAGCATCGAGGTGCATGCGTGTGCGCCGGTTGGGGAGCGAAGGGCCCGAGGTCTCCGTCGTTGGCCTGGGCTGCAACAACTTCGGGATGCGCGTCGACCTCGAGGGGACGCGCGCCGTCGTCGACGCTGCGCTCGACGTCGGCGTGACGCTGCTGGATACGGCCGACGTCTACGGCAGCAAGGGCGGCAGCGAATCGTTCCTCGGCGAGGTGCTCGAAGGACGGCGTGACCGCGTCGTGCTCGCGACGAAGTTCGGCGGTGACATGGGCGACGGCAGCGAGGCGCGCGGCTCCCGCGAGTACATCCGCAAGGCAGTGGTGGGATCGCTGCAGCGGTTGCGCACCGACTACATCGATCTCTACCAGTACCACACCCCTGATCACGTGACGCCGTTCGAGGAGACGTTCGGCGCACTCGACGAGCTCGTCCGTGAGGGGACGGTGCGGTACGTCGGGCATTCCAACCTCGACGCCGCGCAGGTGGAGGAGATCGACGTCCTGGCGCGTGAACGCGGTTGGGCGCGACCGGTGAGCGCGCAGAATCAGTACTCGCTCCTGCGCCGCGAGGCCGAACAGGAGCTCCTGCCGACGTGCGAGCGGCTCGGGATCGGAGTGCTGCCGTACTTCCCGCTGGCCAGCGGGTTGCTGACCGGCAAGTACCGCCGCGGGCAGTCGCGTCCCGAGGGGACACGCCTGGCCACGCGCGACGAGGTCTTCACCGATGAGACGTTCGATCGCCTCGAAGCGCTCGAGGCGTTCGCCAAGCAGCGCGGAGTCTCCCTGCTGAGCGTCGCCATCGGCGGCCTGCTCGCGCAGCCGGCGATCGCATCCGTGATCGCAGGCGCGACGAAGCCGGACCAGGTGCGCGCCAACGCCGCCGCGGGCGAGTGGGAGCCCTCAGCGGACGACCTCGCCGCTCTGAACGACCTGGCCTAGTCCCCACCGGTCCCGTCCTGGGGTCAGACCCGGAGACATGTCCCGGGAAGAAAGATGCTGCAATTCTCCACATCGGTGCCAGGCACCGGACATGTCCCTCGGACGTGTCTGGATCGGACCGAGGCACCCGTCGGCAGAATCGCCGCATGAGCGTCGCGGCCGCTGTGATCGACGTCGGCTGGGTCAACGGGCTCGCCGCGATTCGCTCGCTCGGGCGCGCTGGGATCCGCGTCCTCGCCGTCGACCATCGCCCGAGCGCGCTCGGGTTCCGCTCGAGGTACGCGG
>Ga0307278_10000947_pt1 | contig 14353 bp, 10 predicted proteins | sample ER_DNA_117_FD_194482 | JGI IMG/M metagenome (GOLD analysis project Ga0307278, IMG submission 194482) | Bulk soil microbial communities from the East River watershed near Crested Butte, Colorado, United States - ER_DNA_117 | ecosystem: Environmental > Terrestrial > Soil > Floodplain | place... | reverse complement strand
CCCGGCTTGCAATCGGATAATTGCCTCGCCGCCCAGCCAGACGCCGTTTGTGCCAAATGTGTTGCCCGTGACCACGAACATGTTGGTGCCATCACTGGCAACGCCGCCGTGGCCCCAAATACCGCCGCCGATCGCGATAGTGGCCCATGCCATGACGTCCGAGGGATTGTTGATCGCAACGCTGACTACCCAGCCGCGATAAGCTCCGCAGTCACCAAGATGGCCAGAATAGGACACATAGACACGGCCATTGACGAGAGCGAGCCCGCCGCGCTCATTCTGCACCAACGAAGTAAACGTCAGTCCGTTGTAGATGGCGGTGGCGTTCACATCCACCGGCCAACCCGGATTGGTGGCGCCGGTGTCCACATTCAACGAATAAATAAAATGCTTCTTGGTCGCGCCATCGATCATTGCATCGAAGAACAGTGATCTCGAGGCGAGATCGACAACGGGTGTGCCGGTGATGCCGAGCGGGTTGATGTTGCCGCACGGCAGACCGGAAGTAACAGGCGCGCCGACGTTGCGCTGCCAGATCACTATGCCGGTAGTCGCATTGAGCGCGTAAATATTATTCGATTCAGTCACCGCGATGATCATTGGCCCGTTGGGTCCGCCCTCGACGTAAAGGGGCTGGGCATAAACGTTGCCGGAAATGGTTCCGTCAAAGTTCAGATCGCGCGTCAGGCCGGCGGCGGCGGCAGGCGTAAAGGCCGCGTCGATGTAAAGGCCGTCGCGAGAAAGATTATCGTGCTCCTGGGTCACGTTGACCTGCGCGTGCGCCGGAAGAACCGCACTCCATAAGCCGGCGACGAGAAGTGAGAAAGTGCGAATCGAAAATTTCATAAGCCCACGATCGATCAGCGCACGCCACCTTTTACCATGACGCGCCGACTACTTGTCAAGGATTACTACGGCAAAATTACCCGCTGGGTTCTTTTGCTGATCCCTTTTCTGGTGTCTTGGTGTTAGCCGGTGAAGGCGTTTTCGCGGGCTTCTTTGAAGCAGCGGATTTATCGCCAGCATCGGCGGGTTTCGATGGCGATTCCTTTTTCGCCGCTTCCTTGTAGGAATCGCTTCGGTAATCAGTGGTATAGAAGCCCGATCCCTTGAAAATCAGACCCGCGCCCGTGCCGAGCAGGCGCTTCACCTTGCCGTGGCCCCACTTTGGCAATCGGCAAAGCTCCTTCGGACACTCGCGGAACGGCTCGTCGCGCATTGACTGGAACGCTTCGAAGTTCTGGCCGCACTTCTGGCAGGAATACTCGTAAGTTGGCATCAGGAATAGAATCGGATCGCTCTTGAAGGTGACGCTCGGAAGTCTGCATTAAACACGTTCTAATTCAACCGCAAGCGGCGAGCCATCCTTAACGGAAGGCACAAAAGAGATTTGCATCCACAGATTTCGCAGATTTGCACAGATTCAGACAGCCAACAGGGCAACAGGCGCTTTGCTCTTCTGCAAAAAATCTGTGTCAATCTGTGCAATCTGTGGACACTCTTTGGCTGCGGCGGAGCCGCTCTTGGTCTATTAATAGTTGCTCATGAATTTCGGCGTTAAAGAAATTGCGGAGTTGTTTCCGCCTTTGATGGAAATCAAAGATGAATCGCTGCGCGAAAAAGTAGCGGCAGTGTGGAACGAAGCCATTACCACTGGATGCGGTGGCAAGGGCTGGACTTTCGATGAGCTGCGCGCGGTGAAGTTCACGCTGCTGGCCGGCGATATCGACATGACCTTTGTTGAGCATCTCAATTCGTGCGCGCGACAATGCATCGCCATCGCAGATGTTCTGGAGAGCTCGTTCCGCTGCGGAATTCCCATTCAGCGCGATTATCTCATCGCCGGGGCGCTGCTGGCGGACGTGGGTAAACCCCTTGAGTACGATAAGGACAAGTCAGGGAAAGTGGTTCAAGGAAAATTTGGGCAGCAAGTGCGCCATCCGTTCAGCGGCGTCGCGCTGGCTTACAAGCACGGGATTCCCGGCGAAGTTCTGCACATTATCGCCACGCATAGCCATGAAGGCGACAAGGTGGAACGCTCGATCGAATCGATTATTTTTCATCACGCCGATTTCGTGGACTTCGATATTGCCAAAGTCCTCGGCAAGCGCACGGCGAAGAAGTGACGCTCAAGCAGTTGATAGTTGAGAGTTGATTGTTGATTGTTGAGAGTCTGGTATCCGGAGAATTGATATGGGCCTGACGCTTGTCGAAAAGATTGCCGCACGTCACGCTGATGGACTTGCTCCCGGCGCGGTGGTGCGCAGTGGCGATTTTATTGCTATTCGTCCGCTTCATGTGATGACGCATGACAACACGGGTGCTGTGATCCCGAAGTTCAAGCAGATCGGCGCAACGTCGATCGCAGATCCGGCGCAACCGGTTTTCGCCATCGATCACGACATTCAAAACACTACGCCGAAAAATTTGGAGAAGTATGCAAAGATCGAGGCGTTCGCTCACGAACACGGCATCGACTTTTATCCGGCAGGCACCGGCATTTCGCACCAGGTGATGGTGGAACAGGGCTATGTCGTTCCCGGGGCGATGGTAGTGGCCAGCGATTCGCACTCGAATCTGTACGGCTCTGCGGCGGCACTAGGCACGCCGGTAGTGCGAACCGATGCGGCGAGTATTTGGGCGACGGGAGCTACGTGGTGGCAGGTTCCACCCGTAGCAAAAGTTGTGCTCAAAGGAAAACTTTTACCCGGCGTAGTCGGCAAGGATATCATCATCGCTTTGTGCGGACTCTTTAACAAAGACGAGGTGCTTAATCACGCCGTTGAATTCGTGGGCGACGGCGCGGCGAATCTTGCGATGTCTGCGCGCATGACCATCGCTAACATGACCACCGAATGGGGCGCGCTGGCCGGCGTGTTTCCATTTGATGAAGTGACGGTCAAATATCTGCAATCGCGCGTTCCAGCGTTCACGAATCCAAAGCGCCCCGGAACGCGCGGCCCGAAGAGTCGATCCGGTTATACCGACGCCGACATCGACACGTGGTGGAAGAATCGCAGCGAGTTAAGCGCTGACGCCGACGCTGAGTACGCCATCGAGCTTGAACTAGATCTTGCGACCGTCGTTCCGCATGTGTCCGGGCCTAACGAAGTAAAGACAATGGTTTCCCTGCCAGAAATGGAACGCAAACGGGTGCCCATCCAGAAGGCGTATTTGCTCTCGTGCGTGAACGCGCGCTTCGAGGATTTGCACGATGCCGCGGAGGTCGTGCGCGCTCAGGGCGGACATGTGGCCGACGGTGTGGAATTTTATCTCGCTCCGGCAAGCGCCGAAGTGCAGGCGCGATCGGAATCAAATGGCGATTGGCAGGCTCTGTTAGGCGCGGGCGCGATTCCGTTGCCGCCCGGTTGCGGCGCGTGCATTGGACTCGGTCGCGGTCTGGTCCAAAAAGGCGAGACTGCGATCAGCGCCACGAATCGCAATTTCAAAGGACGCATGGGCGATCGCGATGCGTTTGTCTATCTTGCTTCGCCCGCCGTCGTGGCAGCGAGTGCCCTGGCCGGATTTATCCGGGCGCCAAAAAGTTTTGCCGAGAAACCTGCCGGCACTGCTGTCCGACGTCCCGAACGGAAAACAAGATCGACGGCGTCCGTCGAGATTATGGAAGGTTTCCCGTCGAGCGTGCGTGGTCGCGTTCTCTTCATTGATAAAGACAATTTGAACACGGACGGCATTTACGGGAGCAAACACACTTACCGCGACGACATGACGCCAGAGGAGATGGCGGCAGTGACATTTGAAAATTACGATCCGAACTTCAACACGCTTTATCAAAAGGGCGACGTCGTGGTGGGCGGACTCAATTTTGGAAGCGGATCGAGCCGCGAACAAGCCGCGACGGCGTTGAAGTTCAAAGGAATTCCGTGCGTGATCGCGGGCAGTTTTTCGGAGACCTACAAACGGAATGCGTTCAACAACGGCTTCGTCGTGTTCGAATGTCCCGAGTTAGTAACACACGTGCGAGCCGTCCCGCGGATGCGGGACGCGCCGACGACAGTCGGCCCAGAGATTACAATCGATTACGCTAAATCCATTCTCACAGTGGATGGAAAATCATTCGCCTTCCCGCCGCTGAGTCCCGCCGCTCAGGAGTTAATTGTTGCTGGCGGCGCCGAAAACCTGGTGGCATCGCGACTCCGCGCGAAGGCATCTGCCCGTTAATGCGCTGGATAAGGAAGATTAGATTGCACTCGGGTCATTGATCCCGGCGAGCGCAAAGCAACGGCTGAAGTGGTCGCAATTTGCGACCACTTGGCTGGCGTCGGGATGCGGTCGCAATTTGCGACCTCAAAGCCTGACGCAGATCATTCGGCGAGCTGCCGATGCGACACGCCCGCGTCATGTGACCGTCGAATTGATCCGTTTAATCCGCGTGATCCGCGGTTTCCCAAAAATCTTGGCGCTACTTGCAGCATATGACACGCGCCGATAAAATCGCCCTCCTATGGCTAAGTACAAAATTGCGTGGATGCCGGGCGACGGAGTTGGCAACGATGTGATGGAGGCAGCACGGATCGTTCTCGATCGCATGAAACTTGACGCCGAGTATGTGCCTTGCGATATCGGCTGGGAATTTTGGTGTAAGGAAGGCAACGCGCTGCCCGATCGCACCGTGCAAGCATTAAAGGAAACGACGTGCGGACTCTTCGGCGCCATCACTAGCAAACCGCAATCGGAAGCGAAGGAAGAATTAGCGCCGGAACTAAAGGACAAAGGCCTGGTCTACTTTTCGCCCATTGTCGGGCTGCGCCAGATGTTCAACCTCCACACCAACATGCGGCCATGCAAAAGTTATCCGGGTAACCCGTTGAATTATCGCGGCACACAAATCGCGAATCCCAGCGGTGCGGATGTTCCGATCGATCAGGTTGTGTTCCGTGAAAATACCGAAGGCATGTACGGCGGCGTTGAGTTTTTCCCGTTGCCCGAATCGGTTTACACCGCGCTGTGCGCGAACCCCAAGATGAAGAAGTGGAAAGACAAGGCAGGCCTGGAAAACATCGCGCTCTCCACGCGCATCATGAGCAAGCAAGGTTGCACCAACATCTGCAAACAAGCATTCGAGTTCGCTAAAAAAACCGGGCGGAAGCGCGTCACGCTGATCGAGAAACCGAATGTACTGCGCGAAACCGGCGGCTTGATGATGCGTTGCTTCCGCGACGTGGCAAAAAGTTATCCCGACATTAGGGCGGACGACGCGAACATCGACGCCATCTGCATGTGGATGTTTAAGAATCCGCAGGATTACTCCGTGCTCGTCGCGGAAAACATGTTCGGCGACATCGTGAGTGATTTGTGCGCCGGCCTGGTGGGCGGACTCGGGTTCGCGCCCAGCGCCAACATCGGCGACAACTACGCCGTGTTCGAGCCGACGCATGGATCGGCGCCGAAATACGCGGGTCAATACAAGGTGAATCCGATCGCAATGCTTTTGACCACGAAGCTGATGCTCGACTGGCTGAAAGAAGACGAAAAGGCAACGCGTCTCGAGTCCGCTATCGCGCGCGTAATCGCCGAAGGCAAAGTGCGCACCTACGACATGGGCGGCAAAGATTCGACCCTCGATGTCGCCAAAGCCATCGCTGATTACGCTGGGTAGCGCACGCGCCTCGCGTGCTGGTTTCGGCGCCTCGCCGAAACAATCTTTCTCCGCAATCGAGAATTAAAACGGCCCACGAAACATGCGAATTGACGCGAAATTTCTGACGTCTGACTTCTGATCTCTGACATCTGGTTCGCGTGATTCGTGTGATTCGCGGGCAAGAATCCTGGCGTATCCGGGTTTGCACGCCCGAGGAACTGATGGGAGTGTCGGCGTTCGTTTAAGCCATGAAAATTCAGTATTTCCAAGACACAGATACACTCTGCATCGAGTTTAAGGCTTCAAAGGTGGCGGAGACCCGCGATCTGGACGAAAACACGCTTCTTGATTTGGATGAGAAAGGCAATATCCGTGGCATAACCGTCGAGCACGCCAGCGATCGCGCCGATATCCCGCGCTTCTCATACGAGCAGGTCACAATCTAGAAAGCGACCGCCAACCTGATGCTCGACTGGCTCAAGGAAACCGAAATGGCCACGGGCTTAGAAGCCGCCATTGCCCGCCTCATCGCGGAAGGCAAAGTGCGCACCTACGAAAAACATGTCCGGTCGCCGCGGCGACACGGACTCGCCCCACCGCGGCGGGCAGGCTGTGGCGAGGGCGGCAAAGATTCCACGCTCGACGTTGCCAAAGCCATAGCCGACTACGCCAGTTCGTAATCAGAAGATCGACATCTTCATTCCAATACACGGCAAAAGCCGACTCCCACAAATCTACCAAGGATCGGCTTGCTTCGATCCGGAGAAAAACAGACCGCCAATGGCGAGTCCGCCGATCTGCGAGTCACTGACTAGGCTAGATTAGGCTGCAGTGGAGGCCGGAGTCCTTAACCTACCGAGAGCCGACGGCGCGCCCATATCAACCCATCTACAATCAAGCGCAAAACCCTTAATGTGGATCCCGCCGTCTGAGGCATCACTAGCCCAGCGTTTTACGTCGACCGCAGCATCGTCTATCGACGTCCACGTAACTTTCGAACGTCCTGGCACATCAAACCATCCCACCAAATAAATTCCATGAGTCAGCTTTTTCCGTCGCAAATAGCCGTCTGCCAATTGCGTCTTGCAAGCGCTCCTAACCAAGTCGTGCAGGCAACGTTTTATCTCCACGATAACTATCAGTCGCGCCCGGCGTGTCTTTTGGTTGGCGGGTACTTCCACTTTTATGTCTGAGTGGCCGACCCAACCGATTTGAACTTCGCGGTCGACGACGAGACCGGTTTCGCTCTTTAAATCGCGTTCGAGCCAGTTTGCAATTGTCATCGAGAGTCGTTTCTCAACGTGCGGCTCGCCCGGGTTTCCATTCCAGAGATCGACTACCTTTGGATATCGCCCGCGATGCATCTCTTCCTGTAATCGAAAAAGTGACTGGCAGATCCCATTTTGGAGTTCTGCCTCGTCCCGAATTCTTAATGCTGTTGATTCCCGTGCCATCCGAAGCACCATTTGCGGCGTTGGAACGTCGCGAGACCATTCAGTTTTCAGTCGTTGTTGAACCGCGTTATTCAGATGCCACCGATGCCAGACCCGCTGATCGATCGGAACTGAATTACTAATGCGCAGGAGTTCGGCGCAGGCGGAGGAGGTTCCCCGCTGCACGAGAATATTAACGCATGCTCGGTGGAGATCCGAGATGTAGTCTCGCGTACGAATGCTTCCTCCACGCTCATAGCCGCGCGTGCGGTCCGGCGGAAAGAGATTGGATACTATCAAGTACCAGTCAGCGACTTGGCGATCCGTTAGTCGAACATCCCATTCACCAATTTCAGATTGTAATGCATGTGCACTTTCAGCTACGAACCGCATCTGCGCGTGCCGTGAGCAATTTTTCACTCGATGCAAGACAAGATCCCAACTGCGCTCTGGAAAGCAGAACAAGCCAATTAGGAGCACGCTCCGCGTTCGACGATTAAAATGTTGGTTGCTACACGACTTTGAAAGCTTCAACCAGATGCGATATGCCGCAATCCGATCCCTTGTAGCAAGATATGCGATCGTTCGGATAATTGAGATAGGTCGTCGATTTTTGGCAACCGCAAAGGTAGCTAACTCTGTTGTTAGATGGGGATCCCAGCATTTGCTAAAGCGATCGAGGGCGCCAAGACTTGCCTTTGATTTATCCTCCGCTTCCAAACGTTTTCGAAACCACTGCACGCATTCCGATCGGTTAAGCCTGTACACCAACGCTACGCGCTCCCTGTCTTCACGCGTACCGTTCGATGACTCATCCAGAAGTGCGGGAATCCATTTTGCCTTGATGGCTTTTTGCAAGACTATGTTTTTCCGTACGCGAGAGTGCAGTAGCGCGACAGCGTGATACGCCGCATCGTCATAAACATATCGCTTGCCAGGCTGGCGATGCGGCGCCGGACACTCGCAAAGAAATTTTTCGGCTATGCGAATGGCAAGTCGGCGATCTGACTGACTTAGCTCGCGCCAGCCCGGCGATGTCGTTATGTCATGAGAATGGTAATCGCGAAGTAAGCCTTTAGCTTCGTCCTCAGGATCGCGCGCCTGAATAACTCGTATCAACTCAGGCCACCACCTCGGTTCTCCTGCCGCCAGATGCGTAAGCGCTCGATCGACCCACGGTTTTCGCAATTGCTTAGCGATTTCTCGTTGTTGACGACGTTTTCTTCGGGCGTCTGTCAGGTCTGAGGCTTTCGATAGCCTTTGGAGAGTCGTTTCGATATCAAACCGGCGTGGTGTGGGAAGTCGGTCCCTAAAAATAGCGCTCGTTCTGTATGCGCGACGAAACAACGTGGCATGTTTGATGCGCTCAGGACGACAACAGAGCGGGGCGGCGAGATCGGCCCATATTTTCTGCTCGCGCGCTCGCGCCAGGCACATTTCATTCAAGATCCAGCCGAGATCGTTACCTGTTGGGGGAAATCTTAGTCCCCAAATATCCTGTACTTTAGTCCCCCGAGTTTGCACAACCGCCGTTACAAAACGTCTGAATAGCAAACGTTCAGCTTTTTTTGATAAGCCTTTTGGTCGCATATCCACCCAACTCGGAGTGTCATACGCTCGCGCTTTGCGGATCCAAAAGCGTACCAGTGCGCGACGAATTGACGGCTGCCCGAAATTTCTTAGAGCTAATTTGAGCGCAGCATCTGCCACTTCTTTTAAATGACCTGTTGGCCGAAATATTTTTAGCTCCTTTTCAAGGTGCAACAGGATGTGCGGCACATCTCTTACTGTTATGCAATTCGGTAGATGTGAATGAAGAACTCGCCAGTAGGGTCCGCCAAGAATGTTCTCATTAAGAGGCGACAGATTTCTTAAAACTTTCGATACTGGTAGATATCGGGGTACCAAGAACTCAATAGCTGTACCCTTCAAAGCGTTGTCCGAGTCCAATTCGGGCTTGCACTGAAGCACTTTTACAAATTTTGGTTTGCTCTTCGCGGATGCGAGATCCGAAATCGCATGAATAGCACAATTGCGAACGCTAACTTGCGCGGGTTTGTCAATGATCTTCCAAAATTCTTCTTCGAGACTTCGGCATTTTGTCTCTCCTGCGATTCGAATGGCTGTTCGCCTTACGACAGGATTTCGAGCGCCATCGACAATGTATGGACGAAGCTGCTTTGCCAGAAACGGATGACGCAGCCCACGAAGGAAGGCGCCTTTTCCGAATTCATCAAATGCCTCTTCGCAATCCATTTTCTTTAGCAAAGCGTGCAACGCCTCGACTTTTGTTTCGTTGTCTAGTTCGACAACATCGGCTTCCAGTAAGAATATTGGATCCGTTTGGATCAGAAACTTGCAAAACTCTGGCTTCATTACCGCAAGCCATGCTGCCAGCTCCCGGTGTTGTGGAACTAGATAATCACGTCCTTCCAGTCGCTGGCAGACCAAAGTTCGAAGTTGTTGAACGGTGAATCGTCGCAAGAAATCGGCCGCCATGAATTCGGCCATAGTTTGATGATCAAATCCTAATCGGTCCGGTCCGCGGCCAACAAAATGGGTTGTGTCGAGGGCCGACCACAGCCGCGTTTCATCGACATCAAAAATCACACCTCCAACGCGTTCGCAATCGCCCAAAAGGTCCGAATAGGGGATATCTGTATTACCAACTGGTTCTGAATCGTTGCAAAGAATACGGCTCTTGCCGCTCAACAACATTGCGGCCGCAATGCGGCTAATGACAGCGTAGGTTTGGTTGGGAGCAGTTTTAACATTGCGCAGTCTTCTAGCTCGATCTTCATCGAGTTCCTTACACATCCGCAGCGCAGCGTCTTCGAAAAGCTGTCGTCTGCTTAACGGTAAGGTTCCTTTATCTTGAAATTCTGCGATCAGCATAAGCAAAAGCTTTGGCCTGGCGGTCATCCATAACGCGCCCAGATCATGGAGCGTTTGCAAGAATCTTGACGGATTGATGCCGGATTCTCGCAGCGCCAGCGTCGCATCCGCATGCGTTAGCGGGCAAAGTTCGTATACTCCACCACGGCTGTCCGTCGGCCAGAGGTTGAAAAACTCCTCTGTTTGAGACTTGCGCCAGTCCGCGACTCGCGAGATCAAAAAGACTCGCGTCTTGTCCAGCGGCTCGCGCTTTAACCGCACAACGAGGTTATTAACTAAGACCGGTAATCGCTGATGGCCTTCATCTAGCCCGTCCAATATCAACGTGATCTCCGCATTGCGGTGGCGTGCGCTTTTCCAAACGCTAGAAGCTACAGTCTCGTCTTTCAGATCATCAGGAGACCCTAAGTCACTTCCCCGAACAACAACGTACTCCTCAGTCCCATATTGTCTTCGGCGATCTATCCATGCATCGATTTCTATCGTCTTACCTTGGCCCGGCTGGCCCAACAGCACCAAGCAGCGAGATTCAGCTAATGAATCCAGCGGTTTAAGACTGACCGTTAAGTATTTGCCGTATTCACTTTCAGGATTTGGACAGAACGCGCTCCCCGATAAAACGCTGCGCTCATATTCTTCCTGAGTGCCGTCGAACTGACGCCAATAGCGCCTAAATGGCAGCCTCCTATTAGCGATCAGTTTCGCCACGGCGAAGCTTAGTGCTCGCGGCAATTTCCGCAAACAACCACACGCACCATCTCGGCATCAAGTAGTGATCGACCGTCGATATCGACCTTATGGGACGTGCCCCACCGCACTAGTCATCCACTCCGTGTTTGAGCTGGCGCTCGTACTCAGCGCCGTCGAAGTGGCCTTGTGATTCTGCGATAAGGCCGTCGTTGTCGATCTTCCAAAGTTGGTATCCACTGATTCGAACGCGTTTTCCTGTGCCACCCGGGCCCGTGTTCGTTCCAGTTAATGTTCAAAGAACCTTCGTTCCGTCCGAGTCTCGCGAGACATCATCCATCGCCACAAACAAAAATCCGTTACTTCACATTTGCGATTTTTACGATGCTCCCCTTTGCCTGCGCGTCCTTCGGATCCTTCACCACAGTCACGTATAATTCTTTCTCGCCTTCGCTGAAGGCAACGTTTGTTGTGCCATCACCAGCCGCAATCTTAAATACGTGTAGAAGCTTGACGTCAGGAGATATCTTCAAGATCTTGCCGCCGAACCATTGGGCAACATAAATGTTACCCTTGCTGTCGACCTTCATGCTGTCAGGTCCAAGCCACCAGGATTCGACCTTGTTTGGTGTGAGAAGGTTTAGCAGAGCAAAATTCGATCTGTTACTCAACGAGCCGTCGTCATTGATCTTGAATTTCAACATGCAGTTTCCGACGGTTTCGCTGACGTAGAGGGTCTTTTGATCTGGAGAGACGCCTACTCCGTTGGCGTAATTGAGGTCGCCAGCTACCTCAACCCATTGCTCGCTGCCAGGCGCAAGATAGACAATTTTCCCCACCACGGAGGTTGGCAGGTCCTTATATGGGCCAAAGACCGTGGCATAAGCGCCGCCGTTGGCGGTCACCACAATATCATTTATACCGCCGTCGAATGGCTTCCCGTCTTTGTCGGCATCCCAACGGCGCAGCTGCTTGCCAGTCATGTCGAGTTCAAGGATGGCGCCGTGCTCCTCGGTGCACGCTAGGAGGAACGTCTTTCGTTTCGTGAGCGCCAACCCGTTATGGCCGCAACCCGGGGTGTGATTCAACACCGTGGTCGTTTTGCCATCCCATTTCGACAGCGTGTTCGAGACCCAACCAACGTAGTAAAGATTACCATCAACGTACAACGGACCCTCGGGTCCAAGAACATTGCTGACGATGAGGGTTTCGTCGGCCCACGTTGCCGTAGCAGCCAGCATTGCGCCAACGGCGACGCAGATAAATTTACTTACCCTCATTTGATTACTCGACTCCTCACCTTCTATCCTCTCCTCGACCGAGGAGGAGAGGCGAAGAAATTCACACCTAATCAATGATCAGCGCACGAGCAGGTCAAGCTGTCGCACGTCGAGACCGGCTTCGCGATAGTACTTCCGTGTCAGCTCAAGAAGAGTGAATGTCAGTTCCGTCGAAGAAATTGTCGATCCTCATCGTTCCCTCAACGATCCCGAGGTTGGCGAGGTCTTCAAGATTCATGGTCGCTGCGAGAATCCGTCAAATCGTTGAAGCGTTAAAGCTAAATCGGACGACTCCTCACCTTAATCCTCTCCTCAAACGAGGAGGAGAGGCGGCAGATCAGTTTGGGGTTGCTCTCTCGTCACTCGTCACTCATCCCTAGTCACTTCTCTTTAGCTGACGTTCGTACTCGCGCGGGAGACGCGCTGCCAGGCGGGAACTAATCATCGGAACGCAAGTATTAGCCAAATCAAGAGAGTTGAGCGGTTGAGATTTGAGATGTTGAGTAGTTTCGCTGTTGAGACATAACACTTTAGTGAATCACCACAATTCTTTTAGATCATGATTGCAAAGAAACCGACATCTGCGCCCGCGTGGGCTGATCCTGAGAGTTTTTCATCGTTGCTCGACAAAGCTCGTCAATTTGCCGGCGAATACATCGACAGTCTTGGACAACGGCCGGTATTCCCTACCGAAGCATCATTGCAAGCTTTGAACAGTCTGAACGAACCGCTTCCCGAAACTTCCAGCGACCCGGATTTTGTCCTCAAACAACTTCACGAAATCGGTTCGCCCGGCGCGGTTAATCAAACTGCCGGCCGATACTTTGGTTTCGTGAACGGTGGAATGCTTCCGGTGGGTCTTGCGGCGAAATGGTTGGGCGATGTGTGGGACCAAAATACAGCCCATTATGTGATGTCACCCATCGATTCGCGCCTCGAAGAGATCTGCGAACGTTGGATCGTCTCGCTGCTTCGCCTTCCCGATGAAACCGCAGCCGGGTTCGTGTCCGGGACGACGATTGCAAATGTCTCAGGGCTGTGCGCGGGTCGAAATGAATTACTTCGCCGGCGCGGGTGGGATGTGGCCAAGAAAGGCCTCTACGGCGCGCCGCGCATCCGTGTCATCGTCGGAACCGACGCGCACGCCGCGGTCTACAAATCCATTTCGATGCTCGGCCTCGGGTCCGACAATGTCGAACTCGTTCCGTCCGACGATCAGGGACGAATGCGACCGGACCAGATTCCGAAGCTTGATGAGGGTGCCCTGGTTATCGCACAAGCCGGCAACGTCAATTCGGGCGCTATCGATCCGGTCGGAGCTATCTGCGAGCGCGCGCACGCGGCCGGGTCCTGGGTGCATGTTGATGGTGCGTTCGGACTTTGGGCGCGCGTGGTTCCATCCATGCGCGAAATTTGTGATGGAATCGAAAACGCCGATTCGTGGTCGGTCGACGCGCACAAGACACTTAACGTTCCCTACGATAGCGGGATGATTCTCTCCCGGCATCGCGAAGCGTTGATGAACGCCTTCAAAGCGTCCGCCTCGTATTTTCAATGGAGCGAACACCGTGACGGCATGAATTTCCGGCCATCAATGTCGAGTCGTGCGCGCGCGGTCGAGCTCTGGGCCGTTCTCAAGACTCTGGGCCGCGAGGGAGTTCAGCGACTCGTCGAACAGCTTTGCGAAAATGCGCGGGAATTCGCTCGACTGCTCGCTGAGCAAGATTTTCAGATCCACAACGACGTGATTTTCAATCAGGTGCTCGTGTCATGCGAAAATGACGAATTAACGAAAGCAACGCTGAACAAGGTTCAAGCCTCGGGCGAATGCTGGTGCGGCGGCTCATCCTGGCGCAGCAAAGCTGTCATTCGGATCAGCGTTTGCGATTGGGCCACTACACAGAAGGAAATCGAGCGGTCCGTGCGCGCTCTTATTGCCGCGCGCATCGCCGCTGTTGCAGAACTTTGAGTTCCGGCAAGCTCTGGCTGCACCACGCTTTTGTATAGCGCTTCGCAAATTCGCTTAAGTTCTCGCTATTCATTAACTCGCTTGCCACGCCGTAGCCTCTTGCCACGCCGAAACGCCGCGAAGGCGGATGGCGAAGGCGGGTCACTTGTCACACTTCACTTGTCACTACTTGGAACAATTACCGTTCTGACGTGATCAATGGAATCCTGAAGTGCGTCTAGTGCCGCATTGATTTGGGCGGCGTCGAGGTCGACAACGCGCAATGTCTCTGGCGGAAATCGAAGTTTTCCGCTGCGCGCGAATTCGATGAGTGCTGGAAGTTCAGTCGCGAGATGATCGGAGACGCCGATGATCTCCACTTCTTTGTTGATCAACTCTGTGTACGGATCAATCGACATCGATTCTGCGGTTAATCCGACAAGAGCGGCGCGTCCGAGAGGGCCTAAGCAGAGTACGGCCTGGCGCATTGTTTTTGCAGAGCCGATCA
>Ga0307278_10000946_pt1 | contig 14359 bp, 9 predicted proteins | sample ER_DNA_117_FD_194482 | JGI IMG/M metagenome (GOLD analysis project Ga0307278, IMG submission 194482) | Bulk soil microbial communities from the East River watershed near Crested Butte, Colorado, United States - ER_DNA_117 | ecosystem: Environmental > Terrestrial > Soil > Floodplain | place: USA... | reverse complement strand
TCTGTGCGTCCCCACGCCTCGAAATCGTCTTCCTTCGTGCTGCCAGGGTCAAGCATCTTTGCGCCACGGCGATGGCAGTGACGCGGAGGAAGGGATCCCTCTCCAAGAAGCCGTTTCTAAATTGAAGAGTTGGTTTCTCGCTGGGGCTGCGTCCGCCCGGTCCTTGTCGCGCTTCCGCCAACGGGCGACATCGGCCCCGTGCCCCCGCCCCTGACGCGTGCTCCTCTGCGCGGCGGGCGCGAAATGGCGACTGGAGACGATCACACCCGCCGCTTGTGGAGCAGGCGGATGGCGGGGGGCGGCTCGAGCAAACGGCGATTCTGCGGTCGCCCAAGCATCTAGTCTAGGGGCGGTCGAACGCGGCATCCGCAATGTCGCAACGAGTGTCGCTTGCTCGGGAGCCTGAATCCCGCAACCGGCGCGGGCTCACCCCCTCAGACTGTCGCTATGTCGGTGTGCCGGTGACCGACAGAGAAAGGGCGTCCGCCTGAGTGCACGAGCTGCAGCAACAGCTGCCGGCTCTGACTCGAGGTGAAGGCGTTCTGGAATTCGCCTTCGACAGTTGCCAACCAGTCCGCGCCACGAACCCGAGCCGCGCGCGAACCGACCACAACCCGCTCAACCGCAAGGAGTATTTGTTGCACGTCATGCGGCGGGTCTAGCAGCTTTACTTGGACGCGAGGCCGTGAGAAACTCGCGCCACGTCAGCCGCGGAGTCAGCCGCCCAGCCAGTCGCCCCCGAAATCGACGATCGCCTCGATCTCCGGCTCGCGCTCGTGATGAACGGCGGCGTCAGCCTGGCGATCTGGATGAGCGGCGTGACGCGCGAGATCGACCGGCTCCGGCAGCACGAGGGCCCCTACGGCGAGCTGCTCGACCTGATGCATGCGACTGCCCGGGTCGACGTGATCGCGGGAGCCAGCGCGGGCGGCCTGGCCGGCACGCTACTCGGCCTCGCGGTCGCGACGGAGTCGGAGGTCTCCAGCGCGCTCAACCTGTGGGTCGAGCGCGGCGGCCTCAGGGCCATGGTTCGCGACCCGTTCGAGGCCGATCCGCCTTCGCTCCTGCGCGGCGACGACTACTTCCTCGGCGAGGTCTACAAGGCGTTCGGGACGATCGCGGCAACCGCAGGTAACCACCCGCCGGGCGGCGGGAAGGTGCCCGACGCGAAGGACCACGACCTCCACTTGATCGTGACGACGACCACGCTCTCCGGCGAGCAGAAGGGCTATCCGGACCACTTCGAGACAGTGATCCGGGACGTCGACCACCGGCAGGCGTTCGTCTTCAGCCGGACCCGCGAGCCGGCGAGAAACGACTTCGGCACCGACGAGCGGTCGCTGGCGCGGCTGACGCTCGCCGCCCGGACGACCTCGTCGTTCCCAGGGGCGTTCGAGCCGAGCTTCATCTCCGTCCGGCAGGACGGCCGCGACGACCTTCACCCCGCGATGAAGGAGATCGCGACGTTCGACCACGACCGCTGGGCGGTCGACGGCGGAGTCCTGGTCAATACGCCGTTCAAGCGGGCGCTCGACGCGATCAAGACGCTCCCCGCCGAGCGCGAGGTGCGCCGCGTGCTCGTCTACATCGTCGCCTCCACCGGCTCGACGGTGTCCACGAAGGACGACCGGTCCGAGGAGATGCCGGACCTCCGCGACATCGTCATGGACTCGCTCAGCTCTCTTCCCCGCGTCCAGAGCTTCCGCGAAGAGCTCGAGGAGATCACGGAGATCAACCGCCGCGCCGCCGAGCGGCGACGTGCCCGGCGCAGCCTGCTGCTCGAGCTTGGGAGCGCCGGGCTGATCGGAACCGCCGAGCGGTTCATGCCGGCGTACAACAACACTCGTGCCGCGGCCGCCGTCGCGGACGTCGCGGAGCTCGTCTCGCAGGAGCTGGCTCGGCAGGCGCCGGTCGACCAACCCGCGCCGACGATCGACCACGACCTCCTGCGCGCCGCAGTTCCCGTGCCGTGGGCAACCGCAACTCCTGCCTGGACGGACGACCCGGCGAACTGGACGTGGGGGATCGCGCCGATCGAGTACGGCGCGAACGTCGTCCTCGATCTGCTCCGCGCGGCGCTCCATCTGTCCGGACCCGAGTCGTTGCGCCCCCTGCTCCAACGCCTGCGCGGCGAGTTGCACGAACAGCTCGCGAAGCTACGCGCGCTGCAGGCGGATCAAAGGGCCTACTGGCAGTCCCGGGCACAGATGTTGGGCGAGGGCAGGGTCCCGGACGACGCGGAGGCGTGGCAAGAATCGGCTGCTGCCTCCGCCGGCGCGGTCGCGTTCGAGCTCGGCCGGATCGCGGCCGAGGCCGCGGCGGCACTGCCCGGATATGCGAGCGACGACGCCAACGTGAGCGAGACGGTGAAGCTCGCGCGCGCCCTCGTCCCTCGCGATGAGAACCCGGCCAGGGCGGCAGTCTGGACGCTTCTCGCCCTGCACATCGTCCAGCGGGCCGCGGGCAGCGAACTCGCCGGGATCGAGCAGTCGGTCGACCTCGTGCAGCTGAGCGCCAACACCTCGAACTCGTTCGACGGACGCGACCGCGCCTCGGACAAGCTGGCGGGCCTCCAGTTTCATCACTTCGGGGCGTTCTACAAGCGCTCCTGGCGGGCGAACGACTGGCTCTGGGGCCGGCTCGACGGGGCGACGAGGCTGGTGCAGATCGTGCTCGACCCACCCCGCCTGCAGACGCTCGCGGCCGAGCGAGGGCTGACGGCCGCCGACATCGCCGAGCGCATCGTCGAGATCTCCACCAGCGGCGCAAACGACGAGGAACGCGAGTACCTCAGCGGCCGCTGGAACGTCGAGCGGCTGCTGGAGGAGCTGGCGTTCGTCGACGATCCGGAGGCAGAGGCGCCAAGGCGGCTGCCACGTTGCTGGGGCGCCGTGGCGACCGGGATCCAATGGCGGATCCTGCACGACCAGCTCGCCGACGTCGCCGCGGCGGCCCGTGCCGACGTCGATGAGAAGTGTCTCCCGACGGCGAGCGGCGCCCTGTGGGCGAAGGAGTTGCCGGCCGGTCGGATGCTCTCGCCCGCAGAGACCGTTCAGCTATTCACGAAATGCTTCGTGGGCGCCGAGAAGATCGACGCGGAGGTCGAGACCGACTACTTCACAGCGCTCGTGTCGCAGGCCGGTGCGGTCGGGGGCTCCTTGCTGAAAGGCAAGCACTCGGGGCTTCCCGCGCCGGCCCGCCGTCTCGCGACCTTCGTGCGCGGGCTGCTCGTCGCGCTCTACCTGCTGGTGCGAGGCGTCACCTCGGGCAGCAGGTTCGGCATGTTCGCGGTGGCTCTTGCCCTCGCGGTTGGCGGCGCCTTCCTCGGGCTCACGCTCGTGGCCGAGCCGCCGGGCCTCGTGACGTCGCTCGGAATGGTGCTGGTCCTGGCCGGCTTCGCGCTCGCCTTCTTACGAGGAGCCGACTACGGGTTCGCACTCGCCACGGCGGCCGTGATCGTCGCGATCGCGATTGTGGCCATCGTCGTAGAGCAAACGGGGTGGTTCGACGATCTGCCGCACTGGCTCGAGCGGCTCCTGCCGGTCGTCCCGATCGTGGTCTTCGCCGCTCTGGCGATGCTGCTCGGCGTGGTGCACAAGCGTCCCGCGAAACCGGAGGCGATCAAGAAGCCGGCTGGGGCCGGCGCCGTGAGGACTGGTTGACGGAAGGAAGCCGCGCATGCAGGTCTACGAAGCTGTGGTCAAGGGGCTCGAAAGCGCGGGAGTCGACACCGCGTTCGGGGGGAACGGTGAGAACGTCGCCAGCCTGATGCTGGCGCTCAAGCACTCCGAGCAGATCCGACCGATCATGACCCGGCACGAGCAGGCGGCGTCGTTCATGGCGTGCGGCTACGCGATGTTCACGGACCGGTTGGGCGTGTGCTTCGCGACGGTTGGTCCCGGAGCGTTCAACTTGTTCTCCGGCCTCGCGGTGGCGATGTCGGACTCCTATCCGGTCCTGGCGATCACGGGCTACGTCTCGCTCGACTGGCAGGGGCGCGGCGCCGTCAACGACACGTCCGGCCTGAACGGCACGCCCGACTCGCAGGCGATGTTCGCGGCGACGACCAAGAAGTCGTATCTGCTCACCGACGCCAACGACACCTGTGACGTGCTCGAGGAAGCCGTGAATCTCGCCTTCGAAGGCAGGCCGGGCCCGGTGCACATCCACGTCCCGCAGAACCTCACGAACCGCGGCGTGACGGTGGACGACTACCACGACGTGCAGGTGGAGGTTGCGGCGGTGCGACCCGACCCGGAGCACGTCGAAACGATCGCCGCAGCGCTCGCCGAGGCGTTGCAGGATGGCCGTCGGGTCGTCGTTCTCTCTGGTTTCGGCTCGATCCGCAGTCACGCCGAGGAAGCTCTTCAGCGTTTCGTCGAGCGGTTCCAGATCCCGCTGCTCACCACCCTGGACGGCAAGGGCATCATTCCGGAGCTCCATCCCCTGGCTGTCGGCGTGTTCTCGGAGAGCGGTCATGCGAGTGCCTGGAAGGCATTCCGTGAGGCGGACGTCGTCCTCGCGCTCGGCAACTCCCTCAACCAGCACGCGACCTTCGGTCTGCGGGACGACCTGTTCGACGGCAAGGTCCTGATTCAGATCAACATCTCCGCGACCGAGATCGGCAAGACGTACACGGCGGACCATGCGCTCGTCTCCGATGCCCGGCTGGCGGTGGAGGCGATCACCGATGCTCTCGAGCAGCGGGTCGGTCAGGTCGAGCCTGCAAAGGTTGACGGCCAGGAGTGGGAGGCGCGGCGCATCCCGCACCTTCCCGGCAAGATCCATCCGGGTCGGCTGGCGCAGGCGATCGGGCGGATGCTGCCGGAGGACGGCGTGCTCCTCGCCGACGCCGGCGCGCACCTTGCATGGCTGGGCTACTACGTCGAGCTCGACGCGGGCCAGAACTTCCGCAAGACCGGTGCCTTCGGGCCGATGTCCGCCCACGTCAACGGAGCGATCGGCGTGAAGCTGGCACACCCCGGCCGAACGGTCGTGGTCGGATGCGGCGACGGCTGCTACTCGATGGCCGGATTCGAGCTGATGACCGCGGTGCAGAACGACGTGCCGGTGATCTGGGTGATCTTCAACGACGACGAGTACAAGCTCGTGAAGCTCTACCAACTTGCGACATACGGCGAGACGGGCTTGGTCGACTTCCAGAACCCCGACTTCGCCGCCTACGCGAAGGCGTGCGGCGCCGACGGGTACACCGTGGAGACGCTGGAGGAATTCGAGGACGTGTTCCGCGCCGCGCTCCCCTCTGGTCGGCCCACGGTGATCGACGCCAAGATCACGCGCTGGGCCCTCCCGCACTACAGCTCGTCGCCCGAAGGGGTCATCCACGGCATCTGGGAGATGCTCGAGGAGCGATTGCGACATGAGTGAAGGCAAGCGAACGAGTGAGGGAGACATATGAGGGTCTATGAGGCGATCGTCAAGGGTCTGGAAGGCATCGGAGTCGGGGCGGCCTTCGGCGGCGCCGGGGAGAACGCCGCCGGCCTGATGCTGGCGCTGAAGCACTCGGACAAGATCCGCCCGGTGATCACGAAGCATGAACAGGCCGCGTCGTTCATGGCCTGCGGATATGCGATGTACACCGACAAGCTGGGGTTCTGCTTCGCAACGGCGGGACCGGGAGCGTTCAATCTGTTCTCCGGTCTGGCGGTGGCGATGTCGGACTCGTACCCCGTCCTCGCGGTCTCGGGGTACGCGTCGCTCGACTGGAGGGGAAAGGGGTCGCTCAACGAGACCTCGGGCCTCAACCGGACGCCAGATTCCCACGCGATGTTCCTGGCCACGACGAAGAAGTCGTTCCTGCTCGAGGACATCTCGGACACGTGCGACGTGCTCGAGGAGGCGGTCAACATCGCGTTCGAGGGCAGGCCCGGGCCGGTCCACATCCACGTGCCCGAGAACCTGACCCATCACGGCGTCGAAGTCGAGAACTACCACGACATCCAACTCGACGTGGCTCCGGTCTTGCCCGACCCCGCACGCGTCGAGGAGATCGCGTCAGTGCTGGCGGAGGCGATCGCCAAGCGGAAGAAGATCGTCGCGCTCGTCGGCTTCGGAGCGATCCGAAGCGGTGCGGGGGCCGAGGTCAAGCGGCTGATCGAGCGCTTCCAGATCCCGCTGCTCACGACGCTGGACGGCAAGGGGATCGTCTCCGAAGGGCACCCGCTCTCGGTTGGTCTCTTCTGCGACAGCGGTCACTCCAGCGCCTGGAAGGCCTTCCTCGAGGCCGACGTCGTGCTGTGCATCGGCAACTCGCTCAACCAGCACGCCACGTTCAACTACCGCGAGGACCTGTTCGACGGCAAGCAGTTGATCCACATCAACATCTCCGAGGACGAGATCGACAAGGCGTACAAGGCCGACTACGCGATCGTCTCCGATGCGCGGCCGGCGGTGGCCGCCCTGGTCGATGCACTCGAGCCGAAGGTCGGCGAGGTCCCGCAGGCCGACGTCGACGGCAAGGACTACGAGGCCAGGCACATCGTTCATCTGACCGATTCGATTCACCCCGGCGAGCTCGCGCAGACCATCGGCCGGATGCTCCCCCCGCGAGCGATTCTGCTCGCCGACGCCGGGGCGCACCTGGCGTGGCTCGCGTACTTCGTCGAACTGGAGGAGGGGCAGAACTTCCGGAAGGCCGGCTCATTCGGACCGATGGCCGGCCACGTCAACGGCGCCCTCGGCCTGAAGATGGCGCATCCCGACCGAACGGTCGTCGTCGGCTGCGGCGACGGGTGCTACTTGCTCAGCGGCTTCGAGCTGATGACCGCCGTACAATATGAGATCCCCGTCATCTGGGTGATCTTCGACGACGAGGAGTTCAAGCTCATCAAGGTCTTCCAGCTCGCGACTTACCACGAGACTGCGCTGGTCGAGTTTCCGAATCCCGATTTCGCCGCCTACGCGCGGGCCTGCGGAGCGGACGGCCATCGCGTCGAGACCTTGGAGGAGTTCGAGGACGCGTTCCGCGCTGCGCTCTCCTCCGGCCGGCCGACGGTGATCGACGCCAAGATCACGCGCTGGGCGCTTCCGCACTACAGCCCGTCGCCCAGGGGCGTCATCCACGCCCTCGTCGAGGGCCTCGAGGCGCGGATCCGCGACCTATGACACGCCAACTCGACACCGCCGTGAACGCCCAGTCGGACGGCGCCAACGCACGGGAGGGCAGCATGCAGGGAGGGTGGATGGAAACTCCGGTCGGGGGCAGTCCCGAAGCTGAGCGGTTCGAGTTCGATCGCCTCGCCCGCGAGATCATGCGAGTCCAGCTCAAGGCTGCGAAGACCGCCAGCGCCCATGGCGTTCCTCACGGCATCGACCGGGCGTTTCACGCCAAGTCGACGCTCGCGGTGGACAACGCCGAGCTGCGTTTCCTCGACCTCCCCGCGGATCTGCGTGCGGGATTCGCGCAGCCCGGCGCGTCGTACCCAACGGTGGTCCGGTTCTCCAACGCCTCCGGCATCCCTCAGGCTGACACGGAATCGGACCTGCGCGGAGTGGCGCTGCGAGTGCAGGTGTCGCCGGAAGAGACCCACGACCTGCTGATGACGAACTTCCCGGTTTCCCACGCTCGTGACGCCAACCAGTTCGTCGAGTTCGCCAAAGCCACTGCCGGGGGTGGCGTCTCGCGACTGCTCGGCATCCTCGGGCTGCTCCGGCTCTTTGGCCGGCACGAGACGGTGCGGATGCTGAAGAACGTCATGGCCGCTCGACGTCGCGCGGTGACCAGTGTGGCCACCGAGACGTACTGGAGCCGCGGCGCGATGCGGTGGGGGCCGACCCTGGCAGTGCGCTACCTGCTCCGGCCGGCGCCCGGCACGGCGGCGGCGCCCGCCATCCCCAAGGATGACCCGAGCTACCTGTCGAACGAGGCGGCTCGCCGCCTCGCGCAAGGTGACGTTCAGCTCGAGCTGTGCATCCAGAGGTACGTCGACGACGTGTCGACCCCGATCGAGGACACCGCAGTCGAGTGGTCGGAGCGTGTCGCTCCCCCCGAGCCGGTGGCCGTGCTCACCATCCCGCGTGGCGACGTCAGCACCGTCGACGCGCTGGCGCAGGCCCGCGTCATCGATGCGATGGCCTTCAACCCCTGGAACACCACGGACGAGTTCCGTCCGCTCGGCAACCTGAACCGAGCACGCAAGGCCGTCTATGACGCCGGCGCGGCCCACCGCCTGGGCTACCGCTGGGAATCGAAGCCACCGTTGCGCAACGAGGTGGCCAGCGCCGCAGCGCGCGGGGTCTACAAGTACGTGAACAGGTTCGTCGAGTGGCACCGGCTGCCCGTTCCGCTGGGCCTGCTCAACCTCGAGGTCTTCCGGCACGTGCTGCGGAAGGAGAATCTGTTCGACACCGAGTTGCGGGAGGCGCCGCCGAGCGCGCGTCCGGTGCCGCCGGACGCGCCCGACGAGAAGTCGCGCATCTCCCGTTCGGTCGACGGCTCGGGCAACGACCTGTCCGCTCCGACGATGGGCGCAGTGGGCTCGGCATTCGGCCGCAACCTCAGACCGCACTACCGGCAGGATCTGTTCGACGAGCCGAACCCGTTCATCGTGAGCCAGCAGCTGCTCTACCGCGAGCAGTTCCTGCCGGCGCGGTCGCTGAACTTGCTCGCGGCCGCCTGGATCCAGTTCCAGGTGCACGACTGGGTCGCCCACCCCCGTCACCCGCTCGGCGAGGACGACGTCGTAGTGCCGCTGCCCGGTGACATGACCTGGAAGAACACGCCGGACGGTGAGCCCGAACGCCAGATGCGGATCGCCGGGAACATCCCCTATTCCGACGACCGGCCGAATCCGATGGGGCCGGTGTTCGGCAACACGACGTCGCCCTGGTGGGACGGTTCGGAGGTCTACGGAGCCGACGCGGACAAGGCCGGCCAGCTGCGGGAGGGCGCGAAGCTGCGAATGACTCCCGAGGGATACCTGCCGGATGACGTCAAGGGGCAAGAGATCACCGGTTTCAGCGAGAGCTGGTGGCTCGGGCTCAGCAGCCTGCACACGCTCTTCGCGCGTGAGCACAACCTGCTGTGCGACGAGCTCCGCGCGCACTATCCGAGATTGAGCGACGAGCGGATCTATCAGACAGCACGTCTGATCGTCTCCGCCCTGATCGCGAAGATCCACACGGTGGAGTGGACGCCGGCAATCCTCGGGACCAAGACCATCGACGTCGGTCTCAAAGCCAACTGGAGCGGCCCCCCCGCCCACGACTGGCTGAGCAGGCTCGGCATCTGGTTGCTCGACAACCAGGCATCCGTGGGCATCCCGAAGACGATGCCCGACCACCACGGCGTGCCGTACTCCCTGACGGAGGACTTCGTCACCGTCTACCGGCTTCATCCCCTGCTCCCGGACGACTACCGCTTCGTCGACCGCCAGACGGGCGAATTGCTCGGCCGCCGCGGATTCCTCGACATCCAGGGCGCGTCGGCCGACGACGAGATGCGAGGGTTCGGCCTGGAGAACACGCTGTACTCGTTCGGCATCTCGCACCCGGGTGCCGTCACGCTGCACAACAACCCGCGGTCGCTGCAGAACCTCGAGCGCGACGGCGAGATCATCGACCTGTCGGTCGTCGACCTCGTGCGCACCCGGCGACGCGGCGTGCCACGCTACAACGACTTCCGGGAGGGTCTGCACAAACCGCGGCTGAGGAGCTGGGACGAGCTTTGCGCGAACCAGGAGTCGGTGCGCCGCCTGCGTGAGGTCTACCGGAACGTCGACGAGGTCGACACCATCGTCGGCCTGTTCGCCGAGACGCCGCCGGCGGGCTTCGGCTTCTCCGACACGGCGTTCCGGATCTTCATCCTGATGGCGTCGCGGCGGCTGCAGAGCGACCGCTTCCTCACCGTGGACTTCCGCCCCGAGGTCTACACGCCGTTGGGCATGGACTGGGTCGCAAGCAACAGCATGACGAGCCTCATCCTGCGCCACTGTCCGGAGCTCGCCGCTGCGGTGCCGCGGGGCGCGAGCGCGTTCGCGCCGTGGCGACCCGTCGTACCGCCGACGCCCAAACCAGAGCAGCCGCCGAAGGGGACCGACTCATGACCGATCAGACACAGAAGACGGAAAGCCGCGGCGGGCTCGACGCGCTCCTGGAGCGGCCGCTCCTGACCTCGATCTGGCATCGCCGCACGCACCGGGTCAGCCGCGGCAGCTCGATCGAGGCCGGTTCGATGAGCTGGACCTCGGATGAGCCGCGCACACCTCTCACCGAGCTCGAGGAGGCAATCCTCATCTCGCTGACCGGGTGCACCGGTCTCACGATGCCGGACAGGCCTCTTGCCGACCCGCGGGACGGCAAGCCCATCATGTCCAAGCCGAACCTGAACATGGCCGGACGGACCGCGGGCAGCCCGGACAACGCCCAGGGCACGCACTTCTTCCTGATCAACGACACCGGCACGTACTTCCTGCGCAAGCTGCCACCGCCCACTGACGAGTCGGCGTCGGTGTTCGACGAGAAGACGCTGCTCGCCCGTGCGGCCGAGGCGAAGGTGCGACTGCTCGACCACCGGATCGACGTACCGGATGGAAACCGCGACTTCCCGGCCTACCTCGACTCCAACCGGTTCCTGTCGAACCTGCCGGGGACCACCATCTTGTTCCCCGTCGTGGATCTCTCGCGGCAGTACATCAACGGGATGATGTATTTGCTGACCCAACCCGAGGGCGCGCGGCCAACCGTCGTCGACGACCGGAACTTCTACCGCGTCGCGGGGGTGAAGAAGTGGGTCCAGTCAGGCTTCCTGAACAAGGACATCAAGCTTCCGCTCGGCGCCATCTGGGCGATGCGCACGCAAATCGAAGCGGACCTCCTGCTGCAGAACCTCATGCTGACCGCCGACGCCATGGGGCTCGGCGCGTGGATCCACGCCTCGCTCGCACCTCCGGTCCTGCTCGGTGACCCGAAGTTTCGCAAGAAATACGGCCCGATGCTCGGCTTCGACTGGACCACCCCCCGCTGGAAGCCGGTCGACATCCTGCGCTGGCACGTGCCGCTCCCGAAGTACGCCAGCGTGCGGGCGACCTGCGTCGGACTCCGGCACAAGGGCGAGCACCTGATCAAGGCGATGTGCCCGCCCAACTACGACAGCATGGCCGAGGCCGTCGACGCCGTCGTGGCCGACAAGTTCGGCCCGAAGGGCATCTACTCGGACGAGGGACTGTTCGAGCGCATCTATCAAGGCGAGTTCGGCGCCCAGTACCTCAAAGAGGCCAGCAACTACCCAGCCGATGTGATTGCCTGCGCGCGCGACATCTGCACCTATATCTACGAAACACATGGGCGATTCCCCGCGCATTGTGACACGATCCACGTGCCGGGGGTCTGGCTGCAGACACACCACGTAGAGAGCGCGTACTACGAAAAGTACTTCCGCAGCGGGCTGACCGAGGCTCATCAGCTGCACGACGAGCGCTGGCACTGAGCAAGATCGATCAGCTCTCGCCGAACGTTGAGGCTTCTAGCGCGGCCTCAGCCTCGTCGCGCGAGGAATAGAACGCGACGACCTCCCCGAAGTCTTTGAGGCGGTAGTCAGCGAGGCCGTAGAACGTCATCGGCCGAAACAAATCAGACTGCCTGGACTCACACCCGTTCGCAGGTCGCGTTGGTGAATCTGAGCACTGGATGGAGCTCGGCAACGTTCGGCGCCTTCCCCCGCTGGTTATGGGCGAAGTCGAAAAAGAGAACCCCGGTGATCCTCGCAGAGCCGTGGAGCTCGACGAACGACTTCGGCCGGTCGCGCGGCGGTGTCTTATTCGAGCACGCTTTGACGAGTGCGTCACGCGCCGTCTTCATGTCCCAGCGGTGCTGGGCGCCGGCCGTGCAGGAGTGGTGAGGGAACTCGACCACCATCGTCGCGCCCGTGGAATCCCGGATCGCTAGGTGAATGTCGTTGTCGTTGTCCTCGGTCTTGTAGCCGAGCTTCACCCCAGGGTTTGTCTCGCTCGGCGGGATCGAGTCGAACGTGGCCCAGACCCGATAGACGCGGCGCTCTTTCTCCTGGCGTGTAGGGCCGGTCTCGGCTGGACGCTTGAGTTGCCCCATCCGCTTTACTGTCGAGTCGATCCCGTGTCCAAAGGCGACATTCACCGCGTCGTCGTCGAGTAGCTGCTTCACCTCCCGGCGCTCGCTGCCGCAGGCAATCTGATCGCTAAGCAAGCTTCGGTCGTGAGAGTTACCGAGCTGGGGATCTGCGAAGGCGACGATGGTTCCGCCGAGGATCAGAAACGCGGCAGTTGCGGCGATTTTCAGCGTGGCGGCTTCCCTCTTCGCTTACTCTGGACAGAGGCTTGCACCTCAGGCTGATGAGGTCAAGACATCAGGGCCAAGAGCTGCTCGCCCCTCGAGTACCGGAGTTGAGCCGGCGCCGTGGTGCTTCCCGGCCCGGAAACGCAAGGGTCGCCCAGCGATGCGGTTCGGCTCAACCACGCCTTACGTCCCTGCCGTATGGGTCGCTAAATACCGTGCCCGTGTGGCCTGGGTGAGGCCCAGGGTCGCCGCGAGAGCGGCGATACAGTTTCTCAAGGTAGACCCCTTCCCGTTGACCGCGGCAAGCGCGACACGTCGGCCAGATCGACTCAGCACGCCGAAGGTCCTTGGTTCCGGTATCACAGGACCTTAGTCGGAAGCGCCTGGTCTCGACATTCGTCCTGCTCGGGACTACGATCGCGAATAGGCAAGGCCGACTGGGAGGACCCGCGTGAGCGAGCATGCTCCGCCTGCGTCTGCGGCCACAGAGGGTAGAGCCGAAGGAGCGGCCCCGAAGACGCGGCGACACCGCGTTCAATGGCCGGCCTGGCTTCCGAAGACAGTGGTGTTCACGGCCGCGCTGACGCTCCTGACGGCGTGGCTCTTTCCTGCGCTTAGCCGTCAATGGCAAGACCGCCAGAAGGCACGAGAGTTGAAGGCGTCACTGATCACGCAGATTGGCAAGAACACGTCCGAGGCGCTTATCACGAGCTCGTTTCTGACCGGGAACCGCTTTCCGTCTTCTCGCGACCCGGCTCGGCGCGGCTGGAACCAAGAAGTCTTCAACCGACTCGATCTCAACTGGCGAACGTCAAGCGCCGAGGTCGAAGCACAGCTGCGGGCGTACTTCCCCGAGCGCGTCGCCGCCAGATGGGTCGCCTACAGCGACCTCGTCTGGGGCACCTATCGGTTAGTCAGCGACAACAAATCGGCGCGGCCGAGGACAATCCGTAGGCTCAGAAGTGAGATCGGCGATCGGGTCGAGGCAACCCAACTCGACGCGCTCGAAGTCCGCTGGATCGACGAGGCCGGGAACCCCGTCGGCAATCCAGACCGCGCGCGGCCCGCCTATTTCTATGTCTCTATCGCGCTGCTAAAGAGGCGATCAGTGGTCATCGACGAGATCTTGCACAGCCATCCAGCCGAGTTCAATACGCGGCCGGCGGATCTGGCTCGTGACCTCCTGCCGTTCCTATAGCAGAGCGTCCGCGCACGCGCGCGCGCGCCCGCGGACTCCTTCGCCACCGGTCCGCTTGCTCAAGCGCTACCTCGGACCCGGGTCAAGAGGTTGAGCAGAAATTCAGATTTGAAAAAACGCCGTTTCAGGGCCTCTTGGAAGCCGTTTTCGCGGAGCACTCGAGGGGCCTGGCTGGAACCTCGTCGCGCGCGCTATGCCCGTCAAAATGCGCCATATCGAGCCGCTCTTTCCCGCCCATTTGTTGCCTGTTTAGACTACACTAGGCAGGACGGAGCACCGGTTCTCACATCAAGTTGGCGGCCGCCGAGCTCTTTGTTCATGCGCGTTTGTGGCTTGGGTGCGCTGGCTTTCGAGTCGAGGGCGGGAAAGAGTAAAGATCGCCATTTTTCGCGTCGACCCGTGCGATCGTCGTCGCAAAACCGCAACCCTGGATTCCCGGCCCAAACCCCAGGGCTGCGTGAATAACATATGATGACTACGTGTTTTCTCTCGTTCCCTCCCTCGATGGCTGAGGGGAGCGCGCAGATCCCGCCCGAGACACCGCTTCCCTCCTGTCCCGAGCGCTCGGTCGGCCTCAGCCTGCCCCTCCCCATCACCGCCCGCATCGACCTGCTCGTCGAGCTCGCCGAGCAGGCGGGCGAGCGGACGAGCCGGAAGGAGATCGTCGCAACCTGCATCCTCGGTGCACCCGACGGGGCGGAGGAGCTCGTCCGCCGGCTTCGCCTCTACCGCAGGTCGCGGGCAGACTCCGTGTACCCGAGCGGTCCCATGCTCGAGGATGTGCTCGCGCTTCGACCCGCCCGTCCGGGGCCGCGGCCTCGGCTCTGGCGCCATCGCTTGCCGCCAGCCTCACCCTGAAGGAGGAGCTCCATCTCCGCGGGCGGCATGGCA
>Ga0307278_10000945_pt1 | contig 14363 bp, 13 predicted proteins | sample ER_DNA_117_FD_194482 | JGI IMG/M metagenome (GOLD analysis project Ga0307278, IMG submission 194482) | Bulk soil microbial communities from the East River watershed near Crested Butte, Colorado, United States - ER_DNA_117 | ecosystem: Environmental > Terrestrial > Soil > Floodplain | place... | reverse complement strand
CTCATCGGGCTACTTTCCATCGTCGGTGACGACGTAGGGGATGCGCGCCTTGAGCGCCATGCGCACTTCGGCGACCAGGTAGACGCAGGTGCCGGCGACCACGGCCAGCCCGAAGCTGGTGCGGTCGAGCACGGTCACGCCGCGCAGCAGCACCAGCCCGACCAGCAGGACGATCAGCTTGACCAGGTAGACGCCGAGGGCGGCCGGCATCATGAGCTGGGGGGAGACGCGTCCGGCGGCATCGACGGCGATCACCGTGACGCTGAAGAAGGCGGCAGCCAGCAGGATGCCGAGCCCGGCCCCGAGCCCGCCCCGGCCACCGGCCGCCAGCCAGCCCAGGAGCACGGCGACGGGGGCCGCGAGCACGGTCGCGAGCACGGCGCCGCGCACGATCCGGACGTCGTGGCGCTGCAAGCTTGCCTCCTGTCGGAGCTGTCGAGGTCTGTGCACCGGCGGTCGGTCGACCGAATGTCATCGAGCCAGGTGGCGGGCGGCACCAGTGCTGCCTGGAAGGTTGCCAGGTTGTGTTGCCTGCTCGTGTTTGCACGATGGGCTCGAGCGGATCGACACCCTACCATGCAGGCGCAGCGCTCAGCCCCGGGTGCGGAGCTGGCGGCGGCTCTGGGCCAGCAGCAGCACGGCCCCGCCGGCCAGCACGACCAGGAAGACGGGGACGACCCGGCGCGGGCCGGTGAACGACAGGGCGACCGTCGATGCGGCCAGGAAGGCGCTCCACAGCCACAGCAGCAGGACCGCCTTGCGGTGGGAGTGCCCGATCTCCAGGAGCCGGTGGTGCAGGTGGGCCTTGTCGGCCTTCATGACGCCGGCCCCTGAGCGGATCCGGCGCACGATCGACAGGACCACGTCCACGAAGGGCAGGGCCAGGACCAGGATCGGGATGGCGACCGGGATGACCAGGGCGACGCCGTCGCCGAGCTGGGGCTGGGCCGTGCGCCCGATGCCGGTGACCGTGGCCCCGGCCAGCAGCGTGCCCAGCAGCATCGCGCCCGTGTCCCCCATGAACACCCTGGCCGGGTTGAAGTTGTGGGGCAGGAAGCCGACGCAGGCGCCGACCGTGATCGCGGCCAGCAGGGGCGCCGGGGTCGGGCCGCCTGCGTACAGCCCCGACGGGCTGGTCCGGTAGCTGAACACGAAGTAGGCGAAGGCGCCGATGGCGACCAGGCCGGCGGCCAGCCCGTCCAGGCCGTCGACCAGGTTCACCGCGTTGACGGTGACGATCACGATGAGCACCGTGAGGGGCACCCCGATGTCGCCGGACAGCACGATGTTGCCTGCCCCAGGCAGCCAGAACCACAGGAACTGGACCCCGGTGACGGTCATCACGGTGGCCGCGAAGATCTGCCCGGCCAGCTTGGCCGGGGCGGTCAGCCCGAGGACGTCGTCGACGATGCCGATGACCACCATCAGCGTCGCCCCGATGGCCACCCCGACCGGCTCGGAGGAGAACAGGAACCCGATCGGGCCGGGGGCGAGGACGAACAGCTCCCTGAAGGCGTCCATCCGGGACGCGACCAGCAACGCACCCAGGAACCCGGCCCAGATGGCCAGGCCTCCGAGGGTCGGCGTGGCGATGGCGTGGACCTTGCGGTCGCCCGGCTGGTCGACCGCCCCGATGCGGCGGGCCAGCGCGATCACCGCCGGCGTCAGCAGCCAGGTGAGCACGGCGGCCACGCCCGCCGCCAGCAGGTACGGGAGCAGCCCTCGCAGCATCCGGCCAGGGCGCTCAGACGGTGGCCGGGTAGGGCGGGAACTTGCCGACCAGGGCGGCGACCTCGTCGCGGACGCCGGCCGCTTCGGCCCCGCCGGCCAGGCCGCGCCCGACCAGGCTGGCGATGGTGGCCATCTCCGGCTCGCGCATGCCGGCCGTGGTCTCGGCCGCCGTGCCGATGCGCAGGCCGCTGGCCACCAGCGGCGGCTGGGTGTCGTACGGGATCGCGTTACGGTTGAGCACGATCCCTGCCTCGTCCAAGCGCTCCTCGGCCTCGCGGCCGGTGACCCCGAGCGGGCTCACGTCGGCCAGGATCAGGTGCGAGTCGGTGCCGCCCGAGACCGGGCGCAGGCCGGCCTCGGCCAGCCCGGCGACCAGGGCCCTTGCGTTCGCGACGACCTGGGCGGCGTACTCGCGGAAGGCGGGCGCCGAGGCCTCGGCCAGGGCGACGGCCTTGGCCGCGATCGTGTTCATCAGGGGGCCGCCCTGCATCATCGGGAAGACGGTCTTGTCGATCGCCTTGGCGTGCTCGGCCCGGCTCAGGATCATGCCGCCCCGCGGCCCGCGCAGGACCTTGTGGGTGGTGAAGGTGACGATGTCTGCGTGCGGCACCGGGCTCGGGTAGGCGCCCCCGGCGACCAGCCCGACGTAGTGGGCCAGGTCGACCACGAAGACCGCCCCGACCTCGTCGGCGATCTGGCGGAAGGCGGCGAAGTCGAACACCCGCGGGTAGGCCGTGGCCCCGGCCACGATCACCTTGGGCCGGTGTTGGCGGGCCAGGTCGCGGACCTCGTCCATGTCGATCAGCTCGGTGTCGCGGCGCACCCCGTAGGCGACGACGTCGAACCACTTGCCCGAGAAGTTGACCTTGGAGCCGTGGGTCAGGTGGCCCCCGTGGGGCAGGCTCATGGCCAGGATCGTGTCGCCGTGGCCGGCCACGGCGAAGTAGGCGGCCATGTTGGCCTGCGCGCCCGAATGGGGCTGGACGTTGGCGTGCTCGGCCCCGAACAGGCGCTTGGCCCGCTCGATGGCCAGGTTCTCGACGATGTCGACCTGCTGGCAGCCGCCGTAGTAGCGGCGCCCCGGGTACCCCTCGGCGTACTTGTTGGTCATCACCGAGCCGGTGGCCGCCATCACGGCCGGGCTGGTGAAGTTCTCGGAGGCGATCAGCTGGAGCTTGCCGCCGAGGCGGGCGACCTCACCCTGGATGGCCTGGGCGACCTCCGGGTCGGTCCGCTCGAGCTGGTCCCAGTCGGGCCCGTAGAAGGTCATGCGCTCCCTCGCCATGGCAGATAGGCGTCTCACGTACGTGTGGATAGGGGCCGGTCGGTCTGGAACTGACCGGCCGGCAGGCTACCACTCCGGTTCAGGCTACCTCGCCCTCGACGGCTGGGCCGCTTTGGCCAGGGCCCGCACCAGCGGGCGGACGAGGCCGTCGATGCGCTCGACGCAGGCCTGGTAGGCCTCCTCACCCTGCCCGACCGGGTCGGCCACGTCGTCGGCGTCCAGCTCCTGGAGGTGCTCGTTGGCCAGGTCGACCAGCTCGTCGGCCGACTCGGCCGAGCGCCCGGCCCGCTCGATGGCCCTGGCGAAGGCGGCCAGGGTGAAGGTGCGCCGGCTGGCCGAGCGCTCCCAGGCCAGGATCGTGACCGTGTGCTCGGCGGTCATGGCCAGGACCAGGTCGGCCCCGGCCAGCACGCCGGCGTCCAGCTCACGGGACCTGTGCCTGCCCAGGTCGATGCCGCGGTCGCGCAGGACCGCGATGGTGCCGTTGGTGGCCGGGCTGCCGGCCAGGGCGTGGGTGCCGGCCGAGACGAACTCGAGCCCGACCTTCCCGGCCCCTGCCTGCCTGGCCAGCTCGTCGTCGGCGATCGCCTCGGCCATCGCCGAGCGGCACTGGTTGGCGCTGCACACGAACAGCACCGTGAACGTCTCGGTCACGGCTGGACCCCCCCTGCCGTGGTCATCGCCGGCCGGTCACGTCGCTTGGTCGTCGTCGACCCGTCCGAGACCCGGCTCGTCGAGCACGCGCCAGATCTCGGATGGGTGGACCGCCCCGATCCGGAGCACCCGCGCCTCGGGGCCGGTCAGGTCGACGATCGTGGACGGCGGCGCCAGCGAGGCGGGGTCCTCGCCCTCGGCGGGGGGCGGCGGAAGGGTGCCTGCGTCGAAGTACACGCCCACGTGCCGGTCGAGCTGGGCCATGATCTCGGGCACGGTGGCCGGGGTGGGCTGGCCGGAGCGGTTGGCGCTGGTCACAGCGAGCGGGCCGACCTGCTTGATGAGGGCCTGGGTGAAGGCCTGCTTGGGCATGCGGACGCCGACCGTGCCGCGCGAGTGGCCCAGGTCCCAACCGATGCCGGGCGCCTCCCGCATGACCAGGGTGAGCGGGCCGGGCCAGAACTCGGCGATGAGCGACTTGGCCCGCTCGTCGAGCGTGTCTACCAGCCCGATGGCCTGGCGCCAGTCGTGCACGAGCACGGGCAGGGGTAGGTCCCGCCCGCGGCCCTTGGCGTCGAAGAGGTGGTCGACGGCGGTCGGGTCGAACGGGTTGCAGCCGACCCCGTAGACGGTGTCGGTCGGCAGCACGACCAGGTCGGAGGCCTCCAGGATGTGCTGGCCGACCTCGATCAGACCCTCCCAGGCCGCCCTGTCGTCCGGGATCCGGATCAGTCGAGGGTCGTCGGCGAGCCCGCCAGCGGAATCCCCCGCTCTCGGCTTGTCGCTGGTCTCCACTGTCCCTCCAGGATGCGGTCCCTGCCGACCAGGTCGGCCCGGACGGCCGGGCCGGCCAGCCCGGCCTCGGCGGCCAGGGCCACCGCCGCCGGCCCCTGGTCGTCCCCGATCTCGCACAGTATCCACCCGCCGGGCGCCAGCCAGCGCCCGGCCAGGCCGAGCACGCGGCGCAGCACGTCCAGCCCGTCCGGTCCGCCGTCGAGGGACACGGCCGGCTCGTGCTCGCGCACGTCGGACGGCAGCAGCGTCAGCTGGCCGGTGGGCACGTAGGGCACGTTGGCCGTGAGCACGTCGACCCGGCCGGCCAGCTCTGGCACGGCGGCCAGCAGCGGGGCGTCCAGGTCGCCGGTCAGGACCTGGACCCCGAGCGGCTCGGCGTTGCGCACCGCCCAGGCGACGGCGACGGGGTCCAGCTCGGTGGCCAGGACGCGGGCGCCGGCGACCTCGGCGGCCAGGTAGCAGGCGATCGCGCCCGAGCCGGTGCACAGGTCCACGGCGACGCGGCCGGGCGAGCCGCGCAGGTGCGCCGCCGCCCGCTCGGCCAGCGTCTCGGTCTCCGGGCGGGGCACGAACACGCCGGCCCCGACCGCGATCCGCAGCGGCCCGAAGGGCGCCCACCCGACCACGTACTGGAGCGGCTCGCCGGCCGCCCGGCGGGCGGCCATGGCCTCCAGCCGGGCCTGGACGCCGGGGCCGGCCTGCTCGCCGGCCAGCAGCGCCAGGCGCCCCGGTTCGAGCCCGGCCGCCTCCTCGACCAGCCAGCGGGCCTCGGCCTGGGCCGAGACGCACCCGGCGGCGGCCAGGCGCACGCCGGTGTCCGCCACGAGCTGGCCGAGCGTCACCGCCGCGCGCCCGGGGCGCCCGCCTCGGCCTCGCCCAGCAGGGCCTCACGCTCCCGGCTGGCCAGCTCGTCGATGATCGGGTCCAGGCCCTTGCCCTCGAGCACGCCGGGCAGGTCGTGGACGGTGAGGCCGATGCGGTGGTCGGTGACCCGGTCCTGGGGGAAGTTGTAGGTCCGGATCCGCTCGGAGCGGTCCATGGAGCGGACCTGGGAACGGCGCTCGTCGGCCTGGGCGGCCTGCTGCTCGGCGACGGCCTTGTCCAGCAGCCGTGCCCGCAGCACCCGCATGGCCTTCTCGCGGTTCTGGATCTGGGACTTCTCGTCCTGCATGGACACCACGATGCCGCTGGGCAGGTGGGTGATGCGCACGGCCGAGTCGGTGGTGTTGACCGACTGGCCACCAGGGCCGCTGGAGCGGTAGACGTCGATCTTGAGCTCGCCCGGGTCGATGGTGACGTCGACCGCGTCGGCCTCGGGGAGCACGTTGACCCCGGCCGCCGAGGTGTGGATGCGGCCCTGCGACTCGGTCACCGGCACCCGCTGGACGCGGTGCACGCCGGCCTCGTACTTGAGCTTGGACCAGGCGCCCTTGCCTTTGATGGCGAACACGGCCTCCTTGACGCCCTCGTGGGTGGAGGAGGACAGCGACAGCGTCTCGGTCCTGTAGCCGTGCTGCTCGGCCCAGCGGGTGTACATGCGCACCAGCTCGCCGGCGAACAGGGCCGCCTCGTCGCCGCCGGTCCCCGCCCTGACCTCGACGATCACGTCCTTGGCGTCGTTCGGGTCCTTGGGCGCCAGACCGTGGCGCAGGGCGGTCTCCAGGGTGGCCAGGCGCTCCTCCGCGGCCGTGATCTCCTCGGCCAGGATGGCCCTTGCCTCCGGGTCGCGCTCCTCGCGGTTCATCTGCCTGGCCGCGGTCAGGTCCTCGTCGGCCGCCTTCCAGGCCCGCCAGTCGCGCATCAGGTCGCCAAGGTCGGCGTAGCGCCGGCTCAGCTCGACGAAGCGGGCCTGGTCGGCCAGCAGGGCGGGGTCGCCGAGGCGCTGCTCGATCTCGGCGTAGACCCGCTCGAGCTCCTCGAGCCGGTCGGACATGGCGCTGAGCATGCTCTGGGTCTCTTCTCTCGCGGCGGGACCGGCGCTCGTCGGCGTCAGGCGGCGCCCGACGGCCGGCTCGCGCGTCCTTTTGCGCGATCCCTGGCCAGCGGTGTCTGGCCCGACCCGGTCCCGTCGTCCTTGACGGCGTCGCCGGCCAGCACGACCGGGGTCGGCAGCGGCTCGACGATGCCCCGCTCGCGCTCGGGCAGGACGTGCTCGAAGGCGCGGATGGCGACCTCGATCTGGTCCTCCGACGGCGGCTTGGTGGTGATCATCTGGAGCCACAGCCCCGGCTTCATCAAGGCCCTGACCAGCGGCGAGCGCTCGCGGCCGGCGCCAAGGCGGATGAACTCGTAGGCGATCCCGGTGATCAGGGGCACGGCGGCCAGGTGCAGCCCGACGCGGATCAGCAGCGGTGGACGGCCGATGAAGCTGAACCCGATGGTGAACACCACCAGCATGGTCGCGAACAGCAGCAGCAGGAAGTTCGTCCCGCAGCGCACGTGCAGGGTCGGGAACCGCTGCACGTTGGCCACGTTGAGGGGCAGCTTGGCCTCGTAGCAGTGGATCGTCATGTGCTCGGCGCCGTGGTACTCGAACACCCGCCTGATGTCGCGCAGGCGCGAGATCAGCGCGATGTAGCCGAGGAAGAAGGCCAGCCGGACGCCACCCTCGACCAGGTTGAACCAGAAGTGGTTGGGGATGCGGGAGCTGAGCCAGTTCGTCCCGCTCGCCGGGAGCAGGATGAACACCACCGAGAAGAACACCGCCCCGATGGCCAGCGACCAGTTCATCTGCTTCTGGGAGACCTGCTCCTCCTCGCCCAGCGACTGGTGGCCGGAGATGGCCAGGGCGCGCACGCCGATCGCCATCGAGTCGGCCAGCACGCCGATGCCGCGGAAGAACGGCAGGCGGAACAGGCGCCTGCGGGCGGCCAGTGAGCGGACCTCGCGGGTCTCGACGTAGATGTCGTCGCTCGGCCGGCGCACGGCCACCGACCAGGACTGCTGGCCCCGCATCATGACGCCTTCGAGGACCGCCTGGCCGCCGTACAGGACCGGGTCGCTGGGGACGCCCGGGTCGCCGATCGGCTCCCCGGGATTCCCGTTTGTCTGTTGATCGGCCACGGGCTCAGGCGTTGTCAGCCGGCGCCTTGCGCTTGCCGTAGCGGCGCTCGAAGCGCTCGACGCGGCCGCCGGTGTCCACCAGCTTCTGCTTGCCCGTGTAGAACGGGTGGCACTTGGAGCAGATGTCGACGCGCAGCTCCGCCTCGGTCGAGCGGGTCTCGAAGGTCTCGCCGCAGGAACAGCGCACCGTCGCGACCTGGTATTCGGGATGGATCCCCTGCTTCATGAGATTCGTGCGCTCCTTCGGGGGTTCGTGGATCGTGGCCGGGCCGCGCCCGCTCGCTGGCTCCTCGAGCATCAGCTTCGCGGTGGGCCCGGACCAGTCAACCGTACACCGGCCGTGTTTCATCCATCGGCGCGGCCGGGCGCCGCCTCGACCCCTTGTGTGATCTCCAAGTCAGCCGATGTTGGCCCGCTGGATGTCGCGCAGGAACTGGTCGTTGGTCTTGCTGGCCCGCATCTTGTCGACGACCAGCTCCAGGGCCTGGGCCGACTCGAGGGCACCAAGGACCCGGCGCAGCTTCCAGGCCACGACCAGCTCCTCCGGGGCCAGCAGCAGCTCTTCCTTCCTGGTGGACGAGGCGTCGATGTCCAGGGCGGGGAAGATGCGGCGCTCGGACAGCTTGCGGTCCAGGCGCACCTCCATGTTCCCGGTGCCCTTGAACTCCTCGAAGATGACCTCGTCCATGCGCGAGCCGGTGTCGACCAGCGCGGTGGCCAGGATGGTCAGCGAGCCGCCCTCCTCGATGTTGCGGGCCGCCCCGAAGAACCGCTTGGGCGGGTACAGGGCCGAGGAGTCGACGCCACCGGAGAGGATCTTGCCGCTGGCCGGCGTGGCCAGGTTGTAGGCCCGGCTCAGGCGCGTGATCCCGTCGAGCAGGATCATCACGTCCTTGCCGTACTCGACCAGGCGCTTGGCCCGCTCGATGGTCAGCTCGGCGATCTGGCAGTGGTCCTCGCTCGGCTTGTCGAAGGTCGAGTAGATCACCTCGGCCCTGGTCGACCGCTGCATGTCGGTGACCTCTTCGGGCCGCTCGTCGGTGAGCAGGATGATGAGGTGGACCTCTGGGTTGTTCTCGCTGACCGCGTTGGCGATCTGCTTCATGATCGTGGTCTTGCCCGCCTTGGGCGGCGACACGATCAGCCCGCGCTGGCCCTTGCCGATCGGGCACATCAGGTCCATGACCCGCGTGGAGATCTCGGTCGGGTTGTGCTCGAGGCGCAGCCGCTCCTGCGGGTACAGCGGGGTCAGGTCCTTGAAGTCGCGCCGCTTGCGCGCTTCCTCAGGGTCCATCCCGTTGACCTGGTCGATGCGCTGGCAGGCGGCGTACTTCTCGGAGTCGCGCGGCAGCTTGACCGTGCCTTCGACCTCGTCGCCGCGGCGCAGGCCGAGACGGCGGATCATCGACAGCGGCACGTAGACGTCCTCGGGCCCCGGCAGGTAGCCGTTGACCCGGATGAAGCCGTAGCCGTCCTGGGAGCGGATGTCCAGGATGCCCTTGCGGCTGACCTCCGGCCGGTCGTCGGGGACGCCGGGCCGGTAGTCGGGCCGGTCGGCCACGGCGATGCCGCCGTCGCCGAAGCGGTTGCCACTGCCACGGTCACGGTTGCGGTTGCGGTTCCGGTTGCGGCTGCGCCGCCCGCCCTGGCCCTGGCCCCCGCCGGCGTCCCAGCGGCCGGACTGGTTCCAGTCGCGGCGCGCGGCCCTGTCGCCCTCGCGCAGTTCCTCGGCCGTGGCGGTGGCCTCGTTGGCCGGCTGGCTGTCGCTCTCGGGGCGGGCCTGGGCGTCGCCCGAGCGGGCCTGCTCGCCCTCGCCCCCACCGGCGCCGTCGCCGGCGAAGCCGGGCAGCGGATCGGCCCCGTCGCCCTCGCCGTCGCCCTTGCCGCCCCGGCGGCGGCGCCGCCTGGTCCGGCGCGAGCTGGTCGGCTCGATGATCTCGGCCAGGTCGACGTCGACGGCGGCGCGCTGGCCGGCCTGGTCGCCGGTCGCCTCCGGGGCGGCCTGGGCGGCGGGCTGGGCCGCTTCGGCGGCCGGCGCCTTGGCGTCGGAGTCGGCGGGCTGGGCCGGGAGCTGGGCCGGGCCGCCGTTGCCGGCCGCACGGGCCGGCGTCGGGACCGTGGCCGGCTCGGCGGCGTCGGGCTGGTTGGCGACGGCGTCGGCCGGGGGCTTGGGGTCGGCCTGGGTCTGCTCGGCGGGGGTGGCCTCGGCGACGGTGCGCCGGGCGCGCGTGTTCGGGGTGGTGCTCGGGGTGAACTCCACACCCTGCGCCTTTGCGATGATCGCGCCGATCAAGTCGGCCTTTCGGAGCCGGAGGTAGCCCTGCACGCCCATCGAGGAGGCGATCGCCTGCAGTTCGGGCAGGACCTTGCTCTCCAGGACGTCGCGTTCGGTTGTTGCCATCGTCACCTTCCTGAGATCTGCGGCGGTCCTATCCGCCGCAGCGTTCCGGCCTGGCGGCCCTGGAGGGGCCGCGGACCGGGTCGTCCCAACCGATCTGAGGTGGGACGCAGTTCGTGGATCACGTCATGCGAAGCGTGTGCATCATGGGTGGTCGGTACGACGCCGGGCTCACGCGTCATGCACCTCGCTCCAGCCGGCGATGGCACCGGGCCCGGGCCTCGTGGGCCCGGTCGGCGTCACACCGGGTGGGAAGTCTTGCGGTCCGTGTGTTGTCCTCGCTGTCCGCCAGATCGCGTGGCTCCGAGGAGCCGGTCGCGGGTGGAGAGCATGCGGCGGCCGTTCACCGCCGGGTCAAAGGGTGCGGTGCCGGGTTCGCCGAGGAGATGGGGATCACCGCCGGGAGCTGCGCGCCCTGCTGCTCAACCGGGAACTGCCGGCGCAGGCGGATACCCAAGCGTCAAGCGAGTCCGACGCCGTCATTCTAGGGACACGACGTGAGCCAGCGCAACGATTTCCAGTAACGGCATTCGAGGACAGGTTCATTCCTCCATCAACACGCGCACATCACCTTGTTTCTCCAGCAGTGAGAACCCGGTCGTCTCGCCCTGCCTGGTGAACACCAGCGAGATCGACGAGGCGCCCACCTTGAGGTTGCGCAGCTCGACGGTGTGCAGCCAGGCCGGCAGCAGCGGCTTGTTCACGGTCAGGGTGTTCTCGTGGGCCCTGGCCGAGATGCCCAGCATGGCCTGGAGGATCAGGAACGGGGCGCCGGCCGCCGAGGCCGACGGCGAGCAGGCCACCGGGTAGGCGACCGGCCGGTTCGGCGTGCGCCTGGTGAAGCCGCAGAACAGCTCGGGCAGGCGCATGTAGTCGACCGTGACCGCCATGTCGAACAGGGCGGTGGCGACCCGGGCGGTGCCGGTGGCGTGGCCCTGGCGTTTGAGCCCGGCCGCGACGAAGGCGTTGTCGTGGGGCCAGATGGAGCCGTTGTGGTAGCTCATCGGGTTGTAGGCGGCGGCGTCCTTGGAGACGGTGCGGATCCCCCACCCCGAGAACATGTCCGGCGCCAGCAGCCGCCTGGCCACGGCCGCGGCCCGCTCGCCGTCGACCAGGTCGCAGTACAGCGCGTGGGCCGGGGTGGAGGTGACCGTCGCCACCTGGCGCTTGTCCCCGTCCAGGGCCATGGCCAGGTACTGCTGGTCCTCGACCCAGAACGCCTCGTTGAAGCGGCGCTTGAGCTTGGCCGCCTTGGCCTGCTGGAGGAGGGCGTCGTCGGGCCGGCCGAGGGCGGCCAGCAGCTCGGCGGTGCGCAGGCGGGCCATGTAGGCGTACGCCTGCACCTCGGCCAGGGCGATCGGGCCGGTGGCCGGGGTGCCGTCGGCGTGGACGATGGCGTCGCGGCTGTGACGCCAGCCGTGGTGGGCCAGGCCGCGCGGGCTGCGGGCCTGGTACTCGATGAAGCCGTCGCCGTCGCGGTCGCCGTGCTCGTCCATCCAGGCCAGGGCCCGGTCGGCGTGGGCCAGCATCTTGCGGCAGAACGGCTCGTCGGCCGTCCAGCGCCAGTAGGCGGCCAGCAGCACCAGCCACAGCGGGGTGGCGTCCACCGAGCCGTAGTAGGGCGAGTGCGGGAGCAGCCCGGAGCCTGCCACCTCGCCCCGGCGCAGCTCGTGGAAGATCTTGCCCGGCTCCTCGTCGCGCCAGTCGTCCACCTCGTTGCCCTGGTAGGCGGCCAGGACCTCGAGGGTCGACCTGGCCACCTCCGGGTTGACCATGAGGAACTGGTGGCTGGCCAGGATCGCGTCGCGCCCGAACGGGGCGACCAGCCAGGGGATGCCGGCCGCGGCCACCTCGCCGTACGGGGTCGGGACCATGAGCGCCCGCAGGTCGCGCCGGCCCCGAGTGAGCAGCCCGTCGAACAGCTCGTTGGAGGTGACGATCTGGGTCGCGTGGCGCTCCCACGACTCGTAGGAGCGGCGCAGCTCGTGGCTGGCCGTGTCGAAGCGGCCGGGGGGCGGCTCGGCCGCCCCGACCCGCGGCTCGACCGTGAACGAGACCACCTGGGTCTCGCCAGGCTCGAGCTCGAAGCGCCAGGCGGCCACCACCCGCTCGCCGCGCACCTCGCAGTTGACCGGAGGCTGGTCGAAGGCGATGCGCGTCTGGCGGAACTCGTCGTCGGTGCCCTGGTAGGCGAACACGGCCCCGGCCAGGTCGGCCTTGGGCACGGCGTGGCGCCCGCGCTCGGAACGGCGCAGGCCGCGGACCTCGAAGATGTCGGCGAAGTCGGCCCCGAAGGTCATCGTCACGCGCAGGCTGATGGGCTGGCGGTGGTAGCTCTTGAGCCGGACCCGCTCGTACAGCCGGTCGCGGACGACGCGGGTGCGCCGGATGTTGACCGCCTGCTCCAGGGTCGCGACGCCCTCGCCGGAGGCGACCACGTCCTGCTTGGACAGGTCGATGTGGCTCATGAAGCCACGCTCGGTCGAGGTCGACAGCAGCAGCGGCACCCGCCCGTCGATCAGCAGCATCAGCTCGGACAGGAAGCGGGTGTCGCGGTGGTACAGGCCGGCCAGGGCGCTCTTGGAGGGGTTGAGGTTGCCCTCGGCGTCGGCGTAGAGGAAGACGTCGCCTTCCTTGGTCGACCAGAGCGGCTCGGTGCGCTCGCCGAACAGGTCCGGCGGGCCTTGGCCGAAGTCCGGGGTGCCCGGGTCCTCGGCGATCTGGAACCGCTCTCCTTCAGGGGAGACGAGCTTGTCGCTCACGTGTCCACCAATGGGATCGAAGGAACGATTGGGACGCGGGGAGGCGTCAGCCACTGTAGTGCATCACCCCCCGGCTCGACGCCGCGCCCGGCCACCTGACCAGGCACGTCGTGCGAGCAACGCGACCAGGTCGAACCAGTCGGACCGGACCGCGAGGTCGGCAGGGCGCGAAGCGGGCCCAGCAGCGCCTACAGGTCGCGGAGCAGGAAGCCGGTGACCGCGTTGACCCGGCCGTACTCGAACTGCACGGCGGCGGTCCGGCCGCGCGCCAGTGCGCCGTCGAAGCCGCGTAGGACCAGGTGTTCGGCGCCTTCGGTGTCCGGCTTGAGCAGGTCGATGCCCGGGTCGGCGTCACGCCGGTCGGCCACCCGGCACCCCCTCCCCCATCGCGGCCGCCGCGGCGGCCGCGGCGTAGGCCCGCTCCACGGCGCGGGCGTGGTCGCCGGCGTCGAACCGGGCCGCCCTGGCCAGGCCGCCGGCCACCAGGCGGGCCCGCAGCCCGGTGTCGGCCAGCACGGCCACGGCCGCGCCGGCCAGGGCGACCGGGTCGGCCTTGGGCACGACCAGGCCGCTCAGGCCGGGCTCGACGGTCTCGCGCATGCCGCCGGAGGCCGACACCACCACGGGCACCCCGCAGGCCATCGCCTCCAGCGGGGCCAGCCCGAACGACTCGTCGTCGACGGTCGGGGCCCAGACCAGGTCGGCGGCCCGGTAGGCGGCCGCCATCTGCTCACGGGCCAGCTCCACGAAGACGACCCGCTCGGCGACGCCCAGCTCGAAGGCACGGTCCTCGAGCTGGCGCCGGAAGGCGGCAGCCTCGGCCGGGTCGGCCGTGGTGTCGGCCGAGGCGCACAGCACCAGCGACCCGGCCCCGAGCGAGCCGCGCAGCAGGGCGAACGCCTCCACGCCGCTCATCGTGCCCTTCCAGGGCAGCAGGCGGGCCGGGTGGAACACGACCGGGGGGGCCAGGATGGCCAGGCGCGGGTCGGTCGGGCCCTCCGGGCCGAGCGTGGCCAGGTCGATGCCGGGAGGCAGGACGGCGGCGATCGGGGCCGCGGAGGGCAGCCCGGCCCGCACGTGCTCGCTCACGTACAGGGTCGCGTGCCAGGGGTAGTCGAGCACCTCCGGGTAGAGCCGCTCGCCGAGCCGGTCGTGCACGGTGTTGACCAGGGGCCGCCCGGCGGCCGCCCGGAAGCAGGCCAGGGCCAGCTCGGGCCCGAAGTGGTGGGCGTTGTGGACGTGGAGCAGGTCGGGCCCGAAGCCGGCCACGGCGGCCTCGAGCAGGCCGGTGAGCCGGTCGGCCAGCGCCCAGGCGACGGCGGACCGCTGGACGTGCCCGCGCGCCCCGACCAGGGCGACCGGGGCCAGCTCGGGGTGACGGGTGACGCCGGCCAGGGGCGACGACAGCCCGTATTGATCGGGCAGCCCGTTCCTGTCGCCGACCAGGCAGTGGGCCTGGTGCCCGCGCCGGCCCAGGTGGTTCGTCAGGTCCCACAGGTAGGTCTCGACCCCGCCGATGGTGGGCGGGAAGGCGTGCGCCACCATCAGCACCCGCATGCCCAGGCCTCTCCCTCGCGCCCGCCCGCAGTCGCCGAAACTATCACCAAGGGGCCCGATGCCGGCCGATGGGACGGTCCGGACGCCGTGGGCGCCGCTCAGCGCCGGCGGCCGGCCG
>Ga0307278_10000944_pt1 | contig 14374 bp, 18 predicted proteins | sample ER_DNA_117_FD_194482 | JGI IMG/M metagenome (GOLD analysis project Ga0307278, IMG submission 194482) | Bulk soil microbial communities from the East River watershed near Crested Butte, Colorado, United States - ER_DNA_117 | ecosystem: Environmental > Terrestrial > Soil > Floodplain | place... | reverse complement strand
GTCTTGCAGACGGAGGACGACAACGACCCCGCTCTTCGTCTCTACGCCGACAGCGGCTACACCCTGATCAAAGGCTATTGCTCACTGATGCTGCCGCTCGGCCCCGACCCGCGGTAAGGCTAAGCGGGGTCACCGCGAGGGGTTTGTCAACTCCTCAGACCCGGGAGGTCTGCCGCGCGGGCGATCTTGGCAGCCTCTCAGATCCGCGCGGCGACCGCGCTGCTTCTACGAAACGAAGGCCTTCCGAACGGATGCAGCTGTCCATCTGTTCGTGCCATGAATCGTCGGAACCTTCTCCGCGTTCAGCTTCTCGGCGATCTCCTCCAGCGACACCCGCTTCCCGAGCAGCGCGTTGATCTTCTTCCGCCAGATGTAGTCACGTCGGTTGCAGAGCCGATGCGCGAGGCGGACGTTGTCGGGGGTTAGGTGGCCTCCGTGCATCTTGAGTCTCGGATAGTGGTCGGCCGTCGGCTCCCAATCGGAGCCCGTCGGTCTCGGATCGAAGTACCTACGACCCCGGAAGCAGTAGCACTGGGGCATCTCGCAGCGGACGTCGATGAGCTGGCCATCGCGGGCAAGTTGCCAGAGGATTCCGCGAACGCCCAGGGCCTTGAGCTTCTCAACTGGCGTCTCTCTAGCGTCCACGGGTGCCGCTGGGGTTCTTGCTTGAGGGGCCTACTCCTTCGTCGTTCATGCGCGGGGGATCGCCGAAGAGCGTCCTAAGACGCGGCGCGAGTCCCGCGGCTCGACGTAGGTCGGCATTCAACCGGTCTACTCCCGTCGCGTTCGGGTCGAGCACTTCGCCGTCCTCGCCAACCCATCCGGCCGACTGGCCGAACTCGATGAGCAGTTCTCGCCGCGTCGGGTCGTCGGCGTGCTGGACGTCATATGCCCACTGCTCGAACGGGTCGTCCGAGTCGGACGGGTGCCGGGACTCGATCACAAGACGTTGCTTATCCCGGCTCCGGAGAGCGCTGCGCGGGTACTTCACCACTCCCCGTTTTCAATCGGCCGCAGTCCGTACGCGGTCACGTCATAAGGACGGAGGGACGTCGGGAAGTACGCGCGTCGGACTCGCTTCGCCGGGAGTCCTTCCGGGACTTCACGTCCGAGGACATCGGTCGCCGGTTCCCCCTTGCGGTACTTCTCGACCTCGACGCGCTCCAGGACGTAGACGGACGGCTGTCCTATTGACTCGACGGCCCCTCGAAGCTGCGCGATCAGGTTCCCGCCCGGACGACGTCCCCCGCTCGACGGCGAACGCGACTGTCGCGCCTTCGGATTCTTGTCCCTCGCGGCGGATCGTATGACGCTCGCTCGCGCGATCCGGTCGGCCTCGACCTCCATCGCCGCGACTAGCTCCAGCATCGCGGCCGACGCCTCTGCGATCTCGACGTCCGCGGCCTCTTCCGCCGCCGACCTCGCCGTCTCCGACTCGATAGCGTCGGCGAACTTGCGACGAGCTTCCCGGCGCGCGCTCCACGCGGGGACGAGCCGCTTCAGGACCTTGTCCTTCTCCGCTTGCGTGACGAACTCGCCCGACGCCGCGAGAGCTTCGGCCGCGCGGAACGCGGCGGAGAACTCGGCCTCCGGCGTCGCGAGCGCGGCGAGCGCTTCGTCCACGCCGGGGAAGTTCGAGCCGACCGCGTCCGTCGTGATTGACGGGCCGGGGTTCGAGACGTTGACGTTCCCGTCCTCGCGGAGCCACTTCCAGACTGTCTGCGCTTTGTTCATGTCTCCAGCCTGCCAGTTGGGTATCCCCCTTCCCGGCCGTCCCCTTCGGGCTGGTTGGTCGGGGGGTGGTCGGGGGGTGTCAGGGGGGTATTTCAGGCTTTGCGCTCTAACTTTTCTCTCTCTAGCCGTGAGAGCACAAAGGTAGAAATCGCACCCGACTCCCCTGACCTCCATGGGTTACCCCCCGACCTCGCGTGTCTGCTCGTCCTCGCGTAGTCGGATGCCGCGAACGTGCGGACGCCGGTCGTCGGCGCGCGGGCCGGGGTCGTAGGACTTGACCTCCGGGAACGCCGCGTACAGGTCGCGGTAGAAGTTCGAGTCCGGCCCTGCCGACGTGTGCCCGTGTAGCTCGTTCCAGTACTTCCACGCGTTGTAGAGATCGTTCTTCGCGACCCGGCAGTCCGGCCCGACCTCGCACCAGTCGCGCACGAACGCGGCGACCGGCGCGGCCATGTCCTCCAGCATCGTAAGACGCGCGACCCCGGACTCCGGTTGCACGAACCGGCCGCGAGCCATGAGCCGCGGGAAGCCGTCTAGCGCCCAGTTGAAAATCGCCGCTCGCTCCGCGTGGAGCTTCGTGTCTAGGTCTAGATCCTCGCGGCCGTAGAACGACTCCGTGAAGTTGAGCAGGACGAACCGGGATGCGAGAGCGCCCGACCCGTCGCGGAAGTTCGGAAGCACGTTCGAGGACATCACGAACCGGGTCGGGATTCGGCCCGTCCAGTCCTCGCGGTTCTTGCGCGGGATCGTCTGGACGTCCTCCCCGGAGATCGTGAGCAGTCGTTCTACGGCCGCGTGCGTGCCCTTGTCGTTCCGGCCCATCTCGCGGGCCTCGCCGATCAGCGCGACCGGCTTCCCGATCAGGGTCGCCGCGCCGAAGTGCTCACCGAGAACGGAGAGCGTCGGGGAGCAGACGTTCGACGGCCCGACGAGTCCGGCGAGCACGCGAAAGATCGTCCCCTTACCGGCGCGCTTCGGGCCGATGAGCAGGAACACCTTCTGTAGCTCCGTCGTGCCCGCGAGGACGTATCCCATGATCTCCTGGAGACAGTCGCGCGCCTCGTCGTCGTCGCCGAAGACGGAGTCCAGGAACGCCGTCCACGCCGGGTGAGATCGCGCCTCCGGGTCGTACGGGAAGTCCAGCGCGTACGGCGTCCAGAACTCCGGAGTGTGCGCGTACGTCCTCCCGGTTCGGATGTCTAGGACGCAGTTCTCCAGCGCGACGCAGTAGCCCGACCCGAATGGCTCCGCGTCCTCGTCCCGGAGCACGAGTCCGGCGAGCATCTTCAGCACGTCGGCGACTCTCTTCGGCGTCACCTTCCAGGGAGCCGCGAGTCCCTTCGGCGTCGTGTACTTCTTCCCGTCGAGCCATTCCGCTATGAGTGCTTCGAGTCTGAAGCTCCCCGCCTCGTGCCGCCAGTGCGTCCCCGTCCACGTCCAGAACGAAGAGCCGTCGTGCGCAATCCGGTCGCGGCCGAAGACGCGATACTGGACGAACTTCGCGACCTCGCGCGGCTCGTCGGGCGGGGGGATGAGCCGCGCCCTTTCGTCCCGGTCTTCTCGTTCCTCTTCGGGTGTTCCGTCGAAGTACTTCCTAAGGTCTTCCGTCGTAGCCATAGAACCGGCCGCGCCGTGCGCGGCGACTGGAGAGCGGAGAGGGAGCGCTCGACCCGACGAGCACGCTCCCTCCCCTGTCCGTGGCTACGGGACGGACTCTCGCGAGCGGCCTACCATCGTCCGGGCCTCTCGTTCTCCGTGACGGCCGCGGCTCCATCGCCGCGCGTCAATCCGACCATGTAGGTGTGCTTCGGCGCTCCGCCCATCGCCGAGGGGACTTGTCCCCCGTAGACGATGGCGAGCGCGTCGCCCTCGTTCGGCTCGTGCAGGTCGCGGAACTCGCGGAGATCGCGCGGCGACCAAAAGACTTCGAGCCACGCCCCGGCCTCGACCGGCGCTCCGTTCACTTGCCCGGCCTCGACGCGGACGGTCGAGACGTGGACGCCCTCCGGGTTCGAGGGAGTCGGCGCGGCTCGCCGGTTGCGGACGACCGCTCCCGCGATCCCGTCCCCGGCCACGACCGGCCGGAACCGGGTCGCGGTCTTGTGCGTGCTGGAGCCGTTGAGCTTCCCGGCGAACTCGGCCGGTACCCACTCCAGGACGGTGAAGTCTGGAGCGCTCACGCGGCCTCCATTGTGCCCGCCTGGACTCCCCGCCATTCGACCTCCGCGACCTGGAGCACGGCCGCGACCTCGCGGGCGAACGACTGCTCCAGCATGTCCGCGAGAGTCTCCACGCCGTAGCTCGCGACCGTGTCGCCGAACTCGTCCACGACCGCGCCCGCAAGTTCCCCGACGTCGTCCCCGCGGTCGGCCTGATCAATGAGCCACGCGCCGAACGTCACGACTGGGGACCTACTAGCCACCCTTGCCGCTCGCGCTCTTCCTCTGACACTTCGTAGACGACATTCCCGTCCTCGACCTTCACGAGCGCGCGACCCGCGACGACGAGCCGATAGAGGGCCTCCGCCATGCGCACTCCGTGTAGCTCCGCGAGGACGACCTCCATGTCCTCGAAGAGCTTGTCCTCCTCCATCTCCCCTCCGTTGCCGCGCAGTAGCGCGTACGTGATGTTCCGGACTTCGTCGTCCGTCCAGAGTCCTCCGAAGGGGTGCGTCTGTTCCGTTGCCATTGAGTCCGTTCCTCTCTTCCCGTAGTGGACGTGTAGGTGAACGAAGCTGTCTCCGTCCTCTCTCGCAACATGCCCGCGTCCGAGGACGGCGTCAGGGGACTAGCGCGAGAAACGGCTCCCCGCCCAAAAGGGAGCCCGTTCTCGTCTCACAGTAAGCGCCGTTCGCTCGCTTGTCGGGGGGCATCCGAAACGACGAAAGCCGCCTCTCGGCGGCTCCCGGCGATGCTCGACTAGGAGAGCAGCTAGGCGACTCGGCGGACCCTCCGCGCGACGGCGTCCACGTCGTACGCGGGGTTCCCGAAGAGCGCGTCCGAGTCCTCGTCCACATGCGGCGCGATGCTGTCCGCGTAGGAGTCGAGCGCGGCCTCCGGAGCGAACGCCTCGGAGAGCTTAAACTCGATCCGGCTCGCGCCGGTTCCGCCCTTCGCCACGGTCGCGGACTCGACGGCCGTGCGGATCAGGTCGCGCTTGCCCGCGACGTTCATGAAATCGGACGTGAGCGGACCGGCGACCGTGACTCCCGCGAGATCGCGTCCCTTCGCGAGCGCGTCCTCCGCCGCTTCGAGTCCGGCCTCCAGGTCGGCGAGCTTCGCGGCCGCGCGCGCGGGCTGGCGGAGTGCGGAGAACGTCTCGATAGCCGCGTCCAAGAGAGCGCCCCGCCGCTCGACCTCCGAGTGAAGGGCTTCCAGGTTCACGCCACGCGCGACCCTCGCGAGCGGCAAGAGCTTCCCGCGTAGCGTCCTCGACGGCGCGCTCCGCGATCTCACACGTGATGGACGCTTTCGCGTCGCAACTCTGTCCGCCGCATCGGTAGACCTGACGCGGCGCGGAGCCGTGAACGACCATCCGCGAGCCGCACGAGCAGGCGAGCACGTCGAGCCGCGCGAGTAGCCGCTCCGACTTCGGCCGGGAGCCGCGCTTCGTGTGGAGCTTCGCGACGCGCCGGAAGAGCGTCCCGGAGACGACGCCGTCGCGGACGAGCGTCTCGTCCTGGAGCATCCGCGTTACGACGATCAGGGACGGGATCTTCGCGCCGGTAGCCTCGCGCAGGTACGCGCGAACTTCCTCGTACGTCGCGCCCGCCGCGCGCCGCTCGAACGCCTCGCGCATCGCGGGGACGAAGGACTCGTCCAGGACGACGCGGCCGTCCTCGAGCTTCCGGCCGAACGGGACGCGCCCGCCCGTCCACTTGCCCTCCGTCTTCAGTCGCGCGTGAGCAGACTTGACGCGCTCGCTCGTCGTGCGGCGATGGTACTCCGCGACCATTCCCAGCATCCCCGCGGAGAGCCACGAGCCGGCCGTGGCCGCGGAGACTTCGCCGACGTCGAGCGTGAGCACGCGTCCGCCCGCGGCCTCGACGCGCTCCAGGACTTCAGTCTGTACGACGAGCGAGCGGACGAGCCGGTCGAAGTACGCGACGACGAGGACGGACGCCTCGCCGCGCTCGATAGCCTCGACGGCCTCGCGGAGTCCCGCGCGCTTCGCGAGCGGAGTCCCGCCGCTCACGTCCTGCTCTTCGAGCACGCGGACGAGAGAGAACCCCTCGCGCTCGCAGTGCTCGCCGATCCGCGCGACCTGCTCCGCGATGGACTTCGACGCTTCGTCTCCTCGCGACTGTCGCGCTATGCCGATTGCGTTCGTCTTGCTCATGTTCTCAGTCTCCTAGTTCACCGGGGTCTTGTCAGGGGGGATCAGTTCTCATTGTCTGTCCGCCTGGTCCTCCACCTGAACGAACGAGCTCGAGCTCCTGCGTGACAGGAGAGCGGAACTCGACGCGACAGGTGTCGTCCCGTTTGCGATCTCGCGCGACTCGCCGTACACACAGACCGCCTGGAGCCAGGCGCTCGATCTCGATGAGATTCAGTTCCTCTCGGACTGGAACGCGGAGGCGGTTCGAGGCTTCGGGGTCGCATTCGAGTACCGGGGAATGAAGGACGTCGCCGAGCGGACGGCGTTTCTCGTCGAGCGCGGGGGTACGGTCCGCGGCGTATGGCGCTACGAGACCGGCGAGGTGCCCGACTTCGACGTGCTGCTCGCGGCCGCACGGGCCTTGTAGCGCTCGTCTGCGCCATCTATCTCGGGGCAGGGCTCTTTGCGACCTGGCCCGGTGCCAGGCACCTGGACACGGCTTTCATGGCCGAGGGCCGAGCGGGACACGGTGAGGCGGCGCCCGGCGATCACCTGCAGACCGGCTACCAGCTCTGGCTCGTCGGGCACCAGCTCGAGCATGGGCGTGCGCCCTGGCGCGACCCCTACAGCTTCCAGACCGAGGTGAAGCCGCGCTGGAACCTCGCCTGCTGGCCCTTCGGGCTCGTCTACTGGCCGCTGCAGCGTGGTCTCGGGACCGTCGCGGGCTGGAACGTCTTCGTGCTGCTGGGCTTCCTCGGCGCCGGCGGCTTCGCCGCTATCTGGCTGAGGGAGCTCGGGTTACGCCGCAGCGCTTCGGTCGTCGGCGGGCTCGCCTTCGCGCTCGCTCCCTACCTGCAGGCGCAGTTGAGCGCCGGTCATCTCCTCGCGTGGATCGCGATGCTGCTCCCGCTCGCGCTCTTCGCTCTCGAGCGGGCGCGGCGGCACTCGACGTGGTGGCTCGCCGTCGCGGGCGCGGCCCTCGCCTCGATCCCGCTCTCCGGCCAGCTCCATCTCTCGTTGGCGGCAATCCCCTTCTTCGGCCTCTACGCGCTGGTCCGCTTCCGGCCGGGGCTCCTGCTCGTCGTCCCGGCCTTGGTGGCCGGGCTCGCCGCGTACGGCGCTGCGGTGCGCGGCACGACCGGCGCAGGCGGCCGCTCTTTTGCCCAGGTCGAGCGTTATTCGGCCGACCCTTCGGATCTCGTCTCGCGCCACACCCACGAGCTCGAACAGTTCGTCTACCTCGGCTGGTCCGTCCTCGCCCTTGCCCTCGTCGGAGTCGCGCTGCTGATCGCGAGCCGGCGCTCGGGGCTTGCAGCCGTGCTCGGGATGGGCGCGATCGTCCCGGTGCTCCTGGCGCTCGGCGCGAACCTGCCCGGCTACGAGACGCTGTGGCGGCATCTCCCCGGCCTGCACAACACCCGCGTCCCGGAGCGTCTGATGCCGGTTGCCTGCCTCGCCCTGGCCGGGCTCGTCGCGATCGCGGTCTCGCGGGCCCGCTGGCCGGGGACCGCCGCCCTCGTCGCAGTGCTCCTGCTCGTCGACCTGCGAGTCGGGCTTGTCCACGAGACCGCGGCCGACGAGCACAACCTCGCCTATGCCGCGCTTCGAACCCAGCCCCCCGGCCGCCTGCTCGAGCTGCCGGTCTTTCTCCCCGACCGCCAGGAGGCGAGCGTGTACCTCTACTACGCGATGCAGGCACCCCGCGAACGGCCCGGCGGCTACTCGACGACTGCCCCGCGCGAAGCCGACACGGAGCTACGAGAGCTGCGGCGGGCCCCCTGCCGCAACCTCGCAGTGCTGGGTGTCCGCTATCTCGCCGTCCACGGGCCGTCGAAAGCGTGCGGGGGGCGGCTCCTTGCCCGCGACGGCCCAATCTCGCTCTATCGCCTTGAAACCTCGAGGTGACCCGCAACTAGGTCGCGCAAACGAGGGCGTGCAATTCCGTGAGCGCTTCGCCCCGGAGCGCGTACGCCTGCCAAGTGTCGCCGCGGTCCGCGCTACCCCAGATCTGCCCGTCTGCGAAGCCCGCGACAAGTCCGCCGTCGACGGCGGCGAGCGCATAGGGCATCGCCGAGAGCGGTTCTGGCAGCCCGCCGGCAAGCGCGCTCCACTTGCCGCCCTGGCGCCGGTAGATCTTGGCCTGCGGGTCACGGCCTCCGTGGGCCGCATACGGACCGGTGCTGGCCGAGACGTACCAGAGCTCGGGATCGTCGGGATCGACGGCCACCGACCAGGTGTAGTGCCGGTCCCGGCCCTCGTCCGCCGGGTGCCAGGTCTCACCTCCATCCTCGCTCCAGGCCGCCCCGCCGCCACCGGCCTCGTAGGCCCGCTCTGCGGCACGCGGATGCCACGCGAGGGAGTGCACGTCGCGCTGTGCGCCCGGCCGGTGATCGGCCCAGGTCTCGCCTCCGTCGGCTGAGCGCATCAGCCCGCCGAGCTCGATACCGACGAGGATTACGTCGGCCTCGTGAGGGCTTGGTGCGATCCACCGCACATGCGAGGTCCACGGCCGGGGCGGAAAGCTCCACGTCGGCCGCGAAGGAAGCTCGAGGAGGCTCTTCAGCTCCCGCCAGGTCTCTCCGCGGTCGTCGCTGCGATAGAGGGCGCTCGGCTCGGTTCCCGCATATACAGCACCGTCGGCCGCGCTCACAGCCAGAGAGAAGACACCTGGGCTGGGCAGCGTGCAATCGACCCAGGTCCGGCCCCCATCCGCCGTCCGCCGGACGCCGCCCTCCCGCAGCCCCGCGTAGACGGTCTCGGAATCGGCGGGATCGACCGCGAGGCACTGTGCCCCGCTCCCGCCCAACGAGAGCTGAACCTCCCAGGCGCCACCGGCCTGGTCGAGGCGGGCGATCCCGTCGCCGGTCGCGGCGTAGAAACGCGTCATCGCTGCAACCTATCCCGGCGGCACCTTCCTCTGCGAGCATCGAGGCGTGCGCAGCCGTTTCCTCCTCTCGGTGCCCGAGCGAATCGTCCGCTCACTCGCGGCACTCGTCGGCGGTCTCGTGCACGAGTCGGCCCAGTTGTTGCTTCCACGCCTCGTCCGCCGCTCGCGCCTCTACGAGGCGAGCGCGAAGAACCTGCTCCGCGTCACGATCGAGCTCGTGGGCGGCGTCGAAGGCGCCTCGACCGCGGAGCCCGGCGGCGGCGTGGGCCGGCTGGCCGTCCGCAAGGGTGCCGGCAACATCGTCGAGCTCGGGTCGATCGCGGCCTTCGGCTTCTCGCCGCTCTGGCTGCTGGCCGCCGCCAGCGACCTCGCCCGCGGTTCGCGCGTCTACCTCGACGCACTCGTTACCGAGCTCAAGGCCGCCGGGGTGCTCGCCCCCGAGGCGGAGTTCGGCTCCGTGGACGAGCTCCTCGGCGCGCTCGAGGGCGGCTCGGGCACTGCGGCGCGACTCGTCGACATTCCGCCCTTGGAGCTGGCGGAACTGCGCTCGTCCGTGGCGGAGCTCCGCGCCAACATCAACGACCTACCGAGCCCGGATGAGCTCGCAGCCGCGTACGAGGGCCTTCGCCGCGCGGCCGACGCGGAGGGTCGTTCTCTTCTCGAGGTCTCCGCGGGAATCGGCCTCGCCTTCCTACTCTCGGCGCGCTCGCTGTCGCGTGAGCACCTGGTCGTGCCGTACCGCGAGGATTGGCGCCCGCTTCGCGACGAGGGCTTCGCGGCGTACGCCCTCCGGGTCGCACGGCCATACCGCCGAGCGGCCGAGGGCCATTTTCATCCCGGGCGAGAGACATGGACGGAGCGGGGGCTCGAACGGCTCTCCCGCCGGCTGCGCCGAAGAAGCTAGCTAGAAGGTCTTCGATCCCCGAGTGAGTCCGGTCTCGTAGGCGTAGATCACGGCCTGGACACGGTCGCGAAGGCGAAGCTTCATGAGGATCCGCTTCACGTGCGTCTTGACGGTCGAACCCTCGATGACGAGCGCGGCGGCGATCTCGCCGTTCGACAGTCCGCGCGCGACCAGTTCCAAGACCTCTCGCTCGCGTGGTGTCAGCTTCTCGAGGCGCTCACCGGCTGATGCGTCGGGCACAGGTTGACTGGCCATGCGGTCGATGACGGTGCGAGTGACCGAGGGAGAGAGCAGCGAATCCCCGGCGGCGATGGTGTGGATGGCGGAGATCAGCTCCTCGGCCGCAGTGCGTTTGAGAAGGAACCCGGAGGCGCCCGCCTGTAGCGCGCCGAAGACGTAATCGTCTTGCTCGAAGGTCGTGAGGATCACGACCTTGACGTCCGGGGAGACGGCGAGCACTTCGCTCGTGGCAGCGATGCCGTCGAGGTTCGGCATCCGAACGTCCATCAGCACGATGTCCGGGCCGAGGGCGCGTGTGCGCTGGACGGCGGCGCGCCCATCGGCGGCTTCGCCCACGACCTCGACCGACTCGTCGCTCGCCAGCACGGACTTGAGGCCGGCGCGCATGAGATCGTCGTCGTCGACGATCAAGACGCGGACGGACGTCATCGGCCCGGCTCCTCGCTGACGGCGTAGGGCAGACGAGCTCGCACGCGGAAGGCGCCGGCGGCAGAACCTGCCTCGAGGGTGCCCCCGAGGAGCGCGGCGCGCTCGCGCATGCCGACGAGCCCATGTCCGTCGCCGCCGATCGCCTGGTTTGCCCACGTCGGGTTCTCGACTGTGAGCTCGAGGGCGTCCGCGCTGAAGATGACGCTGACTTCCGTCGCGCCGTGCCCGTGGCGGGTGGCATTGGTCAGCGCCTCCTGAAGGATCCGGTAGGCCGCACGGTCGACGCGGGGAGCGAGCGGCCGCCGCGACCCCGTGATCTCGGTCTTGACGGTGTGACCAGAAGCTCGGTGCCGCTCGGCAAGCGCATCGAGCGCGGCAAGCCCCGGCGGCGGCTCGACCTCGTCGGAGCCGTCCTCGCGCAGACCGCGGACGAGCTGGTCGATCTCGCCCAGCGTTTCACGCGCAACTTCCTCGACCGTCTCGAGCGCCTCGCGGGAGCGTTCCGGATCCCGGTCGCGGAGCAGGCGCGCGGCGCCCGTCTGCACGAGGATCACGTTGATCGCGTGGCCGGCGGAGTCGTGCAGGTCGCGGGCGATGCGAGTGCGCTCCTCCGCAACCGCGAGCCGGCGCTCGCGCTCGGTCTCGCGCTCGGCCCGGAGCGCACGCTCCTCGAGCGCAGCGATGCGCTCGCGCCGCAGCCGGGTCCGGTCGCCGGCGACCCACGCCGTCAGCCAGACCAGGCCTCCGAGCAGAACCTCTGGTCCGAATGGAAAGTCGTGCTGCGAGACCAGCATGAACGGGACGAAGAGGCTCGCCACGACGATCGGCGTGAGCCGCTTCCCGCCGCGAAGCTCGTCGCGGCTCGCGGCAACCGTGTACAGGGCGACCGCCAAGCCCAGCGGAGGCCCGAGGCTGTAGTCGAAGGCGTACAGAAGGGCCGTCGCCGCAGTCGTCAGGCCGAACACCGTGAGCGGAGCGACGCGGCGGGCGGCAAGCGGCACCGACGCGAGCAGCGCAAGGACGACGCCGAAGAGGTCGAGGTTGTTCGCGGCATCGGAGTCGTCGAAGCGGCCACTCGCGACCATCGTCAGCGTGAGCGCAAAGACGACGGCGGCAATCGCCGTGTCGAGAAGAAGAGCTCTTGCTCGCAAGGCCACGATGCACCGAGATTAGCGGCGTGGAGGAGGAGCCCGAGTCGCCCGCGCGGGGTATCCGGTGTCGTCTCAGGGGGGAGGCGAAGTTCCTCCCTGAGAGCGTTGTGCAGCGCCGGCCCCGGCCCGTACCGTGGCCGCGATGGACGACAGTCTTGTCATCGAGACGAAGGACCTGCGCAAGCGCTACGGCGAGCGAATCGTCGCCGTCGACCGGCTGACCATGCAGGTGCGCCGCGGCGAGGTGTACGGCTTCCTCGGCCCGAACGGAGCCGGTAAGACGACGACGCTGCGGATGCTGCTGGGCCTCATCCGGCCCACCTCGGGCAGCGCGCGCGTCCTCGGCGCGCCGCCCTGCCGGCCCGAGGGGCTCGCCCGGATCGGCGCGTTGATCGAGACCCCGGCCTTCTACCCCTTCCTCTCCGGCCGCGACAACCTACGGGTGCTGGCCGGGCACTCCGGCGCTCCCGAGTCGCGGATCGCCGACGTTCTCGAGGAAGTCGAGCTCGCCGACCGTGCCGGCGACAAATTCGGCAGCTACTCGCTGGGCATGAAGCAGCGCCTGGGTGTGGCCGCCGCGCTGCTCAAGGACCCGGAGCTGCTCATCCTCGACGAGCCGACGAACGGCATGGATGCCGCGGGCATGGCGGAGATGCGCACCTTCATCCGCAGCCTCGGACGCGGCCGGCGCACGGTCCTCCTCTCCAGCCATCTGATGGCGGAGGTCGAGCAGATCTGCGACCGCGTCGGAGTGATCCACGGCGGCGCGCTCGTCGGCGAGGGAACGGTGGACGAGCTGCGCGGCCGCGAGACCCTGTGGCTGCGCGTCGAGCCGCTGAGTGGAGCCCAGCGGCTGCTTGCCGACTTCAATGGGATCGAGGATGTCGCCACAGTCGACGGAGGCCTCCGGGTCGCGACCGACCCCAGCGCGGCAGCCGCAATCAACCGTGCGCTGGTGGAGGCGGGCATCGAGGTCAGCGAGCTCCGCCCGCAGCGGGCCTCCCTCGAGCACGTGTTCCTCGAGCTGACGGCGGCGGGGAACGGAGAAGCATGAGGCGAAGCGTCGCGGTCGAGCTCTTTCTGCTCCGCAAGCGGGCCAGCACCTGGATCTTGCTGGGGATCTGGACCACGCTTGCAACCTTCTTCTCGTACGTCCTGCCGTACGTCGACTACCGCAACGGGGAGGCCAGCGCAGGCCCCGGCGTGGTGCCGCTCGAAGACCTCGTGCCACACAGTTTCGCCGGCCACCTGAGCGAAGGCTTTCCGTTTTTCGGGGGCGTGTTCGCCCTCATGCTCGGTGTGCTGGCGCTCGGCAGCGAGTACGGCTGGGGGACGCTCAGGACCCTCCTTGTCCAGCGTCCAGGGAGGCTCCGGATGCTCGGGGCCAAGCTGCTCGCGCTCGGCGCAGCGCTCGTGCCGTTCGTGCTCACGGTCTTCGCCGTGGGCGCCGTCTCGAGCTATGCAATCGCCCGGGGTGAAGGCGCCGAGATCGACTGGCCGTCTGCCTGGCTCGTCCTTCGCGCGCTCGCTGCCGGCTGGCTGATCCTGGCGGCGTGGGCGGCGCTCGGGGTCGTGCTCGGCGTGCTCTCCCGCGGGACCTCGCTCGCGATCGGCGTCGGCATCCTCTACGCCCTGGTCGTCGAGGGGCTGATCAGCGCGTTTGCCGACCAGGTGAGCCTCCTCCAGCCGCTGGTCCAGTTCTTCCTGCGTGCAAACGCGTACTCCCTTGTCGCGGGAGTAGGAGCTACGACCTCGGGGGCGACGGGCAACGGCCCCGGCGCGTTCGAAGGGCCCTACGTGGCTCCTGAGCAGGCGCTCCTCGTCCTCGTCGCGTACATCGCAGGCTTCCTCGTGCTGACCGGATTCGCGCTCAGGCGGCGGGACGTGACCTGAGCCGGCGTCATAAGATCCCCGCGTGAGCTTCGACAGCTGGATCGTCGCGCTCCATGTGCTCAGCGCGTTCGCCTACGTCGCCGGGGTTGTCCTCTTCTGGGTCCTCGTCGTGGCTGCGCGTCGGACGGATACGCCGGAAGGAACGATCCGCATGGAGCCTGTTGTCAAAATCGGCAACATAGTAGTCGGCCTCGGTGCAGGCGGCACGATCATCCTCGGAATCTGGCTTGCCTTCTCGGTCGGCGGGTACGACATCTGGGACGGCTGGATCGTCGCGGCCATCTTGCTCTGGGTGATCTCCATGGCGACCGGGCAACGCACCGGCGTCGCTTACACGCGGGGCATGAACAAGGCGAAGGAACTGCGGACGGCCGGGCAGACCGGGTCGAGCCCGGAGCTCCTGACCCTCAACCGAACGTCGCGGGGTGTCCTTCTGCACTTCTTGACGTCGGCCGCCGTGCTGCTGATCCTCATCGACATGATCTGGAAGCCAGGCGCATGAGCGTCTTAGCCGCGGTCCGCCCCGACAGCTGGAACTTCCCGCTCTTCCTGCACGTTCTGGGGGCGATGATCCTGGTCGGCGGCCTCGTCACGGGCGCGAGCGCACTCGCTTACGCGAGAGGCGAGGCGAGAATCCTCCGGCTCGGCTACTGGTCGCTCCTGGCCGTCTCCTTGCCGGGTTGGGTGCTGATGCGGATCGGTGCCCAGTGGATCTATTCGAAGGAGCACTGGGACGACGTGCCAGAAAAGGTCCGCCCGGGTTGGCTCGACATCGGCGCCCTAATCGCCGACCTCGGCGGGCTGATCCTGCTCGTCTCG
>Ga0307278_10000943_pt1 | contig 14386 bp, 13 predicted proteins | sample ER_DNA_117_FD_194482 | JGI IMG/M metagenome (GOLD analysis project Ga0307278, IMG submission 194482) | Bulk soil microbial communities from the East River watershed near Crested Butte, Colorado, United States - ER_DNA_117 | ecosystem: Environmental > Terrestrial > Soil > Floodplain | place... | reverse complement strand
CCCGGACGGGTCCAGGCTCATCTGTTCGGCTCCGGCTGGGGCGAACGCGCGGACGGCGCCAAGGTGTTAGCAGACGTCGCCGAGCAGGGACTGCCGGCGGTCGTGGACGCCGATGGGCTGAGTTATCTGCCGAGGCCGGCACCCGCCAGCTGGCTGCTGACTCCCCATGCAGGCGAGCTGGCCCGACTGCTCGAGCGGGAGCGTAGCTGGGTCGAGGAGGATCCCGTACGAGCGGTCACTGCCGGCGCCGAGCAGACCGGCGCCACAATGCTGTTGAAGGGTGCGACTCAGCTAGTCGCAGCGCCCACGGTAGGGCCGGTGCTCGTCGCTGTACCTGGCCCAGCTTGGACCGCACAGGCGGGATCGGGCGATGTGCTTGGTGGTGTTTGCGCGGCCTTGCTGGCAGCCGGCGTGGATGCACAGCGAGCCGGTCAGCTCGGGGCCTCGGTACAGGCGCTGGCTGCCGCTGCGCATCCTGGCGTGCTGGCTCCGCAGGAGCTGGCACGCGCCATTGGCCAGACGCTGGGACGTCTTGAGCAGCGTGCGAGGACTCGATGACCAATCAGCTGCGGTTACCCCCGGCGGTCGCCGCCATCGACCCGGCTACTGCCTCCGCGGAGATCGATCTGGCCGCGTTCCGTGGAAATGTGGCGACGCTCCGGGCCTGCGCCGGTGTCCCGGCAATGGTTGTGGTGAAGGCTGACGGCTATGGGCACGGAATGCTGGAGTGCGCCCGTGAGGCGAGGATCGCCGGTGCCGAGTGGCTTGGCGTCGCTACTCCCGCAGAGGCGTTGATGCTGCGCGAAGCGGGTGATGTCGGCCCTGTTCTGGCCTGGCTGTATGGCGTGGAGGAGGATCTGGCGCCGCTGGTGGCTGCCGATATTGATGTGTCGGCCCACTCAGTTGAACAAATCGGCCGCCTGGCGGCCGCGGCTGCCACTGCTGAGCGCCGCGCCCGAGTGCATCTCAAGATCGACACCGGACTTTCCCGCAGCGGTGCTCCGAGCTATGACTGGCAGCATGTGTGCGCCGCTGCGGCCGAGGCCGAGCACGCTGGAGCCTTCGAGGTGGTAGGCATCTGGTCCCATCTTGCCGCAGCCGACGAGCCTGGCCATCCGTCGGTCCCTGTTCAGGTCGAGGCGTTCAAACGCGCGTACGAGCAAGCCCGGGCTGCCGGGCTCGAGCCAACGTTGCGGCATCTGGCGAATTCGGCTGGCGCGCTGGTGGTACCGGAGTCGCGGTTGGATCTGGTCCGGGTCGGCATTGCCGCGTACGGCATCGATCCGGCTCCGGGCATCGCAGCGCTTGCCGGGGTTGCGTTGCGGCCGGTCATGCGGTTGCGTGCCCAGCTGGTCACTGTCAAGCGGATCCCGGCTGGGGCCGGTGTCTCATACGGATGGACGTGGACCGCAGACGCGCCCACCACGGTAGGTCTGGTGCCGCTGGGCTATGGCGACGGGATACCGCGGCACGCCGGCAACCGGGCATCGGTGGGCTGGTCCGGTAGCAGGGTACCGGTTCGCGGCCGGATCTGTATGGACCAGTTCGTGGTCGAGCTAGGTGCGGGCCAGGTCGCCGAGCCGGGTGAGGACGTCGTTCTGTTCGGTCCTGGAGATCGCGGCGAACCAACTGCTGCGGAGTGGGCGTCGTGGTGCGACACCATTGGCTACGAGATCGTCACCCGGATCGGCAGCCGCGTGCCACGCCGTTATCTCAATGCCAGCAGCGGGAACCTCTGATGGCGGCAAGGGGCAGCGGTTTGGCTGGTGGGCTGGGGTTGATTACCAGCGTGGCGGCGCTGGCCGCCGGCGGGATCGCGCTGGGCATCGAACTGGAACGCAGGATCGTGTCGAAGCGGATCTCACGTAATTCCGAGGCTAGCCTCGAGGAGTTCTTCGCGCTGCGGTCCGAGGGCCCCGACGTCACCACTCCAGATGGCGTCGTGCTCCACACGGAGGTGGACGAGGGTCGTGCCGATGACCTCACGCTGCTCTACGTCCATGGGTACGGACTGAACCTGGACTGCTGGCATTTTCAGCGCCTGCACTTCCGTGGGCTGCTGCGTCAGGTGTTCTATGACCAGCGTTCCCACGGCAGGTCAGGTCGCTCCGAGGCGGAACGCTGCCGGATCCCCCAAGTGGCCGACGACTTGTATCAGATCCTCGAGGAGGTCGCCGGGACCGTGCCGGTGATCCTCATCGGGCACTCCATGGGCGGTATGGCGATCATGCGGCTCGCCCAGGTGCATCCCGAGCTGTTCGGAACTCAGGTTCTTGGCGTCGCCCTGTTCTGTACGTCTGCTGGCGAGCTGGCGTACCACTCACCGATCCGAGGCATCCCCGGCCGCACCTTTCACCGCATCGCCGAGCCGATGATGGCAGGCCTGAACCGGATACCTGAACTCGTTGCGCAGGGACGCCGGGCAGGCAGCGATCTTGGCTTTGTCGTAACCCGCCGACTGGGCTTCGGATCAGACGTTCCGCCACGTTATGTGGACTTCGCCTCCGAGATGCTTGCGGAGATTCCCCTGGAGGTCGTGGCCGACTACTTTCCCGCGTTTCGCGAACTGGACGAGTATCAGGCCCTCGAGATCGTCGGCACGGTACCGACTGCGGTGGTTGGCGGGGAGGACGATGTGATCACACCAATAGAGCACACGGCTCGCATCATCGACTTGCTGCCGCAGGCCGAGGCCATCCGGATCGAGAACTGTGGGCACTTGGGCATGATCGAGAAGCACGAGATCTTCAACGGTGCATTGGACCGGTTGCTTGCTCGGGTACGCCAGGACACGGCCACACGCCACGCTGACAAGTCGGCGTTCTGAGCCACACTACGATGGCCGCTAGTGAGCGTCTCGGTTTCTGATCTTGTCGTTTCGATCGCGTCGCCGCAGGACGCGGCCGCGATGGTCGAGGTCATCCACACCGCCTTCGGCGCGCGTCCGCCAGTCGATCCTCCCTCGAATGCGATCGAGGAGACCGCGGAGACCTTGGCGGCCAGCCTGCGGCGCGGCAGTGGAATCTTCGCCCAGGTCGGCGGCCGTCCGGCGGGGGTGATCGTTGTGCTGCCCGGTACCGATGGTGTCGCGACGTTCTCGCGGGTCTCGGTGCATCCGGACCTGCAGCGACACGGTATTGCTTCGGCCATGGTGACCGCTGCCGAGGAGATTGCCGCTATTCAGGGTTTCAAGCGGGTCGAACTCCTGACCCGGTCTGAGTTCCCTGAGTTCATTGCCTTCTGGCGGCACAGAGGGTTCGTCGTCAACCGCCCGGTCTCGCACGGTGTGATCTTGACCAAGCGGCTGCCGTTGGCGATCAAGGTTCCGACTAGTGAGGCCATGGTACGGCTTGGGGAGCGGCTGGCTCAGCTGCTCGAGCGTGGGGATGTGATCATCGCCGGTGGTGATCTTGGCGCCGGCAAGACCACCTTGACGCAGGGGATCGGCCGCGGGCTTGGCTCAGAGGGCCCGATCATCTCGCCGACCTTCGTGTTGTCCCGGATCCACCCCTCGGCGATCGGCAGGCCAACATTGATGCACGTGGATGCCTATCGGCTGGCAACCTCCTATGAACTTGATGATCTTGATCTTGACGCGGCTGTGGCCGACTCCATCACCGTTGTCGAGTGGGGACAGGGAATCGCCGAAGGTCTTGCCGATGATCGATTGGAGATCGACATCTGGACCTCTGCGGCCGAACTGTCGGCGGTCGGTGATGACAGCGAGCGGGTTGTTACAGTCCGCACGGTAGGAGCCAGGTGGAGTGCAGTGGATCTCGGGGTACTGGATGGTGATGATCATGACTGACGCGCCGCTGGTCCTCGCGCTGGATACATCGACCGTGGTCAACGTTGGCCTGGCCCGTGGCGATCGCGTGCTCGCCACTGCGACCGTCGCTGACCAGATGGCTCATGTCGAGCAACTGATGCCGCTTGTCTCGGAGTGCGTCGACGCCGCGGGAGTAGGCGTTGCCGACCTCGATCAGCTGATCGTTGGGCTTGGCCCCGGGCCGTTTACCGGCCTGCGGGTCGGTGTCGTGACGGCTCGAGTGCTCAGTTATGTGCTGCGCATCGGGCTGCGTGGCGTCTGCAGCCTCGACGTACTGGCCGCCCAATTGGTGGGTGAGAGTCCTGGCGAGTTCGTGGTCGCCACCGATGCCAGACGTCGTGAGGTGTATTGGGCTCACTACAGCCCTCGTGGCGTACGGCTCGGGGAACCCAGAGTGTCACGGCCCAGTGACGTACCGCGGCTGCCCGTCATCGGACCCGCCGCCGACCTCTACGCAGATCAGCTGCAAGCCGCGCCTGGCCCGCGATCGATGGATCCAGGCGTGCTCGCGACGACCGGTGCCACGCTGCCCGACGCCGGCCACGAGCCGCTCTATTTGCGGCATCCCGATGCCACCGAGCTGACCCGTCCCAAGTCAGTGCTGCACTACCAAGGTGCCGCGCGATGATCCAGACCTCCCGCAATCCTGAGATCAGCATCTTGCCGGCTCGCCGAAATGATCTTGAAGCGATCATGGTTCTGGAGCGCTCCGGTTTTCCCGCTTCCGAACAGTGGAGCGAACGGAGCTGGTACGGCGAGCTACTCGGCGAGAGCCGGACGATCTTGATCGCCCGTGCGCACCATCCAGTCGGGGTGATCTCGATCAAGACTGTCGGTGAGCTGGCTGATCTGCACCGCCTCGTAGTGGAGCCGCGCAGCCGCCGTCGGGGTATCGGAACAGACCTGACGAATGCGGGTCTGGAGGTAGTGCGGCAGCTCGGAGTCCGCGAGGTGATCTTGGATGTCGCGTACCGCAACGAGCCCGCGATCGCGCTCTACCAGCAGCTGGGCTTCGAGCAGCTCACTGCTCGGCAGGACTACTACGGACCTGGTCAACACGCCTTGATCTTGAAGCTCTATGACTTGCAAACCTGGCCGAACCGCATCCCGATCACGGAGGAAGCATGAGCGGTCAGCCGAGCTCGGTCGCGGCCGGGCCTGTGGTGTTAGGTATCGAGTCCTCGTGTGACGAGACCGGCGTGGGCATTGTCCGGGGGCATGAGTTGCTGGCCAACGAGGTGGCCTCCAGCGTCGAGCTGCATATCAGGTTTGGCGGCGTGGTACCCGAAGTTGCCAGCCGTGCGCACCTGGAGGCCATGGTCCCTACGCTGCAACGCGCCTGCGCTTCAGCAGACATCGATCTGTCGGAGATCGACGGCGTCGCGGTGACCGCCGGACCCGGTCTGATGGGTGCGCTGGTGGTCGGCCTGGCCAGCGCCAAGGCACTCGCCTACGCAATGAACAAGCCGTTGTACGGGGTCAACCATCTCGTTGGGCACGTGGCCGTTGATCTGCTGGAGCACGGTCCGCTGCCAGAGCGGTGTATCGCGCTGCTGGTGTCGGGCGGCCATACGTCGCTGCTCCAGGTCGAGAGCATCGCCGACGGCATTGTTGAGCTCGGCTCGACAATCGACGACGCCGCAGGAGAGGCGTACGACAAGGTTGCCCGGCTGCTGGGTCTGCCGTATCCCGGCGGCCCCTACATCGACAGGGCCGCTACAGGCGATCCTCGCTACGTCCGGTTTCCGAGAGGCCTCACCGCGCGGAAAGACCTCGAGCGCCACCGGTTCGATTTCTCGTTCTCGGGACTCAAGACCGCCGTGGCTCGCTGGGTCGAGGTCAGACAGCGTGACGGGCTGGACATCCCTGTGGCCGATCTGGCGGCGAGCTTTCAGGAGGCAGTCTGCGATGTCTTGAGTGCGAAGGCAATGGATGCTTGCGTGACCACCGGAGCGACTGATCTGCTGATTGGCGGCGGTGTGGCAGCCAACGGCCGGTTGCGAGCCCTACTGGCCGAACGGGCGGCTGAGCGGGGGATCTCCTTGCGTACGCCACGCCCCAACCTGTGCACCGACAATGGCGCCATGATCGCCGTTCTGGGTGCGGAGATCATCACCTCTGGCGGCAAACCGTCGGCGCTGGATATCGGAGCCGACTCATCACTTCCGGTCAGTAGCGTCTTGGTCTGATTCCTTCAAGTTGCAGAGGTGGGTTTAGGCGCCTGTAATCGCAAACGGCCCCCCAAATTTCGTCCGATCGGCCGTCTGCGCGTTAGTGATCAGAAACGTCCCTGAGGCCGATTGCGCCACGAGCATTGCTGACTCTGTGATCAGAATGTTCCGACGACCGCCACAATGGGCAGGTGCGGCCACACCAGCTGCCCTTTGGCCTGACAGATGAGGCGCTAGCTGCGGCGATATCGGAGGAAGATCCTGAGTCGTTGGCAGCCGCCTCTCGGATGCGCACGCGCTTTAAGGCGGATCTTGCTGCGGCCGCGCTCACCCAGGCATCGCTACGCCAGCATGCACGGACCAAGTTCGGCGAAACCGCCGGCGGGCTCTTCTTCACCAGAGCTGGTCTTGAGCAGGCGACGCGACCTGAGGTCGCCGACTACCACGCGAGCCGGTTCATCGAAGCTGGAGTTCGCCGAGTGATCGACCTCGGCTGCGGGATCGGCTCGGACTCCATGGCGTTCGCCCGAGCGGGGCTGGAGGTGGTAGCGGTTGAGGTCGATCCAGTGACGGCATCGGTCGCGGAGGCCAACTTGGCAGGACGCGCGGAAGTGATCTGCGCCGACGTCAGTGAGGTGGCCGAAGGGCTGATCACCCCAGGAGTGGGTGTGTTTTGCGACCCTTCCCGGCGAAATGATCACGGCCGGGTTTGGCACGTGGAGGACTTTGCGCCTCCCTGGTCGACCGTAACGCAGCTATTGGACGGGCGGCGGCCCGCCGGTGTCAAACTCGGTCCGGCACTGCCGCACTCGCTGATTCCTGATGGTGTCGAAGCTGAATGGGTGGACCATCGTGCCGAGACGGTGGAAGTTGCACTCTGGTCGGGCCCGGGCGCTAGCCCTGGACAACGCTCGGCACTCGTCATGCCGGATGCACGCCTGACGGCATCGGCGGCGCCGTCGCTGCCGGTGCGCAACCTGAGCCGCTACCTCTATGAGCCTGCCGGTGCTGTCATCCGAGCTGGCGCGATTAGTCGGCTCGGGATTGAGCTCGACGCAGGCTTGCTCCACTCCCAGGTCGCATACCTGACAAGCGACCGACTCTGCCGCACACCCTTCGCGAGCGCGTTCGAGGTGCACCACCAGCTGCCGTTCCATCTCAAAGCGCTGCGTAACTGGATCCGAGAGGCCCAGATCGGTGTCCTGGAGATCAAGAAGCGGGGCATCGACGTCGATCCGGCCGAGTTGCGGAGGCGGCTGCGGCCGGCCGGCCCCAACAGCGCGACCATAGTGATTTCGCGAACGCCGAGTGGAGCGATTGCCGCAGTCGTCGAGCGGATCTCATGAAACCGGCTATACGAGCCTGAAAGAGGCGCAAGCGACTCCAAGGACAGTGCTTCCAAGTCGCCCGATCCGCACTACCAGGTCCCTTGCTGGCACTCCTATCTACCGAGTGCTAATGTCTGGTTAGCACTCTCACTATGAGTGTGCCAGCCTCGTGCTGGCGGCCGGGACGGCACCCGCGACGACGTCCCGACCACTACCCACATCCGGACATATTCACCTGTGAAAGGGATTTGACGTGGCAGTCACGATCAAGCCTCTCGAGGATCGCATCCTCGTTGAGCCGCTCGAAGCAGAGCAGACCACGGCCTCCGGCCTGGTCATTCCCGACACCGCCAAAGAGAAGCCGCAGGAGGGCAAGGTGCTCGCCACCGGTCCTGGCCGCATTGACGACAACGGCAAGCGAGTGCCCCTCGATGTTTCCGAGGGTGACGTCGTGATCTTCAGCAAGTACGGCGGCACTGAGGTCAAGTACGACAACAAGGAGTTGCTGCTCCTCAACGCCCGCGACATTCTCGCGGTTGTCACCAAGTAAGGGGATCTATACCTATGGCAAAGATCCTTCTGTTCGACGAGGAGGCACGCCGCTCACTTGAGCGCGGTGTCGACGCCCTCGCCAACACTGTGAAGGTAACCCTCGGCCCCAAGGGCCGCTACGTCGTCATCGACAAGAAGTGGGGCGCTCCGACCATCACCAACGACGGCGTGACCGTGGCCCGTGAGGTCGAGCTCGACGACCCGTACGAGAACCTCGGGGCGCAGCTGGCCAAGGAGGTGGCCACCAAGACCAACGATGTCGCGGGTGACGGGACGACCACCGCTACGGTGCTCGCCCAGTCGCTCGTGCACGAGGGTCTCCGGGCGGTCGCCTCGGGTGCCAGCCCGGTTGCTCTCAAGCGGGGCATCGACGCCGCCGTTGCCGCAGTCGAGGAGCGGCTGCGCGAGAACGCCCGTGAGGTCGAGACCACCGATGACATGGCGCACATAGCCACCATCTCCGCGCGTGACGAGGAGATTGGCCGCCTGATCGCCGAGGCATTCGACAAGGTAGGCAAGGACGGGGTCATCACCGTCGACGAGTCACAGACAATGGGCACCGAGCTCGAGTTCACCGAGGGCATGCAGTTCGACAAGGGCTACTCGTCGCCGTACTTCGTGACCGACCCGGAGCGGATGGAGGCCGTCCTTGACGACCCATACATCTTGATCAACTCCGGCAAGATCTCTTCGATGACCGACCTGCTCCCGCTGCTGGAGAAGGTCATCGGCGCCTCAGGCTCGCTGTTCGTGGTGGCTGAGGACGTCGACGGCGAAGCGCTGTCCACCTTGGTCGTCAACAAGATCCGCGGCACCTTCACCTCGGTGGCTGTCAAGGCACCTGCGTTTGGTGATCGCCGCAAGGCCATGCTGGAAGACATCGCCATCCTGACCGGTGGCAAGGTCGTCTCACCCGAGGTGGGACTCAAGCTTGACCAGGTCGGTCTTGACGTCTTGGGTCGCGCCCGTCGCATCGTCGTGACCAAGGACAACACCACGATCGTCGACGGCGCCGGCGACCCCGCCGAGGTCAAGGCCCGGGTGGCACAGCTGCAAGCCGAGATCGAGCGTACAGACTCCGATTGGGATCGCGAAAAGCTGCAGGAGCGGGTCGCCAAGCTCGCCGGTGGAGTCTGTGTGATCAAGGTCGGCGCCGCCACAGAGGTGGAGCTCAAGGAGAAGAAGCACCGCATTGAGGATGCCGTCTCGGCCACCCGTGCGGCCATCGAAGAGGGCATCATCGCCGGCGGCGGCTCGGCACTCATCCACGCGGCAGCGGCTCTGAATGGCGACTTGGGCCTCACGGGTGACGAGAGGAGCGGGGTCGCGATCGTTCGGCGGTCTTTGGCGGAGCCACTTCGCTGGATCGCCGAGAATGGCGGCGAGCAAGGCTACGTCGTAACCTCCAAGGTGGCTGAGCTGGCGCCTGGGAACGGCTACAACGCCGTCACCAACACCTACGGCGACTTGTACGCCGATGGCGTGATCGATCCAGTCAAGGTGACGCGCTCCGCGCTGGCCAATGCTGCTTCGATTGCCTCCCTGCTGCTCACCACCGAGACGTTGGTGGTGGAGAAGCCGGAGGAGGAAGAGAAGACCCCGGCTGGTCACGGGCACTCTCACTGACCGCAGGTTCACGATTCAAACGAGCGGGCCTCCCTCACAGAGAGGGGGGCCCGTTCGGTTTCGGTTGAGTCCACGGCCGACGGGTACCAGAACCTGGCTCCTAGCAGGGCATTCGTGCTAGGCCCCGGACGTCTGAGCGGGTAAAGTACATCGACTCCGACTAGCATGACCTTTTATCTCACGGGAAAGGTTTGCCGTGTTGCCGTCATCCGGTGATCTCCGTCCAGTAGGTGTGCCGCATGCCTTCGAGACCCTCGGCCTGACCTTCGACGACGTTCTGCTTCAGCCAGCCGAGAGCGACATCGCGCCTTCAGAAGTGAGTACCGAATCCCGGGTCTCCAAACGCATTGCCGTCAAGGTGCCGCTGATCTCCTCGCCGATGGACACCGTGACCGAGGCGCGAATGGCAATCGCCATCGCCCGGCAAGGTGGCATTGGCATCATCCACCGCAATCTGTCGATCGAGGATCAGGCGCACCAGGTGGATGTGGTCAAGCGCTCCGAGGCGGGCATGATCGACGAGCCGATCACCATCTCTCCGAATGCAACCATCGGTGAGGCGGACGCGATGTGCGCTCGCTTTCACATATCCGGCGTGCCTGTCGTGGATCGGGAACTGAGATTGCTCGGCCTCATCACCAACCGGGATATGCGCTTCGAGACCGACCCCTCACGGCCGGTGGCCGATGTGATGACTCCGATGCCGCTGATCACCGGCCCAGTTGGAATCAGTCGCGACGATGCGATGCGGCTGCTGGCCAAGAACAAGATCGAGAAATTGCCCCTTGTCGATGATCAAGGTCGGCTCCAGGGCTTGATCACGCTCAAGGACTTCGTCAAGTCCGGCATGTATCCCGACGCCTCCAAAGATGATCAAGGGCGGCTCCGCGTGGGCGCAGCCGTTGGGTTCTTCGGCGACGCCTGGAAGCGCGCGATGGCCTTGATCGAGGAGGGTGTTGATCTGCTGGTGGTCGATACCGCGCACGGCCACTCCCAGGGTGTGCTGGAGATGGTGCGCCGGTTGAAGGCCGATTCGGCTGCGGCCAAGGTCGATGTAGTCGGCGGGAATGTGGCGACGTACGAGGGGGCCAAGGCGCTTGTCGACGCCGGAGCGGATGGCGTCAAGGTCGGGGTGGGCCCGGGCTCCATCTGCACCACGCGCGTGGTCGCTGGTGTCGGCGTACCGCAGGTGACAGCGATCCACAATGCCTCTCTGGCATGCCGTCCGGCGGGAGTGCCGCTGATCGGTGACGGCGGCCTGCAGTACTCCGGTGATATCGCCAAAGCGCTGGTGGCGGGTGCCGACACAGTGATGCTCGGTTCGCTGCTGGCTGGCTGCGAGGAGAGTCCGGGTGAGCTGATCTTCATGAATGGCAAGCAGTTCAAGGCCTACCGCGGCATGGGGTCGCTCGGCGCGATGGCCTCACGCGGTCGTACCGGTCCCTCCTATTCCAAGGACCGCTACTTCCAAGGCGATGTCACATCGGACTCGAGGCTGATTGCGGAGGGCATCGAGGGCCATGTTCCCTACCGTGGTCCGCTGGCGGCAGTTGCGTATCAACTCGTCGGCGGGCTGCGACAGGCCATGTTCTACACGGGAGCCTCGACAATCCCTGAGCTACAGGAGCGAGGTTCATTCGTCCGGATAACCTCCGCAGGTTTGAAGGAATCCCATCCGCACGACATCCAGATGACCGTCGAGGCGCCCAACTACTCAGGCTAAGGAGTAGACCATGTTTGACGTCGGCCGCAGTAAGCGCGCCCAGCGGGCGTTCGCTTTTGACGACATCACCATCGTCCCGTCGCGGCGTACCCGCGGCGAGGAGGAGGTCTCGCTGCAATGGCGGATCGACGCGTACACCTTCGCCTTTCCGGTGCTAGCGGCGCCGATGGACTCGGTGATGTCGCCAGCTACGGCCATCAAGATCGGCCAGCTTGGCGGCCTTGGTGTGGTGAATCTCGAGGGCCTTTGGACTCGCTACGACGACCCGCATCCGAAGCTGGAGGAGATCATCGCAATCGAGGATCCGATCGAGGCAACCCGGCGGATGCAGAAGATCTACGCCGAGCCAATCAAGCCGGAGCTCATCGGCAAGCGCGTCGCGGAAATTCGAGAAGCTGGCGTGCCGACTGCCGGTGCGCTCTCGCCGCAGAACACGCGGGCGTACGCGCAAGCGGTCGTGGATTCGGGGGTCGACTTCTTCGTGATTCGTGGCACCACCGTGTCCGCCGAACACGTGTCCTCTGAGCTGGAGCCACTCAACCTCAAGAAGTTCATCTATGAGCTTGACGTCCCGGTCATCGTCGGCGGCTGTGCAACCTATCAGGCCGCCCTGCACCTGATGCGTACCGGCGCTGCCGGTGTCCTCGTCGGATTTGGAGGCGGGGCGGCATACACCAGCCGGTCGGTGCTGGGGGTTGGGGTGCCGATGGCCTCGGCGGTCTCCGATGTTGCTGCCGCACGACGTGACTATCTCGACGAGTCCGGTGGACGCTACGTGCACGTGATCGCCGACGGCTCGGTCGTCAATTCCGGCGATATCGCCAAAGCGATCGCGTGCGGTGCCGATGCGGTGATGGTCGGCTCGCCGCTGGCGAGGGCCGAGGAGGCGCCGGGTCGCGGTTACCACTGGGGCCCGGAGGCCTGGCACGACACGCTGCCCCGCGGTGAGCGGGCCGAGTTCTCCACGGTCGGCAGCCTTGAGCGCATCCTGCTCGGCCCCTCCACCGTCCCTGACGGGACCATGAACCTCGTTGGCGCTCTGCGCAAGGCGATGGCGACCACCGGCTACACCGAAATCAAGGAGTTCCAGCGGGTCGAGATCGTCGTCGGCTGAAGCCCTTGACCCGCGCGGGAGGCACTACGTGCCGCCCGGCGGCAGCAGTCCTTCCATGAGCTTCCAGCGGCTGATCTGACAGCCGTCGTTACGAGCGAACCTGCTCATGACCGGCTGCCCTTGCCATGTGCCCGTGATGCTGGCTGTCTCCGGGCCGCCGTAGATCTGGGTACAAGCTTTGTCTTCCGGCACCGGCGGCAGTGCCGCCGCGCCGTTAGCCTCAAGCGCACGGCAAGCTGCTTTCGGATCCGGATGCGTACCGCCCGGCGGGTTGCAGGTCAGCCGCCACGTCACGGTCGAACTTGATCCGTTGTTGATCACGATCGTGAGATCGGTGTCGTCGGACGGGGTTCGAGTGGTCTGCTCGCTCGGAGTGTCAGGCATGGTGTTCCCTGGGTTCGGGCCGGAGGGTTCGGTGATCTGGTTGGCACATCCGACGGTCAATACCAGGACGGGAATTACGAATGCCGCTAGTCGCCGGCCAGCGCCCAAAACCCTACCTCGCCGCTCGCCGGGCGAATGTTGCTGAACTCTCACGCACCTCCTCGCCCGCTGCTAGGGTCGAGCCTACTTTCGCTGGACTCGCTGCGCTCGCCGTTGTGAGAGTCGCCCGGGCATCCGAAATCACTGGGGGAATTTCGTGCTGTTGCGTACTCGTCGCGCCCATCGGGCGGTCGTCGCCACCTGTGCCGCAGCCACTGCCTTGCTTACTCTGTCCGGTTTGCCGACGGCTTACGCACTGCCGCCTGATCGGTCTGACCATGGCCTGCCGGCGCCGACGCCGAGTCGCTACATCGTCACGCTGACGGGGAAGCCGATCGCAACCTACGGCGGCGAGGTGAGGGGCCTTGGCGCGACGCGTCCCGACAAAGGCGAGCGGGTGGATGTCACCTCAGGACGCGCTCAGCGCTATCGGGACTACCTGAAGCGCGAGCAGGCCAACGCGGCCGCACGCGTTGGTGCCAAGCCGCTCAAGCACTACGCGGTCAGCCTCAACGGCTTCGCGACGACTCTCACGCCCGACCAGGCGCATACACTGCAAAGCGCGCCGGGGGTCCTGTCGGTGACTGAGGACCGACCACGCAAGCTCACCGATAGCAAGAACCCCGTCGATTTCTTAAAGCTGCCAGGTAGTGGTGGCGTTTGGGCCGCGCTCGGTGGCAAGACGAGCGCCGGCCGTGGTGTGGTCGTCGGAACCTTGGATTCGGGCTATTGGCCGGAAAGTAAGTCATTCGCCGGCGAGACACTTGGGACGGCCCGGCCGACGCCGTCCGACCGGTTCCGGCCGTATCGGTCGGGCAAGAACAAGATCGTGATGCACAAGGCGGACGGCCACATGTTTACCGGGACTTGTCAGGCTGGCGACTCGTTTGCCGGCGACGAGTGCAACACCAAGGTGATCGGCGCTCGCTACTTCTCCTCGACGTACGAGTCCCAAACTCCGCCCGGGCAGCGTACCGACTTCCTTTCGCCACGCGACGGTGACGGCCACGGCACCCACGTTGCGTCCACTGCCGCCGGCACGGCAGGCGTTGCGGCATCGGTCGGGGGTCACTCGTTCGGGAAGATCTCCGGTATTGCACCGGCGGCCAAACTGGCGATTTACAAGATCGCCTTCACCAGCGCGATTGACGAGCAACCGGCCATCTATACCGGCGATGCGCTGGCCGCCATCGACGCGGCCGTCTCCGATGGCGTCGATGTGATCAACTATTCAGTCAGCGGCTCGGACACTGTGGATGATCCGGTCGATCTGGCATTCCTGTCCGCGGCATCAGCTGGCATCTTCGTGGCGACCTCAGCAGGCAATGCTGGTCCTGGAGAATCGACCCTGAACCACATCACGCCCTGGGTCACAACCGTGGCCGCCAGCACAGTTGCGCCGTACGCCGGGACGTTGGTCCTCGGCAACGGTAAGAAGTACGCCGGAATCAGCACCACGATCTTTGGCAACCTCGGCCCGGCCCGGCTTGTCACCGCCCGGTCCGTGAAGCGTGCTTCAGCGGGGGGCGACGATGCGACCGTCTGCGCACCGAACACCCT
>Ga0307278_10000941_pt1 | contig 14399 bp, 8 predicted proteins | sample ER_DNA_117_FD_194482 | JGI IMG/M metagenome (GOLD analysis project Ga0307278, IMG submission 194482) | Bulk soil microbial communities from the East River watershed near Crested Butte, Colorado, United States - ER_DNA_117 | ecosystem: Environmental > Terrestrial > Soil > Floodplain | place: USA... | reverse complement strand
CACGGTCAACTCAGTAGCGCTGATCGGCGGGGCCGGCCAGCCCCACGAGGCGTTCCGCTTCGCCGACGCCACCGGGGTGCGCACCATGCCGAGCGGCGCGCTGCGCACGGGCGGCGGGGGCACGGCACCGCTCCCGCAGCCGGCCGGCACCCCCGCCGGGCTGCCGGCCACGGCCGGCAGGCTGCTGACCACGGCCCGTATGGCTGCCGGGCTGCCGGCCACGGCCGGCACGGCTGCCGGGCTGCTGACCGCGGCGGGAATGGTCGCCGGGCTGCTGGCCACGGCCGGCGTGGCCGCCCTGGGTGGCGCGGCCCTGGCCCTGGCGGCCCTGGCCTGGTGCGGCGTCCGGGCGCCGCTGGGGCCCGAGCTGACGGTGCGCCGGCGCGGGCCCGCCCGGCTGGGCTTGGCCGCCGCCACGGCGGCCCTTGCCCTCCTGCTCGGGGCCTGCGCCCAGCGCACCGCAGCCGGTGCGGGCGCCCCTGGCTCGGCGCCTGCACCGGCCACCACCATCCCGGCCGTCCCGGCCCCGCCCGACGCGACCGCCTCAGCCCCACCCGACGCGAGCGCCTCGACCGCCTCAGCCGCGAGCGTCTTGTCTGCCTCGGCCAAGGCGCTCCGCATGGAGGTCGCGCCGCTGCCCAGCCAGGTCACCAGCCCCGGGCCGCCGTCCCCGCCCGTGCGGGTGTCGATCCCCGTGATCGGGGTGCGCTCGTCGCTCGTCCGCCTCGGTCTGGCCACCGACGGCTCGATGGAGGTCCCGGTGCGCTACGGCCAGGCCGGCTGGTTCGCCCAAGGCACACTGCCAGGCGAGACCGGGCCGGCGGTGATCGCCGGGCACCTCGACTCGGAGAGGGGACCGGCCGTGTTCTACCGCCTGCGAGACCTCCGCCGGGGCGACACCATCCAGGTCGACCGGGCCGACGGCGTCCGGCTCCGGTTCGTGGTCGAGGAGCGGGTTCAGTACCCCAAGGCGTCCTTTCCCCCCGAGGCCGTGTTCGGCCCGGTGCCGTGGGCCACCCTCCGCCTGGTCACCTGCGGGGGTGAGTTCGACCGGGCCAGGCGGAGCTACCGCGACAACGTCGTCGTCTACGCCCGGCTCGCGGGCTCCTCCCGCTGAGCCGAGGCTCCCGGGGCGCGGCCACCGCGGCGGAGGCCCGCGCCCCGGGACCCACCCGACCCGTGAGCCCGTCCCGCCTGGGACCGCTTGGCCTGCCTGGCGTTCCGCTCCCCTGGCCAAGCCGTCCTTGGCCTGCCTGGCGTTCCGCTCCCGAGCCCAGCTTGGTTGCTCCCGAGCCCGGCTTGGTTGTCGCCAGGCTCGGCGGGACCGTACACCGTGGCTGTGACACCCAGCCCGGCCTGACGATGGGCGTCCCTGCACCGCTCTGAACGGCGGCGCACCGCGACGCGAGCAGGTACCGTCGTCGGCACGACCGGCGACCTGGCTGGGACGCCAAGGAGGTGGCGGTGGCAGGCGAGCTGCGAACGGCCGGGACCGAGCCGGCTCCGCTCTGGACCCCGTCCAGGGAGCGGATCCTCCGCTCCAACCTCGTCCGGTACGAGCACTGGCTCGTCGAGCACCGCGGGCTCGACTTCCACACCTACGACGACCTGTGGCGCTGGTCGGTCACCGACCTCGACGGGTTCTGGACTTCGATCTGGGAGTTCTTCGAGGTCGGGGACGGGCACGCGCCCGCTCCGGCCCTGGAGGAACGTCGGATGCCGGGCACCCGCTGGTTCCCGGGCGCGGAGCTGAGCTACGCCGAGCACGCGCTCCGCCGCCGCGACCAGCACCCGGCGATCATCTTCGGGTCCGAGGACGGCACGCTCGGCACGATCACCTACGCCGAGCTGTACCAGCAGGTGGCCAGGGCCGCCGCAGGGCTGCGGCGGCTCGGCGTGACCCGGGGCGACCGGGTGGTCGCCTACCTGCCCAACGTGCCCGAGACTGCGGTCGCCTTCCTGGCCACCGCCAGCATCGGCGCGATCTGGTCGAGCTGCGCCCCCGAGTTCGGGGTCTCCAGCGTCACTGACCGGTTCCAGCAGATCGAGCCCACGGTGCTGCTGGCCGTGGAGGGCTACCGCTACAACGGCAAGGTCCACGACCGCCGGCAGGCGCTGGCCCAGATCCGCGACCGACTGCCGACCCTGCGGGCCACCGTGCTGGTCCCCTCGCCGGGCGCCGGGGCCGCGGGGCCGGGCGAGCCCGGGCCAGCAGGGTCGTCCGCCGCGGGGCCGGGCGAGCCGGGGCCAGGAGGGTCCGCCGCGGGGCGGGCCGCCCCCGGCGAGGTGATCGCCTGGGCCGACCTGCTCGCGGGCGACCCCGGCCCGCTCTCCTTCGAGCCGGTCCCCTTCGACCACCCGCTCTGGGTGCTGTACTCGTCGGGCACCACCGGGCTACCCAAGCCGATCGTCCAGGGCCACGGCGGGATCCTGCTCGAGCACCTCAAGGGGATCTCCCTGCACCTCGACCTGACCGCCGAGGACCGGTTCTTCTGGTTCACCACCACCGGCTGGATGATGTGGAACCTGCTCGTCGGCGGGCTGCTGCTCGGGTCCACCGTGCTGCTGTGGGACGGCAGCCCCGGGCATCCCGACCTGCTCGCCCTGTGGCGGTTCGCCGAGGCGGCCGGGATGACCTACTTCGGCACCAGCGCCGCCTACGTGCTCGGCTGCAGCAAGGCAGGCATCGAGCCGGGCCGCGAGACCGACCTGTCGAGGGTGCGCAGCATCGGCTCGACCGGCTCGCCGCTCCCCCCCGAAGGGTTCGCCTGGCTCTACGAGCACGTCCGCCGTGACATGCTGGTAGGTTCGGTCAGCGGCGGGACCGACATGTGCACCGCGTTCGTCCAGTCCTGCCCGGTCCTGCCCGTGTACGCGGGGGAGCTGCAGTGCCGGGCCCTGGGGGCCAAGGTCGAGGCGTTCGACGAGCAGGGACGCTCGGTGGTCGGGCAAGTGGGCGAGCTGGTCGTCACCGAGCCGCTGCCGTCGATGCCGATCTGCTTCTGGAACGACCCGGACGGCGAGCGCTACCGGGACAGCTACTTCGCCACCTATCCCGGGGTGTGGCGCCACGGGGACTGGATCGAGATCACCGACCGCGGGAGCTGCATCATCACCGGGCGCTCGGACTCGACCCTGAACCGGGGCGGCGTGCGCATGGGCACCAGCGAGTTCTACCGGGTGGTCGAGGGCCTCGACGAGGTGGCCGACAGCCTGGTGGTCGACGCCGGCGGCCCGGGCGGCGAGGGGCGGCTGCTGCTGTTCGTGGTGCTCCGGCCGGGGAGCACCCTGGACGGCGACCTCGTCGAGCGCATCCGGCGCACGATCCGCTCCGAGCTGTCGCCCCGCCACGTCCCCGACGAGATCCACCCGATCGACGACGTGCCCCGCACCCTCAACGGCAAGAAGCTCGAGGTGCCGGTCAAGCGCATCCTCGCCGGGGTGCCGCCCGACAAGGCGGTGAGCGAGGGCGCGCTCGCCAACCCGGACGCCCTCCGCGCCGTCGTCGCCCTGGCTCGCCAGGACGCCCCGCGGGCTGAGCCCGGACGCCCCGCGGGCTGAGCCCGGACGCCCCGCGGGCCGAGCCCGAACGCCCACGGGCCGGCCTGGACGCTCGGCTGGGGCCTGAGCGCCCCGCGGGCCGGGCTTGGATGCTGGGCCGGGCTCGGATGCTGGGCCGGGCCTGGACGCTGGGCCGGGCCTGGACGCTGGGCCGGGCCTGGACGCTGGGCCGGGCCTGGACGCTCGCCGGGACCGCGGCGGCTCCGTCAGGCAGGAAGCTCCCGGCGCTCGCTGGCGGAGCCACCTTGCCACGGCGGCGGGCGGGACCGCGGCGGGCTCGTCAGGCAGGCGGCTCCCGGCGGAGGTCGGCCGCGGTCGGAAACGAGCTCTGGGCGCCCTTGGCCTCCACGGCGGCCGTGCCGGCGCGGACGCCGGAGGCGACCGCGTCCCCAAGGGGGGTACCCGCGGCCAGCTCGGCGGCGAGCGCGCCGACGAAGGCGTCGCCCGCCCCGGTGGTGTCGACGACGGTGGCCCGGGGGGCGGGCACGTGCCGGGACCCGCCGGGGCCGGCCAGCACGGCGCCGGCCGCGCCCAGGGTGACGGTCACCGCCGCCGGGCCGCGCCCGCGCAGGTCCTCGGCGGCCCGGGTGGCGGCGCCCACCCCGTCGACCTCCTCGCCGAGCAGGAAGCTGGCCTCGTGCTCGTTCACCACCAGCACGTCGACCCGGGCGAGCAGGGCGCCGGGCACCGGGCTGGCCGGGGCCAGGTTGAGCACGACCCGAGTGGGCGCACCGGCAGCCACCTCGACCGCTCGCCCGACGACTTCGAGCGGCACCTCGAGCTGGAGCACCAGCACGGCCGCGGACCGGATCGCCCCGGCCACCGCGTCGACATCGCCGGGGGCGAGGCGGTGGTTGGCGCCTGGGGCGACGACGATCGCGTTCTCGCCGTCGGGCGTCACGGTGATGAACGCGGCGCCGGTGGCCGCCTGGTCGGTCGTCCCGACCGCAGCCGTGTCCACGCCCCGCCTGGCCAGCTCGGCCAGCAGGGACGCGCCGGCCGGGTCGTCACCGACCCGGCCGAGCAGGGCCACCCGCGCCCCGAGCAGCGCCGCCGCGACCGCCTGGTTGGCGCCCTTGCCGCCGGGATGCAACACCAGGTTGGCGCCGCTCAGGGTCTCCCCCGGGTCCGGCCGGCGCTCCACCGAGAGCACGTAGTCCTGGTTGATCGACCCGACGACGAAGACCGAGGGCAGGCCATGGCTCGACATGGGCGCAGCCTAGCGCGCGTGGGCGGGGCCGTCCCGCCCGCGTTCCAGGGCGAGCCGTCGGCGAGCTGTCGCGGCGAGCAGCGTTCGGTACGAGGCACGTTGCCCGGCCTGGCCGCCCTCGATGGGCGCGCTACCCGGCCCGGCCGCCCTCGATCAGGCGGAGGTGGGGGCGGCCGCCGACGGCCGCGAAGGGGGGCGTGCCGGCGCCGGCGAGCAGGTCCCCGGCGTCGACGAGCTGGTAGGCGTAGCCCTGCTCGGCCAGGAAACGCTGGCGGCGCTGGGCGAACTCGGTGTCATTGGTGTCCCGGCTGACCACGGTGTAGAAGCGGGCCCGGCCCCCGTCGGCCTTGGGCCGCAGGATGCGGCCCAGGCGCTGGGCCTCCTCCTGGCGGCTGCCGAACGTGCCCGAGACCTGGATGGCCACGTTGGCCTCGGGCAGGTCGATCGAGAAGTTGGCCACCTTGGACACGACCAGCCGGGCCAGCTCGCCGGCCCGGAACGCGGCGAACAGCCGCTCCCGGTCGCGCACGGGGGTCTTCCCGGTGATGACCGGCGCGTCCAACTCGGTGCCGAGGACCTCGAGCTGGTCGAGGTACTGGCCGATGACCAGCACCCGGTCGCCCTCGTGGAGGCCGGCCAGGTGGCGGACCACAGGGAGCTTGGACCGGGCGGTGGCGGCCCGCCGGTACCGCTCGTCGGGCTCGGCCATCGCGTAGTCCATGCGCTCGTCGTCGGTCAGGCTCACCCTGACCTCGACGCAGTCGGCGGCCGCCACCCACCCCTGGGCCTCGAGGTCGCGCCAGGGCACGTCGTAGCGCTTGGGACCGATGAGGCTGAACACGTCGGCCTCGCGGCCGTCCTCGCGGACCAGCGTGGCGGTCAGCCCGAGCCGGCGCCGTGCCTGGATCTCGGCTGTCATCCGGAACACCGGGGCCGGCAGCAGGTGGACCTCGTCGTAGACGACCAGGCCCCATTCCTGGCGGCCGAGCAGGTCCAGGTGCGGGTGGACGCCCTTGCGCCTGGTCACCAGCACCTGGTAGGTCGCGATGGTCACCGGCGCGACGTCCTTGCGGGCGCCGGAGTACTCGCCGAGCTGGTCGGGCCCGAGGCTGGTGCGGGCGAGCAGCTCCTCCTGCCACTGGCGGGCGGCCAGGGTGGAGGTGACCAGGATCAAGGTGCGGGCGCCGACGGCCGCCATCGCGCCCATCCCGACGAGGGTCTTGCCGGCGCCGCAGGGCAGCACGATCACGCCCGAGCCGGCGGCGGTGAAGGCGGCCACCGCCTCGCGCTGGTAGCGGCGGAGCGCGAACGGCTCGCCGGTGCCGGCGTGGGCCGGGCGCACCTCGATCGGCAACGGGGCGCCTTCGACGTAGCCAGCGCGGTCGTCTGCCGGCCAGCCCAGTCCGAGCAGCACCTGCTTGAGGCGGCCCCGCTCACCCAGCGGGACCAGCACCCGGCTCGGCGAGAGGCGCCGCCCCAGCAGGGGCGCGGCCCGCTTGGAGCGCACCACCTCCTCGAGCACGGCCGGGTCGCTCGACTCGAGGACCAGCCCGTCGGGCTCGGCCCCGTCGGCGAGCAGCACCAGCCGGCCGTAGCGCCCCATCGTCTCGGCCAGGTCGGCGAGCAGCCCGGGCGGTACCGGGTAGCGAGAGTGCTCCACCAGGGCGGCGGTCACCTCGTCCGGCTCGAGTCCCGCGGCGCGGGCGTTCCACAGCGCGAGCGAGGTGAGCCGGTAGGTGTGGATGTGCTCCGGGCTCTTCTCCAGCTCGGCGAACGGGGCGATGGCGGTCCTGGCCGCCTCGGCCTTGGGGTGGTCGACCTCGAGCAGCACGCTCCGGTCGCTCTGGACGATGAGCGCGCCGTCAGCCACGCGGGAGCCTCCCGGGGTCGGCGCCTCTCCCGCCCACGCCAGGTTCCTTCGGGTCGCCGGGTGGCCAGGCCCTTGCCCTGGAGCTGTCGGCCAGCCGGCGGGGCTCCTCGACCGGGCGGGCCCACAGGATCTGGCTCAGGTCGAAGGTCCGCTCGTCCTGGCGGAGCCGGCACCAGGCGGTGAGCAGGCCGGCGCGGACGCCGTAGGGCTCGACCGTGCGCACGGTCTCCTCCCCGCCGCGGGCCCGGTAGGCGATCTCGACCGCGGTCTGCTCGCCGGCGGCGCGGTGGCAGAGCGCGGCGATCTCGGCCGGGGCGGTCACGGGCCCGGGCTCGGCCCCGTCCGCGACGGCACCGTCCCTGCGGCCCTGACGCCGACCGCCCGACGCGCGCCGCCGGGCCACCACCTCGGCGAGCGCGGCGGCCGGCTCGGGCGCCCGGTCGTCGCGGCCGTGCCCGAACCGGCCGGACACGGCCCGCGGGGCGTGGCGGACGGTCTTGCGGGCCTCCAGGCGTGGCGTGCCGTCGGGCTCCTCGGCCACGGGCGCCTCCCCCGCCTTGCGCAGGGCGCCGAGCAGCTCCCGCTGGGGCCGGTGGGTGACCGCGACCCCGGGGGCGAGCTCCCGGAGCCCCAGCCGCCGGCCGGCCGCCGAGCGCACCATCTGGGTGACCAGCGCGGGCTCGCCACGCAGGTAGGTAGTGGCCCCGCCGACCCGCAGGCGGCCGTGGCGGCGGGCCGCGTCCTCGACCAGGTACTCGAGAGCCTGGGGGAGCGGCGTGTCGGAGTGCTCGCGCAGGAACTCGAGCACCTGCTCGCCGGTCAGCCCCTCGTCGAAGGCGCGGCGCAGGCTCGCCTCCTCGATGCGCCAGGTGAGCGCTCCGCCGACGGACTCCCGGTCGGCCAGGACCGCGAGGCGGCTCTCCACGTCGGGGGCCAGGCCGCCGGGCGCCACCACGGTGAGGTCGCCGGCGACCAGGAACCGGCCCGCCCCGTCGGGGAGCAGCTCCGCCATGGCCGAGGCCAGCTCGTCGGGGCCGGCCTCGGCGCACCAGGCGACGGTGGCCGGGCCCGGGCCGGCCCGCCCGCCGGTGACCGCCACCAGGCCGAGGAAGGCGGCGGCGTCGAGCACGACCCGGGCCGGGTCGGAGCTCCGGCCGCTCCAGAGTGACGGCATCCGCCAGCGCAGCAGCCCGCCGAGCGCGTCGGCGGCGATGCCGCGGCCGTCGGCGACCCGGGCGAGCGCCTCGACCAGGCCCCGGCGCCGGGTGACCGCTGCCGACAGGCGGCGGCCGCTGAGCGGGCGGGCCTTGTCCGCGCCTGCCGCGCCCAGGCCGTAGCGGGGCAGCAGGTGGTCCTCGAAGGCGAGGTCCCGGTCGCGCCACGCCACCGCCAGGTCGGCCCAGCGGCGGGCCCTGGTCTGGGCCAGCCAGGCGTCGGCCTCGGGTCGCAGGCCGAGCGAGCGCTGGTCCCAGGGGCCGCCGACCATGATGACCTCGGCCTCGACGAGCAGGTCGACGAGCAGGGCGGCCTCGTCCTCGGCGACGTCGAGCTCGGCGGCGAGGCGGCGCAGGTCGCGCACGGCGACCGTGCCCGCCTGGATGAGCGGGAGCGGCTGCCGGTCCAGCCGGGTGACCAGGCCCTCGGCCGCCACGACGGCCTGCATGGCCGCGGCCGCGGCCCGGCCGGGCGCGTCGGGCAGCGGGTCGAGGTCGGGCAGGGCCGGCGGCTCCGGCCAGTCCGGGAAGACGCGACCGCCGCGCATGCCAAGCACCGCCTCGCGCGGGACCACGAACTGGTTGTACGACGTGGGCAGCAGCAGCCCTCGCTCCAGCAGCCAGCTCGCGGGGGCGGCGTCCGGGTAGCCGGCGAAGCGGCCGTAGCCCACCCCCATGACGGTGACCGGCGCGGCCGCCTCGAGCGCCTCGTCGAGCAGGCGCCTGGCTGCCTCGTCGGCCTCACCGAGCACCCTGCCGACCACCGAGGAGTCGGCCAGGGCGGCGGCCACGGCCGCGACCAGCTGCGGCTTGGTCGTGGGCCGGTCGATGCCGAGGTTCCCGGCGACCGCGTCGAGCTGGTCCCTGGTGACCCCGATCTTGGCCAGCTCGGCCACTGACGGCCCGAGGCCCCCGGGGTTGCCGAACGGCGCCCGCAGGCCGCGCGGTCCCGCGATGCTGCCGTCCGGGCCCGGCAGGGCGAGCCCCAGCTCGGCCAGGGCGGCGAGGCCGGCGCGCAGCCGCTCGGGACGCAGGCCGGGCCCGGCCGCCTCGGCGACCGCGTCGACGGTAGTGGGCAGCCCGACGACCGCCAGCAGCTCAGCGAGCTGCAGCGTGCCGAGGTCGAGGTGGCGCAGGGCGGCCGCCAGCGACGACGGGGTGCCGGCCCGGCTGGCCAGCTCGGGGAAGGACGCCGGTCCGGGTCCGGCCAGCAGGTCGGGGCGGCGCGCCAGCATCCTGGCGAGCTCGGCGTCGTCGAGCTGGGCCAGTGCGGCCGCGTAGCCGGGCACGGCGAGCCTCCTTCGGTGCCTGGACGGGGGGTGGAGCCGTGGTCCGGGCCGCACCGGGGCGGCCGGACGTTCCCGCGAGGGTACCGCAGGCTGGTCAGGACCGGCGGGCGAGGCGGCCGACGAGGTCCCGCTCGTCAGGGCCAAACCAGGGCGGGTCGCCCGCCACAGCGTTCTCGGTCATCCGGCCTGGCTTGGAGGTGGCCGGGATGGAGATGGTGCAGCGGGGGTCCGACAGCCCCCATTTGAGCAGCGCCTGCGGCCAGGTGGCCACGCCGAACGGCTTGAGCGGGGCCAGCTCGGCCGCTGTCGGCCAGATGCTGCGCAGCACCGCGCCGCGGCCGAACGGGCGCATCAGCACGACGCCGAGGCCGAGCTCCTCGGCCAGCGGCAGCACGGTCCGCTCGACGTCGCGCTCGAGCGGGTTGTAGGGCACCTGGACGGTGCTGATCCGGCCGCTCCGCATCACGGTCGCCAGCTCGCCGAAGGCGTTGGGGTCGTAGTGGGTCGCCCCGATGGCGGTCACCGCCTGCTCGTCGCGCAGCCGCTCCAGCAGGCCCAGGCGGGCGGGCCAGGCGATGAGGTTATGGACCTGGAACACGTCGACGCGGCCGTGGGCGAAGTGGAGCGAGGCCCGGACCTGGCGTTCGGCCTCCTCGTCGCTCGGGGTCCACACCTTGGTGGCGACCAGCGCCTCGGCCCTCCTGCCCTCCAGGGCCATGCTGAGGACCCGCTCAGCCTCGCCGTACATCGGCGAGGTGTCGAAGAAGTTGGCACCCACCGCGAGCGCCTCGTCCACGATCTTGCGGCTGGTGGTCTCCGCGGCCCTGCCCCTGACGTCGAAGGTACGCGAGGTGCCCATGCCAACCGCAGGGACTTTCAGCCCACTCGATCCGAGAACTCGTCGCTCCACACGCCGCTCCTCCCCGTCGCCAGCTCCGACCTGGCCCTGCCGGGGTCGCCGGCCGGGCCCATATCGTCGTCATCCGGCGAGGCTCGCAGCGGCGGCTGCGCGCCTCCCGTGGCAGCCCGGCTCGGACTGCCGCACCCCCCTCGTGAAGCCCTGCCAGCCTCCCACGGGAAGAGACCGGGCGCGGGAGAGCTCAACGACGGCCCTTAGGGTACGAGGGCGGCGAGGCGGTGACTACCTACAGCGAGCCGTTCGAGTCGATCCGCGCGAGAGTCTGCCGTGACCGGCTCGCCGGCGCGGCTATGCCATGCGGACGCGGCGCCGGAAGGCCAGGGCGGTCAGCGAGAAGGTGACCGCGCTGAACAACACCGCGGCGAGCACGCCCTTGGCGACTACGGGGCCGTTGAAGCCGAACAGGAAGCTGCGGGCCGCCTCGACCACGTAGGTGATCGGGTTCAGGCTCACCGCCGTCTCGAACCAGCCGGTCATGAGATTGCGGGGCAGGGCGCTGGGGGTCAGGAACAGCAGCGGGAAGAAGATGATGAAGGTGGACTGGGTGGCCCGCACCGAGCCGGTGGCCAGCGCCACCGCAATGCTGACGGCGGCGAAGCCGACCCCGAACAACAGGGTGAGCCCCAGCAGGCCGGCCGCGCCGACGAGATCGTTGCCGGCGAACCGGACCCCGATCACCCAGCCGAACGCCACCAGGACCAGACTGTAGCCGAGCACGGCGAACATCTCGCCGAACAGGTTGCCGACGACCAGCGCCGAGCGGTGCGCCGGGGTCACCGACAGCTTGTCCCAGTAGCCGTTGGCGATGTCGAGTACCAGCGCGTTGCCGCCAGAGGTGCTGGCCGCGGCGAACAGCACCGAGATGGGGAGCTGGAAGGCGGCGTAGCTGGAGACGCCAAACGCCGTCTTGGCCACGTCGCCCAGGGCGCCGACCTGGACCACGAAGAAGAACACCGGGATGATCAGGGCGAAGATGAACAGTTCGGGCTCGCGCAGGATGCCCCGGATCGCCCGGCCGGCGATGGCGGCCACGTCGGAGACCAGCCCGGCCGGGGCGGCCAGGGTCCGCGGCTCAGCAGATGCCGTGACGGCGTTCACGATGCCCCCCTTCCGGCGGGCTCGGGGACCCGCTCCTGCTCGGCGGCTTCTCGCTCCGCCGCGGCCGCCATGCGCCCGCCGGTGGCGGCCAGGAACACGTCGTCCAGGGTGGGCCGGGACAAGCTGACCGCGCCGAAGCGGATCCTGGCCCGGTCGAGGCCGCGGATGAGCACCGCGATGTTGTGCGGCCCGTCGGGGATGAACAGGGTGTAGCCGCGGTCGGTGCCGCGCAGCTCCCCCGCGGGCAGCTCGCCGCCTGACTGCAGCTGCTCGATGGCGATCCGGGCGGCGCCGGTCTCGCGCTCGTCGATGGCGATGTCGATCACGTCGGCGCCGACTTCGGCCTTGAGCGCGGCCGGGGTGCCCTGACGGACGATCTGGCCCTGGTCGATGATGGCCACCCGGTCGGCCAGCTCGTCGGCCTCCTCGAGGTACTGGGTGGTCAGGAAGACCGTGGCCCCGAACCGCTCGCGCAGCTGGCGGATGCGGTCCCAGATCAGCGCCCGCGACAGCGGGTCGAGCCCGGTGGTGGGCTCGTCAAGGAACAGCACCCGCGGCCGGTGCAGCAGCGCCGAGGCCAGGTCGAGGCGGCGTTTCATGCCGCCGGAGTAGGTCTGGATGCGGCGGTCGATCGCGTCAGTCAGGCCGACCAGCTCGGTCACCTCGCCGATCTGGGCCGCCAGCACCGGGCCGCGCAGGCCGTACAGGCGGCCCTGCAGGGTGAGCAGCTCCCGGCCGGTCTGCTTGGGATCCAGGCCCGCCTCCTGGAGGGCCACGCCGATGAGCCGGCGCACGGTGGTCCGCTCGGCCACCACGTCGTGGCCGAGCACGGTACCCGAGCCGCTGGTCGGGTGGAGCAGGGTGGTCAGGATGCGGACGAGGGTCGACTTGCCGGCGCCGTTGGGGCCGAGGAACCCGTAGATCTCGCCCTCGGCGACCTCGAGGCTGACGCCGCGGACGGCCTCGACCTCCCCGAAGCGGCGCACCAGTTCTCTTGCTTCTATCGCTGTGGTCATGCAGACGAGTCTAGAGCCGACCTGTGACACCGGCCACCGGAGTCCTCGCCCTCATGAGGCTCAGCAGCACTACGCGCAGGCTCAGCACACGCGCAGGCTCAGCACGACGCGCTCGACGCGGACGGCAACACCACCATGCTCCGGCTACCCATGCTCCGGCCACCGGGTCCTCGCCGTCACAAGGCTGCAGCCGCGTGAAGACCTTGCTCGAAGACCTTGCTCGAAGACCTTGCTCGAAGACCTTGCTCAAGGGGAGCGACCACCCGGGCCCGGCTGCGCCGGCTGCCGGGTCAGCCGGCTGCCGGGTCAAAGGAGGGTGCCGACCGCGATCACGACCTGGGAGCCGGCCGGGGCCTGGGCGCCGGCGCCGGGGGTCTGCAAGAGCACCCGTCCGGCCCTGGAGCGCTGCCGCACCAGCACGTCGACGCGGCGCACGGTGAACCCGGCCTCGGTGAGCACCACGTTGGCCCTGGCGGCGCGGAGCCCGACCACCTCGGGCACCCGGACCAGCGCCGGCCGGCTGCCCGCAGTCGTGGCCGGCGCCGTGGTGGGCGTGGTCGCCGGGGCGGTGGTAGACGGCACGTTGGTCGTGGTCGCCAGCCGGGTGGTGGTCGGGGCGACCGTCTCGAACGGCTCGACGTCGGGGTCGACCGCCAACGGCGCGAGGGTGGTACGGGCTGGCGCGCCGGTGCCCCCGATCGACCTGACCATGAAGACCGCGACCGGCACGGCCAGCAGCAGGACCGCCGCGATCCAGCCGGCCCAGCCGGGCACGGCGCGCCTGGGCCGGCGCCGGGAGACCCTAGGGCGGCTGCGAGAGGCCGCAGGGCGGCTGCGAGAGGCCGCGAGGACCGAGGTGGCGGCCGCGTCGGACCCCGGGCCGGGCGCGCCACCGGCAGCGGTACCCGCGGCCCCGCCGGCAGCCGCACCCGCGGCCCCGCCGGCAGCGGTACCCACGCCGCTGCCGCCGGTGCCGGTCCTGGCCGCGGCGCCCGCCGGCCCGCCCGGGGACCACGCGTCCCGCGCGTCCGGTGTGGGGGTGGCGAGGACGCCGCGGCCGGCCAGGAACCGCTCCAGGTCCTGGCGCAGCTCGGCCGCGGTCTGGTAGCGCTGCCCGGGCTGCTTGGCCATCGCCTTGAGCACCACCGCCTCCAACCCCGCCGGCACATCCGGGTTCAGCACCCGCGGCGGCGTCGGCGCCTCCCGCACATGCCGGTAGGCGATCGCCACCGGCGTCGACCCCGAAAACGGCACCACCCCCGTCACCATCTCAAACACACAACACCCCAGCGAGTACACGTCGCTGCGGCAGTCCACCGGCTGCCCCTGCGCCTGCTCCGGGGCGATGTACTGCGCCGTGCCCAGCACCGCGCTGGTCTGGGTGATCGACTCCCCCGACGCCGCCCGCGCGATCCCAAAGTCCATCACCTTGACCGCCCCCGCCGGGGTCAACATCACGTTGCCGGGCTTGATGTCCCGGTGGATCAGACCCCGCGCGTGCGCCGCCGCCAACGCCGCGCACACCTCCACCGCCACCTCCGCGGCCCGCTCGGCCAGCAGCGGCCCCTCGGCGCGCAGCACCTCCCGCAGCGTGCGCCCCTCCACGTACTCCATCACGATGAACTGCGTGCCCGCCTCGGCCCCGGTGTCGTAGACCGCCACGATGTTGGGGTGGCTCAGCGACGCCGCCGCCTGCGCCTCACGCTTGAACCGGATCAGAAACGCCGGGTCGCGGGCGTACTGGGCCAGCAGCACCTTGATCGCCACCCGCCGCGCCAGCAGCCGGTCCCGACCCTCAAACACCTCAGCCATCCCACCAGCCCCCAACAACCGGCCCACCTCATACCGGTCGATGAGCACATGCGGAGTCGTCGCCATCAGCCGCCCTTGTCTTTGTTCTGGTCGCCGCCGCGCCCGTCACCCTGGCCCTTGGCCACGAGGAGGCTGACCGTCGACCCTTTGGGCACCAATCTACCCGGTCGCGGGCGCATGTCGATCACGGTGCCCTTCCGACGCGAGACGCGGACCTTGAGCCCCAGGCTCTTCAGGGTGGCGGTTGCCTGGCCAACGTCCCGCCGGCGCACGTCGGGCAGGCGCACCCTGCCCGGCGCCCCGGTCGTCGGCCTGGTCGGAGTGCCGGCGCGCTGGGTCGGGGTGGCCTGGTGGTCGCGCGCGGCCCGGAGCGACACCCAGGCCAGCATGACCAGGGCGGCCCCGGCCAC
>Ga0307278_10000940_pt1 | contig 14404 bp, 12 predicted proteins | sample ER_DNA_117_FD_194482 | JGI IMG/M metagenome (GOLD analysis project Ga0307278, IMG submission 194482) | Bulk soil microbial communities from the East River watershed near Crested Butte, Colorado, United States - ER_DNA_117 | ecosystem: Environmental > Terrestrial > Soil > Floodplain | place... | reverse complement strand
GACGCGGGTGAACGAGACCCGCTCGCTGGCCGCCTGCAACACCACGAGCACGGCGGCGGCCACCCAGAGCAGCCAGGACGGCCCAGTGACGAGCAGCGTCCCCACCACCGCGCCGAGCGCGTTCGCACCGCAGTCGCCGAGCATCCCCTCCTCGCGGAGGTCGAGGGGAAGCACGGCCAGAGTGGCGCCGGCCAGTCCGGCCGACCAGGCGCCCGCAGTCGGGTCGATCAGGCAGCCGACCACCCACAGGGGCAGGAACACCTTGGCGCAGCGGCCCGGGCGCAGGTCGAACAGGTTGGCGACGTTGGCGGCCGAGGCGACCACCACCGCGCCGACCAGCACGATGTACCAGGGGTGCTCCTCCACGGCCAGGCTGGCCACCAGCAGGGCGGCGAGCATCCCACCGACCAGCTTGGCCCCGCCCCCGGTGAGCCGGCCTGCGGCGAGCGCGCGCAGGTGCCCGCGGAAGCCACGGGGGCCGGCGTCCTGGACCAGGTCGTCGAGGAGCCCGAGGAGCCCGAAGGCGAGCGCGGCCACCACCACGGCGGCCCCGGGACCGGTCACGGCCACGTCGGCCTGCAGGGCCCGGCGCCAGTCGACCCGGCCGGCCAGGGCGAGCGGGGCGACCCAGGCGAGCAGGCCGAGGGGCAGGACGAGCCCGAGCCCCGCCACCAGGACCCGCTTGCGGTAGTTGACCCGGGAGAGGCTGGACGCGGACAGGGCGGCGAGGAGCTGGGGCGCCGCCCACCTGCCGACGCCCCAACCGACGAGCACCCCGAACACGGCGACCGGCAGCGCGCGCACGGCTCACGCCTCCCCGCGCCCGGCCGGGCCCTGGTCCCCTTCGGCCGGATCGCTCCCGCGGCCCGGGCCACCGCCCCCGGGAGCCGGGCCGCCAGCCCCAGGAGCCGGGCCGTCGCCGCTGGACGCGTCGCCGCCGCTGGACGCGTCGGCGCCGGGGGCTGGCCGCCACACGCGGTGGCGGGCCAGCTCGCGGGCGACCGACCCGGCCTGCCTGCCCCGGTGCACGATCCCGGCGACCGTGCGCCCGGTCGGCTTGTGCCGCAGGTCGACCTGCACCTCCACCACGCGCAGGCCGGCCGCGACCGCGTCCAGGGTCATCGCCACCTCGACCCCGAAGCCGTGAGCGAAGGGGACGAGCTCGCCAACGGCCGTCCAGCGCAGCGCCCGCTGGCCGGACAGGGGCTCGGCCAGCGTCCGCCCGGCCACCCGGCGCATGCCCCAGCGGGCCATGCCGATCGCCACGCCGAAGCCCTTGGCGCCCGGCTGGGCCGGCAGGTCGGCCACTGCCAGGTCCGCCTGCCCGGCCAGGACGGGCTCGAGCAGCGCCTCAAGCAGCGCCGCGGTGTCGCCGAGGTCGGCGTCGGCCAGCAGCAGCGCGACCGGCTCCGGGGACAGGCCCTCGCGCACCCGCCCGGTGAGCGCGGCCAGCCCCGCGTTCAGCGCCCCGCCCTTGCCGAAGTTGCGCGGCAGGTCGAGGCAGTGCGCGCCCGCCTCGAGGGCGCGGGCGGCGGTCGCATCGGTCGACCCGTCGCTGACCACGAGCACCTCGGCGACCCCGGGGACCTTGCGGAGCGCGGCCACCGTCGCCCCGATCCGCTCGGCCTCGTTGAACGCGGGCACCAGGGCGAGCGCGTCCACCCGGGCGCGCCCGCCGCCCGCGTCCACCTTCGCGCGCCCGCTGCGCGCTTTCCCCGGTCACTTCTGCGCGCTTTCGGGGAGCAGCCCGGTGACCCTGGCCTTGGTCCCGTAGTGCCCCGTGGGCTCGTTCTGCCAGCGGCGCTGCAGCGCCTCGACGAGAGCGACCTGGCCGTAGACCTGGTCGACGGCGTCGACGGTGGAGACGCGGTCGGGCACGTCCCGGGCGGCCCGGAGCTTCTCGACCCAGGACGTGCCGTCGGGGGCGGCCGCCTCGACGCCGACGACCGGGGTGGCGGACCGGGCCGAGAGCCGGTCGGCGAGCGGGACCAGGAAGGTGAGCGGGTCGAGCGGCGTCGGGTTGTCGGTCGGCCCGATGACCACGAACATCGACCCGGTCCTGGGGAACGGGACGGTGCCGTCGCGCATCGTCGGGTCGGCGAGTCTGAGGTCGGCCAGGAACTTGGCGTCGTCGAGGCCGGTCAGCACGTCCCTGGTCCGGTTGGCGCCCCGGGGCAGGCGGGCCGGGTTGGCCAGCCGGTCCGCGAGCCGGTCGGCGAGGCTGCGCCGGAGCGAGACCGGGTCGGCCTGGTCGGTCTCGAGCAGCGCGTTGAGCGCGGTCCGGTCGCCCTCGGCGGCCAGGCCGAGCCGGTCCGACGCGAAGGTGATGCGCCCGTCCACGTCCGCCCCGGCCGCCTTGAGGGCGTCCTCGACGGCCTTGCGGGTCGCGTCGTCGACCCGGTCGGTGTCGAGCAGCACGGCGGACCTGCCCTTGAGCCGGTCGCGGGCGAGGGCGGGCAGGACGGCGGTGCCGAACGCCTCGTAGGCGCGCACCCGCTCGTCCAGGAGCTTGTTCTCGGCCCGGCGCTGCTCGCTCTCCTTGATGAGGCCGTTCGAGGTGGTGCGGAGCACCGCCACCGTGCCCTCCTTGAGAACGGTGCTGCCCACCACGATCCCGATGGCCAGGGCCAGGAAGACCGCGACCAGCGACACGATGTGGTACCGCAGGTTGATCACTGATGCCTACCTCCGCGGGACGGCCCCGGGGGCCGCCCGGTGTCAGAACAGGGACGTGAGCCGGTCGAAGAACGCCTTCAGCAGCTCGAACGCCTGGTCCCAGACGAGCCGAACTGGCTCTGAGACCAGCGAGATCGCCAGCATGGCGAACATCGCGGCGGCCACCAGCAGGAGCAGGTCGCTGCGGCGCACCCCTTGGCGGTAGAGCCGGTTCACGCCCTTGGCGTCCACCAGCTTCGAGCCCACCTTGAGCCGGACGAGGAACGTCGAAGCCATGCCGGGACGGCCCTTGTCCAGGAACTCGACCATGCTGGCGTGGCTGCCCACGGCCACGATCAGGTCGCAGTCGGCCTCGTAGGCGAGCAGCATGGCCATGTCCTCGCTGGTCCCGGCGCCCGGGAAGACGTATGGGGTGATGCCGAGCGCCTCGACCCGCTCCTTGCCCGGCGCGCGGCCGTCCGGGTAGGCGTGCACCACCACCTCGGCCCCGCAGGACAGCGCCTCGCTGGTCACCGAGTCCATGTCACCGAGGATCACGTCGGGTTTGTAACCCTCCTCGAGCAGCGCGTCGGCGCCGCCGTCGACCCCGATGAGGACGGGGCGGAACTCGCGGATGTAGCCGCGCAGGGTCGAAAGGTCCTTCTTGTAGTCGTGGCCGCGCACCACCACGAGCACGTGGCGGTCGCGCATGGACGTCTTGAGGGAGGGGATGTCGATCCCCTCGAGCAGCAGGTCGCGGTCGCGGCGGACATAGGAGAGGGTGTTGAGGGTGAAGTCCTCGAGTGCCGAGGCGAGGTTGTCCTTGGCCGCGTCGATCCGCTTGCGGACGTCCTCGGGCTGCAGCCACTCGCCAGCGGCGATCCGGCTGTCGTTGCGGTAGACCACACCGTCCGGGTCGACGCGGACCTGGTCGCCCTCGCGCAGGAAGTCGAAGGCGTCCTCGCCGACGTCGTCGAGGAGCGGGATGCCGGCCTCGACGAGCACCATCGGGCCGGCGTGTGGGTACTGGCCCGAGATGCTGGTGGCCACGTTCACCACCGCGGCGGGCCGGCACTCGACCAGGGTCTCGGCCGCCACCCGGTCGATGTCGGCGTGGTCGATCACGGCCACGTCACCAGGGCGCAGCCGTTTCACCAGGTTCTTGGTGCGCCGGTCCTTGCGGACCGGGCCGACCACGTCGCCCGGGCCCGGGTCGGGCTGGCGCCGGCGGAGCGGGACGAGCCTCATGGCCGAACCCTACCCGAGCCGGGGCGGGCGCCGTCGGAGCCCTTGACCGCCGAGGCCGCGGCCAGGAGTTCCTCGGCATGGGCCTGGGCGAGCCCGGACCCCTCCATCCCGGCCAGCATCCGCGAAAGCTCGGTCACCCGCCCGGCATCGTCGAGGGCCTGCACCTCGGTCCGGGTGACGCCCTCGGCCGCGTGCTTCTCGACCGTGAAGTGCCGGTCGGCGAACGCGGCGATCTGGGGCAGGTGGGTGACCACGAGCACCTGGTGGTGGCGGGCGAGTTGGGCCAGGCGGCGGCCGACGGCCGCGGCCGTGCGGCCGCCCACGCCCGCGTCGACCTCGTCGAACACCAGCGTCGGGGTCTTGTCGGTGCCGGCCAGGACGACCCGCAGCGCGAGCATGACCCGCGACAGCTCGCCGCCCGAGGCGGCCCGGCCGAGCGGGCGGGGCTCGTGGCCGGGGTTGGCCGACAGCAGCAGCTCGACCCGGTCAAGGCCGTCGGCGGTGGCGGCCAGCCGCCGCTGCCCCACCTCGAGCCCGTCCGGGTCGCCGTCCTGCTCGACCGCGACCCGGACAGCCGCGTGGGGCATGGCGAGGTCGACCAGCTCGGCCTGGAGGGCGGCGGCCAGCCGCCCGGCCGCGGCCAAGCGCTCGGCCGAGAGCGTCCCACCGAGCCTGGCCAGGTGGCGGCGGAGGTCGCGGGCCTCGGCCTCCAGCTCCTCGGAGCGCACCGCGCCGCCTTCCAGCTCGGCCAGCTCGGCCCGGGCCTGCTCGGCGAATGCGAGCACGGCCGCCTCGCCGTCGCCGTACTTCCGCTCGAGGTCGCGCAACAGCGCGATGCGGGCCTGCACGGTCTCCAGCCGCTCCGGATCGACCAGCACATGCTCGGTGTAGGCGCGCAAGCTGGAGGCGAGGTCGCCGACCTCGGCGGCGAGCGCACCGGACCGGTCGGCCAGCTCGCCGAGCTGGGGGTCGTGCCGGCCGGGCCCGGCCACGGCCCGGGCGGCGGCGCCGAGCGCGGTGGCCGCTCCCAGCTCGTCGTCGCCGGCCAGCGCCTGCCAGGCCGACAGGGCGGCGTCGCGCAGGGCCTCGGCGTTGGCGAGCCGCTCGGCCTCGGCCTCGAGCTCGTCGGACTCCCCCACCCGCACCTCGGCCGCGTCGATCTCGCCGAGCTGGTAGCGGAGCAGGTCGGCTTCGCGGGCCCGCTCGCGGGCGCGGGCGGCCAGGTCGTCCAGCTCGCGGGTGACCGCCCGGAGCCGGTGCCAGCCGACCGCGAAGTCGGCGCGCAGGCCGAGCACGCCCGGGCCGGCGAAGCGGTCCAGGAGGTCGAGCTGCACCCCGGGGCGGAGCAGGCGCTGGAACTCGTGCTGGCCGTGGACCTCGACCAGCGGGCGGACGACCTCGGCCACGGCCGCCACGGTGGCCATGCGGCCCTGGAGCTGGGCCCGGCTGCCCCCGCCGGCCATCACCTGGCGGGCCACGACCACCTCGCCGTCCTCGTCCTCCACGCCCGAGGCGGCCAGGATGGCGCCGACCTGGCTGCGCGCGTCCACCACCAGGCGGCCCTCCACCAGCGCGGCGGGACGGCCGACCCGGACCGCGCCGGAGTCCGCCCGCTCGCCCAGCAGCAGCGAGAGCGCGTCGACGACTATCGTCTTCCCCGCGCCGGTCTCACCGGTCAGCACGTTCAAGCCGGCGGCCACCTCGAGGCGCGCGTCGTCGATCACCCCGAGGTCGCGGATATGCAGCTCGCCCAACATCACCGCGATTCTATCCGCCCCGGCGACCATCCTCCCGCTCCGTCCCCAGGCTGTTACACCGGCATCGGTCCCTCCACCGGGTAGCCGCACAGTCGAGGCTCGGGGTCACCCGATCCGGCGGGCGACCACCTCCATGCCCGCGCCCACCACGGCGACCAGCCCGAGCGCGAGCAGCAGGGGCCGCACGGGCGGCAGGGTGAGCGCGAAGAACTCCCGGAGCCATGGGACGGCCACTACCACGCCGAGCCCGGCGGCCATGGCCGCCAGCAGCCCCCGGCGGGTGGGGGTGAGCGGACGCTCCACCAGCCGCAGCACGAGCAGGCCGACGCCGGCCAGGGTGAGGGTGGCGGCGGTGCGCTCCTGCTCCAGGCTGACCCCCTCGACGGCCCGGGTGAGGTTGTAGGCCGCGAACGTGGCCACTGCCGCTGCGATGCCAGCCGGCCCGGCGAACGCGACCACGCGGCGCACGAAGCCGGGCCGGGCCCGGCGGCTGTTCGACTCCAGGGCGAGGAAGAAGGCCGGGATCCCGATGGTGAGGCTGCCGACCAGGGTGAGGTGGCGGGGCAGGAACGGGAACGGCAGCCCCGCCACGCCGGTCGCCACCGCCAGCAGCATCGCGTACACGGTCTTGGTGACGAACAGCTTGGCGACCCGCTCGACGTCGGCGATCACCCGCCGGCCCTCGGCGACGACCTGCGGGAGGCTCGCGAAGCGGCCGTCGAGCAGGACCAGCCGCGCGACCGCGCACGAGGCCGCGCTGCCCGAGCCCATCGCGATCCCGAGGTCGGCGTGCTTCAGCGCGAGCACGTCGTTGACGCCGTCGCCGGTCATCGCGACCACGTGCCCGCGCGCCTGCAGCGCCTCCACCATGGCCCGCTTCTGCCTGGGCACGACCCGGCCGAAGACCGACCGCTGCTCGAGCAGTCCGCCGAGCGCGGCCGGGTCGTCGGGCAGCGTCCTCGCGTCGACCGGCGCGTCCGCGCCTGGGACGCCGACCCGGCCGGCGACCGCGGCCACGGTTCTCGGGTGGTCTCCCGAGAGCACCTTGGTGGCCACGCCCTGCTCGTGGAAGTACGCGACGGTCGGCGCGGCGTCGGCGCGGACCCGGTCGCCCAGCACGACGAACGCGCGGGGCGAGAGGCCCTGGGGCAGCCGCTCGCCCTGGACCGGGCCGGGCGCGGCCGCGAGCAGCACGACCCGCTTGCCCTCGGTGGCCAGCTGCTCCGTGCGGCGCAGGAGCGCACCCTGGTCGTCCGGGGCGGCGCGTTCCAGCGGCGCGGTGCCCTGCGGCGGCGCCGTGCCCTGCGGCGGCGCGGTGCCATCCCCCGCCGCGGCACGGCCTCCCGCCGCGGCACGGCCTCCCTTCGCGGAGCCGTCGCCCGGGGTCGCGCCCGCGGCCAGGAGCACCTCGGGGGCGCCGAGCAGCCAGGTGCCGTGGCCGTCGAAGGTGGCCGCGCTCCACTTGCGGGCCGAGGAGAACGGGACCGTGGCCGTGGGCGACCAGCCGTCGGACGGCCAGGCGACCGCGATCGCCCGCAAGGTGGCGTTGGGGCTCGGGTCGGCGGCGGCGAGCGCCCCGAGCGCGGCCTCGGTGCCGTCCCCGCCGGTCAGCCGGACCAGCTCCTGCACGGCGAGGTCGCCCTCGGTGATCGTGCCGGTCTTGTCGAAGCAGACCACGTCGACCCGGGCGAGCGTCTCGACCGCCGGGAGCTCCTGCACGAGCACGTTGCGCCGGCCCAGCCGCACCACGCTGACCGCAAAGGCGACGCTGGTCAGCAGCACCAGGCCCTCGGGCACCATCGCCACCGTGCCAGCCACCGCGCCCCGCAGCGCGTCCTGCACGCTCGAGTTGGACCGGAGCTGGCTGACCACCAGGAGCACCGCGGTGGGCACGAGGACCCAGGCGATGAGCCTGACGATGCGGTCGATCCCGGCCCGCAGCTCCGACCGGGCCAGGGTGAAGCGGCGCGCGTCCTCGGCCAGCCTGGCCGCGTACGCGTCGCGGCCGACGCGCACCGCCCGGTAGGCGCCCGACCCGGCCGCCACGAAGCTGCCCGACAGCACCTCCTGGCCCGGCGCCTTGCCGACCGGCTCGGACTCGCCGGTGAGCAGCGACTCGTCCACCTCCAGGGCGGCCGATCCGGGCGGCTGGGAGACCACCTCGCCGTCGACCACGACCTGGTCGCCAGGGGCGGCGAGCAGCAGGTCGTCGAGCACGACCTCGCCGACGGCGACCTCTGCCGGCCGACCGTCGCGCACCACCCGCGCCTTGGGCGCGGCGACCACCGCCAGGCGTTCCAGGGTGCGCCTGGCCCTGACCTCCTGCACCACCCCGACCAGGGTGTTGCCGATGATGACCAGCCCGAACAGCGCGTCCTGGAGCGGCCCGACGACCAGGATGACCGCCAGCAGCGACCCGAGCAGCAGGTTGAAGGGGGTGAGGACGTTCGCCCGCAGGATCTGCCCGACCGTGCGGGCCGGTGCCGCCGGCACGTCGTTGACCAGACCGCGGGCCACCCGGTCGGCCACCTCGGCCGCGGTCAGTCCCTGGTGGCCCGGCGCCGGGAACGCGGCGCCGCCGGGCGGGGTCGGCGCGGTCCCCGGTCGCCCCTGGCCGACCGGTTCCGGCGCCTCACGCGGGTCCGCCACGTCCATGCTCCATGCCTCCGAGTGAGCGGCCACGACCAGCCCGTACGGCCGCCGTGCCGGGGCGGTGCCGTCGACAGCCTGCAGAACTCCACGCCGCGCATCCATGTTCCCACCGGACCAGCTCCTGGCCAGCGCTGCGCCCGGCTACCTCGTTCACGCCTCGACGGCCCGTCGTAGGCGACGCCGCACACGCGCACCACCGGATAGGCGACGCCGTACACGCGCATGACCGGAGCGGTCGCCCATGCTGCCCGCTCGAGCTACTTCGCCGGCCGGCGGTCCGCCTCGCCCGCGTCGGCCAGGCGGAACTTCGAGCGCACCAGGCCGTAGAAGTCGGGCTCGCCGATGCGGACGAGCAGCGCGTCCTCCTCGCCCCGGCGGACCTCCACGGCCGCGCCGGGCGGCAGCTCCCGCACGGCGCGGCCGTCGACGCTCTCCACGACCGGGCCGTCCGCCAGGACCTCGAGCCGGACGACCTCGTCGGGATGCAGCACCAGCGAGCGGTTGAACACCATGTGGGGGGCGATCGGGGTGAGCAGGAGCGCGTCCAGCCGGGGCGACACGATCGGTCCGCCGGCCGAGAAGCTGTAGGCCGTGGAGCCGGTGGGCGACGCGACCATGACCCCGTCGGCCGCGTAGCGGGCGAACAGCCGCCCGTCGATGTAGGCGGCGACCCCGGCCAGCCGCTCCCTGGCCGCCTTCTCGAGCACGACGTCGTTGGCAGCGAGGTCCTCGCCGAGGATGCGGCCGTCCAGCTCGGTGCGCGCGACCAGGGTGGTGCGCCGCTCGACGTGGTAGCGGCCCTCCCAGACCGCATCGAGGGCGGTTCGCATGCCGTCCGCCTCCACCTCGGTCAGGAAGCCGAGCCGCCCGAGGTTCACCCCGAGCACCGGCACCTGGTCCCGGACGGCGAGCCGCACGGCGCGGAGCAGGGTGCCGTCACCGCCGAGCACCACGACCAGGTCCAGCCCGTCGGCGAAGTCCTCAGGGCGTGCGCACGGCACGCCCTCGCCCAGGCAGCCCCGCTCCTCGTCGAGGGTGCGCAGCTCGATGCCGTGGTCGGCCGACCAGCCGACCAGCTCCTTGCCCAGCGCGAGCGCGGATGGCCGCCCGGTGTGGACGACCACCCCGACCTGTCGCAGCCCGGGGCTCACCGGCGCCCCCGCCGGCCACGCCACGCCCTACACGCCCCGGCGGCCCGGCGCCCCCGCCGGCCACGCAGCGCCCCTCCCACCCCGGCGGCCCGGCGCCCCCGCCGGCCACGCAGCGCCCCTGATGCGCCTGCCCCGGTCATCGCGCCGCCCCGGGGAGGGTGGCGGCCTCGGCGACGGCGGCGGCGAGGGCCTCCTCGTCGAGCTCGCAGGCACCCGCCCGAAGGTGCAGGAAGAACTCGACGTTGCCGGCTGGGCCAGGCCGGGAGGAGGGGCAGACCCCGGCCACCCCGAGCCCCTCGCGGGCGGCGGCGGCGGCCACCGAACGGACGGCTGCGGCCCGGACCGCCGGGTCGCGCACCACCCCGCCGCGGCCGACGGCCTGCCTGCCCGCCTCGAACTGGGGCTTGACCAGCAGCAGGAGGTCGGCGTCCGGACCGGCCAGGGTGGCCAGGGCGGGCAGGACCACGCCGAGCGAGATGAACGACAGGTCGGCGACGACGAGATCCACCGGCCCGCCGGTGGTGTCCAGCTCGAGGGCGCGCACGTTGGTCCGGTCCAGCACCCGAACCCGCGGGTCGTTGCGGAGGCGCACGTCGAGCTGCCCGTAGCCGACATCGACGGACAGGACCTCGGCCGCCCCCCGGCGCAGCAGCACGTCGGTGAACCCGCCGGTGGAGGCGCCGGCGTCGAGGCAGCGCCGGCCGGCCACGGCCACGCCGAGGCGGTCGAGGGCAGGCGCCAGCTTCTCTGCCCCCCGGCTGGCCCACTGCCTGGCCGGGCCAGCCAGCACGACCGGGTCGGCCGGGGAGACAAGGGCCGACGGCTTGCTGGCGACCGCGCCGGCGACCTGGACCCGGCCGGCCAGGACGGCCTCGGCGGCCGCCTCCCGGCTGGGCGTGAGCCCGCGTCGCACGAGCTCCCGGTCCAGGCGCAGACGCGCGGCCATCTGTGCCTACAGGCCCTCGAGGCTGCGCAGCTCGGCGAGGATGGCGGCGCCCAGCGCCTCGAATGCGTCGGGATGCGCGGTCAGGTCCTTGGCGTCGAGCGCGGCCAGCCCGGCCTGGACGCGCTCGGCCAGACCGGCTGCCTGCTCGGCGGACGGGAGCACCGGGCCCACGGGCACCTCCTCGGGTCTCGGGCGTCGGCTGCGGCGGGCGAGACCCGCATGTCGAGTACGGGTAGTCGAGTACGAGATACGAGTAGTCGAGTACGAGTATAGGAGGCCGGTGGTTCCGGCTGGCGGCCGGCGAACGCCGGCCGGCCCCACAGCCGCCGCATCCGGTCCGGCGTCGACGGTTCCTGGCCGACGGTTGGCGGGAGCTGAGCGGCTGTCAGCTCCGGCTGGGCGGGCCGGTCAGCTCCGGCTGGCGGCGGCTGTCAGCTCCGGCTGGGCGGGCCGGTCAGCTCCGGCTGGCGGCGGCTGTCAGCTCCGGCTGGGCGCCTCGCCGCCGGCCGTGTCGGTGCTCTCGGCCGTGTCGGTGCTCTCGGCCGTGTCGGCGCCCTGGGCCGGGGTTGGCTTGGCCGTGCGGGCGGAGCGCCTGGTGGTGCCGCGCCCGCCGGTCGCCGAGGACCGGGTGCTGGCGCCGCCAGTCCGGGTCGTAGTCTTGGCCCTGGCCGCCGAGCCCGTGGAAGTCGGCTTGGCCGCCGTGGTCTTGGCGGCCGCCTCCGTAGCTGTCCGCGCCGAGGTCGAGGTCCGCGACCCGGTCCCGCGAGCGGTTCCCGACCCGCCTGCCTTGGCCCGGGTGGCGTCGGCCCGGGCCAGCTCCTGCTCGAGCGCGCGGATGCGCTGCTGCAGCCGGGCGACCTCGTCGCGGGTGGCGATGCCGAGCGCGCCGAACTGCCGCTTGACCTCGCGCTGGACCAGCCGGCTGACCGTCTCGCGGTTCTTCTGCGTGCGCCGCAGGAGGTCCTCGGCGACCCGGCTGACCTGCCCCGACTGCAGCTCACCCTGCCTGGCCAGCCGGGCCGCGACCCGCTCGGCCTGCGTCTTGGTCATCTCGGTCAAGCTGGCCAGCGCCTGCAAGTACTGCTCTCTCCCGCTCGCCATCTGGGACACCTCCGAACCCCGTCCGACCGCAACTACCAGCCCGGATTCTAGCAACGCGCGCCGGCAGAGGAAGACGCGCGCAGGGGCTTGGGGAGGGTCGGTGTGGTAAAACCCGTTCACTCCTGGGAGCCTCCAAGGGCCGGGAGCTGGCGCGAGGAGGGTCCGTGGCGAGCAAGGCCGAGGTCGAGAAGCAACTCGGGGCGTTGCTCGCCCGCCTGGACGAGAACCGCGGCGGCGTGCGGGCGGCGATCCCCTCCCGCAAGGTGCTTCGCTGCTCGATCACCGACCTGGACACGTCGTGGTACTCGGTGATCGAGGACGGCCACGTCTCACCGCCGAGCGAGACCCCGCCGGGCGACCGCACCGACATCATCCTGCACGTCGGCTCCGACGACCTGGTCGACCTGATCGAGGGGCGGCTGTCGTTCCTGTCCGCGTTCACCTCGGGAAAGGTGAAGGTCGATGCGAGCATCATGGACATGCTGCGGCTGCGGGCCTTGCTGTAGGCCGGCGGCCGGCCAGCGGCCGGGGAGGACGCGCCGATGATCTCCCTCATCCCGATCCACGACCAGAACCCGACCCGGCGCCCGGCCGTGGTGACCTACGTCCTGATCGCGATCAACGTGGTCGTGTTCCTGCTCGAGCCGGTCGGCTTCGCGGTCTCGGGCAACCAGGGCAGCGCGGTCGCCGAGTGCCGTCAGATCGCGTTCTTCCGCAAGTACGCCGCGATCCCGCGCGAGCTCACCACCAACGAGCCGCTCCCCGAGACCGCGGGACCCCCGGCCGGGCCGAACCGGTGCCGGGCGGTCCGGCGGGACTACCAGAAGATCCCGTTCCTGTCGGTGCTGTCGTCCATGTTCCTGCACGGCGGCTGGCTCCACCTGCTCGGCAACATGCTGTTCCTGTTCGTGTTCGGCAACAACGTCGAGGACCGCCTCGGCCACATCCGCTACCTGCTGTTCTATCTCGCCTGCGGCTACGTGGCCGCCTACGGGTTCGCGCTCACCAATCCCAACAGCACCGACACGCTGGTCGGCGCGTCGGGCGCGGTGGCCGGGGTGCTCGGCGCCTACCTGGTGCTCTTCCCGAGGGCGCGCGTCACCAGCCTGGTGCCGTTCCTGCTGTTCCTGCCGATCCGGCTGCCGGCCTGGGTCGTGCTCGGGTCCTGGTTCGTACTGCAGTGGCTGTACTTCCAGGGCGGCGGCATGGGCGCGGGCTCCAGCGTCGCCTACTTCGCCCACGTGGCCGGCTTCGTCGCCGGCATCGTCGGGGTGATCCTCCTCGGCGGGCTCAGCCCGGCCCGCCGCCCGCCGCCGCCGCCGCAACAGGCGCGTTGGGACCGCTACGCCTGAGCCGCCGGGAGCTCGCGCAGCAGGGGCGTGGCCGGACCGGCGGCGTTGGCGAGCAGGGCCGCCGGGGCCGGCAGGTCGGCGTGGGCCACCTCACGGAACCCGAGGCGGGCGAAGAACCCGGCACCCTTGGCGGCCAGGACGCCGACGCGGCGGACCCCGGCGGCGCGCAGCCTGAGGCAGGCGGCCAGCACCAGGCGGGTGCCGACCAGGCGCCCCTGGTAGTCGCTGGCGACCGCGATGCCGCGCAGCAGGGCCTCGTCGCCGTGCCGGTTCCAGGCCAGCGTGCCGACCACCCGCTGCCCGTCGACGGCGACCAGGGTCGAGCGGATGCGGCTCGGCGCCTGCTCGCCGGACAGGCTGGCCTCGCGGAGCAGGGCCGCGACCGCTTCGGCCTCGGCTGGGACCGCCTTGCGCACGCACGGTCCGGGCGGCGCCAGCAGGCCCCTGAGGTCGGCGAGCAGGTGGTCCGGCGCGGACGGCAGGTCGAGCAGGCCGGCCGGGCGCACCACCCCGGTGAGCACCAGGGCGGTGTCCCAGCCGACCCCGGCGGCACCCTCCAGGTCGGTGTCGGCCCGGTCCCCCACCATCAGGAACGGGCCGCCGCCGATCGCGGCCGCCGCGGTCTCGAACAGGGCCGGCTCGGGCTTGCCTGCCACCTCGGGACGGACGCCGGTGGCCGTGGTGAGCAGGGCCAGGAACGCCCCGTTGCCGGGGACCGACCCCTCCGGGGTGGGCAGGGTGGTGTCGGGGTTGCTGCCCACGAACCGGGCCCCGCCCTGGATGGCGAGGCAGGCGGCGGCGAGCCTCGCGTAGGTGACCTCCGGGTCGATGCCGGCCACGACCAGCTGTGCCTCCCGCCAGGCCGGCGGCTCGACGATGTCGGCGCCGGCCTCCTCGAGGGCTCGGCGCAGCCCGGGGCCACCGACCACCAGCGCCTTCACGCCGGCCAGCGCGGCCTTGCCGCCGAGCAGGTGGACCACGGCCTGGGACGAGGTGAGCACCTCCTCGGCCGCGGCCCGGACCCCGAGCCCTTGCAGCTTGGCGGCCACCTCCTCGGGCGGCCGGTAGGAGTTGTTGGTCACGAACGCCACCGCGACCCCGAGGTCGCGGACGCCCCGCAGCCCCTCCGGCGCCCCCGGGATCACCTGGTCGCGGAGGTAGACGACGCCGTCCAGGTCGCACACGACAGCCCGGTACCGCCCGGCGAGCGGCCCGGGGTCAGCCACGGCGTCCGCTGTCCCCGGGGGGCGCGGCCCGCTCGACCCGGGCGAGCGCCTCCTCGTAGGCGGCCACCCCCGGCCGCATGGCCAGCGCGAGCCGCAGATGCCCGGCAGCGAGCGCGCGCTCGCCCACCCGGGACAGGCACAGGGCCAGGCCGAAGTGGGCGTAGTCGTTGGTCGGGTCGATCTCGAGCACCTTGGCGAACGCGGCCCGGGCGTCGCTGGGGCGGCCGGCCTCGTAGTACGCCCGCCCCAGCGCCTCGCTCACCGAGGCCTGTTCCGGGGCCAGCTTGCGGGCCCGCTCCAGCACGGTCGCGGCCTG
>Ga0307278_10000939_pt1 | contig 14406 bp, 11 predicted proteins | sample ER_DNA_117_FD_194482 | JGI IMG/M metagenome (GOLD analysis project Ga0307278, IMG submission 194482) | Bulk soil microbial communities from the East River watershed near Crested Butte, Colorado, United States - ER_DNA_117 | ecosystem: Environmental > Terrestrial > Soil > Floodplain | place... | reverse complement strand
AGCCCTGACCGAGTATGCACAGTGGCGCGGCCGGAACCCTGGTGCAGTGCCGATGGTGGAAGTGGACACTCAGGCGGCCAAACTCGTAGTGAACCGCGTCCTCGCCGAGCAACCGGCAGGTCGTAAGCTGACCGAGATCGAGACGGCTGAGCTGCTGCGTACCTTCGGGATCAATCTAGCGCGCCAGTTCGCAGTCTCCAGGTTGGCCGATGCAGTCGCGGCTGCTGATCAGCTGGGCTGGAATGTCGTTCTGAAGGCCACCAGCAGCGCCGTACGTGGCCGCCCGGATCTGGCCAGCGTGCACCGCAACATCGACAACGCCGCAGAGCTGGCCGATGCCTGGAAAGATCTGCGGCAATTGGTGGCGGAGATCGGCCTTACCGACGACGAAAATCTGTCGATCGCCATGCCGGTCGTACAGGCAATGGCGCCACCTGGCGTAGCACTGATCATCACCAGTCGCGAAGATGCCGCCTTCGGGCCGATCCTCTCGCTCGGCCTGGACGGCATTCCCAGCGAACTACTCGGTGACACGGTTTACCGCGTACCACCACTGACAACGGGGGATGCCGCGGAAATGGTACGAGAGCTCAAGGCCGCTCCGACACTGTTCGGTCGCTACGGAGCTCCGGGGGTGGACATTGCCGGGATCGAGGACTTGCTACATCGGGTAGCCCAGCTGTCCGACGCAATCCCACAGCTGGCCTCGGTCGCGCTTCGTCCCTGCGTAGCCTCGGTCAGATCGATCTCGGTGCTGGGTGCACGTGTGTTCGTCACCCCCACAGCGGACCAGCGCGACCCATTGGCTCGCGTCCTCTAGCCGTGCAACAGCAATCAGCTGCCGATCAGCCCGGTTGTCGGTGGTGCGTGGCAGGATGATCGGCATGAGAATTGGCTCCACGAGGAAGGATCTGCGCGCCGAAATCGACGCGTGCGGGTACTTTCCCGAACTTGTCGAGGACGCAATCATGATCGCCCTCGCGGACGAGGAGCTGCTGGATTTCGTGGTGCATCACGAGCCGACGTTCAACCGCGACGAGATCCACCGCCATGTCACGGTGCTTGCACTCACTCGTACCCGACTTGTGATCGGCCATACTGATGATCAGCCTGCGGAGCCTCCTGCAACGGGGATCTACGCGGCATCGTCGACTGAATCAGTGGCGCTGAGCAAGATCAACACGGTTGCCGTGACCCGCGTCGTTACTCAGCCAGAGGCGTACCAGGCGGGTTCGGAGGATGTCTTCGAGACCTGGCTGTCGGTCGGTTGGGGAGCAGTACGCAGAATCGACCTCGAGCTCGCGACATGCAGTGATCCGCAGTGCGAAGCCGATCATGGATACACCGGGACGCTTGTCGGCGACGACCTGACGGTGCGGATGAGCGCCGCGGCCGATGGCCAGGACCGAGTCACGCGCCTGGCGCGGTTCGCCAGCTCTCTGCAGCGAGCGGCTGCAGTATGACCTCACCCGCAGTGGGGAGGTCTTCGGAAGAGGTGCCGTCCAGCCACTCATTGCCCGAGATGGTTGTTCCCGCCTACCAGTCCACAACGCTCGGTGAGCTGATGCCGAGCATTGGCGCGCACCTGGGCGTGCCAGGGTGCATCGAGGCCGCCTTTCGGTTGCCAGACACAACGCGTTACGTGGTCGTGCTGATCGACGGGCTCGGTTGGAATCTGCTGCGCCGGGCGGTAATCGCGGCGCCCTTTCTCGGCTCCTTCCTGGGAGGTGCTGAGCCGATCACGTCCGCGGTGCCAAGTACGACGGTGACCAGCCTGGGCAGTTTGGGGACCGGCCAGCCACCCGGCCAGCACGGGCTCGTCGGCTACACCTCGCGGGTGCCCTCGACCGGAGAGATCTTGAATGGGCTGACGTGGGAATCCGACGTGATTCCTGCGGTCTATCAATCCAAGCCGACGTTCTTCGAACGCGCGAGCAAAGCAGGGGTCGCGGTCAGCTCAGTTGCCCTGGCGCGGTTCCAGGGCACAGGACTTACCGAGGCAGCCCTCCGTGGAGCTGCCTTCGTCCCGTTCGCAGACGAAAGCGCTGAAGACCTGCGGATCGCGTTGATTGTTGATGCCGCCTTACGCGGCGATCGCACCGTTGTCTACGCGTACGAGCGCGAGCTTGATCATTATGGGCACGTGCACGGCTGCAATTCGGCTGACTGGGTGCAGCAGTTGGCCCGTATCGATGCCATGTGCGAGCGGCTGCGCGCTGCTTTGCCACCAGAGGTGACATTGATCATCACCGGCGACCACGGCATGGTCGACATCCCAGCGCAGCAGCGAATCATCGCCGAGGACGTTCCGGCCTTGATGGCCGGCGTGTCAGCGCTTGCCGGAGAGGCCCGCTTCCGCCACCTTTATGTTGATCAAGAACCGCCTCGGCGGGTCGCGGATCGATGGCGCGCGCAGTTCGGCGAGCTCGCCTGGGTACGAACCCGGGATGAAGCGATCGATGAAGGCTGGTTTGCCGCGATGGATGATCAACTCCGGGAGCGTTGGGGACACGTGCTGGTGGCTCTCCGCGGAGACTGGGCGGTTATGACGAGTGCCTTTCCGCGGGAATTCACACTGATCGGTATGCATGGATCGCTCACACCAGCTGAGATGCTCGTGCCACTCCTCGTGGTCTGAGTGCTCGAGAGTACTGGAGCTGCTCGCGCAATGCCGATGCTCGCAGCACTCGGAAGTCGGTCGTGATGGCAGGATTTCCGGGTGGCTGAGCTCTGCTATTTCACCGGACCTATGGACTGCGGCAAGTCGACCCTTGCCTTGCAGCTCGACTACACCCAGGGAGCCGCCGGACGAAAGGGCCGGCTCTTCAGCAGCCATGATCGGGCTGGCGAGTCGACGATCTCATCACGCCTCGGCCTAGCCAAGCCCGCGATCGAGGTGACGTGGAAATTCGACTTCTGGAACTATGTGGTGGCCCAGCTCACCAGCGGCCAAAGGATCGACTACCTGGTGTGCGATGAGACGCAGTTCTACTCGGCGGAACAGGTCGATCAGCTAGCGCGGATCGTTGACGAGCTGCAGATCGATGTATTTGCCATCGGCCTTCTCACTGACTTTCAGACGCGGCTGTTTGCTGGCTCCCAAAGACTCGTTGAGTTGTGCGACAAGATCGAGATCCTTCAGGTCCGTGCGCTGTGCTGGTGCGGTGAGCGTGCAACACACAACGCCCGCACGGTCGATGGGGAGATGGTTTTGGTGGGAGACCAGGTCGTGGTGGGCGACACCGTGCCGGTTCCGAATGGTGACGGTCAGGAGATGCCGCCCGCTGTCGCATACGAGGTGCTGTGTCGCCGGCATCACCGGCGCCGCGTGACGCGAGCCGTGGCGCGCGCCACCCTCTCCGACCCGCTGCCACTCGGCGAGAATGGGTCAGCCGATGACGAACTCTGATGCGGTGCTGATCTCTGCCGAGGAGCTGGCTGAGCTTCTCGGTTCAGTCCAGCCCTCGGTAGTCGCCGACGTGCGCTGGACTCTAGGCGGACCGCCCGGAAAGCCGGACTTCGAGGCGAGCCACATTCCGGGTGCAGTCTGGGTCGATCTAGAGACGCAGCTCGCCGGGCCGCCAGGCATCGGCGGCCGTCATCCACTTCCCCCGGTTGCGGTTTTCGAGCGGGCAATGCGGGATATCGGCGTGTGCCGGGATTCGCTGGTTGTCGCCTACGATGCAGCAACGTCGCAGGCTGCCTCGCGGCTGTGGTGGCTGCTGACCGATGCCGGACACCAGGATGTCAGAGTCCTCGATGGTGGTTTTGCCGCCTGGACGGCTGCCGGACTGCCCACAGTCTCAGGCCCGAGCCCCCCGCCACGGAGTGGTGACTTCGTCGCACATCCCGGCCACCGGCCACAACTAAGGGCAGCCGAGATCTCAGCGCGATTAGGTACGCCTGATGCTCCCACCCTTGTCGACGTGCGCGCAGCTGAGCGGTACTCGGGCGAAAGCGAGCCCATCGATCCGGTGGCCGGCCATATCCCCGGAGCGGTCAACCTTCCGGCAACGGCGAATCTGGAACCGAACGGGCGCTTCCGGCCACCAGCCGACATCGCCAGCCTGTATGCCGAAGCCGACGTTAGCGAAGGCGTCGTGCTGTACTGCGGGTCCGGGATCACCGCTGCTCACAGTCTGCTCGCGCTGGAGTCTGCAGGACTGACAGCTGCTATCTATCCGGGGTCATGGAGCGACTGGATCCGCGACCCCAGCCATCCCGTCGCCACCGGCGGCGCTAGCTCTGACGCTTCGGGCCGCCGAACATGATTTCGTCCCAGCTCGGCACGGAGGCGCGCTTCCGCTTGGCGTTCTTCCGCTCGTCAGGTGTGTCCACGTGAACCAACGACTCAATCTCAAACTCATGGGCCTCGTCGGTCCGATCGACCAGATTCGCTGGTAGGTCTGGCGGCCCGGGTTCGTCGGTGCCAGGCAATTCGTGCTCGGCCGGTTCGCTGAAGGAGCTCACTCGGTGTTCTTCGGATTCCGGCGAATCGATGGCGTCTTCGTGCATGCTCGGCTCGACCGGATAGTTGATCACGATGGCCGGCTCCCAGCCGCTGTCGCTACTGGTTCCAGTTTCAGGCACCGCCGTTGCGTCGCTCAGGCCCTCATACACTCGCGGGGAGTCCTCGCTGTAGCCGTCGCCACCCAGCATCTCGTAGAGCGTCCCTATCGGGGACGCAGCAGTTGGTTCATCGACTGCCTTACGGGGATTGGGCGCATCCGCCACTGGACGCAGCGTCCGGGACACCGCAACCGTCGGCTCATCATCGGAGTTCTCGGACTCGTGGGCTGCCTTCGCAAAGGTGAGTTTGTCGCTCACGAGCGTCGGCTCAGTGTCCTCCTCGGTCGATTCGATCAGTCGAGGGCGGCCGCGCTGCGGACTTCTGGCCGAGGGCTGATCCCCGAGCAGCCAACGGGCCTCATCGTTGGCTGCGACAGAGAACCGCCCGCGAAGGTCGTAGAAGAAGGATGCGTGCCGGCCGGCGTCTCCCGATCGGTAATCCGCGGTCACTGCCCACCGGCCATCATCGAGGCGATAGGAGTCCCAGGTGATGGCGTCGATATCGACTCCCCGGCCCAGCAACCGCTCAGTGACCGTGATGCGCAGACTGCGGTGACCCGAGGGCTCGCCGCGGCGCCGAACTGACGATGCCATGGCCATCGACGCGACGTGGTCGCGCTCGGCGAGCACGGGTGCAGCGAAGCGCTCGACCCGATCCATAGGAATGCCTGCCACCCGGGCCACTTCCTCGAGGGTCTCGCCGGCCCGGATCCGCGCTTGAATGTCGCGGGGGGTTAGTGAGGTTTGCATCTCGATCTCCAGTTGTCCGAGTCGCGGCAGGTCGCCACGCAATGCAGCACGGAGCCTCTCGTCCGCCTCGATCATGAACTCCTGACCACTCTCGGTAGCCACGATCAAGGACTTCCCATCCGGGCTGAGTCCGACCAGTCGTGCGGTGCGCATCCGTCGCGGTGGCTCCTCGTGCGGCGTTCGTTCCAGTTAACTTACTCTGCCTCACCTAGAAATTGCGGGAGGCGCTCGACGCACCGGCAAGCCTGGAAATCCGGGCAGCTTGGGTCGGGTCGTACTGTCGGTCCATGCGTCAGCCTCCTCACCGGTTGCCCGCCACACGTGGTGAGCTCCGGGCATCTGGATATACGAGCCGCCGCATCAAGGCTGAGCTCCGCGACAATTTGCTGGAACGGCTCCGCTCCGGAGCGACCGCCTTTCCTGGCATCGTTGGCTTCGACGCGACGGTGCTGCCCGAACTGGAAAGCGCTGTACTGGCCGGTCACGACCTGGTGATACTCGGCGAACGTGGACAGGGTAAGACACGGCTGATGCGAACGCTGGCCGGGCTGCTCGATGAGTGGAGTCCACAGGTTGCTGGATGTGAGATCCATGATGATCCGTACACGCCCGTGTGCGTCCGCTGCCGCTCACTAGCCGCGGAGCACGGAGAGGAGCTGCCCGTCGAGTGGCGGCACCGCGACGAGCGCTACACCGAGAAGCTGGCGACGCCAGATACCTCGGTGGGCGACCTGATCGGCGACGTCGATCCAGTGAAGGTGGCTCAGGGCCGAACGCTCGGCGACCCGGAGACCGTGCACTACGGGCTGGTGCCCCGCGCCAATCGAGGTGTGTTCGGTCTCAACGAGCTGCCCGATCTTGCCGAGCGCATCCAGGTCGCCTTGTTCAACGTCTTGGAAGAGCGCGATATCCAAGTGCGCGGGTACTCGCTACGACTTCCTCTCGATATCTTCTTGTTGGCCACGGCCAATCCAGAGGACTACACGAACCGCGGCCGAATCATCACCCCACTGAAGGACAGATTCGGCGCCGAGCTTCGTACCCACTACCTCAGCGATCTTTCCGATGAGGTGACTTTGATTCGTCAGGAAGCCGAGCTGGTGGCGGAAGTTGGTGATCATCTTCTCGAAGTGTTGGCGCGCCTAGTTCGCAACCTACGCGAGTCCAGCTCCGTGGATCAGCGGTCTGGCGTATCAGCACGTTTCCCGATCGCAGCTGCAGAAGGGGTGGCGGCCTCAGCGCTGCGGCGAGCGGCTCGTACGCGTGATCATGAAACAGCGGTCGCGCGGATTTGCGATCTTGGTGTCGTGTTGCCCACGCTGCTCGGCAAGATCGAGTTCGAGATGGGAGAGGAAGGCCGGGAACGCGCGTTGCTGGATCATCTGCTGCGACTTGCGGTCGCGGCGACGTTCCGTGACCGGCTGTCCGGTCTCGACCTGTCCGGCTTCACTAATGTCTTCGCCCAGGGTGGGCTCGTGGAAACTGGCGACCTGGTCGCCGCGTCCGATCTGCTGGCACAGCTGGGCGCGGTCCCGGGTTTGTACAAAGTGCTGTCCCGGCTTGGCTACGACGATGCGGCTGGCAGCGGGCAGGTAGCTGCCGCGGCCGAGTTCACCCTCGAGGGACTGCATCTGACCCGCCGGCTCGAGAAAGAGACCGTCGGTGGCAGGACCGTCTACGGAGCAGCCTGACGGGAAAGTGATCATGATTTCGGATGACAGCGGGCGCGATCACCACGGCAATGACGAGCCCAGCTGGGCCCACCACCGCTTCCGCTATGGACCATGGCGCGGCGGGCCGGACCCGCTGAGGCCGCCGTTCGACGTGCGCGAGGCCATCGACAAGATCGGCCAGGATGTGCTTTCAGCGGGAACTGTACGCGATTCCCTGCGAGATCTGATGCGTCGGGGGCTGGACGGTCGCGGCGGTCTGGACCGCTTGGCCGACAAGATCAGGAAGCTGCGCGCGCAGGCACGACGACGGGGCGATCTCGGCGCGACCCTGGATCAGGTCAGAGCCGCGCTCGACCAAGCGCTGGCGGCCGAGCGGGAGACCTTGGCCGGCAGCGACACCGAGGATGCGCGGCTCGCAGAGCTCGAGCTGGAAACCTTGCCCGACGATGTGGCTGGTCAAGTCCGTGCACTTGATCAGTACTCGTGGCGATCCGAGGAGGCCCGCGCCATCTTCGAGGCGATCAAGAGCATGCTGCAGCGCGAGGTGCTGGACGCCCAGTTCGCGGGTATCAAGCAGGCCCTGGAATCCCCGGACCCGGGGGCAATGCAGCGGGTCAAGGACATGTTGGCCGATCTCAACGCCCTGCTTGCCGCACATGCGCGGCAGGAGGATACGACCGACCAGTTCGCCGACTTCATGGAGCGCCATGGGGAGTTCTTTCCGGAACGGCCGGAGACAATCGAGGAGCTGATTGATGCGCTAGCGCGCCGGGAGGCCGCCGGTATGAGGCTGATGGCGTCGCTCAGCCCAGAGCAGCGGGAGCAGCTCGGCCAGCTGCTGAGCCATGTACTCGCTGATGCCGATCTCGCCTCGGAAATGGCTCAGCTAGCCGACAACCTACGGGCCTTGCGTCCCGGGCTGGATCGCGACCAGGCCGCGAGCATGCGCCCCGGTGGTGAGTCACTCGGCTACAGCGCCGCGGTGGAGGCGGTTGCCGACCTGGCCGACCTGGAGGCGCTTGAGGCGCAGCTGTCCCAGGCCGACCGGATCTCGACGCTGGATGACGTGGACGTCGAGTTGCTGGCCAAGCATCTTGGTCGTCAAGCCTTGAGCGACATCCAAGCGCTTCGTGATCTTGAGCGAGAGCTGGAGGAACAGGGCTACCTGACTCGAGGCGACGATGGACTGCGGCTGACCCCACGCGCCGTCCGGCGACTAGGTCAGACGGCGCTGCGACGGGTGTTCGCGCGGATCGACGCAGCTGGCCGTGGGGACCACGACGACCACAGGACCGGCGCAGCTGATGAGCCGACTGGCCTGACCCGGCTGTGGGTCTTTGGCGATGAGCTGCCGATTGATGCTCCGCGGACGGTCTCCAACGCTGTGCGCCGGTCCGGGCTGACCCCTACCAGGGTTGCTTTGGATGTCAGCGATTTCGAGGTCACCGAGACCGAGCGGCGGACCAGCGCGGCCGTGGCCTTGTGCGTCGACCTCTCCTTCTCGATGGTGCACGACGGGCGCTGGGGCCCGATGAAGCAAACGGCGCTGGCGCTCAACCACCTCATTGAGACCCGATTCCGGCAGGATGCGCTCCAAGTCATTGGCTTCAACAGGCTTGCTCGCCGGATGACGCCCGTCCAACTGGCGGAGGTGGAGCCGGACTGGGTGCAAGGCACCAACCTGCAACACGCGCTGCTGCTCGCCTCCCGTCACCTACGTCGTCATCTGGAGGCGGAGCCGGTCGTGCTCGTGATCACCGACGGCGAGCCAACTGCACACCTCACCAGTGGGGGAGAGGCTTACTTTCATTGGCCGACGACATCGGAGACCCTTCGGGCTACCATCGCCGAAGTGGACGAGCTCACCCGTTATGGCGCGACCATCAACACGTTCATGCTCGGGGATGACGAAGGCTTGGCCCGCTTTGTCGACGCTATCGCCCGCCGCGCCGGGGGTCGGGTCTTCACTCCCGATATCAGCCGGCTCGGAGAATATGTGGTCGCCGACTATCTGCGGGCCCGTCGTGGTCGCCGCTGATCATCCGCTGGTCAGCGAATGGCATTCAGCGCGCCTCGCCGCTGCCGCTCCAATATGTCGGCGAGGTAGGTCCCGTAGCCAGATTTCAGCAACGCGGTCGCCCGCTCCTCAAGCTCCTCGTCGGTGAGAAAGCCTTGCCGCCAGGCCGCCTCCTCAGGTGCCCCGACCTTCAAGCCCTGCCGAGCCTCAATGGTGCGCACGAAGTTGCTGGCGTCGTTCATTGAGTCGAAGGTCCCAGTGTCCAGCCAGGCCGTACCGCGCGGCAGGACGCCAACCTGGAGCTTCCCGGCTGCGAGGTAATGCCGGTTGACATCGGTGATCTCATATTCACCGCGGGCGGACCGGGTGAGCTGGGCGGCGATCCTGACCACGTCGTTGTCGTAGAAGTAGAGGCCAGGAACGGCATAGTTCGACTTGGGATGAACTGGCTTCTCCTCCAGAGAGATGGCACGCCCATCGGCGTCGAACTCCACCACGCCGTACGCTCCGGGTTCTGCCACCCAGTACGCGAAGACCGCCCCGCCGTCGACGTCGGTGAAGCGACGCAACTGAGTCCCCAGACCTGGCCCGTAGAAAATGTTGTCCCCCAGTACGAGGGCCACCTTGTCGGAACCGATGAAGTCAGCACCGATGACAAAGGCTTGGGCCAATCCGTCCGGCGATGGCTGCCGGGCGTAACTGATCGAGATCCCGAATTGCGAGCCATCGCCGAGCAGCCGCCAAAAGGCCGTGGCGTCATGTGGTGTGGTGATCACCAACACGTCCCGGATCCCGGCGAAAATCAATGTCGACAAGGGGTAGTAGATCATCGGCTTGTCATAGACCGGAACCAGCTGCTTGCTCACCCCCAGCGTTACGGGATGCAGTCGGGTCCCCGAGCCGCCAGCCAGGATGATGCCTCGCATGGCGCCTAGTCTCGCAGAGCTGAGGGCGGTCGCTTGTTCGCACCTTAAGCCACGTGCCACAACCCGTCAGGCGTCCATAGGATGACCGCATGACGAAATTTCTGGTGACCGGCGGGGCGGGTTTCATCGGCTCGAACTTCGTCCGGTATGTACTCGATCAGACCGACTCCTCGGTCACGGTGTTGGACAAGTTGACCTACGCCGGCCATCGGGAGTCGCTCAAAGGCTTGCCCAAGAATCGCTTCACTTTCGTCCGCGGCGACATCTGTGACGCGAGTCTGGTCCACGAACTGGTGCGCAGCCATGATCTCGTGGTCCATTTCGCGGCCGAGTCCCACAATGACAACTCATTGCGAGACCCATCTATCTTCATCGCCACCAACCTGTTGGGGACTTACACCCTGCTGGAGGCAGTTCGTAGATACGGCACGCGATACCACCACATCTCCACCGACGAGGTCTATGGCGAGCTCGCGCTCGGGGAACATGAGCGATTCACCGAGAGCTCAAGCTACAACCCGTCCAGCCCATACTCGGCGACCAAGGCCGGCTCGGATCACCTGGTGCGTGCCTGGGTGCGCTCCTTCGGCGTGGAGGCCACTCTGAGCAACTGTTCGAACAACTACGGTCCTTACCAGCACGTCGAGAAGTTCATTCCGCGGCAAATCACCAACGTTCTCGACGGCGGTCGGCCGAGGCTCTATGGGGCTGGCTTGAACGTCCGCGACTGGATCCACGTCGATGATCACAGCTCCGCGGTGCTGCTGATCATCACCGAAGGCAAGATCGGCGAAACCTACCTGATTGGTGCCGATGGTGAGCGGAACAACAAGGAAGTGGTCGAGACGATCTTGGAGCTGCTTGGACAGCCGCGTGACGCATATGATCACGTCACTGATCGCGCCGGCCATGACCTGCGCTATGCCATAGATTCCACCAAGCTCAGGCTGGAGCTGGGTTGGCGGCCGATCTTCTCCGACTTCACGTCCGGCCTAGCCGCCACGATCGAGTGGTATCAGGCCAACGAAGCGTGGTGGCGACCACAGAAGGCCAAGACGGAGGCTGCGTACGCGAGGCTCGGACAATAGGGGCGATGGCCGAACTGGCGATCAAGCAGACTCCGATTTCGGGATTGCTGATCATCACCCTGGACATCCGCGCCGACAACCGGGGTTGGTTCAAGGAGAACTGGCAGCGTCAGAAGATGGCGGACCTCGGCTTGCCTGACTTTGCACCAGTGCAGAACAACGTGTCGTTCAACAATCGGGTTGGCGCGACGCGCGGCATTCATGCCGAGCCTTGGGACAAGCTGGTGTCGCTGGCGACTGGCCGGATCTTCGGTGCCTGGGTTGACTTGCGGCAAGGAGAAGGTTTCGGCCGCTGCTTCACGACGGAGATGGGTCCGGAGACCGCGATCTTTGTACCTCGTGGGGTCGGGAACGCCTTCCAGACCTTGGCGGAGCACACTGCGTATTCGTATCTGGTCAATGATCACTGGAGTCCGGCAGCGAGGGGGTCTTACACCTTCGTCAACCTCGCCGACGAAACGCTGGCGATCAACTGGCCGATTCCACTTGAACAGGCGGAGCTGTCCGCTGCCGACAAGACGCACCCGCGACTCGCTGACGTCAGGCCAATGGAATCGAAGAAGACCTTGATCATCGGGGCCAGCGGTCAACTGGGGCGCGCGTTGATCAAGGCGGTCTCTGCGGCGGTTCCGGTTACCCGGTCTACGTTGGACCTGGCGAGTCCGGAGTCGGTGGCGGACTTCGACTTCGGGCCTTACGGCATCGTGATCAACGCAGCCGCGTACACCAAAGTCGATGCTGCCGAGACTGAGGAAGGCCGGCGCGAAGCTTGGGCCGTCAACGTCGGCGGTGTCGGTGCGCTAGTTGAGGCGGCGCGCAAGCACCGCTTCACTCTGGTGCACGTCTCCTCCGACTACGTCTTCGACGGCGCACAGGTAATCCATAGCGAGACTGAACCGTTCTCACCACTCGGCGTCTACGGGCAGACCAAGGCAGCCGGTGACGCATTGGTTTGTTCTCTTCCGGCGCACTACCTACTGAGGACCAGCTGGGTGATCGGGGATGGCGCCAACTTTGTGCGGACCATGGCATCCCTGGCTGACCGCGGGGTCAGTCCCGATGTGGTGGATGACCAGTTCGGCCGGCTCACGTTCACGACCGAGATCAGCCGCGCCGTCGTCCATCTGCTGGAGAACCAAGCGCCGTATGGCACCTACAACATCAGCAACGATGGTGATCCGATGACCTGGGCAGGCATTGCTCGTACGGTCTTCCAAGCGCGTGGCCGGGACGCTGGGTCGGTGAGGGGTGTGACAACCGCCGACTACGCAGCGGGCAAGTCGCTCGCTCCGCGGCCACGGCATAGCATCCTCAGCCTCGACAAGATCATCAGCGCCAGGTTCCGACCGGCGGACGCGATGACTCAGCTGTTGGAGTATCTGTCGGGTCTGAGCTGAGCTCGGCTGCGGTTGCCGGCGTCAGATCCGGATCGCCGCTGGTGCGTCGCCCCCGAACCAAGAGTGCGCTGAGCGTCAACAGCAGCCCGGCGATCACCACGCCCACGAAGCCCGCTTGTGCACCGGCGTGGTCGATCAGCTGACCAGCCGCAGCCGCACCGGCGGCCACACCGGCCGCCATTCCGGTCGAGATCCAGGCGAGTGCCTCAGTCAGCCGAGCCTGATCCACCGACGCCTGTGTGACCGCAACGGAAGCGATCAGGGTTGGTGCGATGGCCATCCCACTGAGGATGAGCAGCAAAGCGAGAACTACCGGTTCGCTGACGAAGGGCATCGGCAGCAGTGACAGCGCGAGCAGGGTCGCGCCGACGCGGAAGCGCCGGGCGGGGGACGCGTACCAGGCGATCGCGCCCGTGACAGCTCCAGCCACCAACGACCCGAACGCCCACGCCATCAAGATCACTCCGGCGTACGGAAGGACGCCGGCCTCCTTGGCGAACGCGACGACGACGACCTCCATGCTCCCGAAGACCATGCCCATCGCTGCGCTGGCTATCGCGACCGGCACCAGCACAAGCCAGGGCAACCGACTGAGTGCGACATGACCTCGGGCCGCCGACCGGACCGGCGGCTGACTGCTGCGTTGAGCCGCCAGAGCGACGGCCCCGATGAGACCGATGACAGCGCTGGTGGTGACACCCAGCGCCGGATGAAGAGCGGTGGCGAGGAAGGTAGCCAGGATTGGCCCGATGATGAACACGACCTCATCGAGCATGGCCTCGAGGGCGAAGGCAGTGTTCAACAACGGCGAGCCATTGAGCCGGAGTGTCCAGCGAGCTCGTACGGCCGATCCAGCAAGAGTGAAGCCGGCCCCGACGCCGGCGGCGGCCGCGATGCTCACCGCCATCGGCCAGGCGAGCTCGATGGCGACGATGAGCACCGCGAGGCTCAAGTTGTTGATCAGGGCTGCCAGCAGCAGCACGCTTGCTTGACCTACGCGGTCGGTTGCACGCCCCCACAACGGGGCGACGACGGCGGCGGTGAGAGTGACGACGGCGGTGAGCAGCCCGGCCTGACCGAATGAGCCGGTCGTCAGCGACACCAGCAGCACGATCCCGATGCCCGTCATGGACAGCGGCATCCTGGCCACGAAGCCAGCTAGGCTGAACGCTCGTGCCCGACGGTCCGACAGCACCTGCTGATACCGGCGAATATTCAGCAAGGGGGACGACCCCCTTGAACCCCCCGGGGCGTGACGAGCCGACCGGACCCGTTGACACGCCCTAGCCCCGCGGCCACGACTCCCCTCCTCGTACGCAAAGATCACGCCTGTGGGTGATCACTCGGCAACTTCTGATGATGCATCGACCATGCAGGTTGGCCACGCACTTACACCGTACGAAGCAGTCCTGCTGGTGTCCTTCGGCGGCCCTGAGCGTCCGGAGGAGGTGATGCCGTTTCTTGAGAACGTCACCCGTGGTCGGGGCATTCCCACCGAACGGCTAGCCGAGGTCGGACGGCACTACTACCTGTTCGGAGGCAAGAGCCCAATCAACGATCAGTGTCGCAGTCTGCTGGCGGCATTGACGAACGAATTACGCAGCCGTGGCCTGCGGTTGCCGCTGTACTGGGGAAACCGCAACTGGCACCCATACCTGCATGACGAACTGCGCGCGATCGAACGAGATGGTCATCGACGGGTGCTCGCCGTGGTCACCAGCGCGTATCCGTCCTACTCCTCATGTCGGCAGTATCGGGAGAACTTGTTTGACGCAGCACAGGGCACTCAGCTCCAGTTCGACCGGATACGTCACTATGCCAACCACCCCGGCTTCGTCCAGGCGTCTGTGGATGCCACACTTGAGGCGCTCGAGACGCTAGGGAAATCAGCGGACCAAGCCCGTCTGGTCTTTGTCACGCACTCGATCCCTACCGCCATGGCCGAGACCGCCGGGCCATCGCCTCGCAGCCGTCGCGGCGCGTACG
>Ga0307278_10000938_pt1 | contig 14424 bp, 11 predicted proteins | sample ER_DNA_117_FD_194482 | JGI IMG/M metagenome (GOLD analysis project Ga0307278, IMG submission 194482) | Bulk soil microbial communities from the East River watershed near Crested Butte, Colorado, United States - ER_DNA_117 | ecosystem: Environmental > Terrestrial > Soil > Floodplain | place... | reverse complement strand
CTCGGGGTTCTCGAGCAGGTGCCAGTCGAGCGAGCGCTCGTGGCTCCACTCGGCGTCCTGGGCCAGCTCGCCGCCCATGAACAGGAGCTTCTTGCCGGGGTGCGCCCACATGTAGGCGTAGAGCGCGCGCAGGTTGGCGAGCTTCTGCCAGCGGTCGCCGGGCATCTTGGTGATCAGCGAGCCCTTGCCGTGCACGACCTCGTCGTGGCTCAGCGGCAGGATGAAGTTCTCGCTGAACGCGTAGACCAGCGAGAAGGTCAGCTCGTGGTGGTGGTAGCGGCGGTGGATCGGGTCGTGCTGGAAGTAGCCCAGGGTGTCGTGCATCCAGCCCATGTTCCACTTGAAGCCGAAGCCCAGACCGCCGACGTAGGTGGGCCGAGAGACGCCCGGCCACGCCGTCGACTCCTCGGCCGCCGACACGATCCCGGGCTCGCGGCCGTACGCGACCTCGTTGAGCTCCTTGAGGAACGAGACCGCGTCGAGGTCCTCGTTGCCGCCGAACTCGTTGGGCACCCACTGGCCCGCGGTGCGCGAGTAGTCGAGGTAGAGCATCGAGGCGACGGCGTCGACCCGGATGCCGTCGGCGTGGTGCTCGTGCAGCCAGTACAGCGCGCTCGACAGCAGGAAGTTGCGCACCTCGAGGCGACCGAAGTTGAAGATCAGCGTGCCCCAGTCGGGGTGCGCGCCGCGCCGCGGATCGGCGTGCTCGAACAGCGCCGTGCCGTCGAAGCGCGCCAGCGCCCACTCGTCGCGCGGGAAGTGCGCCGGGACCCAGTCGAGGATCACCCCGACGCCGTGCTCGTGCATGCGGTCGACGAAGGCCCTGAACTGGTCGGGCGTGCCGAAGCGCGGCGTCGGCGCGAAGTACGAGGTCACCTGGTAGCCCCACGACCCGCTGAACGGATGGGCCATCACCGGCAGCAGCTCGACGTGGGTGAACCCCAGGTCGGTGACGTAGGCGGCAAGCTCGTCGGCCAGCTCGAGGTAGGTCAGCGAGCGGTTGTCCTCCAGCGGATTCAGCCGCCAGGACCCGAGATGGACCTCGTAGATCGACATCGGCTCGCGCAGGCGCTCGCCCTGCTCGCGCTGCGCCATCCACTTGTCGTCGGTCCACTGGTGGCGCGAGCGGTTCACCACCGACGCGGTCTTCGGCGGCAGCTCGGCCTCGAAGGCGAACGGGTCGGCGCGCAGGACGATGTCGCCGTCGGGCGTGCGCAGCTCGAACTTGTAGCGCGACCCGTCCACCACGCCGGGCACGAACAGCTCCCAGATCCCCGACGCGCCGAGCGAGCGCATCGGGTGAAGGCGCCCGTCCCACGAGTTGAAGTCGCCGACCACGGAGACCGACCGCGCGCTGGGCGCCCACAACGCGAAGGCCACGCCGGTGGCGCCGTCGAGCTCGAGCAGGTGCGCACCGAGCTTCTCGTAGAGCTCCTCGTGGCGGCCCTCGCCCGCGAGGTAGAGGTCGATCTCACCGAGCGTCGGGCTGAACGCGTAGGGGTCGCGCAGGGTGTAGCTCTCCCCCGGCCCGTACTGCACCTCGAGCTCGTAGCGCAGCGGAAGGGTCGCGCCCGCGACCTCGCCCTCGAACAGCCCCGCGGGATGGCGCTGCGTAAGCTCGATCGGCTGCTTCGATCCCTCCACGCGCGCGAGCACCTTCGCCGCGGCGGGCCGGAACGCGCGCACCACCACGCCCCCGTTGTGCGGGTGCGCGCCGAGGAGCCGGTGCGGATCGGCCAGGTCACGGTGGACGATGGCCTCGATGTCGGACTCGACCGTCACGGGATCGGCTCCTCCAGCAGGCGGGCGATGCCGGCGACGGGGATGCCGACCCAGTCCGGGCGGTTGTTGAGCTCGTAGCGCAGCTCGTAGACCGCCTTCTCGAGCTCGAAGATCGACAGCAGGGTGCGCGTGGGCGCCTCCCCGGGCGGCATCAGGACCGGGTCCACCGTCTCGAAGTACCCGCTGAGGAACGCCTCACGCGCGCGGTCCTCCCAGCCGCTGGGCGCGGCGCGCTTGCGCTGCAGCTCGCTGGCCGAGGCCGCGTAGGCGAACGAGCGCAGCATCCCGGCCACGTCGCGCAGCGGCGAGCGCTTGCGGCGGCGCTCGAGCAGCGGCCGCGCCGGCTCGCCCTCGAAGTCGAGAATCACCCAGCCGTCGGCGGCGAGCATCGTCTGGCCGAGGTGCAGGTCGCCGTGGTGGCGGATGAGCTTGCCGCGCGCGCCGACGTGCGACATCAGCTGCAGGCGGTCGCGGACCTCGGCCCCGCGCCCTGCGATCGCCTCCATCGCCTCGAGCTCGGGCATCTCGAGGAAGACGCGCTCGATCTCCTCGTCGATCGTCGCGGTCAGCAGCGACAGCGACTCGTCGGAGGGCTCCTCGGGCGCGAACGCGGGGTCGGTGGCGTCGGACGCGAGCACGCTGTGCATCTCGCCGATGACCGCGCCGAGCTCGTGCAGGCGCGGGACGAAGCGCTCGGGGTCGGCGCCGAGCTCGTCGAGCGCCAGCTCCCACCCGTCCCACGCGCCCGGCACGTAGCGCTGGACGACGCCGAACGTCGTGTCCATCAGCTCGCCCTCGTACTGGTACCAGCCGCCGAGCTCGGCGATGTGGGCGAAGTCGTGGCTGCTGAGGAAGCGCAGCATCTCGAGCTCGGGGTTGGTGCCCGCCTCGACGCGCCGGAAGGCCTTGAGCACCAGCGCGTCGTCGAAGACGATCGAGGTGTTGGACTGCTCGGCGCCGATGCCGCGCACGGCGGCGCCGGGTCTGGGCGGCTCGACGCCCTCGAGCCAGTGGAACTCGACCCGCGCCCGTTCGCCGTGCACCTCGGCGCCGGCGCGCAGCAGGCCGCCGAGCAGCTCGCACGCCTCGGGGTCGGCGAAGGCGTCGTAGACGTCGACGCCGCCGACCTCGCCGACGATCGCGTCGTCGACGGCCGGCCCGTCGTCGTGCGTGGCCAGCAGCAGCTGGTAGACGTCGTGCGTGCCGCCCGGGAAGCGCGCCTCGACCAGCGCGGCGGAGAGCGCCGGCGGGCCGTCGACCAGCGCGACCACGTCGAGGACGTGGATCTGCGCGACGTCGCGCGCCTTGGAGCCGAACCAGCGGCGCCCGAGCAGCCACTCGGCGAGCTTCGCCTCGTCGAGCGCAGCCAGGTCAGCGCTTGCCATCGATGAGCTCCATGTCGGCGTCAGGGTCGTCCTCCAGGAGGAACCAGAACCAGCCCCGCGGCGCGAGCGTGAGCAGGTAGGGCAGCTCGCCGATGCGCGGGAAGCGCGTGTGCCCGAGCATCTCCGTGGGCCAGCGCCCTTCGTAGGCTGACAGATCGAGCTCGACCGCCTGCGCCGAGCGCGCCACGTTGTGCACGCAGAGGACGACGTCCTCCTCGTAGGTGCGGATGTGGGCGAAGACCTTCGGGTTCGACGGCTCGAGCGGCAGGTAGTCGCCGAGGCCGAACACCGGGTGCTCCTTGCGCAGCGCGATGAAGCGCTTGAGCCAGCGCAGCAGCGAGGTCGGCGTGCGCAGCTGGGCCTCGATGTTCACCGCCTGGAAGCCGTAGACCGGGTCCATCAGCGGCGGCGCGTAGAGCTGGGCGAAGTCGGCGCGCGAGAAGCCCGCGTTGCGGTCGCCGGTCCACTGCATCGGCGTGCGCACGCCGTCGCGGTCGCCGAGGTAGACGTTGTCGCCCATCGCGATCTCGTCGCCGTAGTACAGGACCGGCGAGCCGGGCAGCGAGAAGAGGATCGCGTGCAGGAGCTCCATCTCGTCGCGCCCGTTGTCGAGCAACGGCGCGAGGCGCCGGCGGATCCCGAGGTTGAGCTTCATCCGCGGGTCCTTGGCGTACTCCTCGTACATGTAGTCGCGCTCCTCGTCGGTGACCATCTCGAGGGTCAGCTCGTCGTGGTTGCGCAGGAACAGGCCCCACTGGCAGTTGTCGGGGATCCGCGGAGTGCGCTCGAGGATCTCGTACATCGGCGTCGCCTCCTCGCGGCGCGCGGCCATGAACATCCGAGGCATCACGGGGAAGTGGAAGGCCATGTGGCACTCGTCGCCGTCGCCGAAGTACTGCACGACGTCCTCGGGCCATTGGTTGGCCTCGGCGAGCAGCACGCGATCCGGGTACTCCTCGTCGATGGTCTTGCGCACCTCCTTGAGGAAGGCGTGCGTCTCGGGGAGGTTCTCGCAGTTGGTGCCCTCGCGCTCGAAGAGGTAGGGCACCGCGTCGAGGCGGAAGCCGTCGAGGCCGAGGTCCAGCCAGAAGCGCAGCACGTCGAGCATCGCCTCGCGCACCGCGGGGTTGTCGTAGTTGAGGTCGGGCTGGTGGGAGAAGAAGCGGTGCCAGTAGTAGGCGCCGGCGACGTCGTCGTAGCTCCAGTTCGAGGCCTCGGTGTCGACGAAGATGATCCGCGCGTCCTCGTAGAGGTTCGGGGTGTCCGACCACACGTACCAGTCGCGCTCCGGCGAGCCCGCGGGCGCGTTGCGCGCGCGCTGGAACCACGGGTGGTCGGCCGAGGTGTGGTTCATCACCAGGTCGGCGATGACCCGCAGCCCGTGCTCGTGCGCGGACTCGATGAAGGTGCGGGCGTCGTCGATCGTGCCGTAGTCGGGGTGGACCTCGTAGTAGTCGGCGATGTCGTAGCCGCCGTCGCGCAGCGGGCTGGCGTACATCGGCAGCAGCCAGATGCAGTCGATGCCCAGCCACTGCAGGTACTCGAGCTTCTCGGTCAGGCCGCGGAAGTCGCCCGAGCCGTCGGCGTTGGCGTCGAAGAACCCGCGCAGGTGGATCTCGTAGAAGACCGCCTTCTTGAACCACAGCGGGTCGGCCTCGAACCACTGGCCCGAGGAGGGCGGGGGCGGCGGCGGGTTCATGCGGTGCGCACGCGCAGCACGTGGCCGGCACGCTCGGCGGGATCCATGCGGACGTAGTTGCCCCCAAGGCGCCATTGATAGACGCTGCCGTCGAGGAGGTCCTCGACGGTGAACGCGGGCGGCACCCCGAGGTCGTAGGGGACGTGGACGAGCCCCTCCTGCGCGTTGTGCGGGTCGAGGTTGACCACGCAGATCACCGCGTTCGGACCCTCGCGCTTGGCGTAGGCGAGGATCTCGTCGTTGGCGGCGTCGAGGAAGCCGACGTTCTCCAGGCGCTGGAGCGCAGGGTTCTCGCGGCGCACGTGGTTCAGGCGCTGCATCATCGCCAGCAGCGGGCCGTCGAGCGCGCGGCGCTTGATCTCGTACTTCTCGTTGTCGAGGAACTCCTCGCTGCCCGGGCGCTGGACGTGCTCGAAGTGCTCGTAGCCCGAGTAGATGCCGTAGCTGGGGCTCAGGGTCGCGGCGAGGATGAGGCGGATGGCGAAGGCCGGCGGCCCGCCCTCGGCCAGGTAATCGGTGAGGATGTCCGGCGTCGTCGGGAAGAAGTTGGGCCGGAAGTACTCGGCCTCCTCGGTGTGGGCGAGCTCCGAGACGTACTCGGAGAGGTCCCAGCGGTGGTTCTTCCACGTGAAGTACGTGTAGCTCTGCGCGAAGCCGATCTTGGCCAGCTCGCGCATGACCGCGCGCCTGGTGAAGGCCTCGGCGAGGAAGATCACCTCGGGGTTGGTGGAGCGGATCTCCTTGATCAGCCACTCCCAGAAGGCGAGCGGCTTGGTGTGCGGGTTGTCGACGCGGAAGGCCGTCACCCCGCGGTCGACCCAGTGGCGCACCACCCCGAGCAGCGCCTCCCAGAGCCCGCGCCAGTCCTCGGAGCCGAAGTTGACGTTGTAGATGTCCTGGTACTTCTTGGGCGGGTTCTCGGCGTACTTCAGGGTCCCGTCGGGGCGGCGGAAGAACCACTCGGGGTGCTCCTTCAGCCACGGGTGGTCGGGCGAGCAGTTGACCGCGAGGTCCAGGCAGACGTCGATGTTGTGCTCGTTGGCGGCCGCGACGAACGCGCGGAAGTCCTCGTCGGTGCCGAGCTCGGCGTGGATGGCGTCGTGGCCGCCGGTCTCGTCGCCGATCGCGTAGGGGCTGCCGGGGTCGCCGGGCTCGGCGGTGAGCGTGTTGTTGCGGCCCTTGCGGCTCGTGTGGCCGATCGGGTGGATCGGCGGCATGTAGAGGACGTCGAAGCCGAGCTCCTGCAGGCGCGGCAGCTGCTCCTGCACGCCCTTGAAGCCGCCCCACGAGCGCGGGAAGAGCTCGTACCACGAGCCGAAGCGGGCGAGCGTGCGATCGACGTCTATCTCCAGCGGCTCCGGCAGCTCGGTGGCCTCGGTGCGTTCCTGCACGGCCTCGACCAGCTCGAGCAGCCCGGGCGCCAGCGCGGCCCGCGGATCGGTCGCGATGGCCTCCGCGGCCGCCTTGAGCGCGCGCTTGCTCTCGCCCTTCGCGCGGTCGGCCGCAGCGCGCAGCAGGACGGCGCCCTCGCTGAGCTCGCCGCTGAGGTCGGGCTGGCCGAAGTCGACCTTGCGGGCCAGCTCGTCGCGCCAGCCGGCGAAGAGGTCGACCCACGCCTGGACCGTCCACTGCGTGCGCCCCGGCGCCTCGACGGTGAACACTCCCTCCCACCGCACCCCGTCGTGGTGCGCGTCGACCGCGGTCAGCGGTGACTCCTGCCAGCGCCTCTCGCCCGGTGCGCGCCAGCGCACGACGGCGCGCAGGACCTCGTGCCCATCGCGGAAGATGTCCGCCGAGACGTTGACCGTGTCGCCGACGGTTCGCTTGACTGGCCAGCGGCCACCGTCGACGGTCGGCGCCGCGTGCTCGATCCTGATCCGGCTAGGCGGTTGGGCCTTGGCGCGGGCGGGCACGTCCACCCCTCTTTCCCTGATGCGACTTCCACGAACCAGCGGCGTGCAACTGCATGTGACCTCGCTTCCTGATGGGAAGCTTGGCGCATCGGCACTCGCCTTCGTCGACTGGCTCGCCGCGGCCGGCCAGTCGTGGTGGCAGGTGCTGCCGCTCGGACCGCCGAATCGCCATCGCTCGCCGTACAAGTCGGCCTCGGCCTTCGCAGCCTGGCGCGGGCTGTTGGCGGATCCGAGCGCGGCGGTGACGTCGGCGGAGCTCGACGCGTTCCGTTCGCGCCACGCCTTCTGGGCCGACGACTGGGCCGCTTTCGCGGGCGGTACTCGGGCATTGAGGGATCAGGTCCGGTTCGAGCGCGAGTGGAGCGCGCTTCGCGCGTATGCGGCCGAACGCGGCGTGCGGCTCATCGGCGACGTCCCCATCTACGTCGCGGCCGGAAGCGCCGACCACGTGCGCTGGCCCGAGCTCTTCCGCGACGACGTCGTCGCCGGCGTCCCGCCCGACCAGTTCACCTCGCGCGGGCAGCTGTGGGGCAACCCGATCTACGACTGGCCGGCGCTGCGACGGCGGCGCTACCGATGGTGGGTCGAGCGGCTGCGGCGCACGTTCGAGCTGTTCGACGTGGCTCGCGTGGACCACTTCCGCGGGTTCGTCGCCTATTGGGCGGTGCCGCGGGGCGCTCGGGACGCCAGCGGCGGACGCTGGGTCCGGGGGCCGGGGCGCGCGGTGTTCGACGCGGCGCGCTCTTCGCTCGGCTCGCTGCCGCTGATCGCCGAGGACCTCGGGGTGATCACCCCGGCGGTGACGCGGCTGCGCACGGAGCTCGCGTTCCCGGGGATGGTCGTGCTGCAGTTCGCCTTCGACCCGACGAACCCGGACGGCGTACACGATCCGCGCAATCACCGCGCGGGGCAGGTCCTGTACACGGGGACGCACGACAACGACACGCTGCGGGGATGGTTCGAGTCGCTCTCGGGCGAGCGCCTGGCTCGCGTGCGCTCGCTTGGCGTCGGGGATCGCGAGCCCTGGTGGGACCTGATTCGCGTGGCTCTTGGATCACCGGCGCGGCTGTGCATGCTGCAGGCGCAGGACGTGCTGGGGCTGGGGTCGGAGGCGCGGATGAACACGCCAGGGACGGCGGGAGGTCAGTGGCGCTGGCGCCTGGAGCCCGGGCAGCTGACGCCGGCGCACGCGCGGCGGCTGCGTCGGCTTACGTCCGGCGCGGGCCGTCTGCCGTGAGCTACGCGGTCTTCCCCACGCGCTGCCCGCTCCGCGCTGCCAGGGCAATGGGGAGAGGATGCGGGGAGCGTCGCCAACGTTGGCGGTCGTCCTCGCGTGCTGGTCGGCGGCGCGGACGCCACTTCGCGCCGGGTCCCTGCAACCGCGGGCCGGCGCGAACGCGAGCATGAGACGACCGAGCTGTTGACCACACTGCTGGCCGTGTCCTCGGCCCACCGAGCAACACCCAAGTAGACCGCGCGGGCGATGCGCTGCGCCATGCAGCGCGGTCAGCGGTCACCGATCCGGATCCGCTCGAGGACACGCGCCGAGTTGTCGAGGCCTTTCGACGCAACTTCCTTCATCCGCATCTCGACCTGCGCGACCGCCTCGATGAGTTGGTGCAGCGTGGGATCGGCGGACGTGCGACGGTCACGGCGCGCTGGAAGCGCTATGACCGCATCGTCGAAAAAGCTCGCAAGGCTCCCGACCCTGCGGCTGTCGCAGATGCAAGATGTGGGCGGGTGCCGCGTCGTGCTCGACGCACCGGCCGTCGAGGTGGACCCACTGGCCGCCACGATCGCGGAGAAATGGGACGTCCTCGCGGACGATGACTACGTACGCGCACCACGACCGGACGGCTACCGGGCGCGCCACCTCGTCGTTCGACACAGCGGTGTCGCAATCGAGGTGCAGTTGCGAACATTTCTCCAGGATCGGTGGGCCGAGTTTCGCGAGACGGCGTACCGTGACTTCGATCTCGTCGCGGGCGAGCGCGCCGAAGTCTCGGTCGAACGGTTCTTTCGCGACCTCAGCGCCCTCATGGCCGGAATGGAGGACGGTACCCTTCGCGCCGAAGCGCTGATGGAAGCCGTTTCGAACCTGCTGTCGCAACATATGGAGGCGCTCAACGCGCTCCTGCGGCGGCCAACGCCATGACGAGCCCATGACTGCAAGCCAGTTCGTTCTCGTGTATGACGTCGACGAGCGTCGCGTCGCCGAGTTGCGCCGTTTCGATGATCCGGAGGCAGCGGCCGCCGCGGTCGTGCAACTGGAGGAGCAGAACGCCGGATCACCGCGGTGGCACGTAGTCCTGCTCGCCAGCGGATCGGAGGACGCGCTCCGGAAGACACACGGGACGTACTTCCACCCTGCCGCATCCTTCCTTCGCGACATCACAGAAGACGCGGCATAGCTCGTCAAGAGCGCCGCAGCGGCCACCTGGGTGGTCATGCGAGCATCCCCGGCCGATGAGCGAGACCCGCACCGACCAGCTCTCCGACCTCGTTCCGCGCGCCACCGAGCTGATCGCGGCGTGGGAGCAGCGGTTCGGGTCCTACGACGCGCATCCCGCGAGCGCGCCCGATCCCGAGCGCCTCGCCGCCGCGTGGGAGGCGTTCGGGGCGCGGATGGCCGAGCACTATCCGTTCTTCCACCCGCGGTACGCCGGGCAGATGCTCAAGCCGCCGCATCCGGTCGCGGTCGCCGGCTACCTGGCCGCGATGCTCGTCAACCCCAACAACCACGCGCTCGACGGCGGCCCCGGGACGAGCGCGCTGGAGATCGAGGTCGTCGAGCAGCTGCGTGAGATGTTCGGGCTGCCCGGCCCCGTGCTCGGCCACCTGACCTCGAGCGGGACGATCGCCAACCTCGAGGCGCTGTGGGTCGCGCGCGAGACGCACCCCGGCAAGCGGGTCGTGCACTGCGCCGACGCCCACTACACGCACTCGCGCATGTGCGACCTGCTCGGCGTCACCGCGACCGCGGTCCCCGCCGGCCCCGACGGCCGGATCGACCTCGATGCGGTGCAGGCCGAGTGCGCGCGCGGCGACGTCGGCACGATCGTCCTCACCACGGGCTCGACCGGCCTGGGCGCGATCGACCGCGTCGACGAGGCGCTGGCCCTGCGCGAGCGCTACGGGGTGCGCATCCACATCGACGGCGCCTACGGCGGCTTCTTCACGCTGCTCGCGCGCGGGCCAGAGCCGCTGGTCGAGCCGGCCCCGTACGCGGCGATCGCGCACTGCGACTCGGTCGTCGTGGACCCGCACAAGCACGGCCTTCAGCCCTACGGCTGCGGCGCGGTGCTGTTCGCCGATCCCGCGGTAGGCCGCGTCTACCAGCACGAGTCGCCCTTCACGTACTTCACGTCCTCCGAGCTGCACCTCGGGGAGATCAGCCTCGAGTGCTCGCGCGCCGGCGCCGCCGCGGCCGGCCTGTGGCTGACCCTGCAGGCGCTGCCGCTCTCCGCCGACGAGGGCCTGGGCGCGGTGCTCGCCGCCGGCCGCCGCGCCGCGCTGGCCTGGGCGCAGCGGCTGCGCGACTCCGACGTCCTCGAGCTGCACATCGAGCCCGAGCTCGACATCCTCACCTACCTGCCGCGCGCCGGCTCGCTGTCGGCGGTCGACGCCGCCACCCAGGCGGTGCTGCAGGCCGGTATGGACGATCCCGACGACCCCGTCTTCCTCAGCGTCGTGCGCCTCGGCCGCGAGGTGCTGGTCGAGCGCCACCCCGAGCTGAGGCCTGACGCCGACGGCGCGCGCATCCTGCGCAGCGTGCTGATGAAGCCCGAGCACGAGCACGCGGTCGACTGGCTGCACGAGCGCGTCGAGGCCCTTGCGCGCGCGGCGCTCGTATGACTCGGCGGGGGCTCGTCGCGCTCGGCGACTCGATCACCAACGGCCACGGCGAGCCCGCCCTCGGCGTCACGATGCAGTCGTGGGCCCAGTGGCTGGCGGAGGCGCTCGACCTGCCGTTCACCAAGCTCGCCCGCGACGGCGCCCGCGCGGCCGACGTGCTGCGCGACTTCGTGCCGCGCCTCGAGGGCCCGTACGACATCGGGTGCGTGTACGTCGGCGTCAACGACGCCCGCGCGCTGAACTGGGACGCCGACGGCTTCGAGCGTGACGTCGAGGCGATCGTCGCCGCGGTCGCGGCCTGCAGCGAGCGCCTGCTGGTGTGCACGATCCCCACCGACCTCGGCCGCCCGCGCGCGGCCCCGAAGCCGCAGGCGGCGACGGCGATCCTGCGCGCCGCCGCGGCGCGCCACGGCGCCGCGATCGCCGACCTCGACGACCTCGCCGGGCCGCCGTGGGTGCTGCCCGACGGCGTCCACCCCACCGCGGTCGGCCAGCTCGAGATGGCCGACCGAGCGGCCCGCGCGCTCGGCGCGCCGCGCGTCCCGTCGTCGCGCGCCGAGGTCTACGACTCGCGCCGCGCGCGGACGCGCTTCAACGCGCGGTGGGGCGCGCTGCTCACCAAGGACCTGGGGCGCCGCGCGATCGAGCGGGTCCGCTCGCCCTAGACCACTAGCCGCGGCCCAGCACGAGATGGAACTCGAGCACGCCGTGGTCGCGGACGCTCACGACGCCGGCGACGCTGGGCGGCTCGATGCCGAAGCGGGCGAACTCGATCGGGGCGCTGCCGACGAGCTCGAGCCGGCCGCCGGCCACGCGCTGGCCGCGCACGCTGACGTCGATCGGCGCGCGGCGGCCGTGGAGGGTCAGTGTCCCCTTCGCGGGGGCGGCTCGCGCGGCCAAGGCGACCGGCGCGGAGAGCGTGAAGCGCGACGTCGGGTAGCGATCGGTCTCGATCCCGCGGTAGCGAAGGGTGTCGTCGCGGCGCGACTGGTCGCTGACCACCCGGCGCATGTCGGCGCTGATGTCCGCCGATGCGATGCGGTCGCCGTCGACCGTCACCGTCCCGGTCACCGCGCTCGTGCGCCCGACCGCGGTGCGCACGCCGACGCCGAGGTACTCCTCGTTGACGCGATAGCCGACGAACGTGCCCTGCCCGGGCAGCGGCCGCCAGCGCTCGGCGCCGCCCTCGGCCGCCCCGCCGGCGGCCGGCGCGCCTGAGAGGGTCGGCGGTGGCGGCGCATCGTCGCCGGTCAGCCTCAGCGCGACGTAGCCGCCGACGACCACGAGCACGACGGCGGCGAGGACTCCCAGCACGAGCAGGCGAGCGCGACGACCCATCAGTCATACAGGGTGAAGACGGCCAGGATCACGTAGGTCGCGGCCAGGGCCCAGCCCTCGAACGCGACCGCCTCGCCGTCGCCCGTGATCTGCCAGACGGCGAGTGCGGTGACCAGCAGCGCCCCGATCAGCACGGGCGCGAGCCCGAAGGTGAGCTGATGGGCGAACAGCAGCGAGATCAGCACGAGCAACGGGTACAGGAACGCCGCCACCTGCGCGACCGAGTTCTTGACCACCGAGATCGCGAGGTCGTACTGGCCCTTGTGCGCGAGGACGAGCCCGGCCACGTTCTCCACCGCGTTGCCCGCGATCGCGACCACCACGAGGCCGGCGAACGCCTCCGACACGCCGAGGCGATCGATCGTCGGTCGTAGGGCGGCGACGAACCAGTCCGACACGAAGGCAGAGCCAACGCCACCCGCGGCCAGCAGGCCGATCGACAGGCTCAACGGGACGCGCGGCGTCTCCGGGCGCGCCGTCTCGAGCGCCGCCCCCCCGCGCACGTAGGGGATGACCCAGGCGAGGTAGACGGCGAGGAGGAGGACCGCGGCGACCGTCGAGATCGCGCGCTCGTGCTGGGCGGCGGGCTCGTGCGTCGCGTGGGCCAGGCCCACGAGCACGATGATGAAGCTCGTGACCAGCAGCAGCGTCGCCGTGTCGTTGGGCAGCCGTCGCTCGAAGCGCATGACGCCGTCGGGCGAGCTGCGCGCGCCCAGCACGATCACGAGCCCGAGCACGAGCAGCGCGTTGGCGAACAGCGAGCCCACGATCGAGGTCTGCGCCACGACCACCTCGCCGGCCCGGAGCGCGAAGATCACGACGAACAGCTCGGGGAGGTTGCCCAGCGTCGACTGCAGCAACCCCGTCGCGGCAGGGCCGAAGCGCTGGCCGACCTGCTCGGTGGCCAGGGAGACGATGTGCGCGAGCCCGGCGAGCGCGACGGTGGCCAGCGCGAAGGCGAGCAGCGGCGTCCAGCCCGCGTAGTGTGCGATGCCGGCGAGCGCGGTCGCCGCCGCGATCGCACCGATGACCAGCCGCTCGCTGCGGGTCAGCCCTCCCATCGACGGCCAGCGAGGATACGGCCCGCGCGGACTACGCTGCGGCCAGATGCTTCGACTCGCCCTGGCCCGCGCGCGCTCCCGCGGCCGCCTGACGGCGGCGGGGCGTCCGCGCCTCGGACGCGGGGTGCGCCTCGACCTCGCGCCGGGCGCGCACCTCGTGCTCGGTGACCGCTCGCGCGTCGGTGACGGCTGTCGCTTCCACCTCGGCTCCGGCGCGACGGTCAGCGTCGGCGAGGACGCGCGCCTGGGCGAGCGTTGCGTCATCGCCGCACACGAGCGCGTCGAGATCGGAGCCGGCGCCCGGCTCGGCGACGAGGTCGTGCTCATCGACTTCGATCACGACGTGCGCGACGTCGAGCGCCCGGTGCGCGAGCAGGGTCTGGTGACCGCACCGGTGGTGATCGGAGCGCGCGCCTCCGTCGGCGCGGCGGCCGGCGTCCTGCGCGGCGTGACCGTCGGCGCCGGAGCCCGCATCGGCGTCCGCGCCGTGGTCACCCACGACGTGCCGGCCGGCGCCCGCGCCGAGGGCGTCCCCGCGCGCTTGAGCTAGATCCCCTCGGTCACCGGCGCGCGGACGCGGGCGACGAGGACGAGGCCCGCGAGGATCGCGGCGACACCGACGAGCTGCAGCGCCGAGGGCGCCTCGGCGAACAGCACAGCGCCGAGCATGACCGAGCACACCGGTTGGATCGTCAGCAGCAGCGAGGTCTGCGCGGCGGGCAGCCGCGGCAGCGAGGCGGAGATCAGCAGCCATCCGACGACCTGCGAGCTCAGCGCGAGGGTCACCAGCCACGCGTGCGCCGGCCACGTGGGGACGAGGTCGGCGTCGCCGATCACCGCGCCGGCCACCACGGCGGCGATCGCCGCCACCCAGGTGGCGTCGAACAGCGGCCCGGCGCCGCGCCGCAGGTCACTGCCGCCGGCGCGCAGGACGAGGATGAACGCCGCGTAGGCCACGCCGGTGGCCACGCCGAAGATCACGCCCTGCGTCGGGTCGTCGCCGTAGGCGCCGCTCTCCAGCGCGCCGGAGATCAGCAGCACGCCGGTGAGCACCAGCGGCAGCGTCGCGAGCACGCGTGCGCCCGGGCGCTCGCCGAGCAGGAGCCACGCGGCGAGCGGCACGAAGGCGACCTGCAGGTTGCCGAGCACGGTCGACAGCCCGGCGCCGACGTCCTCGATCGCGTGGTGCCAGAAGATCAGATCGGCGGCGAACAGCACCCCGGCGACCGCGGCGAGCATCCGGTCGCGCCGTCCACGCGGCCCGAGGCGCCGGTCCTCGCGCCAGGCCAGCGCGCCGAGCACCGGGATCGCGTAGGCGCAGCGGAAGATCGCCGCGGTCGACGGCGAGACGCCCGACTGCTTGACGAGGATCGCTGAGAAGGCGATGGTCA
>Ga0307278_10000937_pt1 | contig 14425 bp, 18 predicted proteins | sample ER_DNA_117_FD_194482 | JGI IMG/M metagenome (GOLD analysis project Ga0307278, IMG submission 194482) | Bulk soil microbial communities from the East River watershed near Crested Butte, Colorado, United States - ER_DNA_117 | ecosystem: Environmental > Terrestrial > Soil > Floodplain | place... | reverse complement strand
TCTCAGTCGAAGTCACTAAGATTGTAGCGGCTCAGCAGCCGGTGCTTGCAGCGCGGACACACCAGGGTATGCCTCTGGCATGGCTCATGACGACGAACGCCAGGCGCCGCCGCACGACACCGAGGCCGACGAGCCGCTGGGCCCGATGACCCCGGATGATGAGACCGACCTCGGCGACACGCCCGAGGCCCACGACGAGATCTCCCCCCACGACCTCCCGAAGGACCACCCCGGCCGCCAGAAGGCGGAGGAGCTCGCGGGCGGCGAGGGCGGGACGACGCGCGGGAACGTGTAGCGCGTCTAGCCGTCGCGCTCGACGCGGATCGAGCGGCGTGGGGGGCGGGCCTCTTCGGCGCGGATGAGGTCGGTGCTGGTCTTGTAGGGGACGATCTCGGCCCTAAAGGACTTGCGCACGCGCTCGAGCTCGTCCTCCATCTCCTTGCGCATCTCGGCGGAGCGGCGCTCGAGCGTCTCCAGGCGCCGGGAGGCGCGCTCGAGCTGCTCCTCGAGCTCGAGGACGCGCTCGACGCCGGCGAGGTTGAGGCCCAGCTCGCTGGTCATCTCCTGGATGCGGCGCAGGCGCTCGACGTCGGCCTGGGAGTACAGGCGCGTGCCCTTGGGCGAACGCTGGGGCTCGATGAGGCCGCGGGCCTCGTACATGCGCAGCGTCTGCGGGTGCATGGCGGCGAGCTCGGCGGCCACCGAGATCATGAAGACGCCGCGGCCGTGATCGACGGTCACACGCGTAGTGGTACGACGGCGCATGCTCATGTGAAGAGCCTCGCGCGCGGGTTGCCGTTCATGACCTCAGACAGCTTCTCGACCGCCTCGGACTGCTCGTCGTTGAGGCTGGCCGGGACATCGATGACGAAGCGGTAGTGGATGTCGCCGCGGCCCTTGCCACCCAGGCGCGGCGGGCCCTCGCCGCGCAGGCGCTGGACGGTGCCGTGCTTCGTGCCGGCGGGGACGCGCAGCTTCTTGCGCCCGCCGAGGGTCGGCACCTCGACCTCGGCGCCGCGAATCGCCTCGGGGATGGTCAGCGGGACCTCGACCTCGACATGGTCGCCCTTGCGCTTGAACACCGGGCTCTCGGACACGCGCGTGATGACGTAGAGGTCGCCGGCGGGACCGCCGCTGCGCCCGGGCTCGCCCTTGCCGGCGAGCCGGACCCGCGAGCCGTCGCGCACGCCGGCGGGGATGTTCACGCGGTACTTCTTGACCGTCCGCACCGAGCCCGAGCCCTGGCAGGTCTGGCACGGGTCCTCGATGATCGCCCCGGTGCCGCCGCAGCGCGAGCACGGCTGGGAGATCGAGAACAGGCCCTGGCCCTGGGACTCGATGCCGCGGCCCTGGCAGCGCGGGCAGACCTTCGGCGACGTGCCGGGCTTGGCGCCCGTGCCGTGGCAGGTCCCGCAGCGCTGCGAGGTCGGGACGGTGAGGGGGATCTGGGCGCCCTCGACGGACTGCTCGAAGGAGATCGAGACCTCGGCCTCGAGGTCGCGCCCGCGCTCGGCGCGAGGACCGCGCGTGCCGGTGCGCGCCGGGCCGCCGGCGCCGAAGAGGTTGGAGAGGATGTCCGAGAACGACCCGCTGTCGAAGCCGCCGCTCCCGCCGGCGCCGGTGCCGGGGAACATCCCGCCGCGGTCGTACTGCTTGCGCTTGTCGGCGTCGCCGAGGACGTCGTAGGCCGCGGAGATCTCCTTGAAGCGCTCCTCGGACTGCTTGTCGCCCGGATTGCGGTCGGGGTGGTAGCGGCGCGCGAGCTTGCGATACGCCTTCTTGATCTCCTCGGGCGAGGCCTTCTTGTCGACGCCGAGGACGCTGTAGAGGTCGCGCTGGGCCACGTCGCCTCCTAGGCCGCCACGACGACCTTGGCGGGACGCAGAACCTCGTCGCCGTAGGTGTAGCCGGCGTTGTAGACCTCGACGATGGTCCCCGCCTCGGCGCCGTCGACGGGCCGCTGGGCGAGCGCCTCGTGGCGGTGCGGGTCGAAGCGCTCGCCGTTGGGCGAGTCGGGCTCGATCCCGACGCGCGCGAGCGCGGCGAGCAGCTCGGTCTGCACGAGGCGGATGCCGTCGGTCAGGTGATGGTCGCGGTTCTCGGGCTGCGCCTCGGCCGCGGCCAGCGCGCGCTCGAAGTTGTCAAGGGCGGGCAGCAGCTCGCGCGCGAGCTTGGCGATGCCGCGCGCCTCGGCGGCGGCGACGTCGCGCCGCGCGCGCTTGCGGACGTTGTCGAGCTCGGCGGCGGCCCGCAGCCACTGGTCCTTGTAGTCCGGCTCCTCAGGCGGCTGCTCGGCCTTGGCCTCGTCGGCCTCGGCTTCGGCCTCGAGCTCGGGCTCGACCTCGGCGTGCTCGGCCTCGACGGGCTCACCCGCCGCCTCCTCGGCGGCGGGTGGGTGCGTCCGCGTCGCGTCCTGCTCGGGGCTCACGACTTGCCCTCGTCCACGACCTCGGCGTCGACCACGTCCTCCTCGGCCTCGGTCGGCTCGGACGTGCCGTCGGCGGCGGCGCCGTTGCCCTGGGCCCCGGTGGCCTGCTGCTGGGCGCGCTCGTACATCGCCTCGGAGACCTTGTGGAAGGAGGTCTGCAGCGCCTCGGTCTTGGCGTTGATGTCCTCGGGGTCCTCGGAGGTCAGCGCCTCGCGGACCGTCTTGATGGCGGCCTCGATCTCCTCGCGCGACGCGTCGTCGACCTGCTCGGCGAGGTCCTTGAGCTGGCGCTCGGCCTGGTAGGCCGCGTTCTCGCCCGTGTTGCGGGCCTCGGCCAGCTCGCGGGCCTTGCGGTCCTCGTCGGCGTGGGTCTCGGCGTCGGTGACCATGTTGCGGATCTCCTCCTCGCTGAGGCCGGAGCCCGCCTTGATCTCGATCTTCTGCTCCTTGCCCGTGCCGAGGTCCTTGGCCGACACGTTGAGGATGCCGTTGGCGTCGATGTCGAAGCCGACCTCGATCTGCGGCACGCCGCGCGGCGCCGGCGGGATGCCGGTGAGCTGGAACTTGCCCAGCGACTTGTTGTAGGTCGCCATCTCGCGCTCGCCCTGCAGCACGTGGATCTCGACCGAGGGCTGGTTGTCCTCGGCCGTGGAGAAGATCTCCGACTTGCGCGTCGGGATCGTCGTGTTGCGCTCGATGAGCTTGGTCATCACGCCGCCCTTGGTCTCGATGCCGAGGGTCAGCGGCGTGACGTCGAGGAGCAGCACGTCCTTGACGTCGCCCGCGAGCACGCCGGCCTGGATGGCAGCGCCCACGGCCACGACCTCGTCGGGGTTGACCCCGCGATGGGGCTCCTTGCCCGTGAGCTCCTTGACCTTCTCCTGGACGGCGGGCATGCGCGTCATGCCGCCGACGAGGACGACGTGGTCGATCTTCGCGGCGCCCTTGTCCTTGGCGTCGTCGAGCGCCTGGCGCACAGGGGCCACGACGCGATCGATCAGGTCGGAGGTCAGCTCGTTGAGCTTGGCGCGCGTGAGGCGCATGTCGAGGTGCTTGGGACCGGACTGGTCGGCGGTGATGAAGGGCAGGTTGATCTGCGTCTCCTGCGCCGAGGACAGCTCGATCTTGGCCTTCTCGGCCGCCTCGTAGAGGCGCTGGAGGGCCATCGGGTCCTGCTTGAGGTCGATGGCCTGGTCGCGCTTGAACTCGGCCGCCAGCCAGTCGACGATCGCCTTGTCGAAGTTGTCGCCGCCGAGGTGGTTGTCGCCCGCGGTGGCCTTGACCTCGAAGACGCCGTCGCCGATCTCGAGCACCGACACATCGAAGGTGCCGCCGCCGAGGTCGAAGACGAGGATCGTCTGGTCGTTCTCCTTGTCGAGGCCATAGGCCAGCGACGCGGCGGTCGGCTCGTTGATGATGCGCTTGACGTCGAGGCCCGCGACCTTGCCGGCGTCCTTGGTCGCCTGGCGCTGGTCGTCGTTGAAGTACGCGGGGACGGTGATCACCGCGCTGTCGACCGTCTCGCCGAGATAGGCCTCGGCGTCGGCCTTGAGCTTCTGGAGGATCATCGCGCTGATCTCCGGCGGGCTGTACTGCTTGCCGCCCGCGTCCACGCGCGCGTCGCCGTTGGGGCCGCTGACGACCTTGTAGGGGACGATCGACTCCTCCTCGCGCACCTCGGCCTCCTTGCGGCCCATGAAGCGCTTGATGGAGAAGACGGTGTTCTGTGGATTGGTGACCGCCTGTCGCTTGGCGACGGTGCCGACGAGGCGATTGCCGTCCTGCGTGAAGGCGACGACGGACGGGGTGGTCCGCCCGCCCTCGACGTTCTCGATGACGGTCGGCTCGCCGCCCTCGAGGACGGCCATGCACGAGTTCGTCGTGCCGAGGTCGATCCCGATGGTCTTGCCCATGTGGTGAGGACTCCTTGCCTGCTCGTTCTCTACGTTGGAAATCTCAGTCCGAGGCTAGCAGATCGTACTCGCCCGTCTCCGCACCGGCGAGCGTGCCGCTCAGCGCTCCCGTGTGCCCCACGACACACGCCGAACGGGTCAAAAGACGCGGTGAGCGGGTCGGCCCGCGCCTACCGTCCTCCTTCGTTCACGCGGCTCTCTCTCGACCAGGAGGTCACCATGTCCCGCCGCATCATCCCCGTCCTGTGCGCGCTGGCGCTCGCGGTCCCCGCGGCAGCAGTCGCCCAGCCGGCGCACGATCCGCCTGCCGTCCAGAGCGGGCCCGTCGCCTACGGCGACACCAAGTACGACCTGCAGAACCAGGACCTGAAGGCTGCCACCGCCGTCACGGCGTACGAGCAGGCCATCTCGGGCGACACGCAGGGCAACCTGCCCCGCGCGATCGCGCCGACCAACGACAAGCCCGCCACGCCGGTGACGAACGCCGACCGGGTCGGCTCCCTCAGCTGGGAGCAGCTCGCCGCCGCCTACGGCACCAGGAAGCCCGCGACGCCGGCCTCCGTGCCGACCGCGTCGCATGACGACCCGACCAACGGCTGGCAGATCGCCGCCCTGGTCCAGGCGGCTCTGCTCGCCGCCTGCGCGCTGGGCGCCGCCGTGGTCATGAGCGGCCGCACGCGGTCGCGCCGCCTCGGCACCTAGAGGCGCACCGAGGGGGACGGGGCGGGGTGGCCCCGTCCCCCTCGGGCACGTCGTGCTCCCACCCGCTCGAGATTCCCTTCGCGAACTTCCAGGAGGCCGCACCATGCTCACCCGCCGCATCGCCGCCAGCGCCTGCGCGCTGTGCCTCGCCGTCCCCACCTTCGCCGCGGCGAAGCCGGTCCACCACCACGCCGTGGCAGTCGTCGTCACCGGCGACACGAAGAGCGACCTGCACGTCGCCGCCAGCCAGCAGGCGGCCGTCGGTGACACCAAGAGCGACCTGCACGTCGCCGCCAACCGGCAGGCGATCGTCGGTGACACCAAGAGCGACCTGCCCGCGGCGATCACGCACGCGCCGCCGGCCACGAAGCCGGTGATCCTCCCGCGCGGCGGCACCGTGAACCGCACCGTCGCCAGCGACGGGTCGACCGACGGCTGGCAGATCGCCGCCCTCCTCGAGGGCGGGCTGCTCGCCGCGCTGGCGATCGCAGCCGGCGCCTCACTCGCCGGCCGTCAGCATCGCGCCCCGCGCATGGGGGTGTAAGGGGCGCATCGGGGGGCGGGGCCGCAGCGGCGGCCCCGCCCCTCAAAGCGTCTGCGTCCTGAACGGGCGCAGCCCGCGCGCGGTGTAGTTCGGCAGCGCCGCGGCCCCGTCGAGGGTGCAGGTGTGCAGCCACACCCGCGGAGCCAGCTCGAAGGCGCGGCGCAGCGCGTGGGTGAGCAGGTGGCCGCCGAGGCCCTGCCCATGGAAGTCCGGCAGCAGGCCGAAGTAGGCCACCTCGACCCCGTCGTCGTCCTCGTGCAGCTCGTAGTACCCGGCCCGCTCTCCGGCGACGGTCGCCACCCAGGTCTCGACGCCGTCCGCCCACGCCTGCCACTCGGCCGCGGAGCGCGCGAGATGGTCGGTCCAGTGGTACTCGCGCCCGACCTCCACGTAGAACCAGCGGCTCAGCGCGCCGTCGGGCGGCGCGACCCGCTCGATGTCGACGCCCTGAAGGCGTGGCGGCCCCGCCGGTCGCAGCCGGTCGGGATCGTCGAGCTCGAGATAGGTGCGCACGACGGGCTCGGTCACCTGGGATATCTTGCCCGCCGTGCCGCGCGGGGCTCCTGTGGACGCCGCTATTCGCGCCGCGACGGGCACATCCGCCTGAGCGCGCAGACCCGGCAGGCAGGGCGCTGGGAGTGGCAGGTGCGCCGGCCGTGGCGCAGGAGGTTGACGTGCAGCTCGAGCTCGGCGCCCGGCGGGGTGATGGCCAGCATCTGGTCGTGCAGGCGGTCGAACGGCGCGCCGGGCTCGAGCAGGTGCAGGCGCATGCCCACGCGCGAGACGTGGGTGTCGACGGGAACGTCGCGCAGTCCATAGGCGAAGAGCAGCACGCAGGCGGCGGTCTTGCGCCCGACGCCGGGCAGCGCGGTGAGGTAGGCCTGCGACTCGGCGATCGGAGCGTCGCGCATCCACGACAGGTCCAACGGATCCCCGATCGCCTCGAGTATGGCCTTGATGCGCGCCGACTTGACCTTCGAGATCCCGCCCGGCCTGATCGCCTCCTCGAGCTCCTCCACCGGGGCGTCGCGCACCGCCTCCCACGCCTCGAAGCGGTCGCGCAGGCGCAGGAAGGCGACGTCGCGGTTGCGGTCGTTTGTCGATTGCGACAGCACGGTCAGCACCAGTTCGCCGATCGCGTCGCCGTGGGGTTCCATCACGGGGATTCCGTACATCGCGCGCAGGCGCTCGCGCACCGCGCGCACGCGGCTGGCTCGGGGTCGGCGCCAGGGAGTCGGCACGCGCGAAGTATGGTCCCCGCGCCGATGGCCCCGGTCACCGAGCACCACGACACACTCACCGATCAGCCCCTGTTCTGGCGCAGCGCCGAGGGCGGCGAGCCGCCCGTGCTCTACCTGCACGGCGTGCCGACGAGCTCTGACGAATGGGTGACCTTCCTGCAGCGCACCGGCGGGCTCGCCCCCGACCTGCCCGGGTTCGGGCGCAGCGGCAAGCGCGGCGACGGCGACTTCACCATGCGCGGGTACGACCGTTTCGTCGAGGCCTTCCTCGACCACGCGGAGGTCGAGCGCGTGCGCCTCGTCGTCCACGACTGGGGCGCGGTGGGACTGCTGTGGGCGCAGCGCTTCCCCGAGCGCGTCGAGCGCTTGGTCGTGATCAACGCCGTCCCGCTGCTGCCGGGGTATCGCTGGCACCCGTTCGCCCGCCTGTGGCGCAGGCGTGGCGTCGGCGAGGTGGTCATCGGGCTCTCTACGCGGTGGGCGTGGCGCCGGCTGCTCCCGCGCGCGGTGGCCGACCAGTCCTGGCCGCACTTCGACCAGGGCACCCAGCGCGCGATCCTGCAGCTCTACCGCGCGAGCCCCGAGGACGCGCTCGCGCGCGCGGGCCTCGATCTGGGGAGCATCGACTGCCCCGCGCTCGTCGTGTGGGGCGGTAGCGACGCCTACCTCCCCTCGGCGTTCGCCGACGCCTACGCGGACGCGCTCGGCGGCGAGGCCGACGTCCTGCACCTCCACGACGCCGGGCATTGGCCCTGGCTCGACCGGCCGGATGCCGTCGATCGCATCGTCGCGTTCCTGGACGCCTAAGGCGATCCCGGCGTGGGCGCTGGCCGCCGTGTTCGCGGGCGCGTACCTCGTGCTGGGCCCGCCGAGCGCGGACCTGGCGGCGCAGGACTACCGGGCCGACCTCGGCCTCGTGCTGTGGGACAACGGCTGGTACGGCGGCCATCACATGCCGGCCTACAGCGTGCTCTTCCCGCCGCTGGCCAGCGTCCTCGGCCCACGCCTCGTGGGGGCGCTGAGCGCGGTCGCCGCCGCGTGGCTCTTCGAGCGCCTCGTGCGCGACCTCGACGGCGGTCGGGTCGCCTCGCTGTGGTTCGCCGCGGCGACGGCCACGAGCCTCATCACCGGGCGGCTGACCTTCGCGCTGGGCGTCGCCGTCGGGCTGGCGGCGGTGCTTGCCGCGGCGCGCGACCGGCGCGGGTGGGCCTGCGCCCTGGGCGCGCTCTCGAGCCTCGTCAGTCCGGTGGCCGGAGCGTTCGTGGCGCTCGCGGCCGCGGCGTGGTGGCTGGACCGCCGGCGCTGGTGGCCGGTGGCGCTCGCCGCGTGCTCCCTGGGGCCGGCAATCGCCCTGGCCGTCGCCTTCCCGGAGGGCGGCAGCTTCCCCTTCGTCGCCTCGAGCTTCTGGCCCGCCCTCGCCGCGTCGGTCGCCGTCGGGCTCGTCCTGCCGCGCGACGCGCGCGTGGTGCGCATCGGCGTCGCGCTCTACGCGCTGGCGATGGTGGCGAGCTTCGCGCTGGTGACGCCGATGGGCGGCAACGTCGTGCGCCTCGGGGCCCTCTTCGCCGGACCGCTGCTCGCGGCGCTCGCGTGGCGCGCCAACCGGCGCGCGCTCATGGTGCTGGCGCTGCCGCTCGTGTACTGGCAATGGGTGGCGCCGGTGGACGACTGGGCGCGCGCCGCCGGCGACGCGTCGGTGCACGAGCGCTACTACGACGGACTGCTCGGCTTCCTGGCCACGCGCGGCGGCGGCCCGTACCGTCTCGAGATCCCGTTCACCGACAACCACTGGGAATCGCGCTGGGTGGCGCCGCACGTGGCGCTGGCGCGCGGCTGGGAGCGCCAGGTCGACCGCGAGCGCAACGCGCTCTTCTATGACGATCGTCCGATTACCGCCCAGCGCTATCGCCGCTGGCTCGACGACAACGCCGTGCGCTTCGTCGCGTTGGCCGACGCGCCGATCGACTACTCGGCGGCACGCGAGGCCCAGCTGCTGCGCAACGGCCTGCCCTACCTGCACGAGGTGTGGCACGACGCGCACTGGCGCGTGTTCGAGGTCGCCGGCGCACGCCCGCTGGCGCGCGGCGCGGCGCGCGCGACGGCGCTCGAGCCGGAACGCGTGCGCCTGTCGGCGGACCGCGCCGGCGCCGTCGACCTGCGCGTGCGCTTCACCCCCTACTGGCACATCGCCACGGGGCGCGGCTGCGTCGCCCAGGGCCAGGACGGCTGGACCCGGCTGCGCGTCGACGGCGCCGGCCCCGTGGTCCTCGAGACGGCTTTCGCGCTCGGAAGGGTGCGGGCGACGTCGCCCCGATGCACGGGATGAGGTCCGCGGCGCAGCTAAGCCCGCACGCGCGCCAGGCCTGCCCACAGCAGCCGCTGCAGCGTCAGCTCGGAGCGCCCGCGACGGGTGATCTGATAGGTCGGCCCGGCCGGCATGGCCCGCTCGCGAACGAGGCCGCCGGCGAGCAATCGGTGCAGCGTGGCGTGTGCCGCTGGGTAGCCCAACGGCAGCGCCCGCGCGACCTCGTCGGCGCGTCGCGGCCGCGCGGCGAGCATCGAGAGAACGAGCGGACAGAGCGGCTGAACCGCCATCGCATCATTGAACCAGCAGGCGGATGGGTACGCCACAAGCGGATCGTTGGTTCCTGTTAGGTGTGGTTAGCCGGCCTACCGGGCAGCCGGAGCGGTCAATACGATGCGTGTAGAAATGCTTTTGGCCCGCGCCCGTTCCCTCCAGGCGCGGCTCCTGCCCCACGGTTTCCTCGACGTGCTGCGGCAGGTGCTGCTCTTCGCTGCCGCGTACTACGCCTACCGCTTGGTGCGTGGCTGGATCGACGATCCGCAGGGCGCCACGGTGGCCTTCGACAACGCGCGCCACCTCATCCACATCGAGCAGACGATGGGCTTCTTCGTGGAGCCGAGCGTGCAGGCGTGGGCCTCGACCAAGCCGGCGATCATCGACTTCGCCAGCTGGGTCTACCTGAACTGCCAGACGTCGGTGACCCTGGGCGCGCTGGTCTTCCTGTACCTCTTCCACAACAAGAGCTTCTACTTCGTGCGCAACATGTTCATGGTCGCCATGGGCATCGCGCTCGTCGGCTACACCGTGCTGCCCACCGCCCCGCCGCGGTTCTTCCCCGAGTGGGGCTTCCTGGACTCGGTCTCGGACTTCACCGGAGTCAGCCACGACTCCGTCGCCGTCAACGCGCTCTTCAACCCGTACGCGGCCGTGCCGTCGATGCATGTCTGCTTCGCGCTGATGATCGGCATCACGCTCTCGCGCCTGTCCAAGTACCGCGTGACGCGGATCGCGTGGGCGCTGTACCCGCTGCTCGTGACCTTCGTTATCGTCGCGACCGGCAACCACTTCCTGGCCGACGCCATCCTCGGCGCGGTCGCGGCCGCCCTCTCGGCGTGGGCCGCCAGCTGGCTGGCCCGCGCCCGCCCGACCGTCTGGGCCTTCAGCGCCGCCAAGGCCTGATGGCCTCGCCCGCGCAGACCCCCCGGCCGAGACGCCGGGAGCCCGGCGTGCGCCGCGACGCGATGCGCGACCGGCTGATCGAGTCGCGCCTGACGCCCAATGCGATCTCGCTCACCGGGTTCGCACTCAACGTGGTGGCGGCCGTGCTCGTCTGGCAGGAGCTGTTCATCTGGGGTGGGATCGCCTTCATCGTCGGCTCGGTGTGCGACACGCTCGACGGGCGCTACTCGCGCATGTCAGGCAAGGGCACGCAGTTCGGCGCCTTCCTGGACTCGACGCTCGACCGCATCGAGGAGGGCATCGTGCTGACGGCGGTGGCGTACGTCTTCGCCAAGCGCGGGGACGACTTCGCGGCCGCGGCCGTCGTCGTGGCCGTGCTCGCCTCGCTGATGGTGAGCTACACGCGGGCGCGCGCCGAGGCCCTCGGGGTGGAGTGCAAGGTCGGCATCGCCAACCGTGCGGTCCGCGTCGTGATCCTCTCGGCCGGTATCGTGCTCGCGGACCTCGACCTCCTCGCGCCGGCCGTGTACGTGCTGGCTGGCTTGGGCACGATCACCGTCCTGCAGCGGATTCTGCACGTGCGCAAGGAGCTCAACAGGCTCGCGCAACCAGCCTCCGAGCTGTAACCGACGGTCAACAACGGGGTTCGATCCGTCGGAAATCATCGAAGGGAACTTTGACTTGAGCACCAACGGCAACGGCGTCGCCGCGACCGACGGCGCCGCGACGAACGGCAAGTCCCGCTACCAGCACGACAAGGTGCGGGTGGCCATCATCGGCGTCGGCAACTGCGCGAACTCGTTCGTGCAGGGCGTCCACCATTACCGCGACGCCGACCCCAAGGCCCGCGTCCCCGGCCTCATGCACGTCGACCTCGGCGGCTACCACGTGAGCGACATCGAGTTCACGTGCGCCTTCGACGTCAACAGGACGAAGGTCGGCAAGGACCTCGGGGAGGCCATCTGGGCCGATCCGAACAACACGATCAAGTTCACCAAGCTGCCCAAGAAGCTCGGCGTGCCCGTCCATCGCGGGATGACGCACGACGGCATCGGCAAGTACGCGGCGGAGAAGATCACCAAGGCGTCCGGCGAAACGGCCGACATCGTCTCGATCCTCAAGGAGACGCACACCGACGTCGTCGTCTCCTATCTGCCGGTCGGCTCCGAGCAGGCCACCAAGTGGTACGTGGAGCAGATCCTCGAGGCGGGCTGCGGGCTCGTGAACTGCATCCCGGTCTTCATCGCGCGCGAGGACTACTGGAACAAGCGCTTCAAGAAGGCGGGCCTGCCGATCATCGGCGACGACATCAAGTCGCAGGTCGGCGCCACCATCACCCACCGCGTGCTGGCCCGGCTCTTCCACGAGCGCGGGGTCAAGCTGCTGCGCACCTCGCAGCTCAACGTCGGCGGCAACATGGACTTCTTCAACATGCTCGAGCGCGAGCGCCTGGAGTCCAAGAAGATCTCCAAGACCAACGCGGTGACCTCGGTCGCCGGCCTGGAGATGGCCGCCGACGACGTCCACGTCGGCCCCTCGGACTACGTGCCGTGGCTGACCGACCGCAAGTGGGCCCACATCCGCCTGGAGGGCGAGGCGTTCGGTGGCGTGCCGCTCAATGCCGAGCTCAAGCTCGAGGTGTGGGACTCGCCCAACTCGGCCGGGATCGTCATCGACGCGGTGCGCTGCCTGAAGCTGGCGCTCAACCACGGCGTCAGCGGCCAGCTCGACGGCCCGAGCTCCTACCTCATGAAGTCGCCGATGAGCCAGCGTCCCGACGACGAGGCGCGCGACGCGACCGAGAAGTTCATCGCCCGCTACAAGGGCAAGCCCGGCACGACCCCCAAGGGCCGCAAGGCCCCGGCCAAGAAGGCCGCGGTCAAGGCGTAGTTCGGCGTAGTTCGGTTATCCGCCTCATCCGTGAGGCGGATGGAGATGGTCCACGCGGCCGACGACGGCGGGAAGATCCCTGCGTAACGTGCGTCACACAAGACACAGGAACCGCGCAGGATCCGCACCTCTCCTCCAGCGGACGCGGCACTCTCCTCGAAGCAATCGCAGCGGCGGGCCGTCCAGTCGGACGGCCCGCCGCGCTGCGGTCGGCTAGCGTGCGCGCGTGGCCGACGCCGCGGCGCTGCGAGCGCAGCTCGCCTATCTCGAGCGCAGCTCGCCCTTCTACCGCGAGCGACTGGCCTCAGCGCGCGTGCGCGGCGTCGAGGACCTGGCCGCGGTGCCCTTCACGACGAAGGCCGACCTGCGGGCCTCGCAGGCCGCGCGACCGCCGTTCGGCGAGCACCTCTGCGCGCCGCCGGAGGCGCTGGTGCGCCTGCACGTCACCTCGGGCACGACGGGCGAGCCGGTGGCCATCGGCCTCACGCGCGCCGACCACGAGGCCAACTCGGCCGTCGGCGGCGCGGCCTTCGCCATCGCCGGGGTACGCCCGACCGACGTCATCGCCCACTGCCTGAACTACGCGCTCTACGCCGGCGGCATCGCCGATCACATGGCGCTCGAGGCCTCCGGCGCGACGGTCGTGCCCGTGGGCGTGGGCCAGTCGCACCGGCTGCTCGACCTCATCCCGCGGCTCGGGCTCACCGCGATCTACGGGACGCTGTCCTTCCCCGCCCATCTCGCCGGCCGCGCGCGCGAGGCGGGGATCGAGCCCGCCGGGCTTGGGCTGCGCCACATCGTCACCGCGGGCGAGCCGGGCGCCGGGCTCGGCGCGGTGCGCGAGCAGATCGAGGCCACCTGGGGTGCGTCGGTGGCCGACAGCTTCGGCATGAGCGACGTGTGGTCGACCATGGCCGGCGAGTGCGAGGCGCGGGCGGGGCTGCACCTGACCACCGACGGATGGGCCGTCCTCGAGCTCGTCGAGCCCGGCGGCGACGCACTGCTGCCGATCGAGGACGACGCCTTCGGCGAGCTCGTGTGGACCCATCTGCGCCGCGAGGCCTCGCCGCTGCTGCGCTATCGCTCGGGCGACCTCGGGCGCGTGTGGACCTCGCCGTGCGCGTGCGGGCGCAGCGGGCCGCGGATTCGCATCGAGGGCCGCGTCGACGACATGCTGCGCGTCCAGGCGGTCAACGTGCACCCCGGCGCGATCGGCGCGGTGCTCGGGCGCTTCGCGGGGCTAGGCCGCTACGCGGTGGTGGCCGAGGGCGATCCGATCGTCCCGCCGCTGCGCGTCTACGTCGAGACGCCGAACGGCGTCGAGGGCGTTGCCGCAGCGCTGCGAGCCGAGCTCGGAGCGCGCTTCGAGGTACAGGCGGTGGCGCCCGGCGCGCTGCCGGTGGGCGAGCAGAAGACGCGCGTCGTGTACCGCACGGCGCTCGGAGAGGAGCTGAAGATCGCATGAGCGTGACGGTGAGCGAGCTGGGGTCGGCCCGGGTGGTGACGTGGGATCGCCAGGCGAATCGCAACGCGTGGACGCGCGACACCATCGAGGCGATCGCCGACGCCATCGAGGCCGCAGGGGCCGACGAGGCCGTGCGCTGCGTCGTCGCGCGCGGCGCCGGCGAGCACTTCTCCGCCGGTGACGACCTCTACGCGGCGATCGACGCCACGCCCGAGTCATGGGCGGCGACCGTGGCCGCCTTCCAGCGCGTCACGAGCGCGACCCTCGCCGCACCGATCCCGGTGCTGGCCGCCATCGACGGCGTCTGCATCGGCGGCGCGCTGGAGTTCGCCGCCAGCTGCGACCTGCGCCTCGCCACCGACCGCGCGCGCTTCGGCACGCCCGAGGTCGGCATCGGGCTGACCTACACCAACGCCGGCTCGCACTTCCTTCCCTCCACGATGGGCGAGACCGCCGCACGGGAGCTGCTGCTCACCGGCGCGCTACGCGACGTCGAGTGGGCGCAGTGCCACCGCTTCGTCAACGAGGTCGTCCCTGCGAACGCGTTCGACGAGCGCATCGCCGCGTGGGCCGCCGGCTTCGACGACGTCTCGCGCGCCGCGGTCGCGCGCACGAAGGCGATGCTCAACGATCGCTTCGGTGAGCTCCTGGGCGCCGCGATGGAGCGCGAGGAGCGCGCCTGCGTCGAGCTCTTCGACGGGCCTGACGCGCCGGCGGCGCTTGCGGCGTTCGCGCAGCGGCGGGGGTAGGGTCATCGT
>Ga0307278_10000936_pt1 | contig 14429 bp, 15 predicted proteins | sample ER_DNA_117_FD_194482 | JGI IMG/M metagenome (GOLD analysis project Ga0307278, IMG submission 194482) | Bulk soil microbial communities from the East River watershed near Crested Butte, Colorado, United States - ER_DNA_117 | ecosystem: Environmental > Terrestrial > Soil > Floodplain | place... | reverse complement strand
TCGCCGTGCGGCGCCCGGCATCCACGGCCCGCGCACATGCGGGCACGGCGACCATGGAACCAACCATCTAGGGGCCGGCGTGCGCGTCCTGCTCTGCGACGACACCCCGGAGCTGCGATCGCTGATGCGCTTCGCGCTGGAGTCCGAGGGCGGCGTGGAGATCGTGGGCGAGGTCGGCGACGGCGATGCCGCCGTGCTGCTGGCCGCCGACGAGCAGCCCGACGTCGTCGTCCTCGACCTCGAGATGCCCGGGCCGGACCCGGGAGCGCTGCTGACCGGGTTGCGCGGCGCGGCGCCCAACGCGGCGCTCGTGACGTTCTCCGGGCACGAGCCGGCCGCTGTGGCCGGCGCCGCGGTGCAGGAGATCGCGCTGCACGTGCCCAAGACGACCGACCTCGCGGCTGCGGCGCGGGCTGTGCGCGAGCTGGGCGGCCGCCTGCGCGGGTGAAAGCGCCCCCGCGCGGCGGCATACTGCGCGGATGAGCTCCAGCGCCGGCGGCGAGCCGCTACGGCCGGCTGCGCCTCGCGTCGTCATCGCCGACGACGACGCGGTGTTCCGTAGCGGCGTGCGGGCGGCGCTGCAGGACGCCGGCATCGTGGTCATCGCCGAGGCCGACAACGGCCGCGATGCGATCGACCTCGCCGTGCACTTCCGCCCCGACGTGGTGCTCATGGACGTCGTCATGGTCGGGATGGACGGGATCTCGGCCACGCGGGCGATCGCCGGCCGCGCGCCGGAGGTCAGCGTCGTGCTGCTGACGAGCTCGCAGGACGCCGAGCTGGGGATGATCGGCCTTCGCGCCGGCGCCGACGGGCACCTGGTGAAGGGCCTCGCGTACGAGGACCTCGTCGCCGCCGTCCGCAGCGCCGCTGACGGCGAGCCGGTCCTGGCCCCGGCGGTGGCGCGGCGTCTCATCGAGCGTCTGCGCGCGCTGCCCGACGGCGGCCTCGGGGTGCGCCCGGTGCGCAGCTCGCTGACCTCGCGAGAGTGGGAGGTCCTCGACCTGCTCTGCGCCGGGCTGTCGGTGGACGACGTGTCCGATCGCCTCGTCCTCGCGCGCGACACGGTGCGCACCCACGTCAAGCGCATCCTGCGCAAGCTCGGCGTGCACTCGCAGGCGGAGGCCATCGAGATGGCCAACGGGATCCGGGCGACCTACGCGCCCGGCCATCGCGAGCCGCTGGCGTAGCAAAGGCCGGCAGGCACCGGCTCAGTAATGAGGCGGGAGGTCCGCGTCGTGGTACGGACCTCCCGCCTGACGCTCCGAGTAGGGGGGTGACGAACCCGGAGCGTGTCCTCAGGCTCCCGCCGAGCGCGCTAGCTGCGCCTGACGAGACTCTCGGCCGGGTGGCCGGCTGAGATCGGTGGCGCCGTCGGCGGCGCTCAAAGGTAGGTCCTCGCGGTCAGGGCCCGCGCGGGCGCCGGCGCGGGCGCCGGGCGCGACAGGACGCGGGCGTAGGCGGCCAGCAGGGGGCCCTCGGAGTGCTGCCAGGCGAGCTCGCGCTCGACGCGCTCGCGCGCCTGCGCGCCCATCCGCTCGCGCCGCTCGGGGTCGTCGAGCAGCTCGGCCACGCAGCGCCCGAGGCTGTCAGGGTCGCCAGGCGCGGCGTACAGGGCGGTGTCGCCGGCCGAGACGCGCGACTCCGGCAACGCATAGGAGGCCACGGCCCGCCCGAGCGCCATGTACTCGGCGATCTTGATCATGGTCGACACGTCATTGAGCGGGCTTGGCGGATCCGGGGCCAGGCAGACGTCCGACGTGCACAGGATCTCGCGGATGTCGTCGTCACCGCGCCAACCGGCGAACTCGACGCAGCCCGACAGGCCCAGCTCGTCGGCCAGCGTGCGCATGGCCGGCAGCGCGTCGCCGTCGCCGATGAAGACGGCGTGCCAGTCCTCGCGCAGGGCGCGCAGGGCGGCGAGCGCGCGCAGCGCGTGGTCGACGCCGTCCTGGGGGCCCATGATCCCCAGGTAGGAGATGAGGTGGGTCTGCCCGCGCCGCCACGCCGGCTCGGGCTCGACGGGGCGAAAGCGCGCCAGGTCGGGGCCGTTGCGCACGACGAAGACGTCCTCGGGGTCCATCCCGCCGCGCTCGACGGCGACGCGCGCGTAGGACCCGTTGGTGGCCAGCGACACGTCGGCGAGCCTGTAGGCGATGCGCTCGGCGACCAGCGTCGCGCGGTGGCCGAGGTCCTCGCCGCGCCCGAAGCGCGAGCGGTAGAGCTCGGGCACGAGATCGTGGTGGTCGAAGATGAAGCGCGTCCCCTGGCGGCGCAGGCTGCGCGCGGCCAGCAGGAGGATGTCGGGCGGGTTGCAGGAGTGCACGACGTCGAAGCGCCGATCGCGCGCGAGCTTGCGTACGAGGCGGCGCAGGCGCCACAGGGCCTGCGCGTACTCGCGCGCGTAGCCCAGCGCGTTGCCCGCGGGGCGCAGCGGATAGCGGTGGATCTCGATGCCCTCGAGCACCTCGTAGGGCGCGCTGTCGCGCTCGGTGCCCTGGGCGCAGGCGATCACGACCTCCCATCCGGCCGCCGCCAGGGTGCGGCTGATGTTCCACACCCGCCGGTCGGCGGGGACGGGGGCGTTCTCGCTGATGATGAGGACGCGGCCGGCGAGCATCAGGCGGCTCCCCGGCCGATCAACACGACCGGCACGGTGCGCGCCAGGATCTTGACGTTGAGCCACAGCGAGCGGCTGCGGGCGTACTCGACGTCGAGCGCGATCATCTCCTCGAGCGTCAGCTCGGAGCGCCCGCTGACCTGCCACAGGCCGGTCATGCCGGGCTTGACGGCGAAGCGGTCGAACCAGTGCGGCGGATAGTGCTCGACCTCGTAGGGGATCGGCGGGCGCGGGCCGACGAGCGACATGTCGCCGCGCAGCACGTTCCAGAGCTGGGGTAGCTCATCGAGGCTCGACTTGCGCAGAAACCGCCCGACGCGCGTGACGCGGTCGTCGTTGGCCATCTTGAAGAAGTTGGACTCGGCGTCCTCGGACTGCTGGCCGGCGATCAGGCCGATCACGAACTGGCGGTGCGTCTCGTGCCCGGCTCCGCTGTGCATCGTGCGGAACTTGTTGACCGTGAAGGGATCGAGGTCACGCCCGACGCGGCGCTGGCGGTAGAGCACGCGCCCCGCGGAGTCCAGCCGGATGGCCGCCGCGAGGATCAGGAGCACGGGCGCCAGGACGAGCAGCAGGACAGCGGAGACCGCCACGTCCAGGGCTCGGCACGCGGCCGCGGAGTGTCTGGACGTGCCCGCGGCGATCGCGACGCGTGTCGTTGAGAGGCCACCGGCTTCCGTGCTGCTCGCGCTCATGTGCAATCAACGCTCCGACGGCCCGTTGGCTCGCGGACGGAAAACGGATGAGCCTCAGGCCGCGAGCGCCACGACATGGGCGTCGAGCCGCTCGATGACGTAGTCCTGCTGCTCGTCGGTGAGGCCCGGGAAGAGCGGGAGCATGAGCACGTCGCGCGCCGCCGCCTCCGTGTGGGGCAGCGGCACGCGCAGGGGCTCCGGATAGGCCGCCTCCTCGTGGATCGCCATCACGCCGCGGCGCGTGGCGACGCCGTCGTGCAGCAGCCGGCGCATGAGCTCGGTGCGGCCGATCGGCGCGTGCGCGCCCACGCGCACGCAATAGGACTGCCAGGTCCGCGTCGCGTACTGCGGCTCGTAGGGAGCCTCGAGGTGGGGGATGTGCTCCAGCGCAGCCCCATAGCGGTCGGCCTGACGGGTGCGCTCGGCGAGGATCTCGTCGAGCGCCTCGAGCTGGCGCAGCCCGAGGGCGGCCTGCATGTCGGTCATGCGGCAGTTCCAGCCGCGCTCGGGATAGCCCTCGAAGACGATGTCCTTCGCGTTGTGGCGGGCGACGTCCGAGAGCTCCATCGCGTGCTGGCGCAGCGTGCGCAGGCGCGCGGCCACGGCCGGGTCGTGGACGGCGATCATGCCGCCCTCGCCGGTGGTGATGACCTTGCGCGGGTGCAGCGAGAAGCACGCCAGCGGCCCCAGCGAGCCGATCGGACGGCCCTTATGCTGCGCGCCGATGGCGCATGCGGCGTCCTCGACGAGCTCCAGGCCGTAACGATCGGCCAGCGCGAGGAAGGCGTCCATGTCCGCCGGCAGCCCGACCTGGTGCACCGGCATGATCGCCTTGGTGCGCTCGCTGATCGCGCGCTCGGCGGACGCCGGGTCCAGGTTGTAGGTCAGCCTGTCGACGTCGGCGAAGACGGGCGTCGCGCCGCACTGCCAGACGGCGTTGGCCGTGGCGATGAAGGACAGCGACGGGACGATGACCTCGTCGCCGGGTCCCACGCCCGAGACGTAGAGCGCGAGCTGCAGCGCGGTCGTGCAGTTGGTCGTGGCCACCGCATCGGGCGCGCCGACGCGCTCGGCGAAGGCGGCCTCGAAGGCGGCGACGCGCGGGCCCTGCGACACCCACCCCGACATGACGGCGGCCGCAACGGCGGCCCCGTCGGCCTCGGTGAGCGAGGGGCGCGCGAACGGGACGTCCATCAGGATGCCGTCGCCAGCACGGGCCCGGCGGGCTCGCGCTCGCCCCGCCACCAGGTGACCAGGCGCGTGAGGCCCTCGAGCAGGCCGACCTCGGCCTCGAAGCCCAGGCGGTTGGCGGCGAGGCGGGTGTCGGACAGGCGGCGCGTGACCCCGTTGACCGCGCGCGGCGGGCCGTGGACGACCGACAGGTCGGAGTCCATGACGTGCAGCAGCGCCTGGGCCAGCTCGAGCAGGTTCGTCTCCACGCCGCTGCCGACGTTGAAGACCTCGTCGGTGAGATCGGAGTTGGCGGCGATCACGTTGGCGCGCGCGATGTCGCCGACGTAGACGAAGTCCATGGTCTGCAGGCCGTCGCCGAGGACGATCGGCGGCTCGCCCGCGTCGATGCGCTCCATCCAACGCGGAAGCACCTCGGTGTAGAGCCCGAGGACGTCCATCCGCGGCCCGTAGGCGTTGAAGTAGCGCAGGGCCACGTAGTCGAGGTCCGACATGGCCTTGAAGCTGCGCAGCAGGCCCTCGTTGAAGACCTTGGCCGCGCCGTAGAAGGTGTCGTTGGCGTAGGGGTGGTGCTTCTCGGGGGTGGGGAACTCCTCGGCCGGCCCGTAGATCGAGGCCGACGAGGCGGCCACGAGCTTGCGCACGCCCTCCTGCGCGGCGGCCTCGATGACGTTGTAGGTGCCGTCCACGAGGACCTCGAGCGCCAGGCGCGGCTCCTCCGCGCACTGCGTTATCCGGATCGCCGCCTGTTGGAAGACCACGTCGATCCCGCGCGTCAGCTCGCGCACGAGCGCCGCGTCGCGGATGTCGCCCTCGACGATCTCGACGTTGCCGTTGGCCAGCGCCCAGGCGAGGTTCTCGCGGCGGCCGCGGACGAAGTCGTCGAGGATGACGACCTCGCGCGGCTCCTGCGCGACCACCAGGTCGGCGATGTGCGAGCCGATGGTGCCGGCGCCGCCCGTGATCAGTACGCGCTCCCCGCGCATGGTCGTTCCCAAGGACATGCCGAGTTAACGGGCGGCGGCGGAGCGGGCTTCCGTCCCGCGGAGCTCGCGGACGACCCGCGCCGGGTTGCCGGCGGCGATCACGCCCGCGGGAATCGACGCTGTGACGACGCTTCCGGCGCCCACCACCGTATCCGCGCCGATCGTCACGCCCTTGAGGATCGTCACCCCGTTTCCGATGAACACGTTCTCGCACAGCTCGACCGGCGCCATGGCGGGGCGCCCGCCGCGCCGGCGCGCGGGGTGAAGCTCGTGGAAGTCGGAGTCGAGGATCTCGACGTTCGAGCCCAGCAGGGCTCGGGCGGCGATGCGGATGCCCGCGCCCTCGCTCTTGATGAAGGCGTTGTTGTTGACCTGGACCCCGTCGCCGAACTCGATCGCTGCCTCCGGCGCCGAGGCCTCGACGTGGCAATAGCCGGTGTAGTAGAGCGGCGAGGTGGACCAGCCGAACTCGACGTCGCGTCCGATCACGATCGTGCCCTCGCCGAGGAGCAGGAGCGGCTGATGGACAACCGGGCTACCGCTCACGTGGCGGCAGGTCGACAGCGCGCGATACTTCCACACGCGCGGGCGCTGAGCGAGAGCGCGCAGATGGCCGGCGCCCCTCACGACGGCGTCGGTTCCCCGGCCGCCCGGCGCGCCCCGAGCGAACGGCTGAGGCGCACGAACGCGTCGCCCGCGCGCCGGCGGGGGCCCTCCGGCAGCGAGAGCACGAGCGTCCACACCAGCGCGCGCGCACTGCGACGCTGGCGCACCGCCGAGCGAAACGCAGCGCGCGCCTCGACGGCGCGCCCCTCGTCGATCAGGTAGCGGCCGATCTTGAAGTGGTCCTCCGCGAGCACGTCGCGCACGAGCGCCGCGTCCTCGAGGTCGTCGGCGTACCACCGGTGCACGTCGTGGCTGCACTGCGCCATCCAAAGCAGGCGGCTCGAGAGATTGCTCTCGTGGCGGCGGTAGCGCAGCAGCACGCGCGGGTCGTAGAAGAAGACCGCGCCGCTGCACAGGCAGCGCATCCAGTACTCGAGATCGTCGGCGCCGAACCTCTCGACGAAGGGCCCGAGGCGCTCGAAGAGGTTGCGGCGGATCACGATCGACGGCGCGCAGATGACGTTCTCGCGATAGAGCGCGTCGCGCAGCGCGCGGCCGTCGAGCACGCCCTCGCCCGGCGGCTTGGCGTAGGTGCCGTCGGCAAGCCCGAAGAGCTGGGCGTCGCCGAAGAGCACGTCGACCTGAGGATGCTCGGCCAGCGTCCGCGCGTGCCACTCGAGCTTGCGGGGCTCCCAGACGTCGTCGGCGCCGCACATCGCCACGTAGTCGCACGTCGCGTGTGCGAACGCGGTGTTGAACGCCGCCGGGCACCCGCCGTTCTCGCGCGTCACGATGCGCACGCGGTCGGCGAAGCGCCGCAGGACGGCGGCCGTGCCGTCGGTCGAGCCGTCGTCCACGACCACGACCTCGTCCGGCGGCCGCGACTGGCCGAGGATCGCGGAGAGCGTCTCGGCGATCCACGCCTCGGCGTTGTAAGCGGCCACGACGGCCGTGATCGTCGGTGTGCGGGTGTCCATGCCTGCCGCGATGCCGTGCATCAGGTCGCACTCCGTGCGGCCGCCGGCGCCAGCCGCCGCGCGCGCGCCAACAGGGGGCCGGTGGGCAGCACGCGGCCGACGAGCTTGGCGAGGTCGCCCCAGGCACCGCGGAAGCCCACACGCAGCGTCAGCAGGTACGCCGGCGCTGCCACGAGCGTCACCGCCGCGACGACCACCACTCCGGGCACGACGGCCGTGGAGACCGCCCAGCCCACGGGAGTGGCGACGGCCACGAGCGCGGCGCACGAGACGCTCGCCGGCGCGATGTCGGCCCAGAAGCAGCGCAGAGCGGCGGCGGGCGAGCCCGGGATGAGCATCAGGTACGCGACGACGAGGAAGGCGGTGTGCACGACCACCGCGGCGGTGGCGACCGCGACGAGGCCCAGGTGCGCGACGACCACGACGGCCGAGACGTAGACGACGAAATGGCCGACTCCGTAGGCCAGCAGCGCCCGCGGGCGGCCCGTGGCCATGAGGGTCGTGCCCACGGCGTCGATGACGAGCGTCGCCGCTCCGGCGGCGCAGAGGATCTGAGTCGGGACGACGGCCTCGGTCCATTGCGGCCCGAACATCCACGGGATGATCTGCGGCGCGGTGATCGCCAGGCCGGCGATGAGCGGGAAGAGCGCGACGGTCAGCAGCCGCACCATGCGCCCGCGCAGCGCGAACATCTCCTCGGGGCTGTCCGACCGCGAGAGCACCGGGAAGGCCACCTGGTACATGACCACGCTGATCTTGCGCTGGTACTCGACCGCGAGCTGGAAGGCGCGCCAGTAGATACCGGCCGAGGTGGCACCCAGGCGCGCGCTGATGACGGCGTAGTCGCCGTTGCGAAAGCCGACCCAGCTGATGCTCGCCAGCGACGCCGGAAGCCCGTAGCCGGCGATGTCGCGGACCGCCTGGCGGCGCAGGCGCGGGAGCGGTGCAGGCGCAGCGGCGAAGGCGAGGGCGGTGGCAAAGGCGGTGCCCGCCAGCGCGCCCAGCACGAGCGCGGAGCCGTCGAGCCCGGCCAGCGCGGCGAGCGCCACCGCGACCAGCGCGCGCACCGCGCCGGAGACCATCTCGATGACGCTCAGGCGGCGGAAGTCCAGGCGCCGGCGCAGCAGCGCCATCGGAACGGTGCCGAGGCTCGCGAGCAGGAACATCGGAGTCGACAGGCGCACCAGCTCCGCGGTCCCGTCACCGAGGACCGGCCCGACGATCAGCGCGCAGAGCACCAGCGTGACGCCCGCGAGCACTGCCGCGAACGCGAGAGTGAGGAAGACTCCGGCTTGGAGGTGCTCGCGACGCACGGCGTCGCGCTGGACGAGGGCGCTGCCGACGCCCTCGGTGGGGATGCCCATGGCGAGCTCCTGCACGATCACCGCGACGGCGAAGCGGCCGAAGTCGGCGGGCGCGATCAGATGGGCCAGTACGACCATCGACCCCAGCAACAGGATCTCGGACGCCACGCGGGCGAGCGAGATCCAGCGCACCCCGTCGGTCGTGGCCGCGGTGAGCTGCGCGGCGGAGCGCGCGTCGCTCATCGCGCCGTCCCGGAGCGCAGGGCGGGACGCAGCGGCGCGAGCATTCGCGAGCGCAGCTCGTTGCGCACGAAGCGCCGGAACTGGGGATCCTCGACGCGCGGCGTGCGCCGCAGTGCGGCGCGGGCGTAGCCGTACGCGAACGCGGCCCCCGAGAGGCCGGCCGGTGGGACGCGTGCGAGCTTGATCGAACGTAGCAGGGCCCACGGGGCGCTCTGATGCAGGACCCAGGCGCACTCGCCGTGCCGTGCCTTCCCGCGCAGGCGGCCGTCGGCCGAGCCCCAGGGGCGGTGGTGGCGGCCCACGAGCTCGGGCAGGCTGCGCGTCGCGTAGCCGCGCATCCGCGCGTACGTCTCGTCGATCGTGTCCCACGCCAGGCGCTCGAGGATCCCGCCGATCGCCTCGAGGCACTCGCGGCGGTAGAGCTTCACCGCGCCGTGGATGTGCGAGTCGGGAATCGGGATGAGCTCCCAGCCCCCCGGGGAGGGCTCCTCCAGGCGGCCGCCCGCCAGGCCCAGTTGGGGCTGGTCGCGGAACTCGCGCAGCAGCGTCGCGAACCAGTGCGTCGGTAGCTCGACGTCGCCGTCGAGCTTGCCGATGTGGCTGAAGTCGCGCCAGCCGGCCTGCTCGATGCCGAGGTTGAAGGCACGCGCCTCGCGCGCCAGGGCGAGACGGTCGGGCCCGTCCTCGGCCTCCGCCGCGCTCATCACGGTGAGGAACGGCAGCTCGCGGGCCCAGCGCCGCGCGATCTCGAGCGTGTCGTCGCGCGAGCCGTCGTCGACGATCACCCAGCGGTCGGGGGGGCGCTCCTGCGCGGCCATCGCGCGCGCCGTGCGGTCGAGGTGCCGCGCCTCGTTGTAGACCGGGCTCACGATGAGCAGCCGCTCGGCGGTCAGGGCTTGCCCAGGTTCGCTCATCGCCTGCCTTCAGCCGGCGGGCGCTGCGTCGCCGTTGGCGATCGCCAGGATCCCGACGCCGTAGCCACCCTCGGGATCGAGGATGCGGGCTGCTGCCTCCGCGCGCGAGTGCGCGTCGAGCTTCGCGAAGGCCGAGGAGAGGTGCGTCTTCACCGTGCTCTCGGCGAGGTAGAGCTTGTCGGCGATCTCCCGGTTGGTGAAGCCGAGGACCACGAGTCCGAGGATCTGCTTCTCGCGGTAGGACAGCGCGCGCGGCGCCAGCTGGCTGCGCAGCTCGAGGGGGACGGCGAGCTGGCCGGCCGAAACCGCCTGCACGGTGGGCACCAGGGCGCGTTCGAGCGCGCCGTCGAACACGATCCCGGCCGCACCCGCACGCAGCGCGCGCCGCAGCGAGGAGTTCGGCGCATCGGCTGGCATGCAGACCACGATGTGCGCCTCCGGGCAGGACCCGGCCAGCTTCTGCACCGCGCGCACGCGGGCCGGCGCCTTGCCGGTCGCGAGCAGCACGACGATCGTTCCGGGGTCGCTCAGCTCGCCGGCCTCGACGTCGTCCGCCACGCGCGTGACCCACATCCCGAAGCCGGCGGCGCGCAGCAGCGCGCTGGCCTGTGCCCGAGGCTGCGCATCGCCGCCGACCACGACGGCCATCGTCGGAGTCCACGACGGGTGGGTCTGTCCGGCCGTGGCAGCGCTCATGATCGAACAACGCCGCTCGACGGCGCACGCTTTCGCACCGTCGTCCTACACGGGCGAGGCGAGCCTCACGTCCAGCAGCCCCCGGTCGCCGAGCGTGCGGCAGAGCTCGCACAGCTCGGCCTCCAGGGCGGCGACCGCCGCCCCGTTCGCGGCGGCGAAGCGGCGTGCCGCGAGCGCGGGCGAGCCCACCTGCGCAAGGAAGGCGAACAGCTCGCCTGCGCGCGGGTCGAGGTGGTGGTAGAGGCCCGTCCGGAGGTCCAGCAGGACCGTCTCGGCCGCCAGCGCCCGAAACACGACCGTGTCGGGGATGCGCACTGTGGCGCGGCGCATGGCGGCGTCGAGCATGTGCACTGAACGGCGACGAAGGCAAGGTTCTCGCGCGCGGCGCGGCGCTCGGGGCCTCGTAGTCCGTTTTTCCTACGTCGGCTGCGCGCCGCTGCGCGCATATCGGGTCGCCTCCGACGTTGAGTGGGCATGGAGATCGCTAAGGCACTCGTGCTCGCCGGCCGCCGCGCCGAAGACCGACCCTGGCCGAGCGTGCGGTTCCTGCCCAAGCCACTGGTACCGGTCGCCAATCGGCCGATCCTCTTCCACAACCTCGAAGCTCTGCGCCGCGCCGGACTGCTGGAGGCCACGATCGCCGTCGAGCCCGAGACGGCCGCGGCGATCCGCTGTGCGGTCGGCGACGGCTCTGACTGGGGCCTCACCGTCCGCTACGCGGAGTGCCCCTCCGATGTCGGCATCGAAGACGCCCTGGGGATCACCCGCGACTTCCTCGGCGACGAGCCCGTGCTCGTCCAGCACGCGGGCGCGTTGCTGCGTGAGCGCATCCACCCGCACATCGCCGCCTTCGCCGGCGAGCGGCTCGACGCGCTCGCGTTGCGGCTACCCGGTGCCACCACCGACGCCGAGGTGCGCGCGGCCGACGGCGGGTGGTTGCTCAGCCAGCGCGCGGTCTCGATCCTCATGCACCGCGCCACGGCGGGCGCCGACCCGCTGGCGCGCGTGCGCGCCGAGGGTGGCCAGGTCCGGGTTCAGCACGTCGACGGATGCCTGCCGTGCAGCGGCGGCCAGGAGACCCTGCTCGAGGCCAACCGGCGGATGCTCGAGGAGATCGTGACCGACGTCGACCCCGCGTGCGTGGAGAGCTCCACGATTCAGGGGGCGGTCGTCGTGCACCCGACCGCCCGGGTGGAGAACAGCCTGGTCCGCGGCCCCGCGATCATCGGTCCCCGCACGCACGTGCGCGAGGCCTACATCGGCCCGTACACCTCGATCGGCGCCGACGTCGTCGTCGAGGGCGCCGAGATCGAGCATTCCATGATCTTCTCGGGCGCCGAGGTGCGCTACATCGGTACGCGCATGGAGTCCAGCGTGATTGGCGAGCGCGCGCGGGTCGTGCGCTCGTTCGGCATCCCGAAGGCCTTGCATCTGTCCGTCGGCGATGGCGCGGAGGTCTCACTGTCATGACGCCAGCACAGACCACCACGAGGACCGGCACGAGCGGGCGCGCGTCCGAGGCCGGATCCGAGAGGACCCCGCGCTGTGAGCACACGCTGCTCACCAAGCCCGAGTGCCATTGCCGGGCGTGCCTGGCCGCGCAGGTCGCTGTGCACGGGCCTCGGTAGCGCTCAGGCGCCCTCGACCGAGAGCGCCTCGCCGCGACCCGCGGCATGCCCGCGCGCGGCCATCAGCAGCTCGATCTCCTCGCGCAGGCGCTCGTGTGAGCGGGCCTCGTCGAAGTGCTGTTCGACGCGCACGCGCCCCTGTTCGGAGAGCGCGGCGGCGAGGCCGGGCTCATCGGCGAGGCGTCGTACGGCGCCGGCCATGGCGGCGGGATCGTCTGGCGCGATCAGCAGGCCGCAGCGACCGTCCTCGCCGACGACGTCCGCGATGCTGCCCATGCGCGCGGCGATCACCGGGGTGCCGTGCGCCATGGCCTCCATGAGCACGAGCGGCGTCACCTCGCCGGCCGGCAGCAGCAGCGCGTCGGAGGCCAGCAGGCGCTGGTCGACATCGGAGCGCTGCCCCGCGAACGTCACACGCTCGCCGAGGCCCGCAGCGGCCACCTGTGCGCGCAACTCGGCGACATAGGCGGGGTCGGCCTCCAGGCCCACGAGCTCGAGCGTCGCGTCGACGTGGTCGGCGACGAGCGCGGCGAGTGCCGACACGGCGAGGTCCTGGCGCTTGTGGCGGTCGATCGTGCCGACGACGACAATGCGCAGCGGCGCACCCTCCGCCCTGGGTGCCCGCTCGGGCCGCGGCGGCAGCGGGATGCCCACCGGGTTCAGGAGCACGCGCGCGCGCGGGTCGCCGAGCGCCTCGGCGATCCCCGGCGAGATCGCCACGACCGTGTCCGCCACCGCCCCATGAAATCGGTACAGGCGCCGGGCGGCGCTCGACTTGGGCGCCTCCTGCGCATGGACGAGGACGGGCACGCCGGCCAGTCGCGCGGCGAGCACGGGCGCCACGAGCACGGTGCTGTTGGCCACCACGGCGCCGATCCGCCGCCGACGGATCATCGCTGCCAGGCGCAGCGCGTCGGGCGCCGCGCGGGCGATCTCCAGCGCCCAGCGCTGCGGGGTCGCGCCCCAGACAGGTACACGCGTGGGCGCGCGCACGAGCGTGCCCAGCGGCTCGAAGCGCGGCCGCAGCTCGCCGTGGCCGACCGCGATGACCAGGTCGTAGTGCTCGCGCAGCGCCTGCGCCTGGCCGAGCGCCACGAGCTGCGCGCCCGCGGGCTTGGCGCTGTGGACCGGCATGAGCAGCGTTGCGCGGCGTGTGCCGGTGGTCGTGCGCGCGGGGTCGTGCATCGCTCCAGAGAACGGTACGCGGTCGAACCGGCTTTCACCTCGCCGGGCCGGAAGTTCGCGCGCGGGCCTCGCGTTGGTCGGGGGAAAGGACTAGAGCATGCAACTCGGAACACACCTACGAGAGCTGTGGCGGCTGCGCATCGGCGTGGCGGTGAGCGCGCTGCTCGCAGTCCTGGTCGCCGTCTCGGCAATCGACACGATCAGCCTGTTCCCGCCCGGCCTGAAGGGGCGCGAGCTGGAGATCGCCGCCGCCTCGACGCACGTGCTCGTCGACACGCCGAAGTCGAAGGTCATCGACCTGCGCGCCAATACGTACGACTTCACCTCGCTGACGACGCGCGCCGACCTGCTCGGCAACGTCATGGCCAGTGCGCCGGTGCGCGAGTACATCGCGCGCCGTGCCGGCGTGGACCCGCGTCAGATCGAGGCCGTGGCCCCGGTGACCGCCAACGTTCCGCGCGTGCTGACCGAGCCGGGCAGCGAGAAGCGCTCGAGCGACATCCTGCGCTCGACCGACCAGTACCGCCTCGACATCCAGGCCAACCCGACGGTCCCGATCCTCGACATCTCCTCGCAGGCACCCACCAAGGAGGCTGCCGAGCGCCTGGCCAACTCAGCCGTGGACGGCCTGCGCGACTACCTGCGCGACCTCGGCAACCGTCAGGGCATCGGCCCCGACCAGCAGGTGCGCCTCGAGCAGCTCGGGCGCGCCCGCGGCGGCGTCATCAACCATGGCGTCGGCCTGCAGATCGCGCTGCTGTCCTTCATGGTCGTCTTCACCATCTCCTGCTGCGCCGTCCTCTTCCTCTCGCGCGTGCGCCGCGGGTGGGTCGCGGCGGGCAGCGAGCGCGCCGAGCCCGGCGACGGTGTCCTGCTCGCGACCGCCAACGGCCGCGACGGCGCGTGAGCCCGACCGCCGAACTCGTCGCGCAGCCGACCGCGCCGCCGCCTCCGAGCGTCGAGCTGCCGCGTCTGCCGTTCGAGCGCGCGGCCGAGACGCTGCGCTCCGGCGGCATGCCGCGGATCCGCTCCAACGCGGGCGACTGGCCGCGGACCACGCGCGTGCTGCCGTGGATGCTGGCGGCCTTCATCGCGATCCTGTGGTTGGTCCCGTTCAACTCGATCGGGCTGACCGTCTCGCTGCCGATCGACCTGAAGTTCGACCGTCTCGTGCTGCCGGTCATCGCCGGCGTCTGGTTCCTGTCGCTGGCGGTGGGCGGGCCGGGCTCGCCGCGCCTGCGGGTCACGCCGATCCACCTCGCCATCGGCGCGTTCGTCGCGATCTGCTTCCTCAGCGTGGTCGCCGACGCGCACTACCTCAACGTGACGCTCGAGCTCGACACGGCGATCAAGAAGCTCACGCTCGTGGTGTCCTACGCCCTGG
>Ga0307278_10000934_pt1 | contig 14451 bp, 8 predicted proteins | sample ER_DNA_117_FD_194482 | JGI IMG/M metagenome (GOLD analysis project Ga0307278, IMG submission 194482) | Bulk soil microbial communities from the East River watershed near Crested Butte, Colorado, United States - ER_DNA_117 | ecosystem: Environmental > Terrestrial > Soil > Floodplain | place: USA... | reverse complement strand
TCCTCTGCTGGGGCGCGACCGATTGGTTCGGGGCCCTCGGCGCATTCACGTGGCTACCCTGGGCTTGGTGGGGTGCGGAGCGAGCACTGGATCTGCGACGCACAAGATGGCGATTCCTCTGGCCGGCGCCGTTCGTTTACCTGCTCGTCACCGGCGGGTTTCCGTACACAGTTTTGATGCTGTTGCTCTTGATTGCCTGGCTCTCGATCAAGTCGTTAGTCCAAACGCGGAGCGTCTTCTCGATCTTGCCGATGCTTTTTGGTGTCGCACTTGGGTTCGGCCTTTCCGCGCCAGCGTGGCTTGCGATTCTTGATCTCGTTCAAGGTTCGGCGCGCGAACTGCAGCCGCCGTCTGCGCACTGGCAATGGCTGGTTCCACCAGCGGCATTGCCGGGATTAATCATTCCCTCGTGGACCGTGAACTGGACCGATTTCTCGTCGAGAAACATTCCGCATACCGCAACCGAGTTGGCATGTGGATTGGTCGCGCCAGTCGCGCTTGTCGCCGGTTTCGTCTGGCCTCGCCGCATGCTCATTACGCGACTCAAATGGAAGTTGATCCTGCTTCTGATCGTGCTGTTGCTTTGCATGATTCCGACAGCTGGACTTTTTCGTTGGAGTTTTCGGTGGCTGCCGTTTTTTCATTTGGTTCTGGCGATTTGCGCGGCAGAAGCGTTGCGATCTTTCCCACATTCGCGAAGGCCGTGGTCAGCGACCCCGGCTGCAGCAGCACTTGCTTTGGTGATTTTGATCGCGATTGCAATTTCGATCTTCCATACAGGCGGGAGCTACGCATTTCCATTAGTTTGGATTCTTATCGGACTCGCTGCGCTCTGGTTCCTCTTGGAATTTTTGTTACGGAATTCCGGATTTCGTCAGTGGGCGCCCGTGGTGATCACGTTTTCGGCGTTGCTTGCAACATATCTCTGCATCTCGACGAACTGCGGTGTTCCAAAATACAACTTCTCTCAAGAGCTACTTAAACCTGCGCCGCTCGGGCCAGCTCGACTTTATCTCAGCATCTATCCGTGGGCGGAGCTCAGCTATTGTGTAGCAAACAAACCGCAGCCGGTTGGCCAAGTTCTGCGACCAGGCAGCACAGCGATGTGGGCTGGATTGCATTTCATTAACGGCTATAGCCCAATCCGGCCTGCCGGCGTGGCGCGGGAATTCGCAACCACGATTCACGGTGAAATTAATCCAGACGTGGGAAGCTATTTGCTCATTCACCAGGCTGGCAAGGATGGCGAACTAGCTTTGTTGGGTGTGGACGGAATTGTTGTTGCACGAGAACTAGATCTCACGCCTCAGCCGAGTTCCGAATGGGAATTGGTTGTTTCAACAGATGAAGGACGTGTCTTCCATCGACGCGGCGCTGCTTTTACGCGAGTACGATCGTTAACCTCAATTGATTCCCGCGCTAACGAGGAATTTGTCTCTGCGACGATTTCAAACATTAGCGATTCGCGGAATTGCGTTGAAGCAGATGTCGAGGTCCCGAACGGTAATCGGCCGGCGCTACTCACTTTTTCACGTCCGTATTTCCGCGGATACGAAGCGCGCTTAGGCAATCAAAAACTCGTTGTCAGTTCCTATCGCGGATTATTTCCAATCGTGGAAGTTCCAGCGGGCGCGCGCGGGCGGCTCGCCCTCGCCTACCGGCCGTACTGGCTGATCTGGGGAGGCGCTGTTGCCGTGATTTGTACGGTTGTGGTAGTTTTGAGTTTTCTTGCTGCGATTAACCGGCGGAAATGACCGCGGGCAGTTATTCCTCTTTCAACCCAGAAACATTATGCGTTCGAAATTCGCTGTTATCCGCAGGGGCATCGCCGCCACTGAAAGCAATCGATTCGAGAATGATTCCGAGACAGCGGTAAATCAAATCGATGTCGCTCATATCGGAGTACCGGAGTTCGGCTTTTCGCGGCGTGAAATAGGCGCGGTAAATACGATCCACGTCGGTCCCGCTGCAATACGTCTTCAACAGCCAAAGGTTTTCGTCACGAAAACATTCTTCGATCCGGACCTCCTGCTCTGGAGACAGCATTTGAATGTTTGTTGAGCGAAACTTCTTCGGCAGGGCCTGCGTCAAAGCGAGCATCAGGCTGTTGTCATGCACGTCCGAGAAGAGATGTGGATTTTTCGACAGCACGTGGAGAAGCGACACGTCGAGGCTGGGATTACGCGGTTCGCTGTCGATGTCGTAGTTGTGTTGTCCGGGCCCGAGCAGATTAAGAAAATCCTGGGCAGGATTCCCGCCGACTTGCGATTCCGGAATGACAAATCGCACATGAAACTTGGCTCCGGGCAGCGTGCGTTCCCAAGTTTCGATACCGAGCCTGAAGCCAGGTCTGTGGGTCTCGATGCACTTAGAAACAAAATCGCCGAGCGACACACCTTGTTTGAGACCCCATTGCTTCCACGCCGAGGGAATCCATTGGAGCTGCGGCCGGAGATAAAAAACTAGGCAGAGTTCAAACTGCTGGTCGAGGCCTGCGAACAACTCAGCCATTCCCGGATTCGCTAGGTTTTCGGCGCTCAGGATCGCGAGGTGATCTGCCTTGCGTTTGGAGACGGATGCAATTTCATCGCCGAGTCTTTGGGTCAGGTTTTCAGCTTTTTTCCTGGCCTGCTCGAGGACCCATATGGGTGTACCGATGAGATCTTCAGGGCTGCGCGCAATCCTCAGATTTTTGTCGAACACGAAAATATTATGCTTGTGTAATTTGCGAAAATTCTGGAAAAGCGCGGTTCGAATGCTTGCGCTTCCGCACTTTGCAAATCCGGCGTGGATTATAATGCGTTGTCTCACGTTATCGGGTTACCCGGCACAAATCTTAATGCCTCGCGATTGAGACCGCGCGAAGCGGTAATAGACTTCATTACAATTCAATTCTTAGTGGAGTAATCGAACTGCGCTATCTAGCAAGACCACGCCAAGTGGATGCGGCGGCTAGATCGAGAAGCCCGGGTGGGTAGCGAAAGCGTTGTCGATTACCACGTTCCCTCGCTGGCGTGCTCGCTCCCGCAGCGCCGACGTCGTCCGCGCTCCAACTGCGTAGTACCACCACAGGTACAGGGCCCCGTACATCCACGCACCCTCGTATCCCCAGGATGAATCGGCTCCTGACTTTCCGCCGCCGAACGTGGACCCCGCCGGGAAGTTGGCGTCGTGTGGTTTTCCTCCCTGGTGTCGCGATTCATGGATAAGCGTTTCGGCCCGGCCGGGTACGTCTTTAGTGTAGAAGAAGCCCAGATACACCTCGACTAGGCCGCCTCCTTTCGACCTTGCGATAGCTGTGCCGTCGCCACAAAAACACCGAAGGTTGTCAATGTTCTCGCGAACGTACCGCCGGCCCCAGTTGAGGATAGGGGAGCTGTAACTGTCGTTCAGATAATCGTCAGCCGAGTAGGTGAGGGCGTAGCAGCCATTAAAAGCCCGCGCCAGCGGCTTGTTGACATTGCAGCAGTCGTCCCATCCCCATCCGTCATCCCAATATGTCTTGTTTCCCTTGAATCCATAGGTGTTCCAGAAGTAGTCGATGTAGGCTTGATTGCAGATGACGGCACCGTAGAAGTTGTCACCGGTGGCGTTCTTGTCGGGGACCGTATAAGTGCAAGTTGCCACGGGCTCAGCTCTCCTCGCTTCCGAGATTGTGGGGAGGCAGCTCCTCCTTCACGTCTGGATGGACTAGGAATCGACCACCCGTGGCCTGAGGAACCTGCTGAACATCCAACCGGCGGATCTTCAGAAGCCCTTCCTGCCCCGCTTTCTTGAGCTTGGCACGCAGCTCCTTTCGGTCTTCGTCGGTACCTGTCTCCATTAGCCCCTGCACCGATGCCCGCCTGATGGAGAACATACGGTGCCCGGCATAACGCAGGAGGACCTTCCGCGCTTCAACGACGTCATCAGCGCTTAACCTGACGACGCCCTCTACAGCAGTTGTTCGGATGATTACCTCTTCGGTAACCGTGGAGAAGTCGTGCGACTGCTTGGCTTTCTCTGGCGGGATCCTGGTTCCGATAATCCGGTTCAGGACCTTCACAGCCTTTGGGTTGCGGAGATCCGAGAGCAGTTGGACAAGAGACCATCTGTCAAGGTATCGGTCCTCGGGAAGCGTTTCATACTCGGCAGCTATAATGTCTAGCGCCTCATCGGCATGTCTCTTAAGAGCTGATACGGCACGACGATAGTTTTCCTCTGCGTCCTCGCCGACACCTCCCATCCGGTTAACGGCCTCGACGATCAAACCATTGAGTTGTTTGTTCTGGCTTCCCCGGAACGAGAACGGATGCTCGACGACTTTGACTTGCAGTGTATCGGGACTACCTACAAAGGGGGTGTCGGGGCTTCTACTCGTGAGCATGACAGCATCCCTCTTTCGGGACCTCGTCGAACGATGACAACCAATGCTAAGCTGACGAAATCAGTCAGTCAAGTTGACGGGTAGGCGGCGGTGCTAACTACCGTTGCATCCCAGCTACAGTTTTTTCGGATCTTCGAGCAGTTTGATGACGCGTTTGAGCAGACGGCCGGCACCGCCGCCGTCGATGCTGCGATGATCAAAGCTGAGTGTGATCTGCGCTTCCGTTCTTGGGACGAATTCGCTTTTCGATTCATCCCATGATGGAACTTTTTTCCCGACGCCGAGGCCGAGCAGCAATGTCTGATCGGGCAAGGGGATTGGCGTGCCCCATTCCATTGCGAAGGTGCCGAAGTTCGAAACAGTCGCGATGCCACCGGCTTGCATGTCCGGTGAAATCCGCCGCTGTCGCGCGAGATCGACCAGTTCCTTGTATTTGGTCGTAAGATCGAGAAGAGAAGTTTTGTCTGCGCCGCGAATCACCGGCACCATGATTCCGTCCTCCGCCTCAACTGCGATTCCTACATCAATGGACTTTGATTGCACTACGCGGTTGCCGATCAGTTTCGCCGCTGCGTCCGGATTCTCCGAAAGTGCGAGCGCGAGCGCGCGCAGAACATAAAGCCCGGGGCCTGGCTTGGGATCACGCGATTGCCGGTCTTGCAACACCGGATCGAGGTTCACCGACGAACCGATGGTCGAGAGAGGGCGCGTCCAACTACGTCGCATGGCGTCGGCGACGCCTGTGCGAATAGCGGAAGCTTCGTGTGCGGTTTGGTTCTCAATTTTGTGCAGAAAATTTTCGAGATCTTTAATGGTGACCCGATTGGCTGAGCCAGTCCCCATGATTCCCGCCAGGTCGGCGGTTGTTAATTGCAATTCGGCCATGCGTGCACGTACGCGCGGCGACATGAAAGTCGCGCCTTTCGTGATTGCGGGAACCGGCAGGTCGCCAACGCGTGCACCTTCACCGTCACGCGCGGAGATTTTTCGCTCGTGTGCCGGAGCCACTTCCTGATCAGCACGGACTGGAATTTCCTCAGCGACTTCGCGCTGTGGAGGAGAAGGTGCTTGTTTTGCAAATCGCGCGGCGTCTGTCTCGCTCGCTTGCACATACCCAAGCACTGCGCCAACCGGGTAGGTCTCTTTCAGTTGCACGGTGATCTTGTCGATCTTGCCTTTGCACGGCGTAGTCACACCCATGACCGCCTTGTTTGTCTCGACATCGATGATTTCCTGATCGTCGGCAACCTCGTCTCCGGGTTTGACCTTGATGTCGACAATGGTCGCTTCGGCAATCGATTCACCGAGCTGCGGCATAATGATCGGAACTTGTGGCATAGATTCTATTCTCGCAGCAGGGCGCGAGCTTTGGTTGCGATATGTTGCGCGTTCGGTCGATGCGCGTTCCAAAGATTTGGATGATAGGGAATCGGAGTGTCTTTCGCGTTGAGACGTTGCGGCGCTGCATCGAGCAGATGAAAGCCCTGGCTCGTGACGCGCGCGATCACTTCTGCGGTCGCGCCGCCCCACGGAAATGATTCGCCGACGCAGAGCAAACGTTCGGTGCGCGCAACGGAGGCCAGCACGGTGTCAGTGTCGAGCGGTTTAACAGTGCGCAGATCGACAACCTCAATTTCGAGACCTTCACGAGCAAGTTCCTTCGCAGCGGCGAGAGATTCCTGCACCATCGCGCTGTAGGATACGATTGTGAGATCACGCCCTGCCCGCGCGATCCGCGCGCGACCAGTCGGCAACCCTTTTTCCGGCAATTTGTCGGCCTTGAGATGGTAATAGAGGTATTTGTGTTCGCAGTAGATGACGGGATCGTCGATCGCCACAGCTTCTATCAACATGGTGTACGCGTCTTCCACCGTCGCGGGCGTCATCACGATCAGGCCGGGATAATGCGCGTAAATCGATTCCATCGATTGACTATGAAACGGCCCGCTGCCTTTTGTTCCACCGGAAGGTAAGCGTACGGTGATCGGCACGGGCACGCCTGTTCGCCAATAATGCGTGCCGGCATTGTTTAGAATTTGATTGAGCGCGATGCTGGAAAAATCGGCAAACTGCATTTCGACAATCGGTCGCATTCCCTGAATGGCTGCGCCAATCGCGGTGCCAACGATCGCGTCTTCGCTGATCGGCGTGTTCAATACGCGTCCGGGAAATTCCTTCGCCAGACCTTTCGTCGCTTTGAATGCGCCGCCGAACGTTCCGCCGACGTCCTGCCCGTAAATGAAAACGCGCTCGTCGTCGCGCAACAATTTTGCCTGCGCCTCCCGGATCGCTTCGAGATAGGTGACGCTCATTCGAAGGAATCGGCAACGTCGCGTGTCGATAAGGCGCACCAATCCTCTTTGTCGCTTTCGGGCGCGGCCTCTTTTTGCGCGGTAGCAATTGCCTCCTCCACTTGAGCAACTGCACCTTTGCGCCATTCGGCCAGCGTCTCCGCGTCGACAAGATTAAGGTCGATAATTGTCTGCTCGGTCACCTTCAGGCAATCACGCGCAAACGGTTGGCGTTTGATGTCCTCCGTTACGTAGCTTGCATCGTCGTGCTCTCCATGACCAGACAGCCGCAGCACGGACGCTACCACCAATTGCGGCGGGCGACCTGCGCGCGCACGTTTCACCGCGCCGCCGATCACGTCCAGGCACGCGCCGAGGTCTGTTCCATCAATACCGTAGCCCTCAAAACCGTAACCGATCGCGCGATCAACCAGATCATGGCACGCGAATTCTCGATCGTTCGGAGTGGAGTAGGCATACTGATTGTTGGTGGCGACGACCACGAGCGGCACTTGTTCCACTGCGGCAATGTTCATTCCCTCATGGGATGCACCCGTCTGCATTCCGCCCTCGCCGATGCACGCGAGTCCGACAAAATTTTTCTCGCCTTTAAATCGTTTCGCTATCAATGCGCCTACGGTAACTGAAATCATCGCGCCGAGGTGGCTGATCATTGCGAGTTCGTTGTTACGCGGATGACCTCGATGAATGTTGCCATCGCGGCCACGCATCGGACCGAGACGTGACCCAAGATACGTGCGCGTCACGTCAATCAGCGGTTCGCCGAATGCGGATCGCCCCGCCTGGTCACGAATCAATGGTGCGAAGATGTCGCCCTTTTGCAAAAACAAACCACATGCGACGCTGACCGCCTCTTGGCCTTTGCCGATATAGACTCCGCCCGTGATGAGCCCGCCGCGATAGAGACTAACGAGTTTCTCCTCGAGGGTGCGCGCCAGCAGCATCCAGCGGAATGCCTCGAGGAAGCGATCGTGCGGCGGCGTGGCCTTTTTCGTTTTTGATTTTGCGGTCCGCTGCGCCGTCTGAAGCATCCGGTCATTTTACGCAAGATCGACAAGCACGCGCAAAAGAATTTTCGACGTAGCACGAGCATCTTGCCCGTGGGGCAGGCGGGCGTCTCGCCTGCCGATATTGCTTTTGCGATTCAGCAGGCTGGAAGGCTGCTGGCCCCCACAGGCAAGATGCCTGTGCTCCCTACCGCATCGCCAGCGCGAGATGGCGTTGGCTAGGACTCTGTTCGCCGCCGTTGGAAGTTACTTCAGCCGAAACGTGCCTCGGCGCGGTCAGCTTCATTCCAACCAGCTTGCTCACGCCGCGCTCTTCCATTGTGACGCCGTAAAGAACATCTGCTTTGGCAATGGTGCGTTTGTTGTGCGTGATGATGATGAACTGGCTCTGCTCGACGAAGCGCTCCAACACGCGGATGAAGCGATTGATGTTGCCTTCGTCCATTGCCGCATCCACTTCATCGAGAATGCAGAACGGGCTCGGTCGCACCATGTAGATTGCGAACAACAATGCCACTGCGACCATGGAGCGCTCGCCTCCGCTAAGCAGCGAAATGCTTTGCAGCTGTTTGCCGGGAGGCTTGGCGGTGATCTCGATTCCGCAGTTGAGCGGGTCGTTTTCATCCAGCAACGACAGGTCCGCGCGCCCGCCGCCGAAAAGTTCTGCGAACATTTCGCGGAAGTTGATTCGCACCTGAGCAAAGGTTTCGCTAAACAACTTCCTGGTGGTGGAGTTGATCTGCGCAATCACGTCGAGCAACTCGCGACGCGAGTTCGTGAGATCGGTGTTTTGCGCTTCGAGGAATTTGTATCGCTCTTCCAGCTCATCGTACTCATGAACGGCATCGAGGTTTACCGGTCCCATGTTATCGAGCTGCATCCGAAGATCGGCGATGAGTTTTTCAACGTCTGGAGGGGCGAGCTCCTGCGAGCCCAGCGTCGCAGGAGCTCCGTCCTCCAGTTTCTCACTCCGCTTTATTTGAGCGCTCAGAGTCTTTTCGAATGCCGGTTCATCTGGCTTAAACGCGCGAAGATCTATATGGTAGCTGCGCGAAATATGATCGGCCAGATTGTCGACCTTCATTTGCAATTGCGATTCGCGCACTTGCCGCTGTGCCCGAGAGTGCTGCAATTCGCCTAACGAATCACGCGACCGCCGCAATTCCGTTTCGCAATTGGAAATCGCAGCGGCTCGTTTGGCGCGTTGCGCGGCGACTTTCACGGCGTTAGCTTCTGCCTCGTCACGCTGCGCAGTCTGATTTTTGATCAAAGCTTCCGATTCACGCGACTCCTCAGACTGCGCGGCCAATTTTGATTCGTACGTTGCTATATCGGCCTTTCGTACGGCGATCAGTTCAACCAGCTCGGCGTCACGCGCGCTCATCGGTTCGCGTTGCGCGATCAAATTTTCATGGCGCTGACGCTCAGTCGCGACAGCCAGCCGCAGTTGATTCATTTTTTCCGTCAACTCTTCTTCGCGCAGTGTGGTTTGTTTTTGCGCCGCTTCGAAGGCGGTCAGCTCCGTCTGCTCTTTTGCGAGCTGATGGCGAATCGTTTGAAGTTCGCGCTCCAACTCCGTGACTCGTTCGTCGACCGCGGCTAATTGACGCTCCAGCGCAATTTTCTCTGATTGCAAATTCTCGATCTTGCGATCGGCCTCGGTCAATTCGCGCTGAAGCCGGGAAGCGATTTCGAGCGCGGCTTTGGCTTCCTCGCCTTTAGCGCAAAGTGAATCGCGCTCCTTTGCCAGTGCCGCTTCTTCTTTCGTGAGATCGGAGATTTGCGCCTTGCGCTCCAGCAAAGAGGCGGCCCGCACTTCGCTGCTGCCGCCAAAGACGATTCCCTCTGTGGAAATAAATTCTCCGTCGATCGTGGCCATCGCCAGGTCGGGCTCGCGCTTTTTGCACTCGAGCGCATGTTGCAAATCGGAAAAGATCACGACGTTGCCCAGCAATTGCCTGATGAGTGGCTCGAGCGACGACGGCGCGATCAGTTTGTCCGTCGCCCAGGCGAGCGCCCCATCCGGCAGACTTTTTCGCACCGCTTGCTGTGCAGACGCCGTCAACTGCGGAATGAGCAGTGCAGCCTGGCCCAGCTTGCTTTTCTTGAGTCGCGCAATGATTTCGGAAGCAACGTCCGCATCTTCTAAAATGATGGCGTGAAGATTTCGGCCGAGTGCGGCTTCGATCGCCGAAATAAATTTTGGATCGACATCGAGGTGCGCAACGAGTGAACCGGCAATCGCCTTCCCGAACCTTTTGGGATCGTCCATGCCTTTGAGTACGGCTTGAGAACCTTGTGTGAGGCCTTCGCCTTCTTCATTAAGCTGGCGCAAAACGTCCAGGCGCGATCGTTTCTCCGCGAGAGTGTGCTCGAGGGTTGCACGCTTCTGTTCCGCTTCAACGACCAGTTCTTGTTTTTCGCGCAGACTAGCATCGACATCGACGGTCGCCCGCCGGCTCGTTTTGAGTGAGCCCGCGATTTGGCTGACTAGTTTCTCACGCGCTTTGCTCGATGTTTGAATCTCTTTGGTGAGTTGTTCGATCTGCCCGCGGCTCAATTCGCGGCGCGTTTTCGTTCCAGAGAGCTCCTCCTCGAATGTCGAGATTCGGCTTTCGGATTTGGTAAGCGCAAGTTGCAACTCCTGCAACCGCATGGTGCGTTCGGCACGATTTTTCTGGATTCGTCCGGCGAGACCGGCAAGCTCCGTCAGCTCGGCTTCTTTTTCTTTCAACTTCCGCTCGATTTCTGCGATCGACTTGTTGGTTTGCTCAATTCCCGCCAAATGCTGTTTGCGTTTCTTCTCAGCCTCGGCGATGTCGCGTCGCGCGCGTTCAATTAGTTCGGCCAGCTCATTAGCGCGCTGGCGATTGAACTCAATGCGGCTGCGGTGCGCAGCGATTTTGCTTTCCAGTTGTTGCACCTCCGCGCGCGAGTCGGCGATCTCGATGTCGATCTTGTCCAGTGCCCGGCGTTCTTCTGCGAGTGTATTTTCGGTTTCGTCGATGTTCGCGCGTGAGGCATGTTCGGATTCGGTGAGACGCTCGATTTCTGCGCGGCAGTCGGCGAGCTCGTGCTCGAGCGAATCGAGCTGTTTGCGCGCCTGGTGGGTTTCGAGCACTCGCAGGTCAGCATGTAGCGCCTGGTATCGGCGCGCTTTGCCTGCTTGTCGCTGCAACGAACCGATTTGACGCTTCACCTCCTTAATGACGTCACCAATGCGCAGGAGATTTGCCTCGGTCGCTTCCAGCTTGCGCAGTGCTTCGCGCTTTTGCGCCTTGTATTTTGTGATTCCGGCCGCTTCCTCGAAAACTGCCCGCCGATCTTCCGGACGCGAACTCAGGATCATATCGATTTTGCCCTGCTCAATCATGGAGTAGGCGGCCCGTGCGATTCCGGTGTCGGCAAAGAGATTTTGAATATCGCGAAGGCGGCAGGACGTCTTGTTTAGGAGGTATTCGGAGTTGCCGTCCCGATACACTCGGCGCGTGACGCGCACCTCGTGCCACTCGATTCCGAGTTCTTCCGCACAATCGCTGAAAGTCAGCGAGACCTCCGCGAATCCTACTGGCTTCCGTGTCTCGGCACCGTTGAAGATCACATCCGCCATTTCCTCGCCGCGTAGGGACTTGGCGGATTGCTCGCCCAAGGCCCACCGGACGGAGTCAAGGACATTGGATTTTCCACAACCGTTTGGCCCGACAATAGCCGTGGTGCCCTCGTGAAAGTTAAAAATCGTTTTGTCGGCAAACGACTTGAAGCCGAGTAACTCGAGCGATTGTAAATGCATGATGGGCCAACCTCGGGTCTCAGGTGGTCAATACAGCAAGGGCGTAAGGGTTACAAGTGAAAAACACACAATCTGAAGGGCTTTTCGGCCTGACCCCCACAGGATATTGGGCCTTGGCCCCAGTTTGATGCGCTGTCTCGCGCCTGTCCTCTTCCAACAGGGGACAGGTTGAAGGTGAGGGGTGGAACGAAGATTGCCAGTGAAGCCCCAGTCTCCCCTCTGCATCACGAAGGGAGAAGCGTCCCTGCGCACGTGCAACGCCATAATTCCCTGCCATTCGAAAAGCCGCCCCTTCGGTCCGCTGACCGTAACCTGCAGTCTTGCTCCAAGCAACTGAATCACACAGCATGCGGCAATGGCCAGTGAAACGACCACGGCAATTGAGCAGGCCGAGCGTGTCGATCATCAGCTAGTTCGCGGCATGGGAGTTCCGGCTCTTACCGCGAATATCATCAGCTCGACGATCGGTGCGGGAATTTTCGTTATTCCAGCGACAGTTGCGAGAGGACTGGGATCCGCGGCGCCACTCGCATTCATTTGTTGTGCAATTGCGATGGTGTTGTTCGTAACCTGTTTCGCGATCGCCGGCAGTCGCGTGTCGTTGACCGGCGGACTTTACGCATATGTGGAAGTCGCGTTTGGCCGTTACGTCGGATTCCTCGCTGGAATGCTTTATTTTCTAACTGCGCTCGGCGCGGTTGCTGGCGTCGTGAACGTGTTGGCGAACTCCGTCGCCCTCGTGGTTCCGTTCCTCGGCGGTTCCGTAATGCGCATCATTGTCATGCTCGCCGTTTACGGTTCGCTCGTGTTGATCAACATCCGCGGCGTGCGCCAAGGCGCGGGTGCGGTGACCGTGATCACGGTGGCAAAGCTTCTGCCCCTGTTACTGTTTGTTTGCGTCGGGATATTTTTTATTTACGCGCCGAATCTTGCCTGGAGCGGTTGGCCCAGCAGCAAGTCGTTAGGCGATGCCGTCATCCTTTTGATTTTCGCCTTCGTCGGAATCGAGGTGGCGTTGATTCCGAGCGGCGAAGTCAAGAATCCGGCGCGCACGGTTCCGCGTTCCGCGTATCTGGCGCTCACCGTCACCACGGTCATTTACATCCTTATCCAGCTTGTAGCGCAGGGTACGTTAGGCGCCGATCTCGCGAATCATCCCGACGCGCCACTCGCTGAATCGGCTGCGAAATTTCTCGGTAATCTGGGCCGAACGGTTCTTCTGGCCGGAGCCAGCATCTCCGCATTTGGATTTGTAACGAGCGACATTCTGAGTTCACCGCGTATGATCTTTGCTTTCGGGCGCGACGGCGCGTTGCCGCAGTTTTTCGCGCACGTTCATCCGCGCTATCGATCACCGGACGTCGCGATCATTACTTACGCGACCCTGGCGTTTGCATTGTCAATCAGCGGCACATTTGAAAAGCTGGCAGTGCTTTCGAACGTCGCCGTGTTGTTGATGTATCTGCTTTGCTGCGCCGCCTGTTGGTTTCTGGTGCAACGCGATGTGCGCTCGGATGGTGACCCCTTCAATTTTCCTGGAATGAAAATTGTGCCCGCCTTGGCGATCCTCGCGATCCTGTGGATTCTCTCCCACGCAACGGCTCGGGAATTTGTCGTAACTGGAATCGTGCTAGCGCTCGCGTCGATTGTCTATTTCATCCGCGTCCAGCTCCCGCGGAAGTCGTAGGCAAAGATGAAAATCTGATTAGCTTTTGGCCATGCGTGAAAATTATCTCGAAGAGTTTTATTCGTTCCTGCGTTTTCCGAGTGTCTCGACCGACGACCAGTACAAAGAAAAATTGGAGCAATGTGCAGATTGGCTCGTAAAAAAGCTCAGCGGTATTGGTCTGCAGGTGCAGGTCGTCCCCACGCGTGGCCATCCGATTGTTTGGGCGCGCAATAAACATCAGCCCGGGCGCCGGACAGTCCTGCTCTACGGCCATTATGACGTTCAGCCGCCGGATCCTCTGGAGCTTTGGGATTCGCCCCCGTTCGAGCCTGTGTTGAAGGACGGCTATGTTTTTGCGCGCGGGGCTACGGACAACAAAGGGCAAATCCTTTCGCACATTCTCGGGATTCAGGAAACGATGGAGCAACATCACGATTTGCCGGTGAACTTGCATCTCGTCATCGAAGGAGAAGAGGAAATCGGGAGTGTGAACCTCGGCAGTTTCTTAAACGAAAATCGCGATGCACTGAAGTGTGATGTAGCAGTCGTTTCCGACACCGGAATGATCGCGCGTGGCGTGCCAACATTAAGTTATGGTTTGCGTGGAGTGACCGCCGTCGAGCTCAAGGTGACCGGTCCTAAAATGGATTTGCACTCTGGCGTCTTTGGCGGGGCCGTCGCGAATCCGATCACCGCACTCGCGCAATTGCTGGCCACGCTTCATGATCGCGAGGGTCGTGTGGCGATCGCAGGATTCTACGATCGTGTTAAGCCGTTGGAAGATTGGGAGCGCGAAGCTTGGCGCAACCTGCCGGTCGATGGCGACGAGCTGATTCTAAAGGAGACGGGTGTGCCCGAACTTTTCGGTGAAGTCGGCTACAATTCGGTTGAGCGGATTTGGGCGCGACCGACTGCCGAGATCAATGGAATCGGTGGCGGCTATCAAGGAAAGGGGACCAAGACAGTGATCGCCAGTCATGCCATGGCGAAACTGACGTTTCGCCTCGTTCCGGAACAGGAGGGCGATGAGATTCAGAAACTCGCAAAGGAACATCTGCAAAAAAATGTGCCCAAAGGCGTCACGCTGGAAATCACCAGCGGCCATAGTGGGCCGTGGTATCTCACGGATCCGCACTCGGCACTCGGCGAGGCGGCCCAGTGCGCATTACGCAAAGCTTTCAACCGCGATCCCGCGCTAATCCGCGAAGGCGGCAGCATCCCGATCGTCTCGCAGTTCCGCGGAATTCTCGGGATCGAAACGCTGCTGATGGGACTCGCATTGCCTGATTGCCGCGCGCATTCGCCAA
>Ga0307278_10000933_pt1 | contig 14454 bp, 14 predicted proteins | sample ER_DNA_117_FD_194482 | JGI IMG/M metagenome (GOLD analysis project Ga0307278, IMG submission 194482) | Bulk soil microbial communities from the East River watershed near Crested Butte, Colorado, United States - ER_DNA_117 | ecosystem: Environmental > Terrestrial > Soil > Floodplain | place... | reverse complement strand
CGCTTCTGAGCCCCCCCGGACCCCTACGGTCAGAACGGGAACGGTCTGGTGCCGCTCTGGACCGTTACCCAGCGGAGCTCGGTGAACTCGTCCGCCGCGGCGGTGGAGCCGAAGCGGCCCCAGCCGCTGTCCTTGACGCCGCCGAACGGCATCTGCGGCTCGTCGTGCACCGGCTGGTCGTTGACGTGGACGATGCCCGACTGCAGCTGCTCGGCCAGCGCCAGGCCCCGGTCGGGGTCGCTGGTGATGATCCCCGCCGCCAGCCCGTAGTCGGTGTCGTTGGCCCTGCGCACCGCCGCCTCCGCACCGTCGACCACCTCGACGGCGGCGACCGGGCCGAACGTCTCCAGCCGCGCCAGCTCGCTGTCGGCCGGCACGTCCGCGAGCAGGGTCGCCTGGAAGCAGCGGCCCACCCGCTCGCCGCCGGCGAGCACGCGGGCGCCCTTGGCGACCGCGTCCGTGACGCGACCGGCCACCGTCTCGAGCGCGCGCTCGTTGATCAGCGGCCCGATCACGGTGTCGTGCTCGCGCGGGTCGCCGACCTTGAGCCCGGCCGTCTTGGCGGCGAGCCGGCCCACGAACTCCTCGGCGATCGGCCGGTCGACGATGATGCGCCGGGCCGACATGCAGATCTGGCCCTGGTGGAGGAAGGCGCCGAAGGCGGCCGCGTTGACCGCGTACTCGACGTCGGCGTCCCCGAGCACGAGCAGCGGGTTGAACCCGCCGAGCTCGAGGACGATGCGCTTGAGGTGGCGGCCGGCCGCCTCGGCGAGCTTGCGGCCGGTGGCGGTCGAGCCGGTGAAGTTGAGCCGGCGCACGCTGGGGTTCTCGACCAGCTCGTCGCCGATCGGGCCGGCCTGGCCGGGGGCGTGGGTGACGATGTTCAGCACGCCGTCGGGCAGCCCGGCCTCGGCGAAGATCTCGCCCCAGAGCAGCCCGCCGACGAACGGCGACTCCTCCGACGGCTTGGACACCACGGTGTTGCCGAGCACCAGCGGCGCCGCGATCGAGCGGGCCGACAGGATCAGCGCCGCGTTCCAGGGCGCGATCGCCCCGACGACGCCGACCGGCCGGCGGATGCCCATGGCGAAGGCGCCGGGCACGTCTGACGGGATGACCTGGCCGATCGGCGCGTAGGCCGTGCCCGCCGCCTGGCGCAGCAGGCCGGCGGTGAAGCCCATCTGGAACATGCCGAAGCCGAAGCTGCAGCCGGTCTCGCTGGCGAGCCGGGCGACGACCTCGTCGCCGCGGCGCTCGAGGAGGTCCGCCGCCGCCAGGAAGACCCGCTGCCGCTCGGCCGGGGGCGCCTGCGACCACGCGGGGAAGGCCTCGGAGGCGGCCCGGACCGCGCGGCGCGCGTCCTCGCGCGTCCCGGCGGCCGCCGTGGCGACCACCTCGCCGGTGTAGGGGTCGAGGTCGTCGAACCTGCCGCCGTCGGAGGCGTCGACCCACCGGCCTGCGATGAAGTGGCGGTACTCAGGCTTGGCCGTCCCTGTGGCTACGCTGCTCACGGCACTTCTCCCCTCCGTCGCCCTCCGCCATTCGAAGGAAGGCTCCATGGTCGGTCCGCGTGGTTGTCAACGCAACCGTCATCCGGTCCATACGGTTCGCCGACCATCCCGCCGAGCGTGGACCCGCGGCGCCGTCACGGCGGGCGCTCGACCCGGGAGCGGGCGCGCCGGGCGACGAGGCGGAGGAAGTCGGTTGTCGCCGGGACCGCGCCTCGCTTGAAGCCCAGGAACAGCGCGGTGATCAGCAGGCCGTAGAGCACGGTTCGCAGCTGTCCGGAGTCGACCAGGACCTCGTCCATCACCGTGAACACCACCGTTCCCACCACGGGCCCGAGCAGGGTCCCGAGCCCGCCGAAGGCGAGCATCACCAGGACGCGGACGTCGACGTGTCCGAACTCGAAGGTCGAGGGGCTGATGAACCCGTCGCTGTGCGTGAAGACGGCTCCCGTGACGCCCAGCATGGCGGAGCCGATCAGGCCGGCGTAGACGCGGTAGCGGGCCACGTCGACCCCGGCCAGCTCGGCGGCGAGCTCGTTGTCGCGCAGCGCGCGGAAGGCCCACCCGATCTGGGATCGCTGCAGGGCGCGGAACACGACGAGGAAGGCCAGGAGCATGCCCAGGAACAGGTAGTAGGCGGCGACGCGGTCCCGGAGGAAGCTGCCGTCGCCGGCGGAGACGAGCAGGCCGGTCTCGCCTCCCGTCAGCTTCCGCTGGCCCAGCACGAGGTTGGCGAAGGAGAGGGAGAATGCGAGCGTCACGATCCCGGTGAAGATCACGTCCAGCGAGCGGCGCACCGCGATCCAGCTGAGGAGCCCCCCCAGGGCCGTGGCCAGGGTCGTGGCCAGCACCATCCCCACGGCCATGGGAAGCCCGGCCCTGTCGGAGAGGATGACGGAGGTGTAGCCGCCCACCCCGGCCAGCGCGCCGACGCACAGGAACAGCTGGTTGGTGCTTCCGAAGATCACGTTGAAGGCGACGGCGTAGGCGCCGAAGACGAGGGCGTCAACGGCCAGCCGCATCATGAGCCGCGAGTCGCCCAGCCACAGGGGAACCAGGGCGAGGACGGCGCCGGTGACGGCGATCGGCCAGAAGGCCCGGATCAGCGACCGCGGCGGCCTGGCGCTCACCCCGAGGGGAGCGGCGTCGGACTCGACGATCGCGTCCGGCTCGGCGGTCACGGCTACCTCCCCAGCAGGCCGCGTGGCCGGATGACGATGGTGAGCGCCGCCGCCCCCAGCAGCACGATGGTGGTGATGTACTGCCCGATGTAATAGGCGCTCACGGTGCTGACGATACCGAGGAGCACGCCGGCGAGGAAGGCTCCCGCAACGTTGCCCAGCCCGCCGACGACCGCGACGATCAAGGCCAGGATGGTGAAGTCGAACCCGGCCGTCACGCTCACGGGCGAGGTCATCGAGCGGGTCTCGGCGACCAGCCCCGCCAGCGCGCCGCTGAGCGCGAAGATGAAGAGGCGGACCGCCGCCGGGTTGATCCCGACCAGCCGTGCGCCCACCTCGTCCTGGATCACGGAGTGGGCGGCCCGCCCCGGCGTGGTGGCACGGAACAACAGCAACAGGGCGGCCACCGCGAGCGAGATGCCCGTGGCCCACAGGCTTCCCACCCGCATGCGGACGCCGAGGATCGGCACGGCCTGGCCGCCGATCGCCAGGCGCAGCGTCCCGGTCGGATAGCGCCAGACCAGCAGCCCGTCGATGACGAAGGCCACACCCAGGGTGAGCAGCAGGCCGAGGAGCACCCGGTGCTCGCCTCGCTGCCGGTACACGGGCTGCATCAGGGTCCTGTCCAGGACGACGCCGGCGGCCGCGGCCGCCAGGACCCCGGCGCCCGCCGCCACCAGCGCCGGTGCGCCGGCGGCGAGGGTGACCGCCACCACCATCGCCGCCAGCACGGCCATCTGGCCATACGCCAGGTTGAGGACGCCTCCCAGGCCGTAGACCAGGGTCATGCCCACGCCCAGCAGCCCGAACTGCAGGCCCAGGACGATCCCGTCCAGGACGACCGCCGTCATGCCACGCCCAGGTACGCCCGGCGAACCTCGGGGTTGCGCGCCAGGTCCTCCGACGCGCCCTCGAGGCGGATGCGGCCGTTCTCCAGCACGTAGCCGCGGTCGGCCAGGGACAGGGCTAGCGGCACCTGCTGCTCGGCAACGAGCAGCGTCACACCCTTCTCCTTCAGGACCTGCAGCGCTTCGTACGCGCTCTTGGCCAGCTTGGGGGCCAGACCGGTGGTGGGCTCGTCGAGCATGAGGAGGCGGGGGCGAGCCATGAGGGCCCGGCCCACCGCCAGCATCTGCTGCTCGCCGCCGCTGAGGCTGCCCGCCGGCTGCCTGCGGCGTTCCTCCAGGCGGGGGAACAGATCGAAGACGAGCTGCAGGGCGGACGGGTCGGGCCGGCCCGGGTAGGCGCCGAGCAGCAGGTTCTCCCGCACGCTCATGCCGGGGAAGAGATGGCGCTCGGCCGGCACGTAGGCCAGGCCAGCCCGCGCGACGCGGTGGGTCGGACGGCCGGTGATGTTCTCGCCGTCGAAGCGCACCCGGCCCGCGGAGACCGGCAGCATCCCGCACAGCGCCCGGAACAGGGTCGTCTTCCCCGCGCCGTTGGAGCCGATGATGGTGACGGCCTGGCCCACGCCAACCTCGAGGTCGACGCCTTCCACCACGTTCTCCCCCAGGTACCCGGCCGAGAGGCCGGACACCTCAAGCATCGTGGCCCTCGCCGAGGTAGGCGTCGATCACGTCCGGGTGGCGCATGATGGCCTCCGGCTCGCCCTCGGCGAGCATCCTCCCGAAGTTGAGCACGATCACCCGCTCGGCCAGGCTCATCACCGCCTTCATGACGTGCTCCACCCAGATGATGGTGATCCCAAGTGTGTCACGGGCGGTGCGCACGATCTGGAGGGACGCGGCCAGCTCCACGTCGTTGAGTCCCGCCATCACCTCGTCGATGAGCAGGAGCCGAGGCCGGCCCGCCAGCGCCTTGGCCATCTCGAGGAAGCGCTGCTGGTGGAGGTTGAGGCTGCCCACGGGCTGATCGGCCCGGCGCTCGAGGCCGACGAAGGCCAGCGCCTGCTCCGCACGCCGGATCGCCTCCGGCTCTCCCACCACACCGCCGCCCTGGCCGAACATGGCGCCCAGCACGACGTTCTCCAGGGTCGTCATGGACCCGAACGTCAGCGGGGTCTGCATCACCGTCGCGATCCCCCTGCGCCGGACCCGGTGTGGGGCGAGCCCATCCACCCGCTCGCCGGCCAGCGTCACCGTCCCGGCGGAGGGGCGCTCGAGGCCGCCGATGGTCTTCAGCAGGGTGCTCTTGCCGGCGCCGTTGGGGCCGACGACGGCGAGGATCTCGCCCTCGTCGACCCCGAACGTGACGCCGTCGACGGCCGGGAGACCACCGAAGCGCTTCTCCAGCCCGTCGACTGCGAGCAGCGCCATGCCCCGCTACTGCGGTCGGAACGGCGGGAGCGGCTCGGAGACCAGCAGCCGCTTCGGGTACCAGGTGCCTGCCTTGTTCACCCCTTCGGGGGCCGGGCCGTCGCTGAGCAGGTCGAAGGCGATCCGGGCGTTGGCCAGCTCTCCCCACTCGGTCCACCGCATCTGGAACGAGTAGCCGGGGATGTCGAAGGTGTTCTCGTGGAGGTACTTGGCGATGGCTTCGGGATCGTCGCCCACCTTGCCGACCGCCTCGGCCACCATCTTGACGATCCCGTAGCTGGCCAGGGCGTCGTCCTCGAAGAAGGTGCTGCCGCTGGAGGACTGCAGGAAGCGGCGGGCCAGCTCCTGGTACTCCTTGCTCTGGTAGTCGGCGCAGCCGAAGTCGGCGTAGCGGCCGATGGCGGCGTCCTTTGCCCCCTTCACCACCAGGGAGCGCGGGGTGTACGCACCGGTGATCGGCACGTCGAAGCCGAGATCGGCCGACTGGACGGTGATCGGGCCCGCGCCTGGCGGATGCCCGGTCGCCACGATCATCTCCGGCTTGAGGCGCTCCAGCGCGCGGAGGTATGTGGTGAAGTCGGTCTCGCTCACGGGGGCCACTTCGACCTGGAGCTTGATGTCGGGCGCCGCCTTGAACGCGCTCTCGAGCGCCGCCTTGATCGCCTGTCCCCAGGCGTAGTCGGCGACGATGGCCCCCACCCGCTTCAGGCCCTTGCTCTGGGCGTACTGCAGCACCGGGCCGGCGACCATGGGCGCGGCGGGCAGGCAGGTGCGGAAGGTGTAGCGACTGGCGGGGCTAAGGATGCTGCCCGCTCCGGCTTTCACCAGGAACAGCGGGACTTTGCTCTGCTCCGCGACGCGCGCCGTGGCCAGCCCGACGTCGCTGGAGATGATCCCGCCGACCGCCACGACCCGCTCCCGCTCGATCAACCGCTCGATCGCGCGGGCGCCTTCCTCGGCCTTGGACTGGTCGTCGGCCACCACCAGTTCGAGCTTCCGGCCGTCGACGCCGCCGGCCTGGTTGATCTCGTTCACGGCGAGTTGCATCCCGCCGCGCACCTGCACTCCCCACGGGGTGAAGTTGCCCGTCAGCGACGTGAGCGCCCCGACGCGGATCGGCTCACTGCTGTTCCCCCCGGACTCCGTCGCGCCGCCCCCGCACGCCGCCAGCAGAAGGGTCACCGCCACGGACAACAGCCCGACCGTAGAACGTCTTCTCATCGTCTCCTCCGGTCCCGCGGGGTCCCCCGCGACTCTCCGGGCAGGTCTATCGGTCGGTCAACCGGGAGGGAGCATATCAGCGGACTGACCGGTCAGTTGGACGAGAGCAGCACGTAGCCGCCCGCGGCGGCAATTCAGGTGAGGATCAGCTCAGCGTTACGGGAAGGCAGTCAGCGGAAGGCGGGCCGAGAGGCGTTCGGGCGGCCGGGCCAGCGACCAGGCCCGGAAGGCGCCGTCGGCGATCTTGGCCATCACCCCCGCCGAGTACGGGTCCAGGTCATCGAAGGTGGCGACGGTCACCCCCAGACCTCCCTGGCGGTCTCGACGATCAGACGGAGTTTGGCCACCTGTTCCTCGTAGCTGAGCGCGTTGCCCTCAACGGTCGAGGAGAAGCCACACTGGGGCGACAGGCACAGCTGCTCGATGGGCACGAAGCGGCTGGCCTCCTCGATGCGGCGCTTGAGCTGGTCCTTGTCCTCGAGCTGGCCGCGCTTGGTGGTGACCAGTCCGAGCACGACCAGCTTCCCCTTGGGGACGAACCGCAGCGGCTCGAACCCGCCCGACCGCTCGTCGTCGTACTCCAGGAAGAAGCCGTCGACCTCGAGGCCGCCGAACAGCGCCTCGGCGACGAAGTCGTAGCCGCCCTGGGCCGCCCAAGAGGAGCGGAAGTTGCCCCGGCACATGTGGGTGGTGACCGACATGCCGTCGGGCTTGCCGGCCAGCGCCTTGTTGATCTGGCGGACATAGCGCTCATGCAGGTGCTCGGCGTCGTCGCCGCGGCCGGTGATCTCGGCCCGCTGCTCGGGGTCGTTGAGATAGGCCAGGCTCGTGTCGTCGAATTGGAGGTAGGTACAGCCGAGCTCGCCCAGACGGCGGACCTGCTCGGCATAGGCGGCGCTGAGGTCGCTCCAGAACTCCTCGATGTCGGGGTAGACGTCACGGTCGATCGCGGCCGGCCCGCCGCGGTAGTGGACCATGCTCGGCGAGGGGATGGTGAGCTTCGGCGTCGCCGTCCGGACCAGCCCCTGCAGCGCGGTGAAGTCGTCACCAAAGATGGTGTGGCGGAGGCGGATCTTGCCGTCGATCCGGAGCGCCGCCGACATGAACTCGATGGTCCCGTCCTGGTTGCGGAACCGGACCTTGAGCTGCTCCTGGCCACGACTGACGCCGCCGAGCTGGTAGATGTAGTCCATGTGCCAGGAGCTGCGGCGGAACTCTCCGTCGGTGGCCGACTGGAGGCCGGCGTCCTCCTGCATGGCCACCACCTCGGCGATGGCGTCGTCCTCGATCGCGCGCAACTGGTCGGCGGAGATACGCCCAGCGGCGTGCTGCTCACGCGCGGCCAGGAGCCGCGGCGGACGTAGGAGGCTACCGACGTGGTCGGCCCGGTATGGCGGCGTGGTCCGGAGCACAGTGACCTCCTTTGTACCGCTGAAGAGCAGGCTGATCCTACCGCCAGCCGAAATGGACCAGTTGCGACGCGAGCCGATGATCGGGTTCGAGCACCCGGCGAGGCGGAATACAGCTGGAGTCGCGCCAAGTGCGGTCGACGACAGTTCTCAGCAGAGTAGATGACACCGCCGTCGCCGATCCGCTCGGTTACACCATGTTCATGGGGCACCGAGTACTGGCAGTTTCTGCTTCGGCCTGCCCACCGACCCGGCAGACCTGAAGCAGAAGATCGGCGTTTACCAGAGCGCGTACGCGCACATCATGGCCGCAGCGCCTACGAGGCCATGGCCGGAGCCTTGCCGACGGCCGACCACCCGTTCACCGGCATCATGAACGCCGCGGGCAAGGTCGTCTTCTCCCGGACTCTGAGGACGGCCGAGTGGGCCTCCACCACCATCGCCGCTGGTGACACGACAGAAGAGATCGACAAGCTCAGGCGAGGCGGCGACGGCCACATCGTGGTCTGGGGCGGCGTCAGCCTCTGGCGGTCGCTCATGCAACTCGACCTGATCGACGAGTTCCGCCTGGACTTGCACCCCTATGTTGCGGGCGAGGGTACCCGGCTGTTCGACGACGCCCCAAGTCCTACCGGCTCGGGCCGGTAGATCGCTCCTCTGGTGGTGACTGCCGCCCGCAGGGCCGGCCTTGAGCTCGTTCGACCGCGCCACCCCGCCCAGTGGCCTCGTGGTCGAGACCCCGACCACCGCGGGCGGCCCGACGAGCACCGAGCCAGTCGTGCTCGCCGATGGGCGCCACCCGGTCTTGCTCAAGTCCATCGACCCGGGCCGGGGCACGGTCACCTTCGACCTGATCCAGTTCTTCCAGGGCGACCAGGCCACCATCGAGGCCGCCAAGGACCACCAGGAGTCCCCGCCGCCCAACGACTCCTACTCGCGCAACGTCAACCCCAAGCTGCGCACCCTGCCGGTGCGGGCCGACGCGACCATCACCGCGAACCAGCTGGCTGGCAGCAACCAGAACATCCCGGTGAGCCTGGCCAGGCTGGCCACCTTGACCCGTGCCGGCAGTGGGGTGTTCTGGATCACCGTGCGCGGTGACCAGGTCGTGCGGATCGGCGAGCAGTGGTCGCCATAGGGTGCCGGCAGCAGTCCGGGCACGACCTCATCTGGACGCGCGTGCGGAGTGGGTTGCCGAGGTAGGGTGCCTCGCGGTGGGAGGAGCCGGGCGTCGCCCGGCCCTTCCCGTTGCGGAGAACCTGGCCGCGTTGAGGACAGCGGGTGACGGCGCGAGGACCCGGACTGCGCTTGGTGTATCTGCAACCGTCACATCGCGTCGGAGACGAACCGCTAGCTTCTGGCCGTGCGGAGCCGGCGGGGTACCAGCGTCGAGCTGGCTAGGCCTTCCTCGGCGAGGACGGCTCGGACGGCTTCGAGTTCGGCTGGGTCCAAGCGGTAGATGAACCGGGGCAGATCGCCGAGGCTGTCGGCGGTTTCGATAACTGGGGTCGGGTCGCCATGCACCCACACTCTTGTGTCGGTGGTGAAGGGTCCGTAGCGGCGCAGCAGCTCCAACTCCTCGGGGTGGCCGAGGTCGAGACGGACCAGGCCCCCAGTGCGGACCCGCTGATACCAGGACGCCCCTCGCTGGGCGTCGGCGGCCAGCTGCCGGAGCTGCACGGCGGCTGTCTTGACCGTGGTTGGCAGCTCTTCTGCGGCCAGCCAGCTGCCGCTGTCGACATAGACCATGGCATGCGAGAGGTGGGGACCATGCACGGCCAGGACGCGGTCCAGCACCAGCCCAGCCTCTTCTTGTCCCAGCCCGCGAGCCAGCCCCCACCCGCTGCGGCCTTGCGGCGTCATGGCCGCGGCAGTGGCGGGCGACGGTGCGCTGGCCGCCACCGGTGGGTGCCCGCCGTCGGCGGTCGGGTCGGCCTCGGGCAGGTCCTCGGTGGCGACCAGCGCGGCCAGGACGGTGGTCAGCGGCACCGCGGCGATGAGCCCCACCGAGCCGCAAAGGGCCCGGACGACTTCGACGGCCACGATCTCGCTGGTGGCCACGGTGCCGAGGGAGTCCTGCCCGGTGACGAATAGGATCAGCGACGGCAGGGCGGCGCCTGCATAGGCCAGGAACAAGGTGTTCACGGTGGCTGCGATGTGGTCGCGCCCGACCCGCAGCGCGCCAGAAACCAGGGCGGCGAAGCCGGCGGCCGGGTTGGCCTGGTGCAGCTCGGCCACCAGGGAGGCCTGGGACATGGTCACGTCGTCCAGGACCCCGAGGCCGCCGATGATGATCCCGGCCAGCAGCAGTCCTCGCAGCGACAACCCGCCAACCGCGAAATTGGCAAACAGGGCCTCCTCGCTGGCCAGCCCGGTGAGCGAGGCCGCGGCCACAAACCCGATGGCGAGCGCGGCGGTCAGGCCGAGGGCGAGCGCGGTCCCGACCACGGCGGCGGTGGTCTTGGGTCCTAGCCCGTGGGAGAGATACAGCGAGATCAGCATGATGGCCATGGCCCCGGTGACCGCGACCAGGACCGGGCTGTGGCCGCGCAGGATGGACGGGACCACGAAGCTGACGATGACCACGAACGACAGCCCCAGGCCGACCAGGGAACGGATGCCCTGCCAGCGGCCGAAGGCGACCACCGCCCCCACGAACAGGGCGGCTAGGACCAGCATGGGCCGGCCACGCTCCAGGTCCTGGATGTTGTAGTAGGTGGGCTGGCCGGGTTGCTCGCCCACGGCGAGGCGGACCCGCTGGCCAGCGTGGAACATCCCCCCGGTGGGGTCGGTGGTGTCGAAGGTGACCTGGCGGCCACCGGCCAACCGGGCGGTGACCTTGATGCAGATCGACCCGGGCACCCCCGGATCCGCCTCCGGACACTCGAGGCGGGCCACCTTGGTGAGGGTGGCCGAGACCAACCGGGTCGAGTCGGCCTGGCCAGCCGTCGCCGGCCGGGGTAGCTCGCCCCGTGGCCAGAGGGCCGCCGCGCAGCCCACCACGGCCAGGGCGATCACCCCGACCCCGGCCAGCATGACCCGATAGCGAGCCCTCGTCGAGTGCATCGGTGCACGCTACGACCCAGATCGGCGACGACGCCAGCCAGCCCGCCTGCCCTTGTCCGGGCGGGCAAAGGTCGGTGCCCCGATCCGAGGGAGGAAGTGCGCGGCCCGGCCGACCGGTTACGTGACAGGGCCCTGATAGTTATGGTAATCATTACCGATCAGGCTTGGGACGGCCGCTCCCTAGCTCCCTGGTGAATGGGGGCCTTCATGTCGCGTCGGATGATCTTGATCGCTGTCCTTGTCGTTCTCGTCGGCGGCTGCTCGAGTGCAGAGTCCGCCGGGTCCGGGGACGCCAACCCCCAGGGTCGAATCCTGAACGTGGTGGCCACCACCACCCAAGTGGCCGACTTCGCAGCCAATGTCGGCGGCGATCGGGTGCGGGTGACCAGCCTGTTCAAGCCCAACATCGACGCTCACGACTACGAGCCCTCCCCGGCCGACATCGACGCCATCGCCCGGGCCGACCTGGTGGTGGAGAACGGCGCCGGCCTCGAGAGTTGGCTGCATGACACCGTGGCCAGCTCCGGCTTCCACGGCCCGGTAGTCGACACCAGCCGGGGGGTCCGACTCCGTATGGTCGGCGGCCAGCCCGACCCCCACATCTGGCAGAACCCCCGCAACGCCCAGGTCCAGGCGGCCAACATCGAACACGCCCTGGCTGCCGCGGCGCCGGCAGAGGCCGGCGCGTTCCAGGCCAACCTGGACGCCTACACCAGACAACTGCAGGCCCTGGACGTCGAGGTCCAGCGCCAGATCGACGGCCTAGCCAACAAGAGGCTGGTCACCAACCACGACGCCTTCGGCTACTACATCGACCGCTACGGCCTCCAGTTCGTCGGCTCGATCATCCCCAGCTTCGACACCTCGGCCGAGCTGTCGGGCCGCGACATCCGCGACCTGGTCGCCAAGATCAAGGCGACCAAGGTCAAGGCGGTCTTCTCCGAGACCTCCCTGCCGCCCAGGACTGCCGAGACGATCGCCCGCGAGGCCGGCGTCAAGGTCGTGGTGGGCGAGGACGCGCTGTACGGCGACTCCCTCGGCCCGGCCGGCTCCGACGGTGACACCTACCTCAAGATGGTTCGCCACAACACCAGAACCATCGTGCGGAACCTCAGCGGCACCTGAGACCCCGCCCAGCGAGCCACTGAGCCCAGCCTGCCGCGGTATCTAACAGCGGATGCGGCAGGCTGGGATGTCGCTGCCGGCGGCGGCGTGGGCGGCCTGGACCGCTGGAGCTGGAGAGAGGTTGCGACCGGCGCGCCAGGCATCCAGGTAGGGCCAGGCGTACACGAGGCCGCGGCGGATCCACCAGATGCCCGGTGGGGTCGGCCAGGACAAGCCAAAGTGGACATGGGTTGGGGTGGTGCGGGCGGAGCCGGAGTTGTCGACGCGGCCCAGGAGCTGCCCGGCACGCACGCGGGCGCCGTGGGCGATGCCCGGCGCGATCGACTGCAGGTGGGAGCCGTAGTAGCGGACGCCGTCGACCCCGATCATCGAGACCGACAGGCCGCCGCGGTCGGCACCGCGGTCGCTGGTGGGGTCCCAACGATCGAACCGGCTGACCTCGTCGACAGCGCCGTCGGTCGGGGCGACGAATGCGCAGCCGCGATCGGTGAAGATGTCGGTGGCGGGATAGTAGGGGTGGCTGTGGCCGTAGGAGACGCGGCAGCCGCGCACGGGGAACACATACCGGGCGCTCCGAGAACCCGAGGCTCCGGCAGCTGCAGGCGCCTCGTTGGTAGCGGGACCAGGCGCTGACGCGGCCGATGTGGTCGTTGCTGAGGCTGGCTGGGCAACGGTGGTGGCTGCGGCCGAGGTGGCCGGTCGGGCCGCAGGCCGGGTGGCCGTGGAGCAGCCGGCCACCGTCGAAGCGGCCAGGAGCACCGCGGCCAGCGGCACCGCGACGGCCAGCCGGTGGAGCACCTCGAACCTCCTCAGTTCACGACCCATCCTAGCCAGGGCCCGGATGCGCGGCGGGCGGGGGCGGTCAGCCGGTGAACTGCATCGAATACTCATAGGGCGGCCGGGGCGGGGCGATAGGCCGGACCAGGTCGGCGTTCAGCACCGGAGGCGGCGGGGTCGGGTCGTCGACGGCGGCCGCGCGGGGCAGCCACCGGCCTTCGACCTCCAGCCACTGGTCACGGGCCCGGGGGGTGGGGTCACCACGCACGACGGCCTGCAGGGCCTCGGCGTCAGCGGCGCAGCAGAAGATGACGAAGCGGGTCAGCCGGTAGCCGTCCCCGCCCTCGGCCGGGGCCGCGAACCCGACCAGCCGCACCCGCACCCCGCCCAGCGACTGGCCAGGGTCGCGAACCGCGCGGGTCACGAACTCGGCCATCGACATCGGCACCGCGCCGCGCACCGGGGCCGAGAGCGGCGGAAACTCGCCATCGCCGCCACCGGGCACCACCGACCGGCTGGACACCGCATACGACCCGAGCGCGGCCGGCTGAACCAGCATCACCACCAGCACCGGCACCAGCAGCAGCCAACCCACCCGGGCCCGATGATGGCCGCTCGAGCGGCCGGCATGTTCGGCCCGCTGGTCGCTCAGCAGCCCCAGCGGCGGCAGCAGCCCGAGCAGGAGCACGACCACCCCGGCGCCCATCAGCAGGGGCGCCAGCCCCGGCCGGACGTAGTTGAGCGCCTCGCCACTCCACCACAGCCACACCGCCGTCGCGCCCAGGACCACCAGCAGCACGCTGCGGGTCTGCTCCTCGCTCACAGCAGCACCCGGCCCACGACCAGGGCACAGACGACCGCGACCACAAAGGTGAGCGGGGCGAAGCGGGCCGCGAACCGGCGGCCGAACACTCCCGACTGCATCGCGATCAGCTTCACATCGACCGCCGGCCCCACCACCAGAAAGACCAGCCGTGCCGTCAGCGAGAACTCGCGCAGGCTGGCCGCCACGAAGGCATCAGCCTCCGAGCAGATCGCCAGCAGCACCGCCAGCCCGCCCAGGGCCACCACCGCCAACACCGGCTCTCCGGCGACCCCCAGCAGCAGCGACCGCGGCACCACCACCTGCAGCGTCGCCGCCGCGGCCGCGCCCACCACCAGCCAGCCGCCGGCGTCCCAGAGGTCATGGCGGGCAGCCGAGGTGAAGGCCAGCCAGCGCGGCCCGCCGCCGCCGGCGAGCCGCTCGCGGGTCCGCTCGACCCACGCCTCACCGCCCACCCGCGACCAAATCAGCCCGACCACGATCGAGGTAAGCAGCGAGCCCAGGAACCGGGCCACTACCATCCTCGGCTGCCCGGGGAAGGCCACCGCGGTCGCCACCAGCACGATCGGGTTGACCGCCGGCGCGGCCAGCATGAATGCCACCGCCGCGGCGGGCTGGACCCCCCGGGCAGTCAGGCGACCGGCAATCGGCACCGAGGCGCACTCACACCCTGGCAACGCCGTCCCCGCCAGCGCCGCACACGGGACGGCCAGCAGCGCCGACCGCGGCAACAACCGTTCCAGCACCACCGGCGACACCAGCGCCGTGATTGCCCCGCTCACCAGCACCCCGAGGACCAGAAACGGCAAGGCCTGTACCACGATGGCCACGAACACCGTCGTCCAGGTCCGCAACGCCACCGGGTCCAGCGAACCGCTCAACATCCCCCGCGTATACAAGGCGATGAGGACCAGCAGCACCACCAGCCGCCCATCCACTCGCCGCCGCCGCCCGCCGGGCGCGACTCGCGTGGCGGCCCCGCTGTGGCCGAGCGTCGATCTCATGGCCGGGATTCTAGGCCCCCGGCAGCGGCTCTGCCCCGACACCCAATCGGCGTCCCTGCCTGGG
>Ga0307278_10000932_pt1 | contig 14460 bp, 14 predicted proteins | sample ER_DNA_117_FD_194482 | JGI IMG/M metagenome (GOLD analysis project Ga0307278, IMG submission 194482) | Bulk soil microbial communities from the East River watershed near Crested Butte, Colorado, United States - ER_DNA_117 | ecosystem: Environmental > Terrestrial > Soil > Floodplain | place... | reverse complement strand
TAGCTCACCCCCGCCCGAGGACAACCGCCCCGGTCGCGCCGCCCCAGGGCTGCTTCCCCTCGGTGATGCTTTAAGCGCCCCCGCAGCGCCGCAAACCAAGCGGACGACGCGAGCCCTATTCGAACGTCTCGTAGAACGCCCGCTCGCGCGTCTCCATGAGCGGGAAGATCGCGCCGACGCCGAGGGTCTGGAAGTGCTCGGCCTGCCCGTGCTCCTCGAAGGCCGCCTTGTCGCGGTACTGCTCGTACATGAGGAAGACGCGCGGGTCCTCGGGGTCGCGGTGCGCGATGTAGTGGACGTTGCCGGGCTCGGCCCTCGAGGCCTCGACGAGCTGGGGAATCAGCTTGGCGATGCGATCCTGCTCGCCGTCGCGGGCGGTCATCCGGGCAACGAGGACAAAGGCCATCTAGCGCTCCTTCTCGACGGGATTGGTCAGGGTGCCGAGGCCCTCGATCTCGACCGAGACCTCGTCACCGTCCTGCAGCAGGACCTTGGGGTCCCGGAAGACTCCGACTCCGGCCGGCGTGCCGGTCGCGATCAGGTCGCCCGGCTCCAGGGTGATGACCTGGGTGACGTAGGCGATGATCTCCGCGACCGAGAAGATCATCTGGGCGGTCGAGGAGTCCTGCATCGTCTGGCCGTTGAGCACGCAGCGAATGGCCAGCGCCTGCGGGTCGTCGATCTCCTCGCGCGGGACGAGCCGGGGGCCGACGGGGCAGAAGGTGTCGGGCGACTTCCCGCGCGTCCACTGTCCGTCGCCGAACTGCAGGTCGCGCGCGCTGACGTCGTTGACGCAGATGTAGCCCTCGACGACGTCGAGGGCATCGCGCTCGGCGACGCGCCGGGCCGTGGTTCCGATGACGACCCCCAGCTCGGCCTCGTAGTCGACCTCGGCGGCTTCGGCGGGCAGGACGATCGGCTCGCCCGCGCCGATCAGGGAGTTGGGCCACTTGGCGAACAGCAGCGGCGCGCTGGGAAGCTCGGCGCCGCCCTCCTGGGCGTGGTCGTGGTAGTTGAGGCCGACGCAGACGATCTTGCCCGGGCGCGTTATCGATAGTGGCACGGCTCGTGACCCTATCCGCTCCTTTGGTAGATGTCGTGCTCGAGCACCCCCACGCCCTCCACGGCGATCCGGACGCGATCGCCGTCGCGCAAGGTGATCTCGTCGGGCGGCACGACGCCGGTGCCGGTGAGCAGGACCGCGCCGGCGGGGAACGAGAGCTCGCCGAACAGCGCGGCGACGAGCTCCTCGAAGCTGCGCCTCATCTCCGTGACGGACGTCGCGCCGGCGAAGATGCGCTCGCCGTCGCGGTGGATCTCGAGCTCGATCGCCGCTGAGCGCGGATCGCCGGCGTCGCGGGCCAGGACGATCGTCCCCGACAGGCCGAGCGAGTCGTCGTAGATCTTGGCCTGCGGCAGATACAGCGGGTTGGCGCCCTCGATCGAGCGCGACGAGACGTCGTCGGCCGCCAGGTAGCCCACGATCTCCCCGTCGGCGTCGAGCACCAGCGCCAGCTCGGGCTCGGGCACGTCCCAGCTCGAGTCGGCCCGGATCCGCAGCGACGCCCCCGGCGCGGGCACGCGCGCGGCCGTGGCCTTGAGGAAGAGCTCGGGCCGCTGCGCCTCGTAGACGAGCTCGTAGACGTCGCCCACCGAGGACTCCTCGACGCGCGCCGTGGCCGAGCGCCGGTAGGTCACGCCGCTGGCCCACACCTCCTGCTCGTCGACGGGCGCCAGCAGCGGCGCGGGCGCGCTGAGCGCGGGGCCCCGCAGCGCGCGGTCGACCGCCTCGTGCAGGCGCTCGCGCCCGGCGCCCAGCAGCTCGGCCAGCGAGGCGTCGAGCGCATGCAGCGCGCCCGCCCGCGCGACGGTGAGCACCGACGCGCCGTCGACCAGGACGCGGCGCAGCCCGTCGCGCCCGGCGTCCGGGTGCTCGTGGAGGGACTCGGGCATCGGCTCAGGCGCTCCTCGCGTCGAGGTACTGCAGCAGGTCGTGGGCCGCGAGCTCGATGTCCTTGTGGCGCCACTCGGCGGCGCGGTAGTGACAGGCGATCAGGCCCATGCGATGGACGCGGCGGAAGTCGCCGTAGACGAACGCGTACCGGGCCTTGGTCTCGTCGGCCGCGCCGTCGGTGAGCCCGAGATGCCACGCCGCGTACTCCCCCCAGGAATGCGACGCCAGGAACGCGTTCTGGGCCTCCGCGCGAGGCTGGACGTCGCCCCACTGGCTGTCGAGGACGTACTGGCGGGCGTCGATGAGCTTATGCGCGTGCTCCACGGCGCGCTCGTTGAGCGAATACGAGGCCATTACGGTGATCTTGCCAACATCGATGAGATGAGGATCACGTTTCCAAGGGAGTCAGCCGAGTACCGAGCGGCGCGCGATCGGCTGCTCGCCCAGGAGGTCGAGCTGCGGCGCGCGATGGAGGCCGTGGCGGCCGCCAGGCGCGAGCTGCCGCCCGGCGGCGTCGCCGAGGACTACGCCCTGCACGGAGCGCCGGCGGACGGCAGCCCGACCACCGTGCGGCTCTCGGAGCTGTTCGCGCCGGGCAGGGACTCGCTGGCCATCTACAGCATGATGTTCCCCCGCGACCCCGGCGACGACCGCCCTGGGCCCACGGACGGGCAGACGGCGCTGCTGCCGATCGCCGAGGGCCCGTGCCCGTCGTGCGTGTCCCTGCTCGACCAGCTCGACGGCGTCGTCGAGCACGCCTCGCAGCACATGAACCTCGCGGTCGTCGCGAAGGCCCCGATCGAGCGGATCCTCGCCTTCGCGCGCGAGCGCGGCTGGCGACGCCTGCGCTTCGTATCGTCGGCCGGCACCAGCTACAACCGCGACTACTTCGCCGAGACCCCCGAGGGGCACCAGCGGCCGATGCTCAACGTCTTCCACCGCGACGGCGACACGATCCGCCACTTCTGGGGCTCCGAGCTCTTCTACGCCCCGACCGAGCCCGGCCAGGACCCCCGGCATGTCGGCACCATCGAGCCGCTCTGGAACCTGCTGGACCTCACCCCCGAGGGACGCCCACCGGATTGGGACGAGCAGTTGCGCTATTGACCGGCGCAGCCGCTGTGCTCATGGACACAGTCGGGAAGGTCGCGTCGGACGGGGCGTCGTGGGAGGAATGCGGCGCCTCCTGAAGCAGCAACGTCGAAGCGCCCGCCCTGGATGGTGGCCCCCGCGGCCGGCGCTCGCACCCGCAGGTGCTCTCGCGCGCCCTGCGCCCGAGGCATCGAGCGCCTTCAAGCCGGCTCGTCCGCATCGCCTGGCACCCGCCGCCAGGCGCCTGTTCAAGCACCCGCGCCTGATGCCCTACCACCGGCTGATCCTCGCGGTCGTGCTGATCAACGTCGGGGTGCTCTCCTACCACCTCGACCGCGGCGACTGGCTGATCGACGACGGGAGCGCGCTGTCGGCGCTCGCGGCGCTGACCATCGTGAACTTCACCGCAGCGGTCCTCATTCGCCAGCAGAACGTCCTCAACGTCCTCTTCGGACTCGCAGGTCGCGGCTCGCCTTCCTGGCCGCTGTGGATCCGCTGGAGCGTCTCGAAGGTGCACCACGTCGGCGGCATCCACGCCGGCGGGGCGCTCGCCGGAACGGCGTGGCTCGGCGCGTTCACCTGGGTGGCGACCGTCGCTCACGCGCATCATCCCGCGAGCGTCTCCGCCACGACGCTCGTCCTCACCTATTGCCTCGTGGCCCTGGCGGTGCTCGTCGTCGTCTGCGCGGCCCCAGCGGTGCGCAGCCGCGCCCACAACGTGTTCGAGATGTCCCACCGGCTCGGCGGTTGGACGGCCATCGGGCTGTTCTGGGCGCTCACGCTCGAGACGAGCGCGCCGAGCTGGCAGGTCTGCACGCTGGCGGTCCTGACGGCGAGCGTCGCCTCGCCCTGGCTGAGGTTGCGCCGTGTCCCGGTGACGGTCGAGCGCCCGTCCGCGCATGCCGTCATCGTCAGCTTCGACTACGGCGTCACGCCGGCGTTCGCGTCGGCGGTCGGGATCAGCCGCAGCCCGCTGCGCGAATGGCACGCCTTCGCGACGGTGGCCACGCCCGGCCGATCCGGATACCGGGTGCTCATCTCCCGCGCGGGCGACTGGACCGGGCGGTTCATCGACGACCCGCCGTCGCACGTCTGGGTGCGCGGCACGCCGGTCTCGGCGCCCATGGCCAAGGTCGCGCTCCTGTACGAGCGCGTCGTCTATGTCGTCACCGGCAGCGGGATCGGGCCGTGCCTCGGGCAGATCCTGGCCGCTCGCGTCCCCGCACGGCTCGTCTGGTCCACGCGCGACCCTCGGGCCACCTACGGCGACGACCTCGTGGACGAGGTCCAGGCAGCGCAGCCCGATGCCGTCATCTGGGACACGACGCAGCGCGGGAAGCCCGACCTCGTGCAGCTGACCCACCAGGCCTATGAGGACTTCGACGCCGAAGCCGTGTTCGTCGTGAGCAACAAGGCCACGACCCTGCGCCTCGTCCACGGCATCGAGCGGCTCGGGATCCCGGCCTTCGGGCCGATCTGGGACTCCTGAGCAATAGGGGGCGCTGCGCAACCTGCGAGACGCAGGAGGGTTGTTCGGGCATGACGGTGACGGCGGCGTGCGCCGCGAGTGTCCGGTGCGGATTGGTCGCGTTGCTCGTCGTCGCCCTGCCCGCCACCGCGTGGGGAGCGGCAGGCCAGGTCATAACGACGCGCGACGTCGGCGCGAGCGTCGCGGTCGGTGCAGCGGGCAGGGCCTTCGTCGTGACCCCGAGCGGGCGCCGCGACTCGCGCGCGCTCGTGTCTGTGCAGGCGCGCTTCGCGGCGCCGGGCACGGCCTTCGGCCGACCGCGGACGCTGATGCGCTCGACCCGCTCGGCTCGGGCGGTGGACGCCGGCGTGGCCGCCGACGGCAGCGGCGTCATCGTCGTCCAGGGCCTCCGCGGGCGCCACCGCAGCGTGCGCGTCGCCACGTTCGACGCGCGCGGTCGGGTCGGAAGGCCGGTGGCGATCTCGTCGCGGCGCGACGACGCCGACTTCGCCGCGCTGGCCGTTGCGCGCAGCGGCGCGGCCGTCGTCGTCTGGTTCGGACACCGCAGCGCGAGCCGCTGGCGCCTGGAGGCCTCGACCCGCGACCGCGGGGCCGCCACCTTCGGCCCGCCGCAGCCGCTGTCCGCGTTCGTGCGACGCCCCTGCTGCACCAGCGTGTCGGTCGCGATCGCAGAGCGCGGTGACGCCGTCGCGACGTGGAGCTCGACCGCGCGCCCCGCCGTCTGGGCGGCCCTGCGCGGCCCGGGGCACGAGTTCCGCCGCCCACAGCGGCTGGCCGCAGACGCGAGCGACGTCCCCAGGGCGGTCGTCGGCCCAGGCGGAGCCGCCGCGCTGCTCTACAGCACCCAGCACGTGCCGCTGCGCGCGGGCGACGGGCTGCAGCTGCACCGAGCGCCGCCCGGAGGCGCGTTCGGCGCGGCCGAGCACGTCAATCCCGGTGGCGGGGTCACGATCGGCGACGCGGCCGTCACCGCCGCGGGCCACGTGCTGGTGGCCTGGCGCGACCAGGTGCACGGTGCGCGCGTCCACCTGTCGGAGGCCGGGTCGGGCGAGCCGCTGGCCGCCACCGCCGAGCTGGGGGCGAACGTGAGCGCGAAGCGCATCGCGCTGGCGACCGACGAAGCCGGGCGCGCCGTGGTCGCCTGGTCGCAGCGGGCGTCCACCGCGCCGGTCTACAGCGAGCGCGCTATCGCCGCGATCCGTCCGGCGCCCGGCGCGCCGTTCGGTGCCGCGGTCGCCCTGGGCCGGCCGTGGCGAGCCGCCGAGCCCGGCCTCGCGCGGCTCGTCCCGGGCGGTGGGGCGCTCGTGGCGTGGAACGGGGCGCGCTACGGCGGCCCGGCGCGGCACCGCTCCGCGCTGCTGGTCACGCGCGTGCCCTAGCGCGATACTGGCCGCTGCGCACGCCGACGGGAGGACGACATGGCAGTGGACCGTGAGCTCGGAGCCGGATCGTGGTCGTACTTCGGCGACCCGCGAGCGATCTCGCACGCCGGGGACACGTTCACCGGCTGGATATCCACCACGGGCAACGTGTGGGTCGCGCGGTACTCCGCCGAGGGGAAGCTCACCAAGCGCGTGATCTTCAAGGGCCTGGGGCGCGACGACCACAACAACCCTTCGCTCGTCTTCCGCCGCGACGGACACATCATGGTCTTCTTCTCGCCGCACTCCGGGCACCACCTGCCGCCCCCGGGGATCCCGAGCGTGATGCGCTACATGGTCTCGTTGAACCCGTACTCGATCAACGGCTTCGGGAAGGTGCACACCGTCCCGACCAACGTGCCCGGCGGCCTGGGCTACACCTATCCCAACCCGCTCCAGCTCAAGGACAAGCTGTGGCTCTTCTGGCGCGGCGGGGCCTGGAACCCGACCTTCTCCTACACCGAGGACGGCATCCACTGGGTGCCGGCCCGCGAGCTCGTGTACTTCGGCCACGCGCAGCGCCCGTATACGAAGTACGTCACCGACGGCAATCGCAGGATCCACGGCATCTTCACCGACGGGCACCCGGAGAACTGGAAGAACAGCCTGCACTACATGCGCTACGAGGCCAACACCCTCTACGCGGCGAGCGGGGCCAAGCTCGGCACCCTGAGCCAGGTGCCGCTGCACACCTCCAAGCTCGACCACATCTACAACTACTCCGACCGCGGCGGGCGCGCGTGGGGCCACGACATCGCGCTGACCGCCGAGGGCCGGCCGCGGGTCGTCTACACGCGCCGGGTCAACAACCGCGACACCTTCTGGTACGCCTACCACAACGGCACGAAGTGGATCAGCCGCAAGATCGTCGAGGCCGGGGTCGGCCGCCCGTCCTTTCACTCGGGCGGCGCGACGCTCGACCACGAGGATCCGCGCGTCGTCTACCTGTCGCGCACGATCGGTCGCTGGAACCAGGTCGAGCAGTGGTTCACGCCCGATGCGGGGCGCACGTGGACGCACCGCCAGCTGACCACGGACCCCAACGGCTACGCCATCCGCCCCGTGACGCCGCGCGGGCTCGGGCAGAGCGCCAACCGGATCCTCTACGTGTGGGGCGACGAGCGCACGATCGGCTTCACCGACTACACGACGCGCGTCCACGCGCTCGATTTCTAGTGCTCCACTAGGCCGCCACGGGGAGGCGCAGCCCCTCCAGCGAGCGGCGGATGCCGGCCGCGTCGAGCCCGTGCGCGGCGCGGTGCTCGCGGCCGCTGCCGTAGCGGCGCAGCTCGGCGTTCGCGACGCCCAGCGACAGCAGGCGGTGGGGCCGGTCGGCGAGGGCGGCGGCGACCTCGGCCGCCGACGTGCCGGCCAGGTAGGGCTCGACGAGCACGACGTCGGGGCCGCGCACGAGCGCGCGCAGCCCGGCGGCGTCGAAGGGCCGCACGGTCGCCAGGTAGGCGACGGTGGCGTCGAGGTCGCGCGTCGCCGCGAGCGCCTGATCGAGCGTCGGCCCGACCGCGACGACGACGGGCGCCGACGCCGAGCCGCGGCGCAGCACCGCGAGCCCGTCGGCGTGCACGGGCGCCTCGTTGGCCTCCTCGGACATGCGGATGTAGACGCGGTCGTCGGTGAGCAGTGCCTCTGCGAACACGCGCTCGAGCTCGTCGGGGTGACCGGGCACGTGGATGGTCCACCCCGGCAGCGCGGACAGCAGCGCGACGTCGCTCGGCGCCTGGTGCGTGCGCCCTGCCTGGGCCCCGTCGTAGGAGGCGCCGGTGCTCACGAGGATCGCGCCGACGTCCTGATGGCCCAGGTCGAGCTTGATCTGCTCGTAGGGCCGCTCGACGAGGAACGGCGTGTAGGAGTGCGCGACGGGCCGCAGGCCCTCGAGCGCGAGGCCGGCGGCGACGCCGATCATCAGCTGCTCGCGGATGCCGACGTTGAACACCCGCTCGTGGCGCGGCAGCTCCGAGGCGCCGATCTCGGCGAGGACGAGCGCGGTCCTTGGATCGTCGTCGAGCGCTCGCGTCGCGAGCTCGTAGAAGCGCTTGCGCATGGTGGTCATCGCGCCACCTCCGCCACGACCACGCGCGGCTGCTCGCCGGTCGTGGTCAGCGCCAGTTCGAGCGCGTCGTGATCGCGGCCGTCGACGGTCGCCGCGCTCCAGCCCTCGAGCTCGAAGCGCGAGGCGATCCCACCGGGCCAGTGGTAGGTCGAGGAGCGGTTGTCCACGACGACCACCGTCAGGCGCCCGAGCCCGAGCCGGCCGGCGAGCTGCACCGCCTCCCAGTTGCTGCCCTCGTCGAGCTCGGCGTCACCCACGAGGCAGACGACTCGCGCCCCCTCCTGATCGCGCGCCTCGAGCGCGAGCGTCATGCCGACGGCGATGGGCAGGCCGTGCCCGAGCGAGCCGCTGGAGATCTCGACGCCGGGGACGAGCACGCGGTCGGGGTGGTAGCCCAGCCGCGAGTCGTAGCCGCCGAAGTCGGCGAGGCTCTCGGCGTCGACGAACCCCTTCGCGGCGAGAACGGCGTAGTACGCCGCCGGGCCGTGGCCCTTGGAGAGCAGGAAGCGGTCGCGCTCGGGGTCGTCGAGCTCGCGCGGGTCTACGCGCAGTACGCGGTCGTAGAGGACCCAGAGCACGTCGAGCGTGGAGAGCGCGCTCCAGTCGTGCTTCTCGTCGCCCGTGAGCAGCGTCAGGAGGGTTGGCAGGTCGTCGTAACCCAGGGTTGTCGTCGTTGGCATGGACGCACGGTAAGACCTCAACTATGGTTTAAGTCAAGTGCCACGCGAACTGACCATCGGACAGCTGTCCGCGCGCAGCGGCGTGTCGCAGTCGGCCCTTCGGTTCTACGAGCGCAAGGGCCTGATCGCCGCCGACCGCAGCAGCGGCAACCAGCGCCGCTACCCGGCCGTCACGCTGCGCCGGGTCGCGCTGGTCCAGGCCGGCAAGACCGCCGGCATCCCGCTGGAGCGCATCCGCGCCGCGCTCGACACCCTGCCCGCTGGCCGCACGCCGACCAAGCGCGACTGGGAGCGCCTCTCGCACAGCTGGCGGGAGGAGCTGGACGCACGCATCGCGACCCTCGAGGCGATCCGGGGCCGGCTGACGGGCTGCATCGGCTGCGGCTGCCTGTCCCTGCGACGCTGCGCGCTGCTCAACCCCGCCGACGAGGCGGCCGGGCGCGGCCCCGGTGCCCACTATCTCGTTGAGTCCGACGGCCGCTAGTGCTTGACGACCCGGCCCTCCACGGCCGGCGCGACGGGTGAGTGGGCGGTGATGTACTCGATGGCCACGTCGAGCAGCGCGTCTCCGGGCTGCTGCACGTTGCTGCCTGCCCCGAACACCGTGTAGCCGTCGCCACCGGTCAACATGAAGTCGTTGGTGACGAAGCGGACGGTGTCGGCCGGCCCGACCGGCGTGAGCGTGCCGCCCGGCCCGTTGGGCGCCTTCGAGATCCCTTCGATCACCGGCGTCGTGCCGTTGCAGTGGAAGTCGACCTTGAGTCCCGACACCTGTGGGAAGCGGCCGGTCGCGATCGCGGGATTGCACACCGGGCTGACGCCGTTGAGCATCGCCTCGGTGAGCTGGGCGCCCGTGAGCGTCTCGATCACCGTCCGGTTGCCGAAGGGCAGCACGGCGAACACCTCGCCCCACGTGATCTCGCCGGGCTGCTCGCTCGCCGTCGGCGGCGCGAACAGGATGTCCTGGCGCAGGCCCCCCGAGTTGGTGATCGCGGCGTCCACCCCCGGGTACTTGAGGCGCATCGCGTCGGCGACGAGGTTGCCCATCGCCGACTCGCTGAGCCGGGCCGGGTCGCGCCGGATGTCGATGCTCTGGGTTCCGATGACCTTGTTGCGCAGCACCGCCGTCTCGGCGTTGGCCTGGTCGACGATCGCCTTCACGTCGGCCCGGCCCGCGACGCCGATGTTCTTGGCCACGCGCGTGGTTGCGCCGACCCAGGCGACGTCGGAGCCCTTGACCATCAGCTGCGCCACGGAGTAGCTGCCGCCGGCGTTGACGCCCTCGACCACCGGGATGCGGCCGACGACGGTATTGGCGATCCGGTGCGTGTGGCCGGCGATGACGAGATCGACGGTCGTGCTCTGCAGGCCCTGGACGATCTGCATGATCGGGCCCTGCCACGCCGCCGCCGCGTTGCCGTCGATCGCGTTGGCGCCCAGCACGGCGCCCTCGTGGATGACGACGACCTGCACCTTCACGCCCAATGACCGCAGGCGCGCGGACTCACGCCGGATGCGCTCGGCCTCGTCGAGGAAGAGCAGGCCCGCGGTGGCGCCAGCCTTCACCAGCTCCGGCGTCGTCTTGACCGTGGCCCCGATGACGCCGACGCGGACGCCGTTGACCCTGAATACCTTCGACGCCTTGACCCAGTCGGGCGCCGTGCCCGTGGCCTCCTCGACGATGTTGGCCGAGAGGAACGGGAAGTTCGCCCGGGCCTCGTGGGCCAGGATGCGCTCGAGTCCGAAGTCGAACTCGTGGTTGCCGAAGCTGGTGGCATCGAGCCCCCACGCGTTCTCGACGTCGATCGCCGGCTTGTCGTCGAGCAGCGCCGAGTTCGGCGGGGACGCTCCGACGTTGTCGCCCGCCGCCAGCAGGAGCGAGGGCTTGGGCAGGGACGCGGCCTCCTCGTCGAACATCGTCGCCAACGCCGACGCGCCGCCGACGGTCGCTGTGAGGTTGTCCATCAGCGTCGTGGTCTGGTCGAGCTGACCGTGGAAGTCGTTCAGCCCGATGATCGACAGCGGCGTGTAGCGATGGCCGTCGTCGAGGATGTCGCGCCGCACCACGCCCTGGCTGTGCTGCGGCGCCGGGACGTCGAGCAGGAACGCCGCCGTCGGGGCGAGGTCGATGCTGCGCACGTCGCGCGCGACGCCACGCTTGATCGCATCGCCGCCCGCGAGGAAGGTCGCGCGCATGTTCGTGTTGCTCTCGAGGTCCTGCACGTCGGGGACGTAGCCGTGCTGGCCGAAGAAGGCCGAGCGCGCGATCAGCGTGCCGGGCGTGGCCGCGTCGAACTGGTAGGGCGGCGTCGAGAAGACGACGAGGTCGCCCGTGCGCGTCGGGTGGGCCATGTCGGCCGTGCTGTTCGCACCGTTGGGGATGTAGCGCGCCTGCGCCTTGGTGAAGACGCGGTCGATGACCTTCCAGCCCTCGGGGTTGCCGTCGCCGGTCCAGTCGTTGGGGTCCTGCACCGCGAGGAAGGCGGCCCTGATCGCCGCGACGGTGCTCGCCTCGTCGGCGGCCGCGACCTGCTGGAAGTTGCCATTGGTCGGCGTCGGCGCCGGGTCGCGCCCGACGAGGTTGAGGTAGACCTGCAGTGCGCCGCCGGCGAAGCACGCCTTCGCCTTGCCGATCGTCTCACCGGTCGCCGGGCGGCAGTTCGCCGTCTGCGGCGTCGACAGCAGGCCGAGGTCGACGAGCACCTTGCTGGCGTCGATCGCCGCGAACTGCGGCGCGAAGCCGTGGTCGGAGGCGACGAACGTCGTCAGGTCGCGGTCGCGCATGTGCTCCTGGGCCAGGCGCATCGTGGCGTCGGCGCCCTTGTACGCGTCGCGGATGAAGCCCTCGCGCTGCTTGACGCGGCCGTCCGGCGTGCCGTTGACCTCGACGTCGTCGTAGGCCGGGTTCGCCGCGCCGTTGGGCAGCTTCTTCGTCACGAGCCCGAGGAACTGGTGCTGAACCTCGTCGGTCACGGGGTCGCCGACGAGCGCGAGGTCGGGCTTGTACGTGTCGAGCACGTACTCGATCAGCGGGTGGTAGGAGCGCGCCCAGTACGCGCCCTGCTCCATGTAGGTCTCCTCGCTGACGATGCCGGCCTCGAGGACCGCGAAGTCGCCGGCCTGCGACGACGGGAAGCGCTCGGCCACGAAGTCTTCGAAGCTGCCAGTGAAGCCAGGCTCGCCCGGCCAGCCCGCCCAGGTCGCGTTGGCGCGCGTCACCGACGTGTGGAACAGGCGTACCTGCGACAGGTCGGGCGCGAGCTTCTCGACCTTGACGAGCATCGCGCCGGTCTTGCCCTGCAGCGCGCTGCCGTCGTTGATCGTGACCTTGACGTCGGCCAGCTGGCCTTCCTTGAGGTTGCCGACCGCGTCGTCGCCGTCCTTCGTGCGTGAGAACAGGACGCGGTCGTAGCGCGTCTGGCCGTCGTCGCGACTGTCGTAGATGTAGGCGTTGAGTCCGTACCTGTCGATGCCGGTGGCGACGCGGCCGTCGATGACGCGCAGGCGCATCTCCTTCGCCGGGCTGTAGGTCTGCGGCACGTCGGTCCAGCCGGCGGCGGGCGTCGGGGCCGCAGCGGGGAACGGCGCCCGGCCTGCGAAGCCGTCCGGGTGGTCGAACTGCAGGTCGAAGGACGCAACGAACGGCGCCAGGTCGGCCGGCGCGATGTAGTTCGTCGCGACGCCGCGGCCCGACTTGAAGACGCGGAAGTCGAGCGTCGGGCCGTTGATGGCGCCGCCGCGCCCGCCGGCCCACTCGATCTGCGCGACCTTCTTGCCGCCGCGCTCGGCCGACTGGGCGAGCGTCTCGGCCTGCAGCACCCCGGTGCCGGCCGGGAAGGGAGGGTTGGGGAGGTTGCCGAAGGCGCTGGTGCTGGAGCCGAACGGCACGCCGTTGACGTGGAAGGTGTTGTTCGTCGATCCGTGGACCGCGGGCCACGCACCCGTGGTGAGGGTGAACCAGCCGGCGCCGGTGTTGGGCGGCGCTTGGGTCAGCAGGCCGTGGCCGGACGCCCGCGTCCCGTCGCGCAGCAGCTTGCGCAAGCCGGGGACGACGCCCTGGTCGGCGTACTTCTCGACCGCGTCCTGGCGCATGCCGTCGGAGGCGAAGAACAGCAGCTTGTCGTTGCGGTCCTGGTCATGGCCGCCGACGTGGGCCGCGCTGGCATGCGTGGCCTTTGGCCGCGCGGCCTCCGCGCCGACCCACGGCACCACGAGACCGGCCATGACGGTAGCGGCCAGTGCACCCAACACGAGCTTCCTCATCAGCAACGCCCTCCATTCGCGCAACGCCCCAGATGGGCGTAAACATACGTGCTGTGGGAGGCCGCGTGTGATCGGCGCGTAACCTGGCGACGTGACCTCCCCCGACACGCCGGACGACGACGTCAGGGCCCGCGCGCGGGCCTGGCGCGATGGCGCGCATGCCGCGGTCTGCGACGTGATCGAGCCGTGGGCGCACGGCACGGTCGTGCGCGCGACGCGCCACCCGAGCTACTACGACTTCAACGCGGTGCGGGTCGAGGAGGACCCGGCGATGGGCGTCGACGCCCTGGTGACCTTCGCCGACGCGGCGCTGGCCGGCCTCGAGCACCGGCGCCTGGACTTCGATCTCGTCGACGTCGCCGAGCCGCTGAGGCCCGGCTTCGAGGCCAAGGGCTGGAAGGCCCTGCGGCTGGTGTGGATGCGTCACGAGAGCCCGCCGCCGCCCGGATCGGACATCGCGGTGCAGGAGGTCCCCTACGACGCCATCCACGACCTGCGCGTCGCCTGGCACGAGGAGGAGTCCCCCGACCAGGACGGCTCGGCGTACCTCGCCCAGGCGCGCGAGGTCGCGCTGAGCCGCGAGGTCCGGGTCCTGGCCGTGCACGAGGCGGGCGCGCCGATCGCCTTCGCCCAGCTGGAGCAGGACGGCGACGCGGCCGAGATCACCCAGGTGTATGTCCACCCGCGGTGTCGCGGAGGCGGGCGCGGGACGGCCATGACGCGCGCGGCGATCGAGGCGGCGGGCGACGTGCGCGACCTCTGGATCGTCGCCGACGACGACGACCGGCCCAAGGAGCTCTACGCCCGGCTCGGCTTTCGCCCGGCGTGGACGACGATGGAGCTCACCCGGTGGCCATGAGCGCCAACGCGCCAACCGTGTGAGGGGTGTCCGGTCGCGCGCGGCGCTCGAGCGCCTGCGACGCATTGGCCAATTGGCCAATGACCACACTGGCCAATCTTGGTAGCTTGGCCCCCATGACCGAGCTCGAGAAGGTTCGCGTCGACGAGGCGGCGGGCGCGCTGGAGGAGTTCTGGTCTCAGCGCGTCGTGGGCCGCGCCAACGGGACGCTGCTGAAGGTCGCCAAGGGTGTCGGGTCGACGAACTGGCACGCCCATGAGGACCAGGACGAGGTCTTCCTGGTGGCCAGCGGCGAGCTCGTGGTGCAGCTGCGGTCCGGGGACGTGACGCTCGGGGCGGGCGAGATGCTCGTCGTCCCACGCGGGGTCGAGCACTGCCCGAGGGCTGACGGTGTCGTTCACCTGCTGCTCCTGGGACCCGAGATAACGTCGACCGACGCCGGCGGCAAGCCCGCGTGGAGCTACGGCGGCGGGCAGCCGCCGGCCGGCGCGGGCTGACGCGGATGGGAGTGCGGCAGGCGACCGCGTGCTTCACGGTCGGACCGGGTTGCCTGGACACGGCTTCGTTCGGCGCTCCGCCCGAAGCGACGCTCGAGGCGATGCGCGAGGCGCTTGGGGCGTGGGCGGCCGGACGG
>Ga0307278_10000931_pt1 | contig 14465 bp, 13 predicted proteins | sample ER_DNA_117_FD_194482 | JGI IMG/M metagenome (GOLD analysis project Ga0307278, IMG submission 194482) | Bulk soil microbial communities from the East River watershed near Crested Butte, Colorado, United States - ER_DNA_117 | ecosystem: Environmental > Terrestrial > Soil > Floodplain | place... | reverse complement strand
GTGGCTCGAGGTGCTGTGGCACTGTCTGCACAAGGGCGTCCGGTACGACGAAGAGATCCACGCCGAGAACCGGCGGAGGGCTCTCGAACCCATCGCTGCATGAGGAGCTTGACAAAGGGTGTCTCACCGTTCCTCCTCCCGCATGCGGTCCCGGACCACGTCGGCCAGCGCGGACAGGAAGCGGGGGTCGTCGTTCGGCGACTCCGTCCGGACCAGGGTCAGTCCGAGCTCACGGGCCACCCGCTGCGCCTCGATGTCGACGTCGTACAGGATCTCAAGGTGATCGCACACGAACCCCACCGGGCAGGACACCACGGCCCGCATGCCGCCGGCCGCCATCTCCCGCAGCACGTCGGTGAGGTCTGGGCCCAGCCACGGCTCTCTGGTCCGGCCGGCGCTCTGCCATGCGGTCCGGTAGTTCGAGAGGCCAAGTCGTGCCGCCACTGCGTCGGCCGTTCCGGCCAGTTCCCGGGGATACGGGTCACCGTCTGCGAGGATCCGCTCCGGAAGGCTGTGCGCGGAGAACACGACCGGGGCGTCATCACGCAGGTCCGCCGGGAGCCGGTCGCGCGCGTCCGCCACCCGCTCCGAGACGAAGGCAACGAACGCGGGGTGGGTCGCGTAGCTCTCGACGAAGGTGAACCGCAGCCGGCGATGGTCCGCCGCCGCTCGCTCCACCCGCTCCACGTACTCGCCGATCGAGAACCGGGAGTAGTGGGGCGCCAGCACGAGCCCGACCGCCCGCTCGATGCCGTCGTGGGCCATCTGCTCCACGGCGTCATCGAGGTATGGCCACTGGTGCTTCATGCCGTGGTAGGCCCGAAAGTCCGTGGAGCCGTCCTCGTTCAGCACCTTCTCCAACCCGCGCACCTGGGCCTCGGTGATCTCGATGAGGGGCGAGCGGCCGCCGATGGCCCGGTAGCGCTCGATGAGCTCCTCCAGCAACTCCGGTGGGGGCAGGCGTCCCCGCCGGACGTGGGTGTAGTACGCCTCCACGTCGTCCAGTCCGCGGGCCGTGCCGTACGACATGGCGAGCACGCCGACCATGCCCCCGCTCACGTCGCGACGACCTCTCGCGCCGACGCCTCGTGCACCAGCTCGGTGAGCCTACGGAGCGTGCCCGGGGGCGTCTCCGGCAGGACGCCGTGGCCCAGGTTGAACACGTGCCCGGGCCGGCCGCCGGCCAGGGCCAGGATCCTCCGGGCCCGCCGCTCCACCACCTCCCACGGGGCCAGCACCACGGCGGGGTCGAGGTTCCCCTGGATGGCCACGTCCGGCCCCAGGCGCTCCCAGGCCCGGTCGAGCGGGACCCGCCAGTCCACGCCCACCACGTCGGCCCCGGCGTCGCGCATCGGCCCCAGCAGCTCCCCCGTGCCCACCCCGAAGTGGATCCGCGGAACGCCCAGCCCCGCCAGCCCGGCGAAGATTGGCCGGACGAAGGGAAGCACGTGCTCCTCGTAGTCGTCCGGCCCCAGCGCCCCCACCCAGCTGTCGAAGACCTGGATGGCCTGCGCGCCGGCCTGGACCTGCGCCCGGGCGTACGCCAGGACCGCGGACGACAGGCGCTCCATCAGGCTCCGCCACGTGGCCGGGTCCTCCAGCATGAGCGCCTTGGTTCGCGTGAAGCTGCGCGACGGCCCCCCTTCGACCAGATAGCTGGCCAGGGTGAACGGGGCACCGGCGAACCCGATCAGTGGCACCTCGAGCTCGCGGACCAGCATGCGGATGGCCTTCAGCACGAAGGGGACGTCCCGCTCCGGCTCCAGCGGGCGGAGCCGGACCACGTCGGCCGCCGACCGAACCGGTGCGTCCACCAGGGGTCCCCGTCCCTCCTCGATCCGGACCTCGACCCCCATGGCGGCCACCGGCACCACGATGTCGGAGAACAGGATGGCGGCGTCCACGCCCAGCTGCCGCACCGGGAGCATGGTCACCTCGGCGGCGAGCTCCGGGGTCCGGCAGATCTCCAGGATCCCGAAGCGCTTCCGAAGCGCCTGGTAGTCGCGCTGGTATCGCCCAGCCTGGCGCATGAACCACACCGGAGTGTGCTCGGTGGGCTCGCGCCGGCACGCGCGGAGGAACAGGTCGCTGGACGGCACCAGGGCTCCATCATACGAAGCGCCGGCCGGTTTCCGTCCTCCACCCCGGCACGGGTATAACCGACGCCGTGGAACCATCCGAGGAGGAGCCGTGCGCATCTGCCTGATGATCGAGGGACAGGAGGAGGTGACGTGGGACCAGTGGCTGGCCCTGGCCCTGGCGTGCGAGGAGCACGGCCTGGAGGGCTTGTTCCGCTCGGACCACTACGCGCCCATCGCCGGCGACCCGGAGCGGGGCTCCCTCGACGCCTGGGCCGTGCTGGCCGCCCTGGCCGTCCGGACGGAGCGCATCCGGTTGGGCACGCTGGTCTCGCCCGTCACGTTCCGCCATCCCTCGGTGCTGGCCAAGATGGCGGTGACCGCGGACCACGCCTCCGGCGGCCGCATCGAGGTGGGGATGGGGGCCGCCTGGTACCACGCCGACCACGACACCTACGGGTTTTCGTTCCCGGACGGTCCCACGCGCATGCAGATGCTCGCCGAGCAGCTGGAGATCGTGCATCGCCAGTGGAGCGAGGAGGAGTTCTCGTTCCAGGGACGGCACTACCGACAGCAGGACTGCCGGGCCCGGCCCAGGCCGCTCCAGGAGCCGCACCCGCCGATCATCGTGGGCGGGCAGGCCGGCAGGACGTCCGCTCGCCTGGCCGCCCGGTGGGCGGACGAGTACAACACCGTGTCCGCCACCGCCGAGGAGTGCACGCGCCGGCGGGACGTCCTGGCCCAGGCCTGGGACCGGGAAGGCCGGGATCCCGACACGCTGCGCTTCTCGCTGATGACCGGGTGCATCGTGGGGGCCGACCGGGCCGAGGTCCGGGAGCGGGCCGGCCGGGTCCAGGAACGCCGCCGCCGAACCGAGGACCCATCCGAGTTCCTCCAAGAGGTCGCCGACACCTGGATCACCGGGACGGTCGAGGAGGTCGTGGCCAGGCTCCGCACCCTGGAGGCGGCCGGGGTGGAACGGGTCATGCTCCAGCACCTGGCCCACGACGACGTGGACATGGTGGCGCTCGTCGGGCGGGAGGTCGTGCCGGCGGTGGCCTGACGGCTACCGGCCGGTGGAGACGCCCGAACGCTGGAGGAAGTCCGCCAGGACGGCGACGGCCTGCTCCCGGACGTCGCGGGAAGGGTCCTCGGCGACGATGCCGATGAGGGCCCGGCGAACGGCCGGGCGGGAGACGTCCTCCAGCGCCCTCACGGCCTCCCGGCGAACCAGGAACGAGTCGTCGCCCAGGGCCGCCAGTAGGACCTCCTCCGCCTCGGGCCGACCCCGGAGCCGTGCCACCGCCCCGATCCGGACGAACTGGTCCGGGTGCCGAAGCGCCACCAGAAGCCTGGCGGTGTCGTCCCGAAGGGGCCTGAACTGCCTGCACTGGCAGGCCGGGGTCACGGCAGCGAGGCACATGGACGCGCCTCCGGGAGCCACCTCGACGTGCAGGGACTTCGGGTGGCCGCATTCGCACGACGGGCCCGCAATGTCATCGCCGAGGGAGGCAGGCCGCCGTGGGCGACCGGGCTCGGCGGGGGAAGGAGGAGGGGGAGGGGACGGCCAGGGCTCCGGAGCGAGCGCAGAAGGGCGTTCCGGAACGGGGGAATGCGCGGCTTCCGCAGCGAACCTGGCCGCGGCGGCCACCTGGGCCACGGCCGTCCGGCTCCTTCTGAGGGACACCATCCCCATGACCAGGGCCACGCCCGCCAGCGCGAGGGCGGCCACGGCCAGCCCCACCAGGCCCCACGCCAACCTGTCATCGAGAACTGCCCGTGCCCCGGCCAGCGTGCCCGTCCCCCGTTCGGCCGATACGGATGTCGGCCGTCCGGCGGGGAATACCACACCGCCCGTCCGCTGTCGTCGCCCATTTGTACGAGACCGCCCATCCGGCCCGGGAGGGGTTCCCGGCTGCCACGAACGCCCCGGCGCGAGACACTGTCGGGATGGCGAACCGCCTAGCCGGGCAGACCAGCCCCTACCTGCTCCAGCACGCCCACAACCCCGTGGACTGGTATCCGTGGGGCCCGGAGGCGCTGGAACGGGCCCGACTCCAGGATCGGCCCATCCTCCTGTCGGTGGGATACGCGGCATGCCACTGGTGCCATGTCATGGAGCGGGAATCCTTCGAGGACGCCGAGACGGCCGCGTTCATGAACGAGCACTTCGTCGCCATCAAGGTCGATCGGGAGGAGCGCCCCGATCTCGACGCCGTGTACATGGACGCCGTCCAGGCCATGACCGGTCAGGGCGGATGGCCCATGACAGTGTTCCTGACCCCCGACGGCCATCCCTTCTATGGGGGCACGTACTTCCCGAACCAGGACCGCCACGGACTGCCCTCGTTCCGGCGAGTGCTGGAGGCCGTGGCCGACGCGTGGCGGAACCGGCGGACCGAGCTCGCCGAGCAGGGGCACAAGCTCACCGCGGCCATCGGCCGGATGACCACGGCTCGCCAATCGTCCGATCCTCTCACCGAGGATGCCCTGCGCGATGCGTTCTCGGGCCTGAAGCGAGCCTTCGACCGGCAGTGGGGTGGGTTCGGGGGCCCTCCAAAGTTCCCGCAACCCATGACGCTCGAGTTCCTGCTCCGCGCGCACCTTCGTCAGTATCCGGGTGCCCTGGACATGCTGGAGACGAGCCTCGATCGCATGGCCGCGGGTGGGATGTACGACCAGATCGGCGGGGGGTTCCACCGGTACTCGGTGGACGGCCGGTGGCACGTCCCCCACTTCGAGAAGATGCTGTACGACAACGCCCAGCTGGCCCGGCTGTACCTGCACGCCTGGCAGGTCACCGGCCGGGACCGGTACCGGCAGGTCGCCACCGAGACCCTCGACTACCTGTTGCGGGAGATGCGCCATCCCGAGGGTGGGTTCTTCTCCTCCCAGGACGCCGACTCCGAGGGGGTGGAGGGCAGGTTCTTCGCCTGGTCCCACGACGAGCTCCGCGACCTGACCGGTGACGCCGTGGCGGCCTACTTCGGGGCCACCCCCTCCGGGAACTGGGAGGGAACGAACGTTCTGTGGACTCCGCTCCCGCTGTCGGCGGTGGCGGCGGAGGAGGGCCTGGCCGAGGACGAGCTGACCAGGCGGGTACGGGAAGGACGTCGCACGCTCTTCGAGGCGCGAGAGGAGCGGGTCCGTCCGGCCACCGACGACAAGGTCCTGTCCGCCTGGAACGGGCTCGCCATCGCGGCCCTGGCCGAGGCCGGACGGGCTCTCGACGACTCCCGCTACCTGGAAGCGGCGGTGGCGGCCGCGGAGTTCGTCCTCACCCATCTCCGACGCGACGACGGCAGGCTCATGCGGGCGTGGCGGGACGGACGAACGGGCGGACCGGCCTATGCCGACGACCACGCCCTCATGGCCGAGGCCTGCCTGGTGCTCTCGGAGTCCACCCTGGACGTGCGGTGGCTGGCCGAAGCCCACTCGCTCGCCGTCGACCTGGTTCGCCTGTTCCACGACCCCGAAGGGGGCGGGTTCTTCCAGACCGGCTCCGACGCCGAACGACTGGTGGTCCGGCCCAAGGAACTGTTCGACAACGCGGTCCCCGCCGGCAACTCGGCGGCGGCGCTCGTGCTCCAGCGTCTGTCCTTGCTGTACGGCGACGCCGAGCTGGAGCGGGCCGGCGTCTCCGCCCTGCGTCTGGTCCGGGGCCGGGTGTCGCGGGCCCCCACGGGCTTCGGGTACGCGCTGTCCGCGCTGGACTTCTATCTGGCCTCCACGTGCGAGGTCGCCGTGGTGGGCGATCCGGCGGCCGCGGACACGCGGACACTGGCCGCGCAGGTGTGGAACCGGTACCTCCCCCACGTCGTCCTGGCCGGGGGGAAACCCGACTCCCCGGCCGTTCCGCTCCTGGAAGGCCGGACCATGCTCGACGGACGGGCGGCCGCCTATGTCTGCGAGCGGTTCGTGTGCCGGCGGCCGGTGACCGACCCGGAGGAGCTGGCCGCCCAGCTCACGGCCTGATCACCTCGGGCCCGTGTGGCGCGTGGCCTCGCGGCCCGGCCGTCCGGGGTGTGAAATACGGCCCGTGGACCTGAGGGGAGCGGTCTGCCTGGTCACCGGGGCGTCCAGCGGCATCGGGCGGGCCACCGCCATTCGCCTGGCCGCCGAGGGCGCGCGAGTGGTCGCCCTGGGCCGCTCCCGCGCCGCCCTGGACGAGGTGGCCGGGCGTACGTCCGGCCCGGCCGTCGCCGCCGACCTCACCGACCCGGGGGAGGTGGATCGGGCCGTCATGGAAGCCCAGGAGGCCGCCGGTCCCATCGACGTCCTGGTCAACAACGCGGGCCAGGGCTGGGCGGGACGGTTCGAATGCATGGGTCCGGCTGACGCGGAGCGACTGGTCGCGCTCAACCTCCTCGCTCCCATCCGGCTGGCCCGGGCCCTGCTACCCGGCATGGTGGAGCGGAGGCGGGGAGCGATCGTGAACGTGTCGTCCATCGCCGGGCACGTGGGCGTCCCGGAGGAGGCCGTATACGCGGCCACCAAGGCGGCCCTGGTGGGGCTGTCGGAGAGCCTCCGGTCCGAGCTCCGCGGCTCGGGCGTGAAGGTCAGCCTGGTGTCCCCGGGGGTGATCGAAACGCCGTTCTTCGAACGCCGGGGCCGGCCGTACGACCGGGCCTTCCCCCGCCCGGTGCCGCCCGAGCGCGTGGCCGACGCCATCGTCCGGGCCATCCGGACCGGCAAGGCGGAGGTCTATGTCCCCCGGTGGATGGCCGTTCCGGCCCGAGTCCGGGGCACCTTCCCCTCGCTGTATCGCTTCCTGGCCTACCGGTTCGGCTAACGGTGGTCGACCGGCCGGGGCTCCACGCGTCGACGGCGATCGACATCCCGTCCCGAACACGCCCTCTTTCCACCGGGTTTGCCGATCGGCCCGTCGTCCGATAGCCAATAGGACCATGCCTTCCTACGTGCTGCTGCTCATCCGCGTCCTCGGAACCCTGGTGGTGGCGTTCGCCGCCTCGCGAGGGGCCCGCATCCTGATCGGCCGGTTCGTCAATCGGATGGGAGGATCGGCCTTGGACACCGCGCCCCTGATGCGCCAGAAGCGGGCCCAGACCGTCGGCAGCCTGCTCAAGGCCGTGGCCGCGGTGGGGGTATGGGTCGTGGGCCTCATCGTCGTGCTGGGACAGGTCGGGGTCGACGTGGGGCCTCTCGTGGCCGCCGCCGGCGTGGGAGGCGTGGCCATCGGGTTCGGCGCCCAGACCCTGGTGCGCGACCTGATCGCCGGGTTCTTCCTCCTCGTCGAGAACCAGTACGACGTGGGCGACGTGGTCCAGGCAGCTGACGTCGGGGGGACCGTGGAGGAGGTCTCGCTTCGGACCACCGTGCTTCGGGGCCTCGACGGCAAGCGCCACGTGGTCCCAAACGGCGAGATCCGGGTGACCTCGAACCTCACCAAGGGCCCGTCTCGTTACCTGTTCGAGGTCCCGGTGCCCTACGACGCCAGCCTCGAGGACGTCATCCGGGAGATTCGCCGCCAGGGTGACCGGATGCTCGCGGATCCCGTACTCGGTCCGGCCATTCGTCGCCCGGTGAAGGTCCTGGGCGTCGAGGAGTACACGGCGGACGGAGCGCGCCTGCGCGCGTACGTCGAAACCGTCCCCGGCAGGCAGTGGCGGGTCGGACAGGAGCTGGAGGCGAGGATTCGCCGGTCGCTGTCGACCCGAGGCCTGGCAGTGCCCTATCCCCGCCGGTGGTGACGCGAAGGGAACGTCAGGCCACAGCGATTCGGCAGCCTGAGTGCGGCGTCCACGCCGGGGGGCTTGCGGTCAGGCGACCGCCCGAGCGGGGGTGCCCGCGTCCCCCGCTCAGGCGGTACGTATCTCCCGCTCCTTCCGCGACTGGTCCTCGATGCAGAACCTCGTGGCGGGGCGGGCCTGGAGCCTGGCTGCGCCGATGGAGCGCCCACATGCCTCGCAGGTCCCGTAGCTTCCATCGGCGAGGCGCCGGAGGGCCCATTCCACATCTGCCAGCTCAGCCTCCACGCCCGACAGGATCGAGATGTCCTTTTCCCGCTCGAAGGTCTCGGTGCCCACGTCGGCGAGGTGCTGGTCGGATCCGCCCCCCTCGCCACCGGCCTCGGTGGTGGCGCCACCGTTCGGGCCCTCCAGTGAGAGGGCCTCCCGGATGGAAAGGAGCCTGCTGCGTTGCTCGATCAGTCGCCTTCGAATGACGTGCTCGCTCATCGTCGCCTCCCACTGGGCGGCTCTTGGGGACGTACTGCACGGTTGGTCACCCTCGGATACCCGCGACCGATCGTCCCCAAACGCCACGAAGAGCGCCAAAAAGGGACACCGCTGGCCCGACGGAGCACTCTGCCGGAACCACGGGCCACCCTTGCCTCGTCTTACTGCGGGCCATACGCTCAGCACCTTCGTCCCGGAGGGGGTTCCTTTGTCGAGCAACCCGATCAAGCGCTTCGCCCGTCACGTCCCCGGGCGGCTGCGCGGCAGGGGATTCCATGGTGCGGTCGTGGCCGTGGTCCTGGTGGGATCCCTCGCCATCCAGGCTCCACCGGCGCCCGCCGCCGGCTCGTGCACCACCCCGCCCGCCGTGTACCCCATCGGCTCGGTGCAGAAGGGTCTTTCCGCCACCGGGCTCACCGTCATCGACGGCCAGACCCCCACCTCCTTCGACGTCGCCGTGCTGGGGGTGCAACCGAACGGCATCGCGCCGGGCCTCGACCTCGTCCTCGGACAGATCACCGGGCCCCAATCGTTCCTGGATGCCACGGGGGGGATCGTGGCGGGGATGTCCGGGTCCCCCGTCTACGTCGCCGGAGAGCTGCTCGGCGCCGTGTCCTACTTCATCTACCCGGACCAGTCCCTGATCGGGATCACCCCGGGCCAGCCCATCGTGGACGAGTTCGGGTATCCGGCCGCGCCCTCCGGAACCGGTGGCCCTTCGCCGGTGGGGACACTCCAGAACCGGTTCATCCCCAGCGATCGGCCCGTTCGCCTCTCCCCCTCCCTGCGCGCCGCGGCGGCCCGCGCGGCAGGGGTTCCCGTCGACACGGCCCCCACCACAGCCCAGCCCGTGCCCATCGCCATCGGCGCCTCCGGCCTGGCCGGCAAGGGGATGGCCAAGATCCAGAACCGCCTGAGCAAGGCGAAGGTGGCCGCGGTGGTGTTCGCCGGGGGAACGGCGTCGGCGCCGACCACCACCGGCAGCAGCCCGCTGGTCCCGGGAAGCTCCTTCGGCGCGGCCCTGTCCTACGGCGACTTCAGCTTCTATGCCGTGGGCACCACCACCGCCGTCTGCGGTAGCGAGGTCATGGCGTTCGGGCACCCTTTCTTCTTCAGCGGCTCCACCAACCTCGGGATGAACGGCGCGGACGTGGTCGCGGTGGTCAAGGACTCCACCGGGCTGAACGGCGGGTACAAGCTGGCCAACCTCGCCGGCCTCGTGGGCACCGTGGACCAGGACCGCGGGGCCGGGGTCAGGGGTCAGGATGGCCAGATCCCCGCCCTCGTGCCGATCACCGTGGACCTCACCAACACCGACATCCCCAAGACCAGGAACGGGGAGACCGACGTCATCCGGGACCTCGAGGTCGGGAACTCCTACATCGACTTCCCCACCATCGCCGCTTACGGCGTGGCCAACGAGGTGCTCGCCGCGTTCGACCGCTACGGCGACGGCTCCTCGAGCCTCCGGTGGACCATCACCGGAGTGGGTCCGGACGGGAACCAGTTCCGGTTGGTCCGAGCGGACGAGTTCTTCTCCCCGTACGACGTCACCTTCGAGAGCATCTTCGAGCTCCTCGGTGAACTCGAGGCGCTCCAGTACAACCAGTTCGGAGAGACCACGTTCACCGGGGTCAACGTGAGCGGGACGATCACCCAGGACCACCGCTACTACACGGTGGACAAGGTGCTGTCGTCCAGCTCCCTCCAGCCCGGCCTGGCCTCGAACAAGAGTCTGTCGGTGCAGCCGGGTGGCACGGTCCATCTGCGGGTCACGCTCGGCGTCGGGGACACCGACGCCACCCGCACCGTGAACATGGCCTTCAAGGTCCCGTCGGGGCTCCAGGGTGGCGCGTCCATCGACATCAGGGGCGGCTCCCCGCCATTCTGCGGCGGGTTCTTCTTCGCCCCGGGGCGCGACCGGCCCGGGTGCGAGGGGAGCACGTTCGCCGACCTGGTGTCGAACCTGGCGAACGGAGAACGCCTCGCCGATCTGGTCGCCGAGCTTCGCGGAACGGGCGGCGTGGCCGTCCCCCCGAAGCCGAAGAGCGACCGGCCGAATCGCGGGAGCCGCACAGGGATCGACGTCAAGGCCATCCGTTACCAGGACCGGGCGGTGCAGGGCCGCAAGACCCTCCAGCTGATCGTGGTGGCCGGCCCGCACGCTCACTGAGCCAACCGACCGAGCGGTCGAGGGGGCGGGCTCCGGAGGCCCGCCCCCTTATCGTTCCCCGGAGGACGGTCCCGCCCGCTCCCGACGGGGGGCCCGGCGAACCGCGTCCAGCACGGCGTCGCGGTGCACCTCCATCACGTCCACGGCGGCACGGTCGAAGCTTCGGCTGCCGTACCGAACGTCCTCGTAGGCGCGGGTGAGCGCGGTGAAGCTGGGGGCGCTGGCGGGGATGTCCGCGGCGACCTCCCGAAGGTATTCCCCAGGCGTGAGGTGGGCGGGCCTGGCGGCGCCCCAATCCTCCAGCGCGAGCAGGGTCTCGGCGTACAGGCGGCGCACCGCGTCGTCCGGCAGCTCCCCGCGGGGGCGCCTGCGCCGGCGCCCGGGCGGAGGATGCGGAACGGCGGGCCGGATGGTCTCCGCCGGCACCTCCGGGAGCGACCGCTCCCGGAGCATCCAACGGCGCCGCTGCCGGACGATCAGCCACGCAAGCAACAGGGCGATTCCCGTGATCACCACCAGGCCGATGGCCCGAAGCGACACGCTGGTTGGCCCGTGCTGCGCGATGGCCCGACCGGTCCGGGTCCGGAATCGGGGGAGGCGTCGAATGAGCTGCTGGATGGCCCCGGCGTGGAACCCCAGCTGCGACAGCACCCACCCCACGGGCTTCAGCACCAGCGAGACCACGAACGTCCCCGCGTAGATCCCTCCGTACACGGCGAGCGGGATGAACCGCCCGAACCGTTCCAGCACCCGCGCCTGGTCGCCCAGGAGAGCGGCCAGGGCGACCAGGCCCAGGGCGGCCCCGGCCATGGCCACCACCAGGCGGCCCCACTGCCGGCCCATGCCGGACCCGCCGTCGCCCAGACCGACCGCGTCGCCGATTCGCAGGCTGGCGGCGCGGGAGGCGAGGGACGCGACAAAGAAGATCGGGATCACGGCTTCCAGTTGCGACGTCCAGCCGGCTCCCGGTGCCAGGACGACCTCGAGCAGCAGCACGCAGGTGAGCACCCCGAAAGATACGTGGACGGGATCGCGCCAGTCACGGAGCGCCAGCGTGGCCAGCCGCACCGCCGCGGCCAGCGAGAGCACGATGGCGAGGGACGTCCCCCCCGCTCCCCCGGCGCCCCAGGCTCTGGCCTGGACCACCCCGATGGCCACGGCCAAGCCGGCCACCACCGGGCCGAACGCGCGGGAGCGCCGGCCCGCCGTGGCCAGGGCCGCGCCGGCAGCGAAGAGCACGGCGAACACGGGATAGGAGTCCAGGGGGCCTCCCCGGGCCCCCACGGCGGACTGCTCGGCCACGAACCCGAGCGGGAGGAAGATCAGCCCGCTCTCGGCCAGCGCCACCAGCATGGCCGCCGGCACGCTCCGCTGGTCGACCGTGGCGATGGCGCCCCCGTCCGGCGCGTTCAGCGTCTCCGGCGCGTTCGGCGTGTCCGGCGTGCCCGCCGCACCGGGCGCGCCCGTGGCGCTCATCGGCTCGCCTCGGCCAGCCGAGCCTCCACCGGCGAGAGCTGCACCACCTCGACTCCCCGGCGCCGCAGCACCTCGATCTCCTCGGTCAGCCACGGCCCGGCGCGGGGGGCGATGACGGCTGCGGTGGCGTTGCGTCCGAGGCCTCGCCCCAGGTCCCGGAGGACCGGCGCGAGGTCCGAAGTGGGTTCGTTCGGCATCCTGGCCAGGGCCGCGAACAGGGCCGCCTCGTGCCCGTGGGCCGTGGACGGCGGGACCCGGAGCGCTCCCCGGCCTTCCGACAGGTGGGTGTTGGCCACCAACCCGACCCGCCATCCGGAGGTCAGGGCCTGCCGGGCCAGGAAGCTGGCCCACCCGATGGTGTCCTCCGCGATCTCCGGGTACACGGAGTCCCAGAACGGCTCCCCCACGGCCAGATCGAGCACCAGGAAGACATCGGCGGTCCGGGTGGGCTCGAACAATCTGGTGTGCAGGGCGCCGGCGTGGGCGGTCGCCTTCCAGTGGATCCGGTTCAGGGGGTCGCCGGGCTCGTACGGACGGACCCCGGCGAACCGCTCGGGCTGTTCGTACATCCGAAGCGACGGCGCGGGCGCGCCGAACGGAAGCCGGCGGCGGACCTCCACGGGGATCCCGATCCGCGGCTCCGGCATCACCAGCAGCTGCTCGGGCGGAGTGATCTCCCGGTAAACGGGGGCCAGTCCGAACGGGTCGGACACCTCCATCTCCACCAGCCGCAGGCGGTACTCGCCCCGGTGCTCCGGTTCGACGGGGAATCGGAGATCGATCTCCGCCTTCCCAGGCAGCTTCAGGCGCCGGCGGAAGCCCCGGATGGTCGAGGGGCCGCCCTGACCCGCCGGCGCCAGTCCCTCGGGAAGCCACACTCCCAGCCGGACCAGCGGCAGCGGGAACCGCTTGCGGTTCTCCAGATGGACGTGCACCTCGACCGGTTCGCCGATGAAGGCCCGCCGGGGACGAAACCGCACCGAGACCTCGACCTCCCGCCAGGCCATCCGGGCCCACACGGTGGCCGCCCCGGCCATCGCACCGACGCCCAGGGCCCAGGCCACCAGGGGGACGTTGGCGGTGAGGGTCCCGGCGAAGCCCAGGACCACCGCGACCCCCAGCGCGATCTGTCGCCGGCGGGGGGAGTCCGTGGCTAGGACCCCCACTGGCCTCGGGCGCTTCCCGGGCCCAGGCCGGACTCCACGGGAACCTCGACGGACTCCACGACCTCCTGGAGGATCTCCTCCGCGCCGCGAGCCCGAATGCGGGCGTCGGTGGTCGGCACCAGACGGTGGGCCAGGACCGGGTGGGCGAGCACCTTCACGTCGTCGGGCAGGACGTAGTCGCGCCCCGCCAGGAGGGCCCAGGCCCGAACGGCGTCCCCCATGTGCTCCACGGCCCGGGGGCTCGCCCCCACCTGGAGGTCGGGATGCTCCCGGCTGGCCCGGGCCAGCGAGACCACGTAGCGGCGGATCGGCTCCTCGATCCGCACCCCCTGCACCAGGCCGCGAAGCTCGCCGATCCCCATCCCCGGCGGGAGCGGCTCGGTGGGCGTGATGGCCCGGTCCCGCCCGGGCATCAGGATGCGCTCTTCCTGGTCTTGCGGCGGATAGCCGATGGCCACCCGGAGCAGGAACCGGTCCAGCTGGGCCTCGGGGAGGGGAAAGGTCCCCTCAAGCTCCACCGGGTTCTGCGTCGCCAGGACGAAGAACGGGTCGGGGAGCGGATAGGTCACCCCGTCCACGGTGACCTGGCGCTCCTGCATCGCTTCCAGCAGGGCCGCCTGGGTCTTCGGAGTGGCCCGATTGATCTCGTCCGACAGCAGGATCTGGGTGAAGATGGGGCCCGGCCGGAACTCGAACTCCTGCGACTTGAGGTTCAGCACGGAGGTCCCCGTGATGTCCGAGGGCATCAGGTCCGGGGTGAACTGCACGCGGGCGAACTTCAGGCCCAGCAGGCTGGCCAGCATCCGCACCAGCGTGGTCTTGCCCACACCGGGGACGTCTTCGATCAGGACGTGGGAGTCGGTGAGGATCCCCACCAGGACCAGCCGGAGCGCGTCCCCCACTCCGAACAGCCGGGCTTCGATCCGTTCCCTGAGGGCGATGAAGAACGCCCGGGCGGCCTCGGGCTCGGTCATCTCGCCCAAGAATACGCGCGGTCCTCGAACCGGAGATGGCGGTGCGGGACGCAGCGGCCCTTCCCTAGGGGCGGCGGAGCGCCAGGATCATGTTCGCGGCCCGGGTGGCGAGCACGCGCTCGCCCGGCCGAAGACTCTCGGGGACAGCCTCTGGCCCCAGGCGAGCCTGCTCGATCGACCCGTCGGAGTAGGTGACCGTGACGTCCGTGTAGGTCACACCGTGGAGGTCGAACGGCCGGACCTCGACCACCACACCCTCCCGGTCACCGAGCACGAGCGGAGCTTAGCCTGAATCCACCGGAGAACTTGGGTGACCAGGGGGTCGAACGAGAGAAAAGGTGCCTCTGACCTGGGAGAATGGGCGGTGACCAAACCAACCAACTCTCCCGGAGAAAGGCAGG
>Ga0307278_10000930_pt1 | contig 14465 bp, 9 predicted proteins | sample ER_DNA_117_FD_194482 | JGI IMG/M metagenome (GOLD analysis project Ga0307278, IMG submission 194482) | Bulk soil microbial communities from the East River watershed near Crested Butte, Colorado, United States - ER_DNA_117 | ecosystem: Environmental > Terrestrial > Soil > Floodplain | place: USA... | reverse complement strand
GCAGATCGAACGCATAAAAATACACGGGGCTCTTTCGACCTTCCATCTCGCGCGCTTGCAAGAGTTGAAACGAGGAGCGACCCTCCTCGTCGAGCGTAACCACTTCGCCATCGATCACACATTCGTGCGCCGGCAAACTGGTTACGGCCTCGACGATCTCCGGGAAACGTTCCGCGAGTTCATTTTGATTTCGCGATAGCAACGAAACTTTTTCATCCTTCTTAACTGCGATCAGGCGGATGCCGTCAAATTTTAGTTCATAAATCCAATCGCCGATCGCTGGTGGTGTCTCGACCAGCTTCGCTTTCATCGGCTCGATGAAACGAGCTTTTGCCGAGGGCAAATCCGGGAGAGACACTATTTTAGGACGACCGCTTCGATTGCCCCGCTTTGCGACCCGCAGGCGATGCGCATGCCCTACAACCTCATCCTTTTCCTTTTTTTTTAACGCGGCACGAATCCGTGCTTTGAATTGTGTGGTGGGACTCTCGTCCGCTTCACGACCGGACTCCCACTCGGCATCGCGAGCTTTTGCGATTTGCTCCATGGTGCGTCCAGTTTTCACTGAACGGTCTTCCCGTTTTCTTGATATCGGCTTCGCATCACCTCCGGTTTTCAAGATCAGCCATTGATTCTTGGCATCATCACGACCGCGAATGCGCACCAGGGTCCATTCGCCTTTTGCTTTTTCGCCGTCGAGAACGAGGTGAAGTTTGCCTTCCTTAATTGATTTCACCGGCTGTTCGCCGTAAACGCGGTAGCTCCCCCGGTCCCACACCATCACCGTGCCACCGCCATATTGCCCCTCCGGGATAATTCCCTCGAAATCCTCGTATTCGATCGGATGATCTTCCACTTCCACTGCAAGATGTTTTTCAGCTCGTTCCCAGGGAAGCCCTTTGGGCAACGCCCATGATTTCAGAACGCCCTCCATTTCTAAGCGGAAGTCATAGTGCAAGCGACGCGCAGCGTGCTTTTGGATGACGAAACGCGACGCGCCTTTGATTTTCCCTGGCAGCGGCTTGCCTCCTGCAGGCTCAGCTGTCTTCTTGAAGTCACGTTTCCGCTTGTATTCGGTCAGTCCCATTGCGGTTAAAACTTAACCGCAGATTACCCGTCCGCACGTAGCAGTATTGAACCCGTGTGTCAGGCCTCTCTTGAGCGCTCGGCGTTCGCCGCGGCGAACGCCGCTACAACATTCACGCTTCGCTTGGCAGCGGCTCGCCGACGAGGTAGCGAACGAAGCGCCGGATGACGATATTCTCGCCCAGCTCGGAGATCTTGGTATTGAGCAAATCCCTGATGGTCACATCAGGATTTTTAATAAAGCCTTGTTCGAGCAAGCAGACGGTGCTGTAAAATTTTTCGAGTTTTCCGTCGACAATTTTGTCAGCAACGTTCTCCGGTTTGCCCTTGACCTGTGCCTTGTAAATTTCGCGCTCGGCTTCGATGAGATTGCCTGGCACATCGGCACGACTGACGTAAAGCGGGTGCGCCGCAGCAATGTGCAGGGTGATGTCCTTTACGAACTCGCGAAAATTCTCGTTCCTCGCTACGAAGTCGGTTTCGCAATTTACCTCCACGAGCACGCCAACCTTCCCCTGTAGATGAATGTACGAAGCCACGACGCCTTCTTTCGTTGCACGCGAAGCTTTCTTTCCAGCGCTGGCAATTCCTTTGGTCCGCAAAATGGTCTCTGCTTTTTCCAGATCACCGCCGCTTTCCACAAGAGCCCGTTTGCAATCCATGAAACCCGCGTTGGTTTTCTCGCGTAGCTGCTTAACCAGTTGGGGATCGATTTCAGCCGTTGTTTTCATTAAGTGTCAATTCTTACGTGTCGAAGTTTCGAGGCATTGCGCTTGCGATGCAACGCAAGCATCAGGCCGAAACGCCAGCCATTTCGACTTGCTCGCGGACGCGCGCTTCGTTGCTTGCCGAGACAATGGCATCGACGAGCTTCTGCAGAATCACGCGAATCGCACGGATCGCGTCATCGTTGCCAGCGATTGGATAATCGATGATGTCTGGATCTGCGTTCGTGTCCACGATGGCGACCACTGGAATCCCAAGGCGCCGGGCTTCGTTCACGGCGTTCTGTTCGCGGATCGTGTCGATCACAACGAGAGCATTGGGAAATTGCGACATCTCGAGTATCCCATCGAGATTGCGTCGGAGCTTCGCGGCCTCGCGGTTTAGCGCGGCCAGTTCCTGCTTGCCCATCTTCTTGTATTCGGGGGATTGCTCGATCTGTTCGATGTATTTCAGCCGTCCAATGCTCTTGCGAATGGTCGCGAGATTGGTCAACGTGCCACCCAGCCAGCGCTGATTCACATAAAACTGGCCGCAAGCCAGCGCAGCCTCTTTTATTGCTTCCTGCGCCTGTTTCTTGCAACCGACGAATAAAATTCTGCCTCCACGGCGCGTTACTTCCTGGAGAAACTCCGTAGCCCGTCGAAGCTGAAGCACGGTTTCATCCAAATTGATGATGTAAATCTGATTGCGCTGCTCAAAGATGAACGGCTTCATCTTCGGATTCCAGCGCTTCGTCTGATGTCCAAAATGAACGCCAGCTTCCAAAAGTTCAGGCACTAATTCTGTTGTATCTGCCATAGGAGAAAATCCGCGAGGGGGAACTCTAGAGCGGGGACGGTGAAGATGCTACAACACGCGTGGATGCGCAACCTGAAATTCAGAGCTATTACTGCCCTCATTGAGGGCCCTGTTGGGACTCGTGGTAACGGACTTTGGATGTCTGTCTGCCGCGTCCTGAGACGCAAGACGCGATCGGGTTCGAGATTGACCCGAAGGGCGTGTCCTCCTTCCCAGAAAGATGTGGATCAGCAACAAGATCGGCAAAGCCAGGCCGACAGCGAAATGAATCCAACTCGTCCACGCACGCAGTCTTTCGCCGCCCGCGTAATAAAGGCCGTAGCCGGTGATGGTCAAAACGGCGAACGCACTCAGAAAAACCGACCCGTTTGCTCGATTGCGACGCGCGCGCCATGCGAATCTCACATGCCCGGTTAAGAGCATGCCGATCAGTATCAAAATCACCATCGCTGCGGCGCCATGGATTTTGAGCGCCCAGATTTTCGCGTTTGCCTCAAAATCCCCAGGCGACGCAGCAAGATAATTCCAATACGCCCACACCACTCCGCTCAAAAAAAGCAGCGCCAACACGACGTACAGAAAATATCTCTGCAAGCGCTTCAATCGAATTGAGTCCGGTCGCGGGTGTCGCATGGTGAGTGAAACATCCAGGATGGCGCACCATTGCGTTCAAGCAACAACGCATCCGCGCGATATTGCATCAGCAAGTCCGCAGCTTCTTCGCGCATAGCAAAGGCGATCTTCGTCAGGGCATCCGCCACCATGCACTCGGCAGCCGCCACGCTTACGCTGATTAGCTCGCGCGCAGATCGACCGGTTTGTCCGTCAAGCAACGGACTCACATGCTGGCCGCGATGTTTTCGACGCGCAAAATAAATTCCAGAGGTCGCCAAGGCACGTTCGCGCAGTCGGACCACTCCGGCAACACGAGTGGGCTGCGCGGGATGACGTACATAAATAAGTTGTGATGCCGGTCCAAACGCTCGCAGATCCCCGCCGGCGTTGACGATTCCGGCCACAACTCCAGTATCTTTCAAAGCCTCGATGGCGCGATCGACCGCAAAACCTTTGGCGATCCCGCCAAGATCAACAACCAATTGACGGCGAAAAAAGACCTCGTACTTAGGGCGAAGAAAAATATCACGCGAGGTCGCGGTTGGACTGAACTGATAACAACGACGCGGAAGATAATTCCACTTCGTAAGCAATGGAGCGACGGTGATATCGAACGTGCCATGGCTCTCTTCGGCAAATCGCTTTGAGGCCTTCATGACCTGCCAGGTCCACGGATGCACGATCACACCTTTTGGAAAAGCGTCGCGATTCATACGCGAGACGTCACTTAGAGGGTCGTGAAAGCTCATCAAGCGATTCACCCGCGCGATTGCATCGAATCCGGCTTCGATTCCGCGGGTGAGTAATCTTTTGTCGCGTCCACGCGCCGTGATTTCGACAAATGTGCCCAGAAGCGGACGACACCGCCGCACTTCAATGTTTGAGCGCGATCTCATAAAATGCCAAAAGGCGTTTCACCCCGTCAGTGATGTGCCGGCAACTCAAGGTTGCTCCACTAATGTTTTTGATGTCGCTATCGAGTTTGAGCGTCGATTTACCGGTCTTACCGACAAATTGGGCACGCCATTTTTGATCTCGAATCTGACCACCGTAGGTTTCGCGATAATCCATGATTTCGATTTGTTTAACCGAGCCGTCTGCGTTCAGACCCGCGGCGTAGGTGATAAATTCGTGTTTGCCGACGACTTCATCGACGATGAACCATCCACCGCCGCTCACGCGCCAAACCTGCTGCTCGTCACGCAAGACCCGCACGCCACTGGCCTGTTCAATGGCTTTGCGTTGCGTGCTTGTCAGCTTCACCGGCGCAGGACTAGACGTTTTACCGGGGAAAATTGCCTTTTGCGCTTGATCAACGGTCAGATATTGAACCGCGAACGCGGACGGTGCGACCAGAGCCGAGATCGGCAACGCGACAAAGGCGAATTCGGATTTCATCGCCTCTTCTAAAAATTAATTCCGACCCTGAAGCGCACGTAATATTTCTCGTGCTCGTCGCCAAAGATGTAACCATCGTGCGCGGCAAACTCCTTGTTATCGTGACTGAACGCCTGCCCGATCGGTAATTGATGAAGGAATCCGAGCGTAGCCCACCACCGTTCCCCGCCGTAATGAATCGTCGGCCCGAGAAAATAGGCGGAATGCTCGTGCACAGTGGCATCGGCAAATTCATGATGGTTCCAAAACTCCAGACCTGCCGACCAATTGCGCACGAAGCGGTAAGAAAGTCCGGTGAACCATTCAAACATCCCGTCACGCTCGTAGCCGCCTTCGTCCGCTTTTTCGTATTCCAACTCGTAATTGACGTTGAGCGCCCAAACGAGCCGGTCTTCAAGCCAATTCTTTTGCAGCAAAATTTTCCATTCCAGCTCCGTCTCCTGGTCGCCAACTGACGGCTCGAAATAAAGCGCCAGACCAATAGGATCCTTGTAAGGACTCATCAGCCGATAAATCCCTTCGAGCGAGACCGACTCAAAATGATAACTATCAAACGGTGTCGCCGGGTTGTGTCCGGCGTGCACGTCTTCGCCGCCGGTCTCGTAAACGCCGCGCAAGCGCTTGCCTGGACGCGCGGGATTTTCAGCCGGCACATCGTCGTTCGCATAGACGTAATGATGGTTGAGATAGAGGGCGAGCTGGAAATTGTCGGTCACCCCGTATTCGAACTCCTCGCGAAAATCGACAACACTATAAGAGCCATGTTCCTTTTCCCAGCGCGTGGTAACCCATTGCTCGAATTCGCCATGACCTTTGGGCGTCAGGTCAGTGGTATAAGTCCACGAGAAAATGGCTTCGTGCGCACACAAGCTCGAAGCGGAAAAGAAAAGTACAACGGCAAAAATTAATCTGATTTTCATCGCGATGATGCATAACATCACGCGGCGAATGGCGCTGCCGGACGGTTGCCAATTTTTGACGCTGGCTTGCAGTGCAATCCAAGGCGTGCACAGCAACGCGACGCTAACTGGAATTTCGTGAGTCTTTTTCGACGTGCCTCGCAAGGACCCAGCAGAGATCGGAAAGACGATTTAGGTAGCGCAAAATCTCGATGTTGAATTCCGCATCGCCAGTGCTGAAGGCAGCGATGTGCCGCTCCGCGCGGCGGCATGTTGTGCGGGCAAAATCGAGCGCTGCAGAAACGGGTGTGCCCCCGGGGATTACCCAGTCCTTCGGATAGAGCGATTTGTCTTTCTCGAGATCGTCAATGACCGCCGTGACGCGGTCTACCATCGCCGACGTCGTCATGCGAAAGCCATCTTTTGCGTAACGCTCCCGATCGCTGGGCGCCGTCGCCAGTTCTCCCATGAGAATGATCAGATCTTTTTGTGCGGCTAAGACTTCGTCGAAAATGAATTTGTCGGTTGCAATGGAGCGAGCCAAACCAAGCGCTGCAGTCAGCTCATCGATGCAGCCGTAAGCATCGACGCGTGCATCGGCCTTCGACACGCGATGGCCGTACATCAGAGACGTTTCGCCTTTATCGCCGGTTTTGGTGACGATCGACATGGCGATTTTAGGTGGAGTATTGGAGTCATGGAGTAAGGGAGTAATGGGATTTGTTGTCGCCCATCACTCCATTACTCCACTACTCCTCGATCTTACCCGATGGCCGGCTGCGGCTCGGCTTCTTCCATCACCGGTGCGCCAATCGGCTCACCTTTCTCGACCAGCTTGATCTCGCGGTGCTCAGGGAAACCAGTGCCGGCGGGGATCAAGTGACCCATGATCACGTTTTCCTTAAAGCCGCGCAGTCTATCTACCTTACCCAGCGTAGCCGCCTCTGTCAGCACGCGAGTCGTATCCTGGAACGAGGCAGCGGAAATAAAGCTGTCCGTTTCAAGTGAAGCCTTGGTGATGCCGAGTAACACAGGAACGGCTTCTGCCGGCTTGCCACCCTTCTCAACAACCTTCTTGTTTTCCTCTTCAAAGTCGAGCTTGTCGACTTGATCGCCCCAGAGTAACGACGTATCGCCAGGGTCGGTAATCTTCACCTTGCGCAACATCTGGCGCACGATGATTTCGATGTGCTTATCGTTGATCTCCACACCCTGCAGCCGATATACCTCCTGCACTTCGTTGACCAAGTGCTCCTGCAAATCCTGCGGTCCGCAGACTTCGAGGATTTCATGAGGAACTACAGGGCCTTCGGTGAGTTGCTGACCCTTCTTTACGAAATCGCCTTTAAACACAATAATGTGTTTGGTAAGCGGGATCAGGTGTTCTTCCTCGGCTCCGGTATCGGGATCCTTCAAAATCAGGCGTCGTTTTCCGCGGACAGTGCCGCCCATCTCAACAACACCGTCGATTTTCGCAATCTCAGCCGCATCCTTCGGTCGGCGTGCTTCGAATAATTCGGCAACGCGCGGCAAACCTCCCGTGATGTCTTTGGTCTTTGCGACCTTTCGGGGCGTCTTTGCCAGCAGAGCGCCAGCACGTATTTTTTGGCCTTCTTCCACGATGACGTGAGCGCCAGCCGGGATGGAATAACTTGCGAGCACTTCCTTCTTGTCACCGACGATGACAATTTGCGGGTGCAAATCCTCCTTGTGCTCAATGATAACGGTGCCCATTAAGCCTGTCGCCTCATCGACGTCGCGTTTGATCGTGACACCCGCAATCATGTCGCGGAATTCGATCTTGCCGCCTTTGTCGGTGAGAATCGGCACGTTGTAGGGGTCCCACTGAACGAAGGTCTCGCCCTTTTTAACCGCGGCTCCGTCACTTTTAGAGATCATTGAGCCGATCACGACGTTATAGCGCTCGAGTTCGCGGCCTTCCGAATTGTGCACACTGATCGAGCCGTTCTTATTCAACGCGATCCAACTACCGTCGAGCGCCTGCACGGTCCGCAGGTCGTTGAAGCGCACGGTGCCGTCGTTCTTCGCCTTGATGATTGGTTGCTTGAAGGTCTGGCTGGCGGTGCCGCCGATGTGGAACGTGCGCATCGTCAATTGCGTTCCTGGTTCGCCAATCGATTGGGCCGCAATAATGCCGACCGCTTCGCCAAGCTTAACGAATTGGCCCGTAGCCAGGTTTCGCCCATAACACATTGCGCAGACGCCCCGGCCACACTCACAGGTAAGAACCGAACGAATCTTCAAGCTCTCGACGCCCACTCGCTGAAGCTCCGCGGCGATCTTTTCATCAATCAACTGATTCGCTTTGACGATCTTCTTCTTTTTATCCACCGGATCAGCGATCGTTTCGCAGCTTACGCGTCCGATAATGCGCTGACCAAGATCTACTACTTCTTCGTCGCCCTCGTAAATTGAGCGCACTACGATGCCGTTTACGGTGCCGCAGTCCGGTTCATTGATGATGACGTCCTGTGCGGCATCGACCAATTTGCGCGTTAGATATCCGGAGTCCGCCGTCTTTAGCGCCGTGTCGGCGAGACCCTTGCGGGCACCGTGAGTGGAAATGAAATACTCGAGCACGGTCAGCCCTTCCCGGAAGTTGGAGGTAATCGGTCGCTCAATGATTTCGCCTGAAGGTTTGGCCATCAAACCGCGCATACCTGCGAGCTGACGAACCTGCTGGCGGTTACCACGGGAGCCGGAATCGACCATCAAGAAAACAGGATTCAACTCCTTACGGCCATCGTTATGTTCCAGAGTGCGGAACATGGCACTGGAAATTTCGTCGCCGGCGTGCGTCCAGATGTCGATGATCTTGTTGTAGCGCTCGCCGTCCGTGATGATGCCTTTACGATATTGCTGCTCAACCTGTCTAATCTGCTTATAAGCGTTCTCCAGTTCCGTCTCCTTCTCTTTCGGAATGATCATGTCCGAAATTCCAATGGAGATGCCAGCCTTAGTGGCTTCGGCAAAGCCGAGCTCTTTCAATTTATCCAGCGTCGCAACCGTCTCCGCAGGCCCCGCGATTTGATAACAACGCCAGATGATGTCGCTAAGTTGCTTTTTGCCCGCGGGTTTGTTGAAAAATCCAAGCTGCTTGGGCCAAATCTCATTGAAGATGACACGGCCTGCGGTGGTTTCGATCGTTCTGGCTTCTGCGTTTCCGTAGATTGTTTGCTTACCGAAATCGGGGTTCTTAATCCGGATGGGGTCGTGTGTGTGAATGCTTCCTTCTGCCATCGCAAATTCCACTTCGGCTGCATCGGCGAAGAGCGGGAGCCGCTGGCCATCCTTAGTCGCACCGCGCGGGGTTTGGGTCAGGTAGTAACAACCAAGCGTGATGTCTTGAGAGGGCGTGGTAATGGGCTTGCCGCTGGAAGGAGAAAAAATGTTATTCGGCGCAAGCATCAGCATACGCGCTTCCATCTGGGCCTCCACCGAGAGCGGCACGTGCACCGCCATCTGGTCCCCGTCGAAGTCGGCATTGTAAGCCGTGCAAACCAGCGGGTGAATGCGAATGGCTTCACCCTCGATCAATTGCGGTTCAAAAGCCTGAATGGACAATCGATGCAATGTGGGCGCGCGATTGAGCAGCACCGGATGACCCTTGGTCACTTCGTCGAGAATGTCCCAGACCTCGGGCGTCTGACGCTCGATCATTTTTTTCGCGCTGCGTACTGTATGCACGTAGCCCAGGTCTTTCAGCCGGCGAATGATGAACGGCTCGAAAAGCACAAGCGCCATCTTCTTCGGCAGCCCGCATTGATGCAGCTTCAGCTCCGGGCCGATCACAATCACGGAGCGGCCTGAGTAATCGACGCGTTTGCCAAGCAGATTTTGACGGAAACGGCCACCCTTGCCCTTGAGCATATCGCTAAGCGACTTGAGCGGCCGATTACCTGCTCCGGTTACAGCGCGGCCATGTCTGCCATTGTCGAACAAAGCATCGACTGCTTCCTGCAACATTCGCTTTTCATTGCGAATGATGACGTCCGGCGTCTTAAGCATGAGCAGGTTTTTCAGCCGGTTGTTACGATTAATAACCCGGCGATAAAGATCGTTCAGGTCCGAGGTTGCGAAACGTCCGCCTTCCAGGGGAACCAGAGGGCGCAGATCCGGTGGAATAACCGGCAATACGTCCAGAATCATCCACTCGGGACGCGCGTGCGAATTTTGGAAGCCTTGGATTAGCTTGAGGCGTTTCGCCAGTTTCTTGCGAATTTGTTTGCTCTTGGTAGCGCCCATGGCTTTCTCAAGCTCCTTGTTGAGCTTGTTGAGATCGATCTCAGCCAGAAGTTTTCTGATTGCTTCCGCACCCATGCCCGCAACGAAATCTTCGCCATACTGCTCCTGCGCCTCGCGGTATTCGACTTCGTTAAGGAGTTGCGTCTTTTGCAATGGCGTCTTGCCCGGATCAATGACGATGTAGTCCTCGTAATAGATGACGCGCTCGAGCTGGCGGGCGCTCATATCCAGCATGAGCCCGATGCGGGAGGGCATGCATTTGTAAAACCAGATGTGCGAAACGGGCACGGCCAATTCGATGTGCCCCATCCGTTCGCGACGGACGCGCGCCAGCGTAACTTCCACGCCGCACCGGTCACAGATGACGCCCTTATGCTTGATGCGCTTGTATTTTCCGCATGAGCACTCCCAATCGCGCGTGGGACCAAAAATACGTTCGCAGAAAAGGCCCCCCTTCTCCGGTTTAAAAGTCCGGTAATTGATTGTCTCGGGATTTTTGACTTCGCCCTTGCTCCATGAGCGCATCGTGTCACTCGACGCGACGCCAATCGCGACTTGATCAAAACCCACGGGGCGCTCTTCGCCCACTAACTCACGCCAGGAATGTTCGTTCATGTTTTTTCCAAATAATTTACAATTAAAAAATTATGCGACGCTCTCCAGAAAGGCAGGCGCCTGGCCGCCAACCTTCACGTCGAGGCCCAGGCTCTGCATTTCTTTGATGAGCACGTTGAAAGATTCAGGTGTACCCGCTTCAAGCGAGTTATCGCCCTTGACGATCGACTCATAGATTCGGGTCCGCCCCTGCACATCATCGGATTTAACCGTAAGCAGTTCCTGCAAAGTATAGGCGGCTCCGTAAGCTTCCAGTGCCCACACTTCCATTTCACCAAAGCGTTGGCCGCCGTATTGCGCCTTCCCACCAAGCGGCTGTTGGGTCACCAGCGAATACGGTCCTACCGCGCGAGCGTGAATCTTGTCCGCCACCAGGTGACCGAGCTTCATCATGTAAATGTAGCCAACCACCACTTCCTGATCGAAAGGATCGCCGGTGCGTCCGTCGAAAAGCTTTGCCTTGCCGCTTTCCTGCACCCAGGTGAATCCCTCCTTCTTTCGGGCGTCATGTAAATATTCGCGAATCTGTTTTTCTTTGATTCCATCGAACACTGGGGTCGCGACCTTGAATCCGAGTGCCTTCGCGGCAACACCCAGGTGTGTTTCCAAAACTTGTCCCACGTTCATGCGGCTTGGCACGCCCAATGGATTAAGCACAATTTCAACCGGTGTGCCGTCTGCGAGGAAAGGCATGTCTTCTTCAGGTACGATGCGGGCTACGACACCTTTGTTTCCGTGGCGCCCGGCCATCTTATCGCCCACGCTCAGCTTGCGCTTGCTCGCGATGAAAACCTTGACCTGCTTGATGATTCCCGGGTCGATATCGTCCCCGCTTTCCACCCTGTCCATGGCCCGATCGCGTTCCAGCTCCAGCTCCGCGAACTTGTGCTCGTAGGCGCCAATAATTTCGCGGATCTTGTTGCGGATCGGACTTGGATCGATTTCGATGTGATCGTGCGCCGTTGCCAGTTTTCGCAACAGCGTTTTAGTGATCTTGCGATTAGCTGGAATAATGATCTCACCGTTCTTGGCGTTTACGACATCCAGAGGGACTTTTTCGCCGAGCAGGACGTTTGAAAGCGAATCGGTCAATTGTTCGACCAGCGTTTCTTTCTTTCGCTTGTGATCTTCACTGATGGTTTTGAGTTGCCGTCTGGTTTCGGCTGGCGTGAGTTTTTCACGTGACACTTCGCGACGGGACGAGACCTTTACGTCCATCACAATTCCGTAAGTGCCGGAGGGAACAGTCAGCGACGTATCCTTCACGTCCGCTGCTTTCTCGCCAAAAATTGCCCGCAACAGCCGTTCTTCCGGCGCCAATTCGGTTTCACTCTTCGGTGTGATCTTCCCGACAAGAATATCGCCAGGCTTTACCTCCGCACCTACTCGCACAACTCCATCGGGCCCCAAGTTGCGTAGAGCTTCTTCGCTCACGTTAGGAATGTCGCGCGTAATTTCTTCCGGTCCGAGCTTAGTGTCTCGCGCGCCGATCTCGAATTCATCGATGTGGATGGAGGTATAAACGTCCTCCTTGACCACTTTCTCCGAGATCATGATGGCATCTTCGAAGTTGTATCCGTTCCAAGGCATGAATGCGACGAGCACATTGCGTCCCAGAGCCAACTCACCGTGATCGGTGTTTGGACCATCGGCGATGACTTGACCGCGTTTCACGTGCTGGCCTTTGCGCACAATCGGTTTCTGGTTCACACAGGTGCCGGCGTTTGACCGCATGAATTTGCGAAGCTCATAAACGTGAATTCCTGCCTCTGGATCGGTCTTGAGCTTCTTCTTGCTTTCGGGGAGATGGCCATCTTTCGTGACAACGATTTGGTCTGCTGTAACCGACGCGACCTTGCCGCCGTCCGTTGCCAGAACAACCGCGTGAGAATCTCGCGCCACTTTCTCTTCCAAGCCCGTGCCCACAAGGGGGGTCTCGGAAACGACGAGAGGAACGCCCTGGCGTTGCATGTTGGAGCCCATTAGCGCCCGGTTTGCGTCATCGTGTTCGAGGAATGGAATAAGGCCCGCCGCCACCGACACCAGCTGTTTCGGCGAGACGTCCATGTAGTTCACCTTGGAAGGATCGACTTCGAGAAAGTCACCGCGGTAGCGCACCGATACTTTTTCACCTGTGAAATGTCCGCGTCCGTCAACAGGCGCATTGGCCTGCGCAACGAGAAAATTCTCTTCGCGATCAGCAGTAAGATATTCGATCTGATCCGTCACGCGGCCCTTTTCCACTTTGCGATAGGGCGTTTCGATAAAGCCGAACTCATTGATCCGGGCAAACGTGCTCATCGAACTAATCAGACCGATGTTTGGACCTTCCGGCGTCTCAATGGGACAAATGCGGCCATAATGGGATGGATGAACATCGCGCACCTCGAATCCGGCCCGCTCCCGGCTGAGACCACCCGGCCCAAGAGCCGACAAACGGCGTTTGTGCGTTAGCTCCGCGAGCGGATTTGTTTGATCCATGAACTGCGAAAGCTGCGACCGACCAAAGAAATCGCGGATGACCGCGCTGAGCGCCTTTGGATTGATCAGTTTCTGGGGCGTCATGCCGTCCACGTTGATGTCGAACAAAGTCATGCGTTCCTTGACCAGACGCTCCGTGCGAGCAAGACCAACACGGCACTGGTTCGCCAATAATTCACCAACGGTGCGCACGCGACGGCTACCCAGGTGATCAATATCATCAAGGGTGCCTTCACCCCGTCGCAAATTGATCAGGTATTTGATCGCAGCGATAAAATCTTTGTCGGTTAGGATCCGCTCGGTAGAATCAACGTTGATCCCGAGTTTTTGATTGATCTTGTAACGGCCGACCCGCCCGAGGTCGTATTTCTTTGGATCAAAGAAGAGCCTTTTCAGCAAAGCACGCGCGTTGGCGACAGTCGGTGGGTCGCCAGGGCGGAGCCGGCGGTAAATGTCCTTGAGCGCTTCTTCCTGATCGTGCGCCGGATCTTTTCGAAGCGCCTTCACGATGGTGTCATCGTTAGCAATGTCGATCACTTTCACATCGTGAATTTTAAGCGCCATAATCTGGCGGATGGTCGCCAGGGTGAGCGGTTCAAACGCACGCGCCACCGTCACCTCGCCATCACGGATCTCCGCAGTCAGCACTTTGGTAGCCAGCTTCTCTTCGTCGAGTTTCTCGCTCAGCTTCAGGGTTTCGATGTTGTAAAAGAGTTTGATGACCTCTTCGTCGGAGCCATAGCCGAGCGCGCGGAGGAATGTGGTGGCAAGAAACTTGCGGCGACGCTTGCGTCGATCGAGATAAATGTAAAGAAGATCAGCCGTATCAAATTGGACTTCAATCCATGATCCCCGGTCCGGAATGATCCGGAAGCTGTAGAGCACCTTGCCGTTTACGTGGATAGTAGATTCAAACGCGATCCCAGGGGAGCGATGCAACTGGCTCACCACCACGCGCTCTGCACCGTTAATAACGAAAGTCCCCTGCGGCGTCATCAGCGGGATTTCGCCCATGTAAACTTTCTCTTCCTTCGTGCCTTTTTCTTCGCGCAGCTGGAACGTCACATGCAAGGGCGCGCTGTAGGTTTGCCCTTCGCGCTGGGCCTCTAGCGCGGCCAATTTGGGCTCCCCGATTTCATAGTGGCTGAAATCGAGCACCGCCTTTTCGTCATAGCTCTCGATGGGAAAAACCTCTTTGAAAACAGCCTGGAGGCCCTGGTTTTTCCGCTTTGAAAAAGGGACGTCTTTCTGGAGAAAATCAACGTACGAGTTGGCCTGAACCTCAATTAGATTCGGCGGTTCGATCCCTTCCTTGATGCTTCCAAAGTAAATACGTTCCGACATAAATCACTAGCCAAGAGTTAGCCTCGCAACGTCTACGCCACACTCGTGGACGAAACGGGCAAGATGTTATGGGCTCAGCAACGAGCGAAGGGCACAAAAATGCATCCAAAACAGCGGTTTGTCAAATTGACCACCGTCTTGGTGCCATTCTTGTGCTTTGCCGTTGAGCGCCGGGTTAAAAATAAGTTCTGCCTACCTCTAACAACAGAAAATACTAGCCTGTAATTTCTGCTCCGC
>Ga0307278_10000929_pt1 | contig 14471 bp, 17 predicted proteins | sample ER_DNA_117_FD_194482 | JGI IMG/M metagenome (GOLD analysis project Ga0307278, IMG submission 194482) | Bulk soil microbial communities from the East River watershed near Crested Butte, Colorado, United States - ER_DNA_117 | ecosystem: Environmental > Terrestrial > Soil > Floodplain | place... | reverse complement strand
CTTGCTGTCGAGGCACCGCGGGATGCTCCCAGACCCCAAGCCACACCAGCACAACGACCCGAGCATGTTTCGATCAACCACAACCCCACCCCTCCGCATGTGCGGAGGACGGGACTAGCCCGCGGACGCTGTAGGCAGCGCGGCGGGGTCGGCGCCCTCGGCGAGTGCGACGGCGTGCGGGACGGCCCGCGGCGTGTAGGCCGGCGCGAAATCCGAGAGCACCCGCAGCGCCGTGCGGGCGAGGTGGTGGGCGAGCCCGGAGAGGGCCGCGCGGTCGTCCCCCGCGGCGAGGGCGTCCAGGATCGCCGCGTGCTCGGCGTCACCCGCGGCCTGCCAGCTGGCCGGCTCGGACTGCTGGTAGATCCGGATGTAGCGGACGCTGCGGTCCTCGAGCGACTGGAGCTGGCGCAGGAGCGGCTCGCCTGCCCCGGCGGTCATCACCCGGTGGTAGGCGTGGTGCGCCTCGAACCATCCGGCTAGATCCCCGATCCGTGCGGCCCGGCGCATCGCGGTGAGCAGCCGGCCCGCCTCCCGGCGCTGGCGCGAGCCGATGGACTCCAGGGTCATCGACAACGCGAGCGTCTCGAGCAGGATGCGGCATGCGTAGTCGCCGTCCAGCTCGACCGGGTCGAGGTCGGCGACGCGCATCCGCTGGTTCGGCTCGAACTCGAGGTAGCCCTCCTCCTGGAGCATCCGCAACACCTCGCGCAGCGGCGTCCGGCTCACGCCGAGCTGCTCGGCGAGCGCCACTTGCGACAGCTTCGTGCCCGGCGGGATGCGACCGTCGAGGATGCACTCGCGCAGGTAGGCGTGCAGGCGAGGGATGGCCTGCCGAGCCTCGGGAAGGTCTACCCGCTCGATGCCGGGGATGCGGACTGCCGAACGAGCCATCTGCGCATTGTATCCGTTCATGGGCATCAACTGCATACACATCTTGCCCCAAAGTCTTGACGCTACCCTGCAAAGTGCATACAGTTTCGCCAGGGTCATGAGGAGGTGCCCGATGCCTGTCGAACGTTCGGCGATGCTCGGGGCGCAGCTCTGGGTCGTCCGGTGGACCCCACGCGAAGGGGTCACGGCGGCGGACGTCGAGGCCGTCCTCGATGCCCACCTGGAATGGATGCTCGGGCTGGAGGCCGCCGGGCACGTCGTCGCCTCCGGCCCGCTCACCTCGGGGCCGGGCGTCACGCCGGGCGCGGGCCTCACGGTGCTCCGGACGCCGACGGAGCAGGAGGCCGCCGCGCTCGCGGCCCAGGATCCATTCGTCGTCAAAGGGCTCCGCACCTTCGACGTGCTCGGGTGGCGCGTCATGGAAGGTGCGCTGACCGTGCGGGTCTCCTTCGGCACGACGACCTACCGGATCAGCTAGTGGCCGCGGGCCGGCCGGAGGGAGGCGGACGATGACGACCGTCGGGGTCATCGGGCTCGGGAAGATGGGCCTGCCCATCGCCCAGAACCTCATGGACCGTGGCTTCACCGTGGTGGGCTACCGGCGCTCGGGCACCGGCGAGCTCGCCGCCCTCGGCGGCACCGGTGCGCAGTCACCGGCCGAGGTGGCGTCCGCGAGCGACGTCCTGCTGTCGATCCTGCCGGACGTCGCGGCGCTGCGGGAGGTCGTCCTCGGCCCGCAGGGCACCATGACGAAGCTGCGCCCGGGCACGGTCCACGTGGAGATGAGCACGCTCGACGTGGCGGAGAAGGCGGCGCTGCGCGACCGCGTCCGGGCGTCCGGCGGCGACCTGCTCGACTGCCCCATCAGCGGCACGCCGGCGATGGTCCGACCCCGGGCCGCGACGACCTTCGTCTCGGGCGAGAAGGCGAGCGTGGACGCCGTCCGCCAGGTGCTCGGCGCGATCTCCGGCCCGTGGGTCTACACGGGCGCCTTCGGCACCGCGGCGCGCCTGAAGTACGTCGCCAGCCTCCTGGTCGCGGTGCACACCGTCGCGACCGCGGAGGCGATGCTGCTGGCCCGCCGCAGCGGCCTGGACCTCGAGCTGGTCCAGCGCACCCTCGACGACTCGATCGCATCGTCGGCGATCTGGCAGCGCCGCGGCCCGCTCGTCCGTGAGCGACGCTGGACGCCCGCGCCCGGGCCCATCGCGACGCTCCACGAGATCCTCGAGCAGATCGAGGACCAGGCCGCCGCGGTCGGGACCGTGCTGCCCCTGTTCGGCGTCGCCAAGCAGCTCTTCGACAAGGCGCTCGCCGAGGGGTGGGGAGACCTCGACATCGCCGCGGTCCACGACGTCCTCTCCGGCCAGAGCCCGGCGTCCGCCGAGACCGGGAGCACCCCGTGACCGCGTGGTCGCTCGTCACCGTCGTGGCCGACGGCGAGCCGTTCGTCGCCGCCCGGCTAGCCGACGGGGGCCTACGAGAGGTGCCAGCGCTCAAGCAGTGGGCGAGCCTCACCGAGCTGGTCGACGCCTGGCCCGCGGCCGCCGAGGCCCTTCGCGCCATGGACGTCGCGGCCGCGGCCCCGCTCGCCGGCGTCCGGCTGCTCGCGCCGCTGCGCTACCCGCGCAAGGTGATCTGCGCCGGCGTCAACTACCGCCGGCACAACGCGGAGATGGCCGTCGAGCCGCCGCCGGCGGACTGGACGCCGTTCTTCTTCCTCAAGCCGCCGACGACCGCCGTCGTCGGTCCGTTCGACGACGTTCCCGTCGACGGCCCGGAGGCGGCGCGGCTGGACTGGGAGGCCGAGCTCGCCGTCGTCGTCGGCGTCGGCGGCCGGGACATCCCTCGCGACGAGGCCCTCGCGCACGTCGCCGGGTACTGCGTCGCCAACGACCTCACGGCGCGCGGCTACCACCACCGCGCGAACGCGCCCGCACCCGCCTTCCAGTACGACTGGTTCGCCTCGAAGGCCCGCGACGGCTCACTGCCGCTCGGCCCCGGCCTGACCCCGTCCTGGCTCGTCCCCGACCCGCACGACCTGCGCATCCGCCTCTGGGTCAACGACCAGCTGCAGCAGGACGGCAGCACCGCGGACATGATCTGCGACGTCCCCACCCTGGTCGCGGCGGCGAGCCAGGCCGTGACCCTGGAGCCGGGCGACGTCATCTCCACCGGGACGCCCGCCGGGGTCGGGGCCGGCCGGGGCGCGTCCCTGCGGCCCGGCGACGTGGTCCGTACGGAGATCGAGCACCTCGGCGTCCTCGTCAACCGCATCGTCGCCGCCGACCCGCCGGTGCACGCGCACCGCCCGCAACACCCGCCCAGCTCGCGCCTGGAGGAGCCATGATCTACGTCAGTCATGCGCTGCCCGTCAACGAGGACGGCCAGCCGCACCTGGACCACGCGGCCGTGTGGAACGGCCTCGTGCTCAAGGCCGACAACGCCTTGCCCTTCGTCCCCGCCATGACACGGTGCGACATTGTCGAGCGGTACGGGCCGGCCAGCTTCGACCGCGACATCGAGTTCCGCGGCCAGCAGTTCCGCGAGCGCATCACCCTCGAGGAGCCGCACCGCGTCGTCTTCACCCGCATCGCTGGGCCCGTCCTCGGCACGATCGCCAACGAGGTCGAGGGTCCGGACGACGACCTGCGGCTGCGCTTCAGCTTCGCCCTCGTCGTCGCCGGCGTCCAGGGCGGCTCGCCGGCCGAGCGCGAGTACGCCGAGGGGATGACCGCGGACTACCTCAAGGCCGTCGCCGCCACGCTCGACGCGATGCGGCGCATCGCCCGCGGCGAGGCGGCCTGACATGGAAGGAGGAAGCATGTCGACCTGGATCGACGACTACTACGCCGACGTCGACGCCATGCGCCTGGAGGCGTTCGTCGAGCGGCACAGCGACGACGCGGCCGTCGTGTTCGGCAACAACCCGCCGTCCGTTGGCAAGGAGGCGATCCGGACGGCGATCGGCGGCTTCTGGTCGATGATCGGCGGCCTGCGCCACGAGCGGCGCAACCTCTGGTTCGTCGACGACGGCGCCACGGCCGTGCTCGAGGTCGTCACCCACTACACCACCAAGGGCGGCGCCGAGGTCCCCGTGCCCTGCGTCTCCCTGCTCGACCGCAACGCCGACGGCAAGGTCACCTCCCTGCGGGTCCACATCGACCTGGCCCCGCTGTTCGCCCAGATCGGCGCCGAGCAGACCGAGCGGCCCGAGACGGTGACCGCGTGAGCGGGCGGCACGACGGGCGCGTAGCCGTCGTCACGGGCACCCTCCCGTTCCTCGCCTCGGACGACGCCGCGTTCATCACCGGCCAGACGTTCTACGTCGACGGCGGCCTCGTACGAGCCTGACCTTCCAGCCTGAGAAGCATCCGCGCGGCGGCCGACCACTGGTCGACCGTCCTTGGTGGAACGCGCACTGCGACGACCCCGGGAGGCCAAGCCACATGTCATCGACTTCAATCCCAGGCACGAGGTCCGATGCACCTCCTGCCATCGACCAGGAGCTGCGGCAACGCGTCGCGGAGCAGTTGGGCGCGCGGTTCGAGGGCGACCTCATCGGTCCGGACCACGACGACTACGGCGAGGCGCGCACGGTGTGGAACGCCATGGTCGACAAGCGCCCCGGACTGATCCTGCGCTGCAGCAGCACCGAGGACGTGGTCGCCGCCGTGAACGTGGCGCGCGCCAACGGGCTCCCACCATCCGTCCGCTGCGGCGGGCATTCGGTGTCGGGCAAGGCGCTGTCGGACGGCGGCCTGACCATCGACCTGAGCGGGATGCGCCAGGTGACCGTCGACGCCGAGCACGAGCTCGTCCACGCCGGCGGCGGCTGCCTGCTCGGGGATCTCGACGAAGCCACCGCGCGCCATGGGCTGATCGTTCCGGCTGGGATCATGTCGGAGACCGGCGTCGGCGGCCTCGCCCTGGGCGGCGGGATCGGCTGGTTCTCCCGCAAGCACGGTCTCACCTGCGACCAGTTCGTCTCCCTCGAGCTCGTGCTGGCCAGCGGGGAGGTGATCGAAGTCTCCGCCACCGAGCACCCCGAGCTGTTCTGGGCGCTCCGGGGTGGCGGCGGCAACTTCGGGGTGGTCACGCGATTCACCTTCAGGGCGCACAGGTTCGGCCCGATGATGCGCCTCGGCGTGTCCCTGTACGAGCCGGAGGACGCCGCCCAGGCGCTGCGCGAGTACGCCGCGGTCGTCCCCACCCTCCCCCGCACCGTCGGCTGGCACGCGGCGCTCAAGCACGACATGCCCGCGCTGCCCTTCGTGCCGCCGGAGCTGGTGGGCAGGAGGCTGTTGATGCTGATCTCGATGTGGCTCGACGACGCCGACGATCCGGCAGGCGCCGAGCTCCTCGAACGCCTCTGCGCCGTCGGCCAGCCGTGCGTGAAGGCCACGACCGTGATGCCGTTCGCGGCGCGCGTCCAGAGGGTGATCGACGAGGAGTTCGCCGACGGCCATCGCTACTACACCAAGGAAGCCCACGTGGCGGAGCTGGCCGACCAGGCGATCGACACGCTGGTCGCCTTCTGGAAGGACATGCCGATGCACGGCGAGGTCGAGATCATCGGCCTCGGCGGGGCGATCGGCGACGTCCCCGAGGACGCCACGGCATTCTCGAACCGTGACTACCTGCTGTGGCTGAACTTCGCGATGAGCTGGGACGACCCGGCCCACGACGGCGACTACGTCGACCGCACCCGGAAGGTCGTCGCCGACCTCAAACCCTGGGTCGGAAAGGGGATCTACGTCAACATGCTCAACTTCGACGAGATGGACCGGGTCGTCGAAGCCTTCGGCGGGCCCGAGAAGTACGCCAGGCTCGGACGGGTCAAGGCCCAGTACGACCCGGAGAACCTCTTCCGGATGAACTACAACATCACGCCAGTGTCCTGACGCAACCTGGATTCAGCCAGGAGGTGAACGATGTCCGCATCCGAGGAGTCCGACGTCGCCCTGACCCTCGTCATCCCGCTGCGGGCGAAGGCGACGATGTCGCTGCCCGACTTCTACGAGTACTGGCTGAACGCGCACGTGACGCTGCCACCGCGCTTTCCCGGCATCAGCAGCATCTGGCTCCACGTCGTCTCGTTCGACGGGCAGCTGTGGCCTCGCCTGCCCGGGGTGAGCCACCGGCCCGAGCCGGAGGACGAATTCCACGGTGTGCCCGAGGCGACCTTCCCCACCATGGCCGACCTCGAGCTGTTCCAGTCCTACGCCCACGTCCAGATGGTGGACGGCGTCAACTTCCTCGGGGAGGTCATCACCTACGGCAGCGTCGGGAACAACAGCGCGACGGTCGTGGACAAGCTCGGCGACGCCGCCCCTAACGGTCATGACGACCTGGTCCGGCACCTGCTCTTCCTGCGCCGGCGAGCCGACGTCCCGGCCGCCGAGCTGCGCCGGTTCGTCACCGAGACCCTCGAGCCTGCATACGCCGGATCCGCGGAGGTCCTGAAGCTGCGGCGGCACCTGTTCGAGCCGCTCGAGGCCACCCTCGACCACCCCGGCGTGGTCCTGTACAAGCCGCCGGAGCTTCAGTACCAGGCCGCCCTGGAGGTCGTGGTGGCCGACGAGGGCGCCCTGAGCAGGTTCGCGGCCTCGTCGGCGTTCACCGGGACCGCCGACGGCCTGGCCGCCCACTGTGAAGGGGTCCACGCCGCCCGGGTCGACCGCTGCATCACCACCAAGGACCGGGGAGCGATCACCCTGGCCGGGGTGCGGGGTGTGGCCGTCGCCGACCTCATCAGCCGGCTCGGGGCCGACAGCCAGCGCGAGGCGGCGGTCTCGGCGCTGTTCCTCCCTGACGTGGCGCGGTCACCGGACTTCGCAGGCTCCACCCCGTGACCGCGGCTGCCCTGTCCGCCGGCCGGCTCGACGTGGCGGGCGTCTCCACCGCGGTCATCGACACGGGCACGCCGGAGGGAGCGGTCGCGCCACCGCTGCTGCTGCTGCACGGCTCCGGGCCCGGTGTGACGGCGACAGCGAACTGGCGCCCGGTGATCCCGGCGCTCAGCGCCAGCCGCCGCGTCGTCGCACCCGACCAGCTCGGCTTCGGCGGGACGGCCACCGGCGAGCCACGCACCTACGGCCGCTCGGCCTGGACCGACCACGCCCTGGCCCTGCTCGACACGCTCGGGATCGGCACCGTCGACGTCATCGGCAACTCGATGGGTGGCGCGATCGCGCTGTCGATCGCGACGGCCAGGCCCGGAGCGGTGCGGCGCCTCGTGCTCATGGGCTCGATGGGCGCGGCGATGGCCCTCCCCCACGGGCTGGACGCGGTCTGGGGCTACACCCCCGGGATGGAGCGGATGCGCCAGGTCATCGGGTTGTTCGCCCACGACCGCGCCCTCATCAGCGACGAGCTCGTCGAGATGCGGTACCAGGCGAGCCTCGACCCGCCGGTGCGGAACTCATGGGCGGCGATGTTCCCCGAGCCGCGGCAACGCTGGGTTGACGACCTCGCCCTCTCCGGCACCGAGCTCGCGGCGATCAGGGCACCGGTCCTGATGGTGCACGGGCGGGACGACCGCGTGGTGCCCTGGCGCAGCTCGTCCGCCCAGCTGGTGGACCTGCTCCCGGACTCACGGCTGCACGTCCTCTCCGGCTGCGGGCACTGGACGATGATCGAGAGGACCGCCGACTTCCTCGCCGTGGTGCAACCGTTCCTCGCGGCCTGAGGTCAATCTCCGGGCTCGAGGTTGTTCAGGAACGTCTTCGGCGGTGGCGTGCCCCACAGGTGCGGGGGCACGTCCCACTCGCGTGCGACCCAACTGTCGTCGATCTGGTCGATGTCGGAGAACCACTCGATCCAGGAACCCCAGGGGTCGGGGTTGTAGTGGAAGAAGTTCGAGCCGATGGTGTGACGGCCGAGGCCCCATCCGGCCTCGCGTCCCTTGGCGCGCATCCGGTCGGCGCCGAGCGCGATCGCGTCGATGGAGGGCACCTCGAAGCTGGCGTGGTGGAAGCCGCGGTGGCTGCTGGCGATGAACCCGAAGATGTGGTGGTCGCCAGGCCCGGCGTTGAGGAACGTCACCAGGCCGTGAATCCGGTCACTCACGCGCAGTCCGAGCACCTGGGTGTAGAAGTCGGTCATCTGCTGCGGCTGCGCCGTGAACAGCAGCGAGTGCCCCAACCGGCGCGGCAGCACGTCCTCCGTGGCCTGCCGCCATTGCGCCACGCCGATCCGCTGCCTGCTGGCGCCCATGTTGGTCAGCACCTCGGCGACCGGACGGGCAGGCGCCGGAGCCTCGTCGAGCAGTTGCACCGCGTTGCCGTCGGGGTCGCGCACCCACAGGCCCGCTTCGCTGGCGCCCGCCGGCGGCGCGATGACGGGCGTGCCCGCACGCTCCAACGCTTCTCGGACCGAGTCCAGCGTGCCCGGGCGCAGCGTGAAGGAGACGTGGTGCAGCCGCTTGGCCGGCGCCTGCACCATCCGGACCTGCTCCTGGTCGCGGCCGGGACACTGGGCGACCAGGTTCCCGTCCTTCTCCCCGGTCTCCAGGCCGAAATCCTGCAGGAACCCTTCCGCCACTTCCAGGTCCGGCACTTCGAGCGCGTAGTGGTGCAGCCCTGAGATCACGGCCCTTCCCCCTTCCCGAATAACTGCATACACTTTAGGTGCTGGCTGATCGTCTGGCAAGACGGGGAGGACAGGGTGATTCCGGTGTCGACGCAGCAAGGTGACCTCGTCGAAGCGGCGCACGTGCTGTCCCGTCTTGGGCTGGTCACCGCGTACGGACACGTCTCGGCCCGCGCCGGGGCTTCGATGCTGATCACGCCTGCCGCCGACCTGGCCACCGTCACCGAAGCCACCGTCGTGGACGTGCCGCTCGAGGCTTCCGCGCTGCCGACGGCCGCTCCCGCGGAGGCCTGGGCGCACCTCGCCCTGTACCGCGCCCGGCCCGATGCCTCCTCGATCGCGCGCGCCCAGCCCGCCAGCGCGTTCGCCGCGGCGGCCACGGCCACGTCGCTGGCTCCGCTGCACGGACAGGCCGCCTGGCTCGGCGAATCGATCCCCGTGCACGACAGTGCCCAGCTCCTGCGGTCGCCAGAGCTCGCCGAGCGCGCCGCCCGGAGCCTGCCGACCGGCGAGGCGCTGCTGCTACGCGGGAACGGCGCGCTCACCCTCGGCGCGACACCGGGCGTCGCGGTGGCCCGCATGTGGCTGCTGTCCGTCGCCTGCGACACCTGCCTTGCCACGCAGGCGGCCGGTCAGGTCAACCCACTCAGCGCCGAGGAGATCGCGTCGTGGCGGGCGGTCCGCGACGAGCTCCTGCCGCGGCTGTGGGAGCACCTTCGACGAAGCGGCACGCGCGAGCCATCGGCGCTGGGCGCGCCGCAGGAAAGGAGCCTGGCATGAGCCAGAAGCTGCTCGTCGCCATCGTCGGCTCCGGGAACATCGCCACCGACCTGATGTTCAAGCTGCTCCGCCACTCGGGCGCGGTCGAGCCGCGCTACATGGTCGGCATCGACCCCGCCTCCGACGGTCTCGCCCGGGCCAGGAGGCTCGGCCTGCAGGCCAGCTCCGGCGGGGTCGACTGGCTGCTGGAACAGAGACCGAGGCCGGACGTCGTCTTCGAAGCCACCAGTGCCCGCGCGCACGCCGCCAACGCTCCCCGCTACGCGGCGGCCGGCATCCGCGCGGTCGACCTCACGCCCGCCGCCGTCGGCCCGTACGTCTGCCCGGCCGTCAACCTCGACGTCAACCTCGACGCTCCGAACCTGAACATGATCACCTGCGGCGGGCAGGCGACGATCCCGATCGTCGCGGCGGTCAGCAGGGCCGCCGAGGTCACCTACGCCGAGATCGTCGCCAGCATCGCCTCCCGCTCCGCCGGGCCCGGGACCCGCGCCAACATCGACGAGTTCACCGAGGTGACCGCCCGCGCCCTGGAGGACGTCGGCGGCGCCGGGCAGGGCAAGGCGATCATCATCCTCAACCCGGTGGAACCGCCGATGATCATGCGCAACACCGTCTACTGCGCCATTCCCGCCGGCGCCGCCGAGCCCGGCCCTCAGCGCGACGCGATCGAGGCCAACGTCCACGCCATGGTCGCCACGGTCCGCCGCTACGTTCCCGGCTACACGCTGCGCGCCGACCCCCAGTTCGACGCGCCCGACGACCGCTGGCGCGGCATGGCGCGCGTCGGTGTCCTCCTCGAGGTTCGCGGGCGCGGGGACTACCTGCCCGACTACGCCGGGAACCTCGACATCATGACCGCCGCCGCGGCCCACGTCGCCGACCTCATGGCCGAGCACCTGAGCGCGCAGCGGGAAGGGGCCAGCGCATGAACGCGACCCTCCCGGCGCGGGCTGACCCGGAAGCCACCCGCGTCCGCCTCACCGACTCCACCCTGCGCGACGGCTCGCATGCCGTCGCCCACCAGTTCACCGAAGCGCAGGTCCGCGCCGTCGTCCACGCGCTGGACCGCGGCAACGTCGAAGTCATCGAGGTCTCCCACGGCGACGGGCTCGGCGGGTCCAGCTTCAACTACGGCTTCTCCCGCGTCAGCGAGCTCGACCTCGTCGCCGCGGCGGTGGAGGAGGCGGAGAACGCCAAGATCGCCGTCCTGCTCCTGCCCGGGCTCGGCACCACCGAGCACCTGCGCCACGCCCGCGAGGTCGGAGCGTCCGTTGCCCGCATCGCGACCCACTGCACCGAAGCGGACGTCTCCGTCCAGCACTTCGGCGTCGCCCGCGAGCTCGGCATGGAGACCGTCGGGTTCCTGATGCTCAGCCACCGTATCGGACCGGCCGAGCTGGCCGCGCAGGCACGGATCATGGTCGACGCCGGCGCGCAGTGCGTCTACGTGGTCGACTCCGCCGGCGCGCTGGTGCTGTCCGGCGCGCAAGCGCGCGTCCAGGCGCTGCTGGAAGAGATCGGGCAGCAGGCGCAGGTGGGCTTCCACGGACACCAGAACCTGTCGCTCGGCGTGGCCAACAGCGTGCTCGCCGTGCAGGCCGGCGCCCGCCAGGTCGACGGCGCCCTGTGCGGGCTGGGCGCGGGCGCCGGCAACGCACCAACCGAGGTGCTCGCCGCCACCTTCGACCGGCTCGGTATCGGCACCGGCGTCGACCTGCCGGGCGTCCTCGCCGCGGCCCAGGAAGTGCTGCGGCCGATCGTCCCGCGGATGCCGTTCGCTGACCGCTCCGCGATCGTTCAGGGCTACGCCGGCGTCTACGGCAGCTTCCTCCTCCATGCCGAACGCGCCTCCGAACGCTATGGCGTCGCCACGCACGAGATCCTGCAACGCGTCGGCGAGGCCGGCTACGTCGGTGGCCAGGAGGACATGATCATCGACATCGCGATCCAACTCGCCCAGCAGCGCGACGACGTGCCGGCATGACCGGCCCCATCGAACCCCGGCGGCCAACAGCCCGATGACGTGCGACAACAGGCCGCTCACAGATCCATGGCGAAGCGTACGGAGCTGCGAGAGGGTTGCGAGGTCGAGGGACTGCAACACCATCAGGTGGCTCAGCGGGACATGTTCAGGACAGGTCGTTCCGAAACACGACCCAAACGCCGGCCACGAGCGCGACCAGGAGGAAGGCGACCAGGATCCACATCAACCGCGACGACGGGACCACGGTCGAACCGGTGGCCGGGGCGGGGCGTGCGCCCAGTGCCTGGGCGGTGGCGAGCGACTGCTCGTAGGTCTTGCGCAGCGACCGATCCGAGCCCAGCGAAGCCGCGATGGCGTTTCGTCGGTCTCCGGCCTGGAAGGTTGCGAATTCGCCGCGCATGGTCCGTAACCAGCGCTCAAAGCCTGAGTGGGCGTCGTGGACCGCTTGGCGCTGGGCTGGATCGATGGCCGCCCTGGTGGCGACCGCGAAGGCGGCGCGGGCTGCGCTGACGCGGTGGTCGGCTTCGCGGATGAACGTGGGGTCGCCGGTCAACAGGAAGCCGCGCTGGTCGTTGGCCACGCCCTTGGCGTTGAGTGCGGCGGCGGCGACCGCGCTGGCGTAGGGCACGCCACGGTCGTCGAGGTCCCTCCCGTCGGCCCTGAGGGCCAGAACGAGCACGATGGCGACCAGCATGGACGCGACGAGCAGGGCGAGCAGGCTCGCAACGCTCAGCACCACCTGGTACCTCGCTGGCGCCCAGCGGCGCCTGATTCTCGGCTTGGCCGCAGAGGCCCCCTTCTCCTCAGCCATGTGTCCTCCAGGGATCACACCAAGGGTGGTTGCGCGGCTCGGATGAGCTCGACGGACACCTGGCAAGCCGCATGCTCTTGACCTGGAGGGTGCTTGCGTGTGCGCGTCACGTCACGGTCCGCGCGCAGGCCAAGGCTACCAGGTGGTGTCGGCCCGATGGACCGGCCAGCGGTCTCAGCCGAGTGGCTGGGCGGGCGCTGTTGACCGGACGGGTCGCGGTTGCCATCCTTGCCCGCGTCACCGAAATGCAACGTTCGGGCAGGGAGGTCCTTATGTTGCGTCGCCTGCTGGTTGTGTCCCTGCTGATGCTGGTGGCGCTGGCGATGGTCCCGGTGGGTGGTGCCGCCGCATCCGGCGCCGGCGGTGACCGGCTGTCGCGGATCAACCACGTCGTGGTCATCTACCAGGAGAACCACAGCTTCGACAACCTCTACGGCGGCTGGGAGGGCGTCAACGGCCTCCGCCACGCCCCACGGTCCCGCACCGTCCAGGTCAACCAGGCCGGCACGCCCTACGATTGCCTGTTGCAGAACGACGTGAACCTGACCTCGCCGCCGCTGCCGGCGACCTGCACCGACGCCACCACCGGGACGACGTTCACCAACCGCTTCCGCAACCGGCCGTTCACCATCGACGACTACATCCCGGCGTCGGCGACCACCTGCCCGCCGCCCGGGGTGTTCGCGCCCACTGGCATCCCGAACGGCACTGGGCTGCCGGGCGGCTGCACCCGCGACCTGGTGCACCGCTTCTACCAGGAGCAGTACCAGCTCAACGACGGACGCCAGAACCGGTACGTGACCGGCAGTGACGCCGTCGGCCTGGCGATGGGGGTCTACGACACCCGCTCGCTGCCCATCTACTCCTACCTGCACCGCCCCGGCCACCCGCGCTACGCGATCGCCGACAACTTCTTCCAGGCGGCCTTCGGCGGGTCGTTCCTGAACCACCAGTGGCTGGTCGCCGCCAGCAACCCCGTCTGGCCGGGCGCGCTCAACGACGGCTCGGCCGACGACCTCCACTCGGTCGTGGACGCCAACGGGATGCCGAACAACTACCCGCTGTACGTCTCGCCGGCCGACGGCACGGTGCGGGACGCCGCGCTGACCGCCTCGTGCACCCCGCCGCCGGGCCGCGGGCCGACCCCGCCGGGCGTGCTGTGCGGCGACTACGCGGTCAACACCATCCAGCCCCCGTACCAGCCCTACGCCCCGGGGACGCCGGTTGCGCGGCGGCTGCCGCCGCAGACCGCCCCCACCATCGGCGACCGCCTCAGCGGCGCCGGCGTCGACTGGGCCTGGTACGCCGGCGGCTGGTCCAACGCCAACGGCGACGTCAACGCGCCCGGCTGGACCAACGGCACCGGTCCCAGCTGCTCGGAGCCCAACACGGCGAGCGGGGCGACGTTCCCCAACTGCCCGGACAAGCTGTTCCAGTTCCACCACCAGTCGTTCAACTACTACGCCTCGTTCGCGCCGGGGACGACAGCGCGGGCTGCGCACCTGCGCGACGAGGAGGAGTTCCTACAGCTCGCCAACGCCTCGACCAAGGCGTGCAACCTCAAGCCGGTGAGCTTCGTCAAGCCGGTCGGTGCCGAGAACGAGCACCCGGGCTACGCCAGCGAGAGCGCCGGCAGCGGCCACCTGATCGAGCTGCTGCGGGCGGTCCAGGACAGCCGCTGCCGCAAGGACACCATGGTCGTGGTGACCTACGACGAGTTCGGCGGCCAGTGGGACCACGTCACCCCACCCGGCCAGGGAAGCAAGGCTGGCCCCCACGACGCCTTCGGGCCAGGCACCCGGCTGCCCGCGCTGGTGGTCTCGCCGTTCCTGCGCGACCGCTTCGTGGTCGACCACACCCAGTACGACACGACCTCGATCCTGGCCACCATCGAGCGCCGCTTCCACCTCGCACCGCTGAGCTCCCGCGACGCGGCAGTGCACGACCTGTCCGGCGTGTTCCACGCAAGGAACCGCTAGCCAGCCGGATGGTGGGATGCCCCTCGCGCTGCTGCTGTCTCGATCAGTGTCTCGGGCAGATCGAATGGGTCACCGTCACGGTGGTGGCGACACTCGGCGGGTCCAGGAAGTGAAGGCGGTCGACGACCGAGTCGGTTCTGGAGGGGCGATTCCCGGAGATGTAGTCCTGGAACTGAACATTCCGCCGACCGTCGGTGTCCATACTCACCGTGTCCGCCCGGACGTCGGCCCTGGCTCTGCCCGCCAGAGCGTCGTCTTGCCGATGCCCGGGTCGCCCTCGATCGCCAGCACCGCCAAGCCGCGCGGCAACCGGTCGAGGAACACGCCGACCGACGCAAGCTCCCCGTCCCGCCCGATGATCCCGCCCGCCATGAGTGAATGCTAGTCGCTCGGCGGATCCGGATCGACGGGCGCTATCAACCCATCCGCG